>Ga0316202_10000346_pt1 | contig 56902 bp, 54 predicted proteins | sample 3monrhotite_MG_FD_204934 | JGI IMG/M metagenome (GOLD analysis project Ga0316202, IMG submission 204934) | Microbial mat bacterial communities from mineral coupon in-situ incubated in ocean water Damariscotta River, Maine, United States -... | ecosystem: Environmental > Aquatic > Marine >...
TAAAACGCCACGGGTTTGTCCGAATTTGCAATATGCATTTTTTGCATATTGCTCTCTTCCTCAAGCTCTCCCTCTTTAAATACATTACGCACATGGCGCGATATAACCGATTGATCTCTTTCAAAAAAATCGACCATTTGCGCTTGAGTCAGCCAAACGGTATCACGCTCACCATCTAGTCGCACTTCAACCTGATGGCCTTCGTTTTCGTATATCTGGATGGTATTTTTCATACTTTCATTCTTGTAGCTCTAAAAAACGTCATATGTGTACTTGTCAGTTAATTACTTGTCAATCACACAAGAGCTTCCCAATAAAGAGGATCAATACCTTATTTCGCCATGCACGGCTCTTCTTTCGTCATCTTTGCTCTGGTTTTCGCGTTGAAGCGTAGGAACGAGAAGATCCTATGTGGGGTGTCTGGTATCGGCCAGGAGCGGACATTAGCCAACAACTTATATAGCTATAAAATAACTTCGGCTTCATCAAACCATCCCTTCGCTATAACACGCTCTTTCAATAATTGGGGGTTTTCTGAATAAGCAATCAAAGCAAGATTTTTTTTAGCCCTTGTGCAGGTTACGTAAAAAAGCCTTCTTGTTCTATCTACCCCCGTTTCCTCTCCTTTGGATAGTTTATCGATATCAGATTTCGTGGGAGGCTTCACATCAAACAGCTTTTCATATGAAAAAAGAAAACCTCCCGCCGCCTCATCATCCATGACTACAAGAACTCGATCAAATTCACGCCCTTTGACTCCCTGATGGGTATCAAATGCTCCTTCTCCTGACACATATGTTTTGTATGATTCTATCTGTCTAAAGGGAGTTTTTAGGAAATTTTGTATAGCTTCCAAACTGGTAGTTTTCTCCCCTTCTTCACTTGCTACAGGGCCCAAATCAATTCCCTCAAACAAGAGTGAGACATCATCTTCTATTTCCTTATCATTATCCACAAAGGGAACAAGACTTTGAGGAATGGAAAATAAATTATGCTCGGCAATACATTGCAGGACCTCGGAAAAATTAACCTCTGAGTTTCCATCAATTAAATCAACAACTGCTCTAATCGCAGCCTTAAGCGGGTCAAGAGGGTTATGTTCTATTTTGATAGACCTTAAAAACTTTGGGTCAAGCAAAGGAGACTTAGAACGACGAAGATGCATCATAACGCCATGGCTAACGCCATCTTTTTCAAACTGGTAAAGAGGGAGAATATATTCCGAAAACAATCGCACAGCCGGGAGATCCCCACTACGTAAAGGCGTATTCAAGCGTTTCGAGGCTGACAGAGCACCAAACATTTCCGAAAAACCCATTCTTACTGCTGCCATCATGTGCTCAAGCATGAGGTGCTTTACTTCTTCAGAATTATTCCAAAGAATATCTTCTGTAAGTTTCGCCATTTGTTCTTTGACAGTATTCTCAAAGTCAGGCTTATCGACCCTATTTACTAGCGCAATAAAAATACGGACGTACCCTTCAGGCTTCCCTTCAATAACCTGTTGTTTCTGAGAATCTACTTCAGATCGGATGTCGTTGGCCAACGCTACTACTCGACTCGGACTTCTACGGTTCAATTGCTTGACGGGTTGAGCCCAACGATCAGGAAGGTTTTTACCTAAATCGGCTTTTCCATCACCATAAATTCGTTGCATCATGTCGCCAACGAGCCCAAGAGAGAAATGGCCTTGATGTTTTTCTTCAACTTCAAAAAAAGCCTCAATAAGGTACTTATTAGTATCCTGACTCTCATCGATTAGTAGAAAAGGATATCGGTTCACAACAATCTGCTGAAAGGATGGCTTTGAAACTAAAAAATCGGAACATATTTTGAGAACATCAGAATGTGACAATGACGCTTTACCTATATTGTCGCCATTTGGATTGTACGTAAACTCTCGTCGCTTCGAAAGCCAATCTAGGCGCTCCTTCTTGCTGTTTATACTTCGCTGTCGAGTAATTGATGCCTGCGTACCAGAACGTCCTTTTGTTTCTTGGCGTTCAAGCTCCGCTATTTCACTGGGAAGCGAAGCACGCAACCAACTTCTAATGTCATCATGAAAGGGTTTGATCTGGAGCCAACAAAAACTATGAATAGTACTGATATGAAAAAGAGAATCCCCTTTTACACGCTCGATAATTTCATCGCAAGCTGCATTAGTGTATGTGATAACTGCGATTTTTTTACCAGCCCTTCTGGAATTTTCACCATGGGACCGCTCAAAAGCCTCAAGCCCCCTCACAAGGGAATAAGTTTTTCCAGAACCTGCACCAGCATATAAGAAAAAAGACTTTGGTGATTTCGGATTTAGACACTCTTTGATCACGACATCCACTGGATTGTCTGTATCTGGCGCTCCTGTCTCAACCAAGCTAACCATTAGTTACCACTCCTGCATCAGCTACTGATAAAGCAGGTTCCTCCAATTTCTCTTGAAGCCATTTTAATCCTACTGCTATGTATGGTGGCGGAGAAAGTGAATAACCATCATCAATAGCTACTAAGCAATCTATGGCGAAAGCTGCCTTTTCAGCACTACCAACAATATCATAAAGTTCCGATTCAAGCTCGTCACCAGACAGCTCATCGTTTACTAGCGCTGCAATTTTGTTTGTTGTCGATGAGCCATACATCTCTTTAAGAGCAGTAAAATTTGCATAAACCAATGCATCCTCAAACGTCCTTGGTATTAAGTCTTTGCCATCATTATTTGTTGGATATTTCACTGTCTTCTGGTAGGCAACATAGAGATCATACTCATTATCGATACACGTATAATGCCCTGGCTCGTCCACTGCTAGCAAAGCATCGATATCAGTGAGCTTTGGATACCACAGCTTCAATGTAGAATTAGCCGTTACTTGCTTAGCCTTACGTTTTGGTTTCGCTTTCTTATTTCGTATCGTTGTTCCACCTTTCGCCAGTGGCACCTCCGTTGGCTGACATGCATCTAGATCAGTAATAACAAGTGAAGTTAATCCCAACGCCTTTATTAAAGGCTTGAATCTAGGAGCATTTGAGCCGCCAAGATCAATCAGGCTAATATAACGCTTCCAGAGGTCACCAAAGTGGTGGCGTATGAAGTGCGGAACAAGAATGCGCTCAGCCTGACCTTCCACAAATATAGCGCCATCAGCGAAGAAAAGATCACAATCTGTGGCTTTGATGTATCTTTTTACAAAGCGCAAAGTTTTTTCATCTTCACCGAAGACATTAGACAAATTGATGATAGTTGATGTAGGTGACTCCCCCTGAGCCTCTGCGGGTATGCGCCGAAAATAACGTAGGTTAGCAAAATCCACTTCATGAGCGACATGGCTTGAATGCGTACTTACAAGCAACTGATTTGCATAGGTATCAGAGCCACCTAGATCAGGATGCTTGCGGAGAACACTATAGGCCTTTTTAATAAACACCTGCTGTACTTGTGCGTGCAGATGAGCTTCTGGTTCTTCAATCATAACAAGTTGAAGTGGGGCAATGTTTAGCTCTGTTGTACTGCTTATTTTAGGCTCGATCCAATCTTGCCTAAAGCGCATTAGTAGGAAAACCATTGCGATCAAATTTTGATAACCCAAACCTGCGTAAGACTCTGGAAGATATCGTTCCTCCTGACCGTCTGCTGGCTCTGAAACCCTGTATTGAACAGCGGATCCATGGCTAAGTCCATCCAATGATTTAAACTTTGTATTTATAACAATACTTGGGTTGTTTATACCGGGTATTCCAAGATCAGCTAACTCATCAAATACTGAGGAAAAATTTGTTTTCAGACGTTGATCAAATGCTTTTTCAGCACGCTGCAACGCACTAAAGGCTCCTATATCATCTGTATTCACCTCATCCTTTTTCTCAACATGCTGATCGTAATAGCTGCGAACATGATCTGAAAGGGTTCTGATCAAACGATCAGATTTGTTACCTTCACTGTCTGATGGTGAAGAACCGCCAACAGAGAAATCTCTCATGGCAGGTATTTCACGTATATTTATCAAACCCTGAAAAGGGCTACCCTCAATTTCCAGAGCATCCTCAGACAAGGATTGCACACAGGAGCGGCCTTTACTATCAGGATCCACCAACTGTGTTGAGTCCAAAGAATACGCTTTAATTACAACATATTTTGATATCGACTTTTCTAAAAAATCGACCAAATTTCTAGGCGATATAGTTGGCTTGTGCACCTCAGGTGCTTCATTCTCTATCCTCTTCGCTGCTAATCGCTTTTCAACATAGTCAGCTTTAAGTATCTCAATATCTTCAAATTCATATCGTAGTCTCACGCCAATTGCTCCACCTGCCCAATCGACATTTGGTATAATGTGAACGACGTGATGAATTTGAGAAAGTGGAACATCGAGCCAAACATCCAGCATAGGGAGATGTTCATTTAACGTACTTTCAAGATCACCCCCTTCTTCCCAAGAAGCTCCCACCTTATCAATCGCTGACCAATTTCCAATTGAAATATCTCTAATTTCAATGCTTTTTGGGGAAAGAAGAAACTTTCTCAATGCAATCATAGATGATGTTTTTCCGCTATTGTTCGCACCGACAAGCAGTGTTTTTTCTTTATCAAAGTCTATACGGCAGCTTTGAAGTTTCCGAAAGTTTATAATTTCTACAAAATCTATTTTCATGGAATTGCACTGCCGCTTATTATTTAATTATTCCAAATGTCCGCTTTGGGTCGTAAGCAGACCTCCCAATTATCAGCCAGAAACATCCAAACACTCCACTAACCGCCCCTTCACATCCTCAGTAAGTCGCTTAATTCCAATTAATCCGGCCATCGTCGTAATACGTACCTCGTCAGAATCACTTTGGCGACCCACTTCACCCCCCAATGCTCTCAACTCCTGAATACAAATCTCATCCACCGCCCGCGCACCATTTTTTGAATAACGGAAATGTGGCCACTGACTGGTATCGCTTCCCTCTGGCCAAAAGAACTGCCCTACCTCTTCTGTGGTGCTGGGATAGCGTTCTTCAGCTAACAGATAGATTCGATCACGGATACGTTTGCCGGTGCGGGCCCAGCCGTGGGCACGGGCGATACGTTTGGCGAGCACGTCTTCTCTCACCGGGCCTTCGCGGTTGACGACAAAAGCAATCATGGCGTTGAGTGGGGGGCGTATCCATTATCTAAAAAGGCATCGGGATTGACCTGCTCAATGGCTTCAGTGGGATCGGCTTCGATAAAGAGGTTTTGGCCGAAAATATCGTGCGCGGTTGGATTGACGTTATCGACTTCTGCTGGTGCAGCCAGTGCAACATTGCCAGCAACCAACGACAGGGGTTCAGGTTCAGCCTCGACGCTTATTTTAGGTTTTTCCACAATCTTGGCGGCGACAAGTTTTTCAATCTCTGCCCGTTTAGCCCGCTGTTGCTCTAACAGGGTTTGCAATTGCGCGTGTACTTTATCGAGTGCGCCTGCGGCATCATGCCACCAGTCGGTGGACCAAATACGCACGATCTCCCAACCCAGGCCGCGCAGTACCTGTTCGCGCAATTTGTCACGGGCCGTCGCCGAACGGTGGTAGGTTGCACCGTCGCATTCGACACCGGCAAGGTAATGACCCGGTGCATCGGGATCAACTACACCCAGGTCGATGCGAAAAGAGGAGACGCCCACTTGTGGATGCACTTGCCAGCCTTTGCGGCACAAAGCATCGGCGACGGCCTCTTCAAAAGGACTATCAAAATTACCTTGTGATCCGCTGACCGCCTCGGCCAGGGCTCGGGCACCACGCTCGGCAAGTTCAAGGAAATGCTTGGGGTCATGCACACCTTTGGCCTGGGTACGAGACAGATCGAGCTGTTCCGGGCTAAGGCCGGAGAAAACACGTAGCTCATGGCGGGTGCGGGTGACAGCCATGTTCAAGCGCCGATTGAATTTTGGCGCGAGTGCTGCGCTGATGCGAACAGAGTTACTTGTTGTTTTAGAGTCATTAGAAGACTCTGATGCGGTCACCGATTCCATGTGTTCCCCTAACACCTTATGTTTTTTTTATTATCTATTTATATCATACGGGAAATATTCACCCTAGTTTTTCGCTAAATCCTCAGCCTTAAGGTGCGTATAACGCTTCAGCATCGCCAAATCTTTGTGGCCGATGTGACGTGGTTTAATTGATTGACACAACCCGCAGCTAAGGATAATTAACTGGACAATTGAAATGGTAGCAAGAAAAAAGTATTCAAAAGAATTTAAACTGGATGCCGTCAGTCTGGTTACAGAACAAAACTATACCCGCTCAGAGGCCGCAAAAAGCCTGGGTATTAATCCCAATATGCTGAGTCGCTGGGTAAAAGAGCAGCATAAAAGTGCATGGATCTCATCGAAGCACTGGTATTAAAGATGGGGAAAGGTCAGCATAAAAACAACATCGCGCGACAAGAAGGATTCTTTTTCTATATTTATCAATTATCGGATTTGAAATCTGCGTCATTACCAAAATAAAACCAGGGTATAGGTTCGGGTCTTATATCGAAACCCATGGTATTTACACTTCCCTAACTCGCCGACTTTACCTCGCTCGTCTGTATTCGAAGGCCTTTCGGTAATAACCCACGCTCGATCAGTTCAAATAACCCTTGCACTAGCAGCGCTAGCACAGCAGCGGGAATAGCACCTTGCAGGATCAAGCCCATATCATCGAGTCGTATACCAGTGAGTATGGGCTGACCGTATCCGCCGGCGCCAATGAGGGCACTAAGCGAAGCGGTGCCCACGTTTATCACCGCCGAAGTTTTTATTCCAGCGAGGATGGAGCGCGTAGCCAATGGTAACTCTACGATGCGCAGCCTGGCACGTGACGGTAACCCGAGCGCCTGTGCTGATTCGACGATAGCTGGTGGGATATCCTTGAGTCCGGCATAAGTGTTACGAATAATGGGAAGCAGACTGTAGAGAAACAAGGCCATGATCGCTGGCGGTCCTCCGATGCCAAGTAGTGGGATCATGAAAACAAACAATGCTAAAGAAGGAATTGTTTGAATGATGCCAGCCACACCGAGCACTATCGAGCCAAGGCGTTCACTGTGTGCCGCCAGGATACCCAGCGGAACGGCAAAAAAAATTGCTGCGGACAAAGAGATGCCGACCAGCACCAAATGTTCACCGGTGTGTTGCCAGAACCGTTGCCATGCGGTCTGTATCTGATAGTCCACGTCCAGATTGAGCGCTTGCTTCAAAAACCCAGCGGCAACTGCGGATTCTGGTTCGCCATTCAGTTTCACCTGGGCGTTCATTCTGCTCATTGTCGGTGCATCAATGCGACCGGCAAGTCGATTGAACATCGCCGCGACTTCGGGTGCACGTTGTTCGACATCGGCACGATACAGAATGACCGCGTTATAAACGGAGAAGTAATTCAGATCATCCTCAAGCGCCCGAAGCTTGTAATAGGCGATTTCCGCATCCGTAGCATAAAGATCGGTAACATCTAGCGTGCCTGATTCAATACCCCGATAGGCCAGATCATGATCCAGTCCCCGAACGTTTTGCTGAGGTAATTGGTAACGTTGCTGCAGACCAGGCCAGCCATCAGCCCGATCCATAAATTCGTTTCCGAAACCCAGTACAAGTTCGGGGTGGTTTTTTAAATCAGAAATAGTATGTAGCCCGAGTCGTTCGGCAAGCACTGCTTTCATCCCGATAGCATAGGTGTTGTTAAAGCCCAGCGGAGACGTCATTCGCAGGCCACGTGCCGCCAAGGCCTGCTTGAGTTCAGCTTCGGTTTGCAGGTTTTCCTTGACCAGGATCTCTTGTAACAACGTGCCATTGTATTCGGGGTAAGCATCGATCTCACCACTGAGTAATGCGTTCCACAATACGCGTGTACCGCCCAGTTGGCGTTGATGGTGAGTCTCGATGCCTGTTTGCCCAGCCAGATGTTTGAGCATCTCGCCTAAGATGACCGATTCGGTAAACCCTTTGGAGCCGACAGTAATGCTCACCGGTTCCTCGGCACTAAGAACGGTGCTTACCAGTAAGGCGCAAAATCCCAACAGCATCACGCCTATCCTTTGTTTCGCTTTCATCTGAGTGCCTCAACGAGCTGCGCCATGGGTTCACGTTGTGCGGTGATGAATTGTTCGACGAACGGTTCGACCGGTGTTTGGGCCAATTCTTTAAAGGGACCGGCTTGCACTATGTGTCCATCCCGCATTAGAACCAGGGTCTGCCCAAAAAAAGCCGCTTCGGCGATGTCGTGGGTAACCATAATGACGGTCTTGCCGAGTTGGCTAAAGATAGCTTTGAGTTCCTGTTGCAACTCATAACGAATCATGGGGTCGAGCGCACCCAACGGTTCATCCAGCAGCAACAGGTCCGGATCCAACATCAGTGCGCGCATCAGGCTGACACGTTGGCGCTGTCCGCCGGATAGCTGAGCTGGAAATCGCTTCAACATTTCCTCGGGTAGCCGCACCAGTTGGGCGAGTTCGTTGAGGCGGCAATCAATCCAGCTGGCATCGCGGCGCAGATAGCGTGCCATGACAGTGACGTTATCGCGTACGCTGAGATGAGGAAACAGACCACCTTCCTGAATAACGTAGCCCATTCGCTGCCGTATCTGGAAAATATTTTCAGGTGATAATTCGGTTCCTTCGAAAGTGATGGTGCCAGAATCTGACTGAATAAGGCCTGTAATCAGGCGCAGTAAAGTGGACTTGCCGCAACCGCTGGGGCCTATGAGCACTAGAGTTTCACCGCTAGGAACCTGAAGATCAGTAGGCGCTAGAGCCGGGGCATCGCCGTAGAGTTTGGAAACTTGTGAGATTACCAGTATTCACACAGTGTGCTTTATTTACCAATAGCACTCAAGAAATGTGGGCTGCAATCAGCCTATTTACAGCATATAAAAAGGGTATACTGAAACAGTTTACGGTTAATACATGCAAGTAACTCAAGGTGGTTTTTATGTGCGGAATTGTAGGAATTTGGGGAAACGTCGATAAATCTAAGGTACAAAGTATGATTGACGCGCTGCGTCACCGTGGACCCGATGGTCACGGGATGCATGCCCAACTTAACCAGGGGGTCTTGGGGCATATCCGGTTGGCCATTATGGACCCGGCTCACGGCCAGCAACCAATTCACACTGAAGATCACAGCGCTACTCTGGTAGCCAACGGTATGATCTACAACCACCCGCAATTGCGCAAACAACTTGGCGAAGTCCATAACTTCACCTCCCACAGCGACAGCGAAACCATTCTCCACATATATGAGGAGCACAGCTTGTCGACCCCGCTGTTACTCGACGGTATGTTTGCATTTGCCATTTCTGAGGGCGATCGACTGATTCTGGCGCGTGATCGCATCGGTATCAAGCCGTTGTACTATGGACAACAGAAAAATGAAGACGGATCCGAGACGATGTACTTCGCCTCGGAACTCAAGGCGCTGACGCCGTTGACCGAGAATATTAAAGAGTTTCCGCCCGGTACCCTTTACGACTCCAAGAGTGGTTTTCATACTTATTATGAAGTGCCGGATCAAGTTCCGCTAGAACTGGATTTGGAGGTCCACACTCGTCAAGTACGTGACACCATAGAGGCTGCAGTGAAAAAACGCTTGTTGAGTGACGTGCCTTTAGGTGCATTTCTTTCGGGTGGGCTCGATAGCAGTATCATTGCGGCTGTCGCAAAAAAAAATATGCCCGAGCTTCATACCTTTTCTGTAGGCAACGAAGGCTCGCGTGATTTGGAAGCCGCACGCCGTGTCGCCCGTCACATTGGTTCTATCCATCATGAGTATGTGTACACGGCCACTGAGGTAATCGAAAATCTACCTGAGATCATTTACCACCTGGAATCCTTCGACCAGGACCTGGTGCGCAGCGCGATTCCCACCTGGTTCGCCGCGCGCCTGGCGGCCGACAAGGTGAAGGTCATTCTCACTGGAGAAGGCGCCGACGAATTGTTTGCCGGCTATACCTATCACAAAAGCATTGCCGATGATGAAGCGTTACACAAGGAACTGCGTCGTTCGATAACACGACTGCACAATATCAACCTACAACGTGTGGATCGCATGACCATGCGCCATGCCATTGAGGCACGGGTACCGTTTCTCGATACCGAGGTGATTGCCATGGCACAGACTGTACCACCACGGTTCAAGCTTCATACCGAAAACGACGGTCGGCGTATTGAAAAATGGATCTTGCGCAAAGCGTTTGAGGATTTGTTACCCACTGATATTACCTGGCGTAATAAAGAGCAGTTCGATGAAGGCAGCGGCATGGTTGACCTGTTGCCGGAGGTGTTGAAACGCACAGCTTCGGGTATTGATGCTGAAGCGTATACATCACGCTTTGCAACCGATCGTTTGCGTTCAAACGAAGAGTGTTTCTACCACAGCCTGCTCATGGAGCAGTTTGAGCAGCCCCAGGAAGTGCTGGCTAACGTCGGCCGCTGGCAAATCGACTGATTATCATTGCTTATCGCTATCTGGTGAATGCAATTACCTACCGGAAAAAATATGCAGATCTAATTCAGCGGAGATGGATTCAAGTGCCTTAATGCCGGCAATGCTGTTGCCGTGCAGATCCAGTCGCGGTGAGTAAACAGCGATACCCATTTGACCGGGCACAACCGCAAGTATTCCGCCACTGACCCCGCTTTTTGCCGGCAAGCCGATGCGGTAACTCCACTCACCGGCAAAATCGTACATGCCGCAGGTATACATGACAGTAAGCAAGTCACCAACATAATCTTCTTGTATCGCCCGTTGGTTAGTGAGTGGATTGACACCCCCATTAGCCAGTGTTGCCGCCATGGTGGAAAGGTCTTCACAGTTGATGACGGCGCTGCACTGCTGCAAATAAAGACTTAGGGCATCGTCCACCTCGTTTTCCAACAAGCCAAAATGGCGTAACAGATAAGCAATGGCTTTGTTGCGATCGCCTAACTTGGTTTCGGCCAAGTAAGTGCGCATATCGATATGAACTTCATGCCCTATGTATCGCTCATACATGCGCAGTATTCGGTCTAAGCGTTGCGCTGGACCTTCACCTTTAATCAAGGCAGTAGTAGCAATGCCGCCTGTATTAACCATTGGATTATGCGGGCGTTTGGAGCGCTGTTCCAGGCGAATGATCCCATCATAGGGATTTCCGGTGGGTTCCACATCGACGTTTTGCAATACCACCTCACGACCGTGATCTTCCAGCGCCAGTCCGTAAGCAAAAACTTTTGAGATAGACTGGATTAAGAATGGCGCATCACAATTTCCTGCCGTGAAACGGCGACCGTCCACAGTGGTAATACAGATGGCATGCACATCCGAATCGACAGTAAACACATCGGGAGCGATATTGTAACAATAGCCATCCACGCCGCCTTTGGTGCGATCATGAACGCGTATTAGCAATTGGTTTATATCATGGTCGCTGTGGCTCGGCTTTGCATTTTGAGTGTGTTGAGTTTTTGTTAAAGACGTTTTACATGCGCCAGTCCGGAACATATGCAGGCAAAGTTTTCTTGATAAGGCCTCGCACACTTTCAAGCCACGCACACTTTTTTGATGCACTTCATCAAGGGGTGGAGAATATACAGCAAAACCGAATTGACCAGGTACGACCACAAGCATAGCGCCGCATAAACTACTTTTCGCCGGCAAACCCACGCGATAAGCCCATTGACCTGAAAACTCGTACATACCACAGGTCTGCATAACCGATAGAATGATTTTGACGTGTTCGGCGGGTAACACTTGTTTATTGCTTGTCGGATGAACTCCCGCGTTAGCCAATACCGCTGCAATAGTAGCCAGATCCTGACAGTCCAGCGAAATACAACATATCCGCTGATAAAGTTCGAGGAGGTCTTCCACTGGTCCTTTAATAAGCCCCCGACTAAGCAACAGGTAAGCAATGGCTCGATTGTGATGGTCGGACAAACGACGCGACACCAACGCATTTTCATCCATAACTATGGGCTTTGATAACAAACGCCGTAATAAACCGCAAATTCGTGTAAAGCGTTCTTCCAGATTTTGCCCGTCAATCAGCTCAAGTGTGGCAATCGCACCAGCATTCATGAACGGATTCAGCTTAGGGCTTTCTTGATCCTCTGAATACAGAATCGAATCAAACCGTTCCCCGGTGGGCTCAACACCGATCTTATGCAAGATGGTATCGGTGTCATGATCTTCCAACGCAAGCGCCAGGATCAACGGCTTGGCGATCGATTGAACCGTAAACGCAATGCGACTATCGCCCGCTTCCAGCACCGTGCCATCCAGGGTTACAGCACATAAACCAAACCAATCTGGATCGGCTTGGGATAATTCAGGCAAGTGATTAGCTATTACGCCGCCCGCATCATGTCGGAATGAGTTATGCAAGTCTTGCAACATCGACTGCAATAGAGTGCGGCTTACCGGTAGCATGCCCGGCTGTTTGCTAGTCACGCTGTTCATTGTTACCTCTTAAGCCCATCAAATCATCCCGAATAGTGCAACCAAGATTCGAATTTCTTGGTGCACACCGGATTGCAATGATCGTGGATATTCAGCTTTAGCAATACGGTGAATCGCTTCTACTAGCACCTAACTGTCAGCACTTTAAAAAAAGAAAATAACGATCGGCAACACACATTTGTTTGACAGTAAATTGTAGCTCAAAGAGGAACGCCATATTACTCTGCCATAGAAACTGTTTTTAGGTCATGATGCCTTTTTCCTCTAAAAACTCATCAGGAATATCTGATGTTTTCCAACCTGTGATGGCAAAATAGTATAAAGGCTCACCCTCAATTGACAATCTATGCCTGTAACGTTCAATACAATAAATTTCAAGATATTTCGAGAATATTAATTCCCGAATCATTTTTGAGAATCCTGATTCATCACTCACATCAAAGAAGGTATCCTTGATATTAAACGCCACCCATGCTTTGCTCTTAACGATATTAAACGCCTCTAAGAATGCTTTTTCCGGGATATCGCCAAAACCTAGTGCTGCAACTGTTACCATGCAATCGCATTGCCATGAACTTATTTCTTCTCTTTTCTCATCATCCAGCTTGGTGAAATCCTCAACGTAATATGCGTCATATACCCCCGGCCTATCTCGGATTGTTGCATCATACGCTTCAGGGATTATGTCTACGCCGACTAAACGCGAAACACCCTGTTTTTTTAACTCCTCGCCCATCATGCCATTGCCGGCACCTAAATCTAATATTCGCAGTTCACTAAAATTATTTTGATATTGTTTTACCGCAGATTCGAGTAATGAAGCCACTTTAGAAGGAGACACACACTTCAGGCGATCATAAAAGATTTGCTCATACAGGCCTTCTATCTGATAAATTTCATCGTAGTCGTGAAACCTTATCTTCCTATCACCGCCCGATCCTTGAAGATAGAAATATACTTCGTCTTGATTGGCACTGGTTAATTCGACCTTTGGAAACTGTATTCGATGTCTTTTGTACATTTCTTCCTCGATTCTGTTGGGAGAGCATAGGAATTATAAACACCCTTTTCCCGCAGAGTCCACGTCGAATGGAGCAGTTCAAGACCAGTGCTTGCCCACCATCCGCATTCATCAGCACGAAATTCTGCCCCATTTTTACGCCCCTGATGCCCGTGACGTGGTCTAATTGATTGATACAACCCAGTTAAGGATAATTAACTGGACAATCGAAATGGTAGCAAGAAAAAAGTATTCAAAAGAATTTAAACTGGATGCCGTCAGTCTGGTTACAGAACAAGGCTATACCCGCTCAGAGGCCGCAAAAAGCCTCGGCATTAATCCCAATATGCTGAGTCGCTGGGCAAAAGAATCAGCGTCAGATGATGGGCACGCTTTCCGCGGCAATGGCAAGTTAACACCGGAGCAGGAGGAGATCAGAACACTCAAATCCCAGGTGAAGCGGTTGCAGATGGAGAAAGACATTTAAAAAAAAGCGACGGTATTCTTTGCAGCCGAAACGAAGTGAAGACAGAAGGCAAACCAGCAGACCCGGAACACCAGGATATGCTGGAATGGGTTAAAAAAATAGCCGCCGAGAGTGATGAACGGCCTGGTTATCCCAACAGTAACGTATGTAATTTATCCACTGCTTCACGTCTCTTTTGGTCTCCCATTTTCTCTAAATTATGTAGCTTCCATTGGATGGCAGGAAGATTTATCGCTTGGGGGAAAACAAAACATGACCAATCTACATCTCCCCGCTTAACAGACAACAAAAACTCCTTATCACTGGTGCTCAGACGAGCATGCAGAGCTTTCACCAGATCTGAACGAGCATTCAATAACACCGGCAAACTCACCGCCTCATTCACCATGCCTTCAAATTCCGCATGGTAAAGATCCGTTATATCTATCTCATTGGGGGCCAGTAACTCCACCATCGGGCGGTTATGGGCCATCAGATAGACCAGAAATGCATTTTTCAGGTCTTCCGTGATGCCTTCGTTTTCCAACAATAACTTCACGTCAAACAGATCGCGAGGGTGCTGCCGATCCAAAGCGGCACAGATTTTCCCTGCATACAGCTCTTCAAAGGAGAGCACTTGCATTTCGGCATAACCAAATCGCTGCTGGACACTGGGGCTCAACACCTGCACCGCAGGTGGGAACAAACTGCCACGCAATACCGGTGTGACCTCCATCTTCACCGTGGTATTGCTACGCTGCACCACCAACCGTTGACGAAACGTGGTGCCGCGCAATACCCGGTCAGTCACCAGCGAACCTGGCAGCAGACGCTCAATATCTTCACTGATGCTAGCCAGCGCCGCATCAATCGCCTTCAGGCTGGTGTTTCTATCCTCAACCGGGAGATAGACCAGATCAATATCCACTGACAAGCGCGGCATATCGCGCACAAACAGATTGATCGCCGTGCCGCCCTTGAGTGCGAAACATGACTGCTTTGCCACCAGAGGCAGCAACTGCACCAGCAGTTGAACCTGATCAGAAAAATTCGTCGTCATGCTTTACCATCTCTTTAGGCACAGTAATTTGATAGTGCTTATCCAATACACCACCCGATACGATCATTCGCTTGCCACTACCCAGATCAACCCCATCAACATTCAGCGCATTAAACCAGGCGTGATGATGACGCTGAGCAAACCACAAAAACAACCGTTTTGCCTTCACCTGACCACAACTCGACAATAACGACTGTAACAACAGCGGGCGCAGATTGACGGCGGAATCGAACAATTTATCCAACTGACTGAAATCGGCCTTGTTACCCACTTCAGCCGCCAGTTCAAGCAAAGCCAATTCCGGCTTAGCGTAGGGAATAGGCCAGTCCCAGTGGCCAAAGGGCTGATTCAATAATGCGGATTCAGGCAATACTTCAAACAGTTTTTGCTTGTGCTGTGTAAAGGCGAAATCCCCCTCCACCTTTGGCAACCAGCTCGGCAGGGCAGTGATACCGTAAAGCTGTATGGCATTTTTATCACTCAAAGCCAGATAGTGACTCAGCCCCTGCTGCTGCAAAGCGCTGAGGCCACCCACATGCAGATCATGTCCCAACTCCCGCAAGGAGTAGAGCAGGTGCTGCCACTTCAAAGGCGGCCCAGGTCGTCGGTAGGCCCCACGCGCCACCGCCTGTAAAACTCCGTTGCGGATAAAAGCATCCACTCGAGGCCTTGAAAAACCTTTTTTCAGCAGCCAAGTGCGGTCTACCACCTGCCCTTCTGGCAGTTGGCTGACAAGATCAGAAGGAGGAGAACTCATGATAAAAGTTTATCTCTGCTAGATTTTGCATACCCATGGTATGCATTATGAACACTAGACAAACTGCAATCAAGTTTATATTTTCTATTTTTTGCATACTCAGCATATGCAAAATAGAGAATTTTTAAACCTGGAGAGCATAATAAAAGGATGGAATAGGCCAAGAGGCCCTGTGCTTTAAGCTATTTCAAGGCAAAGCTGTAGCAAGGAGGTTACCTTTGCCTAGTCAGTTGACCTTGCATAGGCCATGCCTGCCAAGTTTTTTGCAATCGAGGTAGACAGAAACACGCCTCGATCTATTTCTGATTCAACATTGCAAGCCCATTGCTCAACTCTGACTTTAGTTTTGAACGTTTTGGATTGGACAGAGCAGCCCTCCTCCTTGCGAACTTCTGCCTGCCACTGGCCCTCACCACGTTTAGCGACTGTCCCGTGGTCACTACCCCCTTACTAAACAAATCAGCACTATCCCGGATAATTCCGAGTGTCCCATTATGTCCCAAAGAGGTAGATTGAAGATGGCGCGCCCGACAGGAATCGAACCTGTGACCCCCGCCTTCGGAGGGCGGTACTCTATCCAGCTGAGCTACGGGCGCAGAAGGCGCAGTTTAACAGATTTTACCGTATTAGCCTCTGTATCAATTTTTGTTATGATTGCGGGCCTCCGCTGGCGGGAGTAACGGGGTTGCGGCTCTGTCAGGTGCGCCATTCCCTGGAAAACCCGGGAGGTATGCGTCGAATTGTTGTTCCGAATTTAACCCACGAATCAGAATTGCAGCACTGGATGAAGGACTACGGTTGAAATTTCGAGTGCCCAAGCTACTTTTCGTCGGGTTTGCATTATTGGGCCTGTCATCGCTGGCCCATGCGGCGTTTGTTGTGGATTTGCCTGATAAGCGGATACAGAGCATTTTGCAAAACTATTTCCCTATCAATGAGTATGCCGCATTTGCGCGTGTCTCTATGGATGTACCAGAGGTCCGCCTGTCCAAAACGAACAAGGATATTGTGCTTGTCATTCCTGTCGTGGCAAAAGTAATGGGCGGTAATGTACACAAGGGGAGTGTGACAATGCTGGTGGGGTTGAGTTATAAACCGGCATCAGGTGGTTTATTTTTTGGTCAGCTACGTGTCGGGCAATTTAAAACGCCGGGCGAGGATGAAAGGACTGCGGCAGATTTGCAGGACATTGTGGACGCTATGGCTAAAAATGCATTGTCGCTGGTACGTATTTACACGGTAAAAGAGCAGGATTTGAACCATTCCCTGGCAAAGAGTACATTGAAATCATTTGTGATTGAGGATACTCATTTACGCTTGGAGTTCGGGTTTAACTAAGCGGGCCAGACTATCTATCTCAGTAACAGCCTTGAAAGGCATTGGGACAACATTTTTACATGTGCGGGATCACTCTTTGTTATTACGCCGATGGACGGCTGGCCGATGAGGCAATCATCCAGCGCATGGTTAAATCACTTGCCCATCGTGGCCCTGATGCCTTGACGCATATCATGCGCGGCCCCGTTTCTCTGGGCCACACCCGTCTGAGCATTGTGGATATCGCGGAGGGCAATCAGCCCATGCTAAGCGATGATGAACGTTTTGCCCTCGTCTTCAACGGCGAGATCTATAATTATCAGCAACTACGCGCCGAACTGGAAAAAGATGGCGTACAGTTCAAAACCCATTCTGATACTGAAGTGGTACTGCGCCTGTTTGAGCGTGACGGGGTCGCATGCGTGACGTCCTTGCGCGGCATGTTTGCCTTTGCCGTACATGATCAAACCAACGGGCATTTGCATTTAGTGCGAGATCGCCTAGGCATCAAGCCCCTGTTTTATCACTGGAATGGCGATACACTGCTGGCGGCCTCGGAAGCCAAGGCGCTATTCGCCAGTGGCCATATCGACGCACAACTGGACCCCAGTGCCATTCGCGCCTATTTCCGTTATCAATTTGCGGTGAGCCCACAAACCCTGTTTCGAGGTATTGTCGAATTGCCACCTGGCCACACTCTGTTGCTGGTGCCGGATGGTGAACCACAACTCAAACAATACTGGGATCTGTCCTTCCCACAGGATGGTGAATACGAAAGTCTCGATGCGACAGTTTGGTCAAAACGTTTTTTGGACGCCCTGGATGATGCGGCGGGAACACACATGATTGGCGATGTGCCTATTGGCTCCTATTTATCCGGCGGCATTGATTCCGCCACCACCACTTACCTGTTAAATGCGCACACGCCAACGTCAGAAACAAGCAAGGTGCAGTCGTATACGATTCGTTTCAGCAACCCGGCCAACGATGAATCTGCTCTGGCAAAAGATATTGCCGATCACCTGGGCGTGCCAAACGAAACCATTCTGCTGGATGACGAACGTGAAGAGGGTTTTTTGGCTGAATTTCAACAATGCCTTTACCACCTTGAGCAACCTCAGAGAATGGCCTTGGATGTCCCCCACTTCATGTTATCCGACCTGGTGCAACGTAATGGACAGAAAGTCGTTTTTACCGGTGATGGCGCTGATGAAATATTAGGCGGTTATGACTGTTACCGGCAAGATGCGATGCGCATCTGGGGTAATCAACAAAAAAATAGTCGGCAGCGGCGGCGATATTATCTTAACGAGTACTGCCAGGATTTTTCTGAGGCCCATGTGCGTTTTTTATTCGAGCAACACCGCTCTAAAAAGCAGCGCGCAGTGATTCGCCAGTTTGCTTGTTATCCGGCATGGAATGATTTTTGGCACATTCTCGATGACATCAGCGACCCTCTATTTAGTGATGTCCTGCGAACAGAAGATGATACTGCTATGAATACCCTGACAGAAAATATGCGCCCGACTATTGAGGGGCTACACCCGCTGAATCAATCTTTGTATATTGAAACCAAAACTCGCCTACCCGGCTGGATTTTATGGAAGAGCGACCGGCTGTCAATGGCGCACAGTATCGAAGCACGGGTGCCTTTTATGGATCACCCGCTGGTCGAGTTGGCTGCCCGGATTCCTCCTGGCCTCAAGCTGAATGGCATGAATGAAAAATACATTCTGCGAAAAACCATGATGCCGCATTTACCTGAGCACCCCACTCAGTATAAAAAGCGCGCTTTTTATACCCCCATACGAGACTGGTTTTTTACTGCGGAACGCCAACCTGAACTGGATAAATATTTATCACCGCAAGCCTTGCAAAAAACCGGTTATTTTTGTGAGAACACGGTTGCTCTTTACTTACAGCAAATTTGTGAGGTCACACAGGTCGAAACAATGGATGAATATTATGCGCTAATGAAATTAGAGTGGATATTGCTCATGGTATTAAGTGTGCAGATATTGCACTGTCTTTTTGTCGAACGGGAGGCGGCGTGCTTTAACCTCAATTAATCCGTTAAACCTAGAGGGTGGAAATGGCAATCACTAAGGTTTGTTAAGCCATTTTTGTTGTTACAGCATTGACCGCTCCAACGCCTGCTGAATCAACAAACGGATCGGCAAAAATATCCTGCATTGATGCGCCCGCCAAAAAGCTCTTTTTCTGGAGTGTTTTAACCATGTCTTCACGGCCGCATAAAAATACCCGCCAGCCCGATAGCTGAGCAAAATCCTCCAGTGCCACATTCGCTGCACGGCCGGATTGCATACCTTGTAGCGGCGTACCCTGCGACACGCAAGGGTGATAATGGAAAACCGCATTGCCCTCGTCCATCGCCAATAATTCAGATACCAGATACAAGCCTTCAGCCGTACTGCTACCGTGGTACAAATGAATCGGTCCGCTATGCCCCTGTCGCAGAGCATCACGCACAATACCCACCAACGGTGCCAGGCCTGTGCCTGTCCCGACCAATAACAACGACTGCTCTTCCCGGCCGGGCAGATAACTGCATTGCCCTGTCGCCTGACTAATGGTCACCCTGTCACCTACCTGTAGTTCTTCTGCCACCCAGGAACTGACCAGACCACCGGGAACATGACGAATGTGCAGCTCAAGAAAATCATCCAGTTCCGGCACGCTGGCCAGGGAATAACTGCGAGTCACTCCTGCATCATTGGTGAGATTAAGAAACTGACCGGGAAGATAATCATAATAATCAGGCCGCGCCAGCCGCAATCGCACGACATCTGCACTGAGCTTGTCCAACGACAACACCGTCGTATCAAAACTGCTGCCAGCCCGATCAGGCACCGCCACCTGCATGTCGGTTTCCGGTACACAGGAACAGATCAGGAAATGATTCTGGGCCTTGAGTGTTTCTTTGATGCCAATCTGGGAAGCGGATGTTGGCTCCCCCTCCACAGCCACCATCATGCAAGACTGGCAAACACCCGCCTTGCAAGAATAATTAACAGAAACACCCTGCCGGGTCAGGCAATCAAGTACCGATTCTCCCGGTTCACATTGATACCCCTGCCCTTCAAACAGTATCTTTGGCATGGTGTTTCCGTTGGATAACGCTATGTCAGTAGCAACAAATGTTTATTTGCCCAATATATCATTGCGTGTGGTTTCAGCGATCGCTGCCACCTCACCGATGAGATCATCGGCCACACCCAATTCCTTCAACGTTCCGCCCAAATTTTCCACCACCGCATCAAAATGGCTATCATTCAGGCCGCGTTCCACCAGATGAGCATGGCCTTTGCGCAGATCTTCACCAGTGTAGTTATTGGGTCCACCAAATGCCATGGTCAAGAATGCCTTTTGCTTGGCAGCCTGCTTATCCATGTCCACACCATCAAAAAACTGGTTAATGCGATCATCGGCCAGCACTTTGCGATAAAAAATATCCACTGCGGCATCTACTGCGGCTTCACCACCAAGACGGGTAAATAACGTATCACTCATTGTTTTTCTCCTGTTTTAACGTATTTTCAATTTCAATTTCAATTAATGTCTGAGCCAAACTCGTACCAAACAAATAACGAGACCAAAACATAGCGGCCAAAAAAACCAAAACTGCACCATTACATTTTTCAATCCAAACAAGGCGTCAGACAAAATACTGTGATAATGCCAAAAACGGTACGTGCAGGACAAATAATGTATCGTTAATGCATGTTAATTATCCTGCTGCCATTGTCAACCCCTTTCCTCCTGTTCTATTATCCTGAATTAGTTGGCTAAACTGTAGAATGTGGGCAACTATGGTCCTGAAGATAAAAGATTTTTTGGAATACTTTGGACGACAGCCAATCACCTGTACAGTGAGATCCAAATGTTCCAAAAAATCTTTTAGATTCGGCGCCATTAGGTATTCGCGGTCGGCTCAACGGATTAATTTAGAGTTATTTAGAGTTATCATCACAAGCCCTGGGGGAAGGAGCATGCAATTAACGTTACACACGGACTACGCCCTGCGCGTACTCATTTATCTGGCGCAAAAAGACGATGAGCTGGCGACCATCAGCGAGGTCACTGATTTTTACGGTATTTCACGCAACCATCTGGTTAAAGTGGTCCATCATTTGGCACAGGAAGATTTTATCCACACCACCCGAGGCAAACACGGCGGCATGCGCTTGGCGCGCGCAGCAGAACTAATCCCCATTGGCCAAGTAGTACGCCGCATGGAGCCCAGCTTCGATCTCGTCGAATGTTTTAACAACGACAACCAGCCCTGCACAGTCATCCCAGTTTGCGCACTCAAAGGAGTATTACGTCGGGCCGTCAGTGAATTCCTGGCCCTGCTGGATCAATTTACTGTAGCGGATGCTGTGGTACAAAATCAGACCACAGAACAGATCTTTGCTGTCTCGCAACTGCTTGACACTGGCGACACCAAAGGCAAAAACTGACAACTTCACAATACAGGCATTTTTCTCAAACCTTCCATGCAAGGACACAAACCGCTAAGATACGCGGTTCGATTTTGCAGCAATACCAATGCTGCCTTGCAACGTCATCGAAATACCCATTACCCGACATCGCTCAGTAGCGGTGGGTAATCGCGGCGAACAGGTGCGCGGAAACAACCGCCACCCAACGCGCCCAGTTTTTTATTCAACGTTTTTGAAATGAAAGTTTGAGGAGAACAGCATGTCCCAAAAGCACCCCGTCATCGCCGTTACCGGCTCTTCCGGCGCAGGCACCACCACGGTCAAAAATGCCTTTGAGCACATCTTCCGCCGCGAAAACATAAACCCACTGGTAGTGGAAGGTGACAGCTACCATCGTTATGATCGTGCCGCGATGAAACAGGCCATCGAAGAATTTACCGCCAAAAACAAACAACTCAGCCACTTCGGTCCGGAGTCCAATCATTTTGATCTGGTTGCCGACACCTTCAAAGCCTACGGTGAAGCTGGCAAATGCCGTCGTCGTTATTACCTGCACAGCGACGACGAAGCCACCGAGCATAATGCACGCCTGGGTACCAAGCTTACCCCTGGCCAGTTCACTCCCTGGGAAGATATCGCCGAAGAAACCGATGTACTGTTCTATGAAGGCCTGCATGGCGGCGCAGTAGATGGTGACGTGGATGTTGCCTCACACACTGACCTCTTGGTGGGCGTAGTCCCTATCGTAAACCTGGAATGGATTCAAAAAATCCATCGCGACAACGCACAACGCGGTTACAGCGCCGAGGCCATCGTCGATACCATCCTGCGCCGCATGGATGATTACGTACACTACATCACACCACAGTTTTCGCGCACCGATATCAACTTTCAGCGCGTCCCCACGGTGGACACCTCCAACCCCTTCATCGCCCGCGATATCCCCACACCTGATGAGAGCTTCATCGTCATCCGCTTCCGCAACCCTGATGGTACCGACTTCCCTTACCTGCTGAACATGATCAGTGACTCGTTCATGTCGCGCCCCAACACCATCGTGGTGCCGGGCGGCAAAATGGGCTTTGCCATGGAACTGATTCTTGCACCACGCATTCATCAGCTGGTTGAGGCAAAAAAAGGCTGTTAATCCTGAGTTTTTTGTCGATTTGGGCATATGTCCATCACAAAGCAGTCCTCGACAAAAATACAATAGCGCGAACCTGAATCCAGTCGCGCACACTTTTTTACAACGCTAATAATAACCCGGCTCCGTATACAGGGCCGGGTTTTGCTTTTCTTCATTCACGTCTTTTGCTGATAGTGTCCTGCTTTTTTGGAGCGAAACATCAAGCGTTTATACTGCTACGAACGCCTGTTGAATAACGTAAGCTGGCTTGTGTTATCAGATTTTTCATTGTGTTCACTTTCCAGTAAAACTTGCCGACCCTGCGCCAGACTGGCCTCAGCCAGTACCACAATGGCCGGGCTACGAATGATGCGCCGGATCTCTGTAATGTAATTTTCGCCTCGCGCCGAATAGCGCTGTAAATACCCAGCTAGCTCATAAGCACGTCGCGGCTTGCCAGCAGCACGGGTAACAGCACGGAAGGTACGAAATTCATGATAGGCGTTGCCGGTATTGAGGTTTCGCATATAGGCGCGTACTGAAGCCCGTAAATCCGGAAAACTGGCAACTAGATGAGTCGCATCAGCATCGCGATTATTGGGGGTCAAGCCATCGGTTTTTCCAAAAGTCCATTGACCGAACAGGCTGTTGCCTTCCAATGCAAAACGCGAACGGCCCCAGCCGGTTTCAATAGCGGCTTGTGCCAACGCCAACGCGGGAGGAATTTCATCCAATCGCAACAGAATTTTCTCGCGCACGGCCAACTCATTGAGGTCACCGCGTATTCGTAAGTGTTTGGCCAACGTGTTCAGCCAATCACGCATAGGGCTGCCATCAATGGGCAGTCCGTCTTCCAACAACCAGGAAACCAGTTCCCGTTGCTCCCGCAGGCGCTGGTTTTCGATGAGCACGATGGGTAACAAGGCGCGCAAAAACAATTCACGACGCTTATCGACATCCAATACTTCGCCAAAATCATTAGGCAATTCATTAAGCATCAGTGCTGGCACGCTCTGCCGACCAGCGGGTGGCCAATGGTAGCCGATACTTTCAAATACATTATCCAATGCGCGCACAGTATCAGCATCCACGTCTTTGGCGTGAGTGGCCATCGGTGCCGATGCGCCGGGCAATGTGTGTATTGAGGTTTGTGTAGCCACCACCACTGCCGTAATCAGTGTCAGCGTTAATAGTCCGAGGCCCAATAGTGCAATGGCATGTTTTTTCATGAGTGTCCGAGTGTGGGATAGCATTTAAAAGGGAGGGCAAAGGCAATAATCTAAGCCCCTGAAAATGGTGCCATTTTAACCTATTTTAAGTCGGCTTCCGAGCTGTTTACCAAGTGCAATTGCTAGAAGCCTGTCCGAGAATGACAGTCGTCGTGAAGGAAAACTATTTTGCGGCCGATTTTTCGTTTGTTTGAGGCGAATAGTGATTTTATTTAACGAAAATGAACGGAAAAAATATGACCAACATGGCTTTTCCGCAGCAGATTTTCTCGTACTCAGACAGACTTCTAGGGAGTGGAAATAATAAAAAACCCCGCCGACGACCTGCTACCAGACCTGCGACGGGGCTTATTTTGCTGCTACAAACGCAGCAGCTATAAGGCTCTAGAGTGAGCGCGACTTACATCATGCCGCCCATACCACCCATACCGCCCATACCACCCATGTCCGGCATACCACCACCAGCACCGGAATCATCGGAAGGCTTATCAGCCACCATAGCTTCAGTGGTAATCATCAGGCCAGCAACCGAACCCGCATTTTGCAACGCGGTACGAGTAACCTTAGTAGGATCAAGAATACCCAGGGCAACCATGTCGCCGTACTCGCCAGAGGCAGCATTGTAACCAAAATTACCCTTGCCTTCGGCAACCTTGTTCAACACCACGGACTCTTCATCACCGGCATTGGCAACGATCTGGCGCAGTGGCTCTTCCATCGCGCGTTTGGCCAGGGTGATACCAACATCCTGATCGTGATTATCACCTTTGAGACCACTCACTGACTGCAAGGCACGCACCAGAGCAACACCACCGCCAGGAACCACACCTTCTTCCACTGCGGCGCGCGTGGCATGCAGGGCGTCTTCGACGCGGGCTTTTTTCTCTTTCATTTCCACTTCAGTGGCAGCACCAACTTTGATGACGGCAACACCGCCAGCCAGTTTGGCAACACGTTCCTGCAACTTTTCTTTGTCATAGTCGGAAGTCGCTTCTTCGATCTGCGCACGAATCTGATTGACACGGCCTTCGATGTCAGCACCATTACCAGCACCATCAATGATGGTCGTGTTTTCTTTGGTGATGCTGATTTTCTTCGCGGTACCCAGATCATCAACCGTAGCCTTATCCAAAGACAGGCCCACTTCTTCAGCGATCACCGTAGCACCGGTGAGGATGGCAAGGTCTTCCAGCATTTGCTTGCGACGATCACCAAAGCCAGGCGCCTTCACAGCAGAAACCTTGACGATGCCACGCATGTTGTTAACCACCAATGTCGCCAGGGCTTCACCTTCGACATCTTCGGCAATAATCAGCAACGGTTTACCGACCTTGGCGACACCTTCGAGGATGGGCAGCAAGTCACGAATGTTAGAGATCTTTTTGTCGTACACCAATACCAGAGGAGCATCCATTTCGACGCTCATACTTTCCTGATTGTTGATGAAATAAGGAGAGAGGTAACCGCGGTCAAACTGCATGCCTTCCACCACGTCCAGCTCATTGTCTAAACCAGTACCTTCTTCAACGGTGATTACGCCTTCTTTACCAACTTTGCCCATGGCTTCGGCGATAATGCCGCCGATGGCTTCGTCGGAGTTGGCGGAGATAGAGCCAACCTGGGCAATCGCTTTATCGTCTTCACAAGGAACCGACATGTCTCTCAGAGCCTGAACCGTCGCGGTAACAGCCTTGTCGATGCCACGTTTCAAATCCATAGGGTTCATACCGGCAGCCACAGCTTTCATACCTTCGGCCAGGATGGATTGAGCCAATACAGTCGCGGTAGTCGTACCGTCACCGGCAGCGTCAGAAGTCTGTGAAGATACTTCCTTCACCATCTGCGCGCCCATATTCTCGAACTTGTCTTCCAGCTCGATTTCTTTGGCCACGGAAACACCATCTTTGGTGATAGTCGGAGCGCCGAAAGCTTTGTCCAATACTACATTGCGGCCTTTAGGACCCAAGGTGACTTTGACGGCATTGGCTAAAACATTAACACCAGCAACCATGCGGTGGCGGGCGTCATCACTGAATTTCACTTCTTTTGCGGACATGTGTGTAATCCTCTTTAGTCTGTTTGTAACTGAATTTGATTAGGTGACTATTCGTTCAGCGAACGGGGTTAGCCTTCGACGACACCCGTGATATCGTCTTCGCGCATCACTATCAACTCTTCGCCTTCCACCTTCACTTCGGCACCGCCATATTTGCCGAACAGTACCTTGTCGCCGACCTTCACATCCAAAGGACGCACGTCGCCGTTATCAAGAATTTTACCCTTACCCACAGCAATCACTTCACCCTGGGCAGGTTTTTCAGTCGCCGAGTCAGGAATCACGATACCACCAGCACTCGTACGTTCTTCCTCCATACGGCGAACGATGACTCGATCATGCAAAGGACGAATATTCATTTACTATCTCCTTGAATTAGCTTTTGTTTTTCAAATCATGGCAACACTTTTTTCGTCGCCGGAAAATTTCGCGATTAGCACTCGCGCTATGTGAGCGCTAATGATAGGGGTGAAAAAAGGAAATTCAAGTCTTGAGAGGGAAAAATTTATCAGCCACCGCCGAAGGATAGAAAGTTACATCGAAATATCGTTTATCCATTAATCTGCTAGCGTACCGGCTTCGCCTGCTCGACCCGATACGCATCTAACGGATACAACAATGTATCTGCGATAAAGCTAAAAGGCGTATCAATCACATACAGATAAACCTGCCCGTAAATATCGTAGTGCTGCCAGGATTTTTTCACTTTTTTGATAGCGGCTTTTGTTCCTGCATAAGGCATGGGAGTTTCTTTTTCAGAGTGGGCCGCAATGGTGGAACAGCCAGAAACGATAAAAACAAGAATAAAGAGCAAAATAATGTGGGTGCCGTTTGATTTATTCATGTCACAACCTCAGAGAAAATTAAAACCTACCCGTTCAACACTAACGTCCCCACCAATTGGGACACTTTCATCAATTCATGCCGCTCCATATAATCCACAATACCATCGTTTATTTTTTTGCAGACCAACGGATCATAAAACAGTGCTGTACCCACACCTATGGCAGAGGCACCCGCAATCATAAACTCAATGGCGTCGTTAGCGGTGCAAATACCCCCCTGACCAATAATGGGAATGCCGTGGCCTTTGCACACTTGATATACTTGGTGCGTTTTCAACAAGGCAATGGGCTTGATGGCAGGGCCAGACAGCCCCCCCTGATTGTTACCGATAACAGGTGTGCGTGATTCCACGTCGATGGCCATGCCCATAAGCGTGTTGATAACGGCAAAACCATCGGTGCCGGCTTCGATACAGCGTCGAGCATTTTCAGCAATATCCGTTTGGTTGGGCGAGAGCTTGGTAATCAGTGGTTTATCGGTTTCTTTGCGACAGGCTTCTACCACCCGCGCGGACATGTCCGGATCATTGCCAAAAGCAACACCACCCGCCTTGACGTTAGGACAGGAAATATTGATTTCTATGGCATCAATGTCGGAATCGTTAAACAGACGCGTCACTTCCGCATAATCTTCCACCGTGGAACCGGAAACGTTGGCGATAAAACGGGTTTCTTCAAAATCCAGCTTGGGCAGAATTTCATTGACCACATGTTCGGCACCCGGGTTTTGCAAACCAATGGCGTTGATCATTCCGGCTGGGGTTTCAATCACCCGGTGTGGCGCATTGCCGAGACGCGGCTCCAGTGTGGTACCTTTTAGGCACACAGCACCCACATCACGATTGGTAAAGCCTTTGACTCGTGTGTATTCTTCGCCGAAACCAACACAACCGGATAACAACACAATGGGGGTGTCAAAGCGCATACCGCAAAACTCGGATACCAGCATGTTTTTTTGTGACTTGTACACCATTAACTTTTTACCTCGTTAACTCTCAACTCTTGCTTGCGAAGTATATACCCGCCTATGTTCCATATCGTTCTTTTTCAACCAGAGATCCCGCCCAATACGGGCAACATCATTCGCCTTTGTGCCAATTGCGGCGCGCAACTGCATCTGATCCGCCCGTTGGGCTTTGATATGTCGCATAAACAACTGCGGCGTGCCGGACTGGATTATCATGAGTTTTCCAAAGTACAGATTCATGACACCCTTGAGACCTTTGTGCAGACAATTAAGCCGGTGCGGCTGCTCGCCTGCTCCACCAAAGGCCAACAGAATTATACCGGGCTTCGCTATGCAGCGGGGGACGCGTTTTTATTTGGACCGGAGACACGCGGGCTACCTACGGATATTCTGGAATCCCTGCCGAAAGAGCAACTATTGCGTATTCCCATGCTGCCCGACAACCGCAGTTTGAATCTTTCCAATGCAACCGCGATCATTGTCTATGAGGCTTGGCGGCAGCAGGGTTTTGTGGGAGCAGGCTAGAGGGTGTTAACACCCCCGAGTACACCGGCAAGACTTTTTGACGGTGTACTCGATAACCCTTAACTCAGATCTCGGCCTTTTGATCCCGGTTCAGCAACGCCTGCACAGCATCTTTCGGCTTCCGCGCTTCATACAGCACGGCATAAACCTGTTCGGTGATAGGCATATCGACACCCTGACTTAATGCCAGATCACGTACTTCGCGTGCAGTTTGCACACCTTCCACCACCTGATCAATGGTGGCCAGCGCCTCTTCCAGACGTTTGCCCTGCCCCAGCGCCAAACCCAGCTTGCGATTGCGTGACTGGTCGTCAGTACAGGTCAGTACCAGATCACCCAAACCTGCGAGACCCATGAAGGTCTCACGTTGCGCATGCAAGGCTTCGCCCAGGCGCATCATTTCTGCCAGCCCTCGGGTAATCAGCGCAGTACGTGCATTGGCCCCATAACCCAAACCATCGGCAATACCCGCAGCAATGGCGAGCACATTTTTAACCGCACCACCGACCTCAACACCAACAACGTCATCATTTGTATAAGCACGGAAGGTTTTACTGTGCAGGCGTGCCGCCATATCGGTGGCAAATAATGCGTCGGTGGACGCCACAGTTACCGCTGTGGGCAGACCTTCCGCCACTTCACGGGCAAAGGTCGGACCGGAAACGACAGCAGTGGCAATATCGTTACCCAGCACTTCCTCAGTCACTTCATGCAATAGCTTGCCGGAGCCGGACTCTAACCCCTTGGTCGCCCACGCCAGCCGGGCATTGTTTTTTAACAGTGGTCGGAGCTGGGTGAGTACAGCACGAAAGGCATGGCTAGGCACAACGACCAGCACATCCTGCACATCAACCATGGCCGAGACCAGATCCGCGTTGAGTGACAACTGTTCAGGTAAAGGCACGCCGGGTAGATAACGTTGATTGCAACGCGCGGCATCAATATCAGCCATGAGCTCAGGCTCGTGACCCCATAGAATCACCAGGCCACCGGCACGGCATAGCTGGATAGCCAGCGCTGTGCCCCAGGAACCAGCACCCAGTACAACAATAGGGCTCTGTTTAGTCATTCATAACATCCGTGTAAATAAAATTACCCGAAAAAATAGCACGCACAATTAATGCACAACCTCTTTAACCGATGTCTCGGTTTGTTGTTTGTGCTGAGCCAGCAAAGCATCAAAATTAACGGGGGCCAACAGTAATTGTGGAAAACCACCCTTGCCAACAAGATCAGAAATCGCTTCACGTGCGTACGGGAACAAAATGTTGGGGCAGTAACTGCCCTGCATGTGAACACGCTCGTCGTCATTAAAGCCGCTCATAGTGAATACACCGGCTTGATGTACTTCGGCCAAATAAGCAGTTTTGTCACTCAACTTGGCAGTAACCGTCACCGTGAGCACCACCTCCATCACCTCATCGGTCAACGGCTTGCCTGCGGTCTGCAATTCCACGTTAACGTCCGGCTTCCACTCTTCGGTGAAAACTTCAGGTGAATTGGGAGTCTCAAAAGAAATATCTTTGAGGTAAATTTTTTGCAGAGCAAATTGTTGCTCGGCTGGCTCACCGCTTGCAGCGGCATTTTGTTCTTCTTTATCGTCTGACATGAAATAGTGTTCCAAATTGGGCCCAAACGGGCGGAAAGGAAAAGGGATTTTAGCGGGTTACAGGTGCTAACGCACCTGCTCGCCAACCCAGGCCAGCAGGTTAGACAAGTCCAGAGCACCCGACATGCGCGCAACTTCTTTGCCTTGTCTGAAAATCAACAAGGTGGGAATACTACGAATAGCCAATTGTGTGGACAGCGCCTGTTCCTGCTCAGAGTTAATTTTTACCAAGCGCATACCAGGCTCAAGCTGCCCAGCTGCCTCGGCAAACACTGGTGACATCATTTTGCAAGGGCCACACCACGAAGCCCAGAAATCCACTAACAGAGGTAAATCACTTTTTGTGAGATGACGCTGAAAACGGGGCTGATTAAGATTGAGCGGTTCACCTGTGAACAGTGGTTTGTGACAGGCGCCGCACGAACCACCTGCGGCCAACTTTACCCGTGGCACCCGGTTGATGCCATCACAGTGAGGACAAACAATGTGTAAACTATCGCTCATGAGTGCTGTGTGGGGTCGATACGCAGCTTATTCAAGCCTCACCCACCCAGACCCAGCAGTGGATCAAGTTCATCATCCATATCCAACTCAATCAATTCATCAAAACCACCGACATGTCGATCACCAATAAAAATTTGTGGCACAGAATCGCGCCCAGCGCGCTGCTCCATTTCTTCGCGCTTACCCGCTTCCTCATCAACACGGATTTCCAGATAATCCACACCCTTTTTTTCCAGCAAACTTTTTGCACCCGCACAGTAACTACAAAAGGCAGCGGTATACACTACAATTTCAAGCGTCTTTTTTTCACCCACGACTTCACTCATGCAGCAGAACCTTGCAGTTTGTCACCCGTTACCAATGCATCTTGCAAACCCAGCAAGGCATCCAACTCGCCCTTGTCTTCCAATGCATACATATCATCACAGCCACCAACGTGAACGTCACCGATAAAAATCTGTGGTACAGAAGTTTGGCCCGAGCGCGCCTCCATTTCACTGCGCTTATCGGTGTCTTGATCAATGCGGATTTCGTCAAAACCGACATTTTTTGCTTCCAGTAAATCGATGGCACGAACACAAAAAGGACACTTGCGGGTACTGTAAACCAGCACTGATTTTTTGGCTTCACTGTTATCGTCCGTTCCCGTGTTATCAGGTTCAGGTTTTTCAAGTTTAGGTTTTTCAGGCTCAGGCTGGCGTGGTTCAGGCGGCTTGCCAACTTTCGTTGTGGTAGGCAGTTTGACGCGTTCCCAAGCCAGCATGCCGCCACCGATGTTATGCACATCAGTAAACCCCTGTTTTTTCAGTTTGGTCGCAGCTTGGGCAGAACGGGCACCGGAACGACACACCATCACCACCACTTCATTTTTGTACGCTTGTAATTCCTGAATACGATCATCGAGCATTCCCAGGGGAATATGAAAGGCATTCATTACATGGCCTTCCTTGTATTCTTTTTCAGTGCGAACATCCACCACCAAAGCATTTTTATGATTGATCAGATGCACCGCCTCACTGGCCAACACCATAACCACTGCGCTCGGCCCAAACCAGGTACGCGCCAATAAAAACAAAATAATCGCCAGGGCTAGAAACAATTCCCAATTGCCACTGACAAAATGACCAAACTCCTGCATAACACTCTTCCTATAACCTGTATTTTTGAATTATCTGCTGAAAACTGAATGGGCCGTCACGTCTACGCTAAATACACTCCACGCAACAGCTTGATGGTACGGAACTCTAGTACACCAAACAGCAGTGTTCCAGGCAAAACAGGAGCGGAGCAGAAGTTCGCCAAAAACACTCAGAGCAATAAAACAAACTGTGTTCAGCGTTTAGCCTGGATTACAGAAAACCTCACGCATCATGCTGATCAGGCGCAAAGTACGTCCGTCACCAACCCGATAAAAAACGCGATTGGCATCTTTGCGCGACATCAAAATACCCTTATCACGTAATATGGCCAAATGCTGGGAAATGTTACTCTGCGAGGTGCCCACCATAGCGACAATATCCTGCACACTGATTTCCTGGTCACCCAAAGCACAGAGAATCTTCAGTCGTAGCGGATGCGACATAGCCTTAATAGAACGAGAAGCTCTCTCGATATCTTCATCCCGCGTAATCAGATGTTCCGTTGTGTTCATACATCATCACCATAAAATCAAATACATTTTAATAGGTTGTCGAAAAAAACATCCTGCTTTTCCTCAAACGCGAAAAGTAAACACTTTGCGGTCTTCAATTTTAACGACACATCCATATCACCGGAACAACCTGTTAAAAAGCCGTGCAACCAGCGGAGAAACCCACTGTTACCAAACGACCTGACACTGCTACCTAACTATACAGCATCCCGCAATATGAACAATTAATAATATTTGCATTAATACTACAAGCTCTCTGACTATTCATCCGCCATCAAAACCACTCAAAAACATTTTGCAAAAGACCAGGGCCACAGCAAATACTTTTCACAAGTCGGAAAAATCATTTAAAATGGTCCGTTCATATCCAGCCCATCCTTTTTTAAAGAGCAAATCTGAGTACATGCCAAGCACACCAGCGCCCATGATGACCATCATCCTAGATGGTTGGGGTTATAGCGAAGACCCTGAATCCAATGCCATCGCCACTGCCAATACGCCGGTATGGGATGCCTTGTGGGCAAAATACCCACACACACTAATTAAAGGCTCCGGCCCGGAAGTCGGCCTGCCCAGTGGGCAAATGGGCAATTCCGAAGTTGGACACCTGAATCTGGGAGCAGGGCGTGTGGTGTACCAGGAATTTACCCGCGTCAGCCGCGCCATTCGCACGGGCTCGTTTTTCACCAACCAGACGCTTACCGATGCGGTGGATTTAAGCATCGAAACCGATCGCGCCATACATATCCTGGGCTTACTTTCCGATGGCGGTGTACACAGCCATGAAGAGCACATCTGCGCCATGGTTAAATTGGCCGTGGAACGTGGCGCCAAACATGTTTACCTGCATGCCTTTCTCGATGGTCGCGATACAGCGCCCAGAAGTGCGGAAACCTACATTGCCTCCATGCAACAAACCTTCGATGAACTGGGGGGTGGACGCTTTGCCTCCATCATTGGCCGTTATTACGCCATGGATCGTGACCACCGCTGGCCTCGGGTACAAGCCGCCTATGACCTCATCACCCAGGGCAAAAGTGAGTTTGAGGCTCCCACAGCCCAAGCCGCCGTCGATGCTGCTTACGCCCGCGATGAATCTGATGAATTCATCCAGGCCACACGTATTGTGCCACCAGGCGAAACACCCGTGGAACTGCGTGATGGTGACGTGCTGGTATTCATGAACTATCGCTCCGACCGCGCACGACAAATCACCCGTCCCTTCATTGAGCCGGATTTTGACTGTTTTGAACGCGCGGGCACCCCCAGGCTGGGCGCCTTTGTCAGCCTCACCGAATACAGCGCTGATTTTGACGTTCCCGTGGCCTTCCCCCCGGAACGTCTGCACAATGTATTTGGTGAATACATCGCCGACCTTGGCCTACGCCAGCTGCGCATCGCCGAAACTGAAAAATATGCCCACGTCACCTTCTTTTTTAACGGTGGTCGCGAAGCACCTTTCGACGGCGAAGATCGCATTCTGGTGCCCTCGCCTGATGTGGCAACCTACGATTTGCAACCGGAGATGAGTGCACCTGAACTCACCGACAAACTGGTAGAGGCCATTCTTAGCAAAAAATATGATGCTATTATTTGCAATTACGCCAACCCAGATATGGTGGGACATACTGGCAATCTCAAAGCCACCACCCAGGCCATCGAAGCTTTGGATGCCTGTCTCGCCCGCGTCGTCGAAACACTGGAATCTGTAGGCGGTGAAGCGCTGATTACCGCCGACCACGGTAATGCCGAGCTGCTCAACAATAAAGAAACAGGGCAAGCTCACACCGCCCATACGTCTAACCCAGTGCCATTGATTTATCTGGGTCGCCCCGGCAGCTTGACTGACACTGGTGCATTATGCGACATCGCCCCCACCATGCTCACACTCATGGGAGTGGACATTCCCACCGAAATGGGTGGACACAATTTGGTTACGTTGGCCGCAGACGACGATGTGGCGGGAGATGAAAACGCTTAATTCCCCTCATCGCCCCATGAAGATTCCGGTCATCTGCACTGGCGGAAAATTTTTCGCCATTTTATTCGTCTTGAGTACATTGCTATCACTGGGTAGCTGGCCATCAATGTCATTGGCGGGTAATAACGACCCAACAGACAATCAAAAACTGGAGCAACTGCGACAACAAATCCAGACACTACGTAGCGAGCTGGATTCTGACGTGCAGCGCAAACAGGGGCTGCAATCCAGGTTACAACGTAACGAACGCCACATCGGTAAAGTGGTCTCCCTGCTGAAAAAGCTCAAACGCCAATTGCGCACGCAACAACGCGAACTGAAAAAACTCAACACCCGTCGCAGCGGTTTACAATCAGACCTACACAAACACCGAGTCGCACTGGCTCAACAAATTCGCGCAGCCTACACCATAGGCCAGCAGGAATACGTAAAAATCCTGCTCAATCAACAAGACCCTGCTGTCGTCACTCGCACCCTCACATATTACGATTATTTTCATCGCGCCCGTCTGGCACGTATACAGAGCATTGATAAAAACCTCACTGAGCTAAGCAGCATAGAAAAAAAGATTCAGCAAAAAACCCAAAAACTGGAAAAAAACCGCGAGGAACAAAACCACGAAAAGGCACAAATAGAAAAAACCCGACAACAGCGCGTCAACATACTCGCCGGGCTGCAACAACAAATTCTCGCCAAGGATGAACGCCTGTCGTTGATGGAAGAAGACAAACGCCGTCTACAGGGTCTGCTGGACAGCCTCGCCACTACTTCACGACGACAAAACCCGGCTAGCCCGGCGACACCGAAAAACCGAGCATCAGAACTGGTCTCTGAAGGTAACGAACACATACCTTTTGCCAAACTGCGCGGACAACTACCCTGGCCGTCACGCGGCCGATTGACCACTCGTTACGGCAGCGCCCGCAAAATCGGCAAACTCAAATGGCAAGGAGTCAATATCAGCTCTCCTGAAGGCACCGAGGTAAGCGCCATTTCCCACGGTCGCATAGCTTTCTCCAATTGGCTGCGAGGATTTGGTCTGCTCACCATTATTGATCACGGTGATGGTTACATGAGTTTATACGGTGGCAATCAAAGTTTATTCAAGGAAGTGGGTGACTGGGTGGAAGCTGGCGAGATCATTGCCAATGTAGGCAAGAGTGGTGGACGCAAAGATTCTGCCTTGTATTTTGAAATCCGCCACAATGGTAAACCCAACAATCCGCTCAAATGGTGTCGGAACAAGCCCAAAAGAATCTCTGCGTCTTCCTGATCACGTCGGAACCACCGCCCTACGTCGTGGATTAACTTGCGCAATGCAGCCGTTAGACCATTGGCGTCTAAATGGATACGAGTCATCGCCTCCACGCTCTTAGAGAGTGACGACTGGACTCAGGATGCTATCCAAAATTCTATCGCTGAAAAAATTTCCTGAACTAAATATGCCGCTGAGGCAAACCAGTGCTATATATACCCATGGCATTTAAGATTTAGATATCGCCTTCAGACTATTTTTTCAGAAGACCGCTTTGCGTAAAACTATGAAGTCACACGTAACAGTGGCCGGTTCTAGGCGAGAAAAACATCCGTCAAAATAAGCTGGATCAGCTATACCTACAGGTTCAAATACCAATAATCATCTGCAAGGGAAATGCAATGAAAAAAATCTTAACCATCGTTTCGAATTTCGGTTATTGGGGTGTTGAGTTAGCAGGCCCAAGAAAAAAATTGCTGGAAGCCGGATATTCCATCACCTATACCACGCCAAAAGGCGAGCGCCCAATCGCATTAGCTCCCAGTTACGATACCCACTATGTGGACCCTCCTTTGGGCTGTCGTGTCACCACTGAAGAAGATGCGGCATTGGTAAATGCCTTGGAAGATTCTCCCGAGCTGAATGATCCCATCAATCTTTCTGAATGGTTTCCGGAGCGTCCCTATTTCAGTCATGAAAAATTTTTACGTGCCTGGGAGGCTTACCACGAAACAGTTATACAGCGTCATTTAGAATTGGATGATTATGCGGGATTACTGCTTGTTGGGGGAAGTGGACCCATTTTGGATATGGTCAATAATCAGCGTGTACATGATGTCATTTTAGGTTTTCACAAACTGGACAAACCAATATCAGCCATTTGCTATGGAGTGGCCTGCTTGCCCATGGCAAGAGACTTTAATGAGCGCAAAAGCATCATCCGGGGTAAACATATAACGGGCCATTGCATCGAATACGACTACCATGATGGTACCGGCTTTGTGGGTAGTGATATAAATATTGGCCCACCTCCTTACTGCCTGGAATACATGCTAACGGATGCGGTAGGTACAGAAGGTCAATACCATGGCAATTTTGGCAAACCAACCTCAGTAATTGTGGATTATCCATTTATTACTGCCCGTTCCCTGCAATGTTCCCATGAGTTTGGAGAACAACTCGTCAACGTGTTGGATAATAGTTTGAAACGATACGGTTGGTAAAATCACGCCACGTACGTTCTCAGAAATTTAAGGATTATTCAGTACTGGAGAAATGCCCATGACGGAACATGATGGCTCACTGCTTGCGGCAATTTGCGCCCGTAACAATGCGCAAGTTGAGCATCTATTACAGCAGGGAGCTAACCCCAACACCAGAGATGCGGAAAGCGGTTTAACCGCATTGATGATGGCGGCCGGACGAGGTGAAGAGAAAATGTGTGCTCACCTACTGGCCGTAGGTGCAGATGTTTTTACTAAGGATAACCAAGCAGGTGCCTCCGCACTACATAAGGCATGCCAAGGCGGCAGCCTGAATGTTGTACGCCAGCTGCTGGCAGCAGGTGCCTTCGTTGATGACATTGTTGTATCAACAGGCCACACAGCCCTGATTGAAGCGATTTGGTTTAAGTACCCAGACATTGTTAATTACCTGCTGGAGCAAGGAGCAGGCATTAATATTAATACCCATTATGGGTTTACTCTGCTAGCGCATTTAGAGTACGCCCTTAAGGTTAATCACATTGATGTTGATAAGTTACAACAAGCTGCTGTTGATGTGCATACACGCCAACAAAATGATAATAAGAAAGTTACACAACAGCATTTAATGCAGGCAGTCATTGATGGAGATTTAGCGGCCGTCAAAATGTGTATTAAACAGGGTGCTGATCTTGAAGAGCGCTATCCTATACTGAACGGCTTTAATGATGACCACACCCCTCTGCTGGTCGCTTGCCGTGATGGCCATGAACAAATTGTGATTGAATTATTGCAAGCGGGTGCGGATGTTAACGTGACAGAACCAACATTTGGCGCGGTTCCATTGCATAAAGCAACTTACAATGGCCACACTCATATTACGCAACTATTAACAGAGCAACCGGACATAAACATCAACTACCAAGGCCCCAGCAATGGTTACACCCCTCTGCATGATGCATTATGGCATGGTTTTGATGAGTGCTCCCGAATATTAATTGAAGCAAATTCCCGACTGGACCTACAAGGGCATGATGGCAAAACACCACTGAATATTGCCAATGAGGCTTTTGGCCCTGAACATGAATTAACGTTGCTTATAAAATCTAAAACCTAAGCGAGGCGATACTCAAAGAATACGGATACTGCAATGCTGGCTATAATTAAAAATTGACAGGAGTCAAACATGTATTTTTTCAGCAAAATGCGATGGAACTTAAAAGGAATGAGCTTCGACGAATTATGGGAGCTGGAAGGAAAAGAAGCAAAGGCAGCAGCAAAAAGTATTGAAGATGGCATAGTACAACATTTATACAAAGCTGTTGCCGAAGAATATGTAATGTCCATCGGTGAAACAAACACAGCAGAAGACTTTGATCGCTATGCATTAGGTATTCTACCCATGCGGGAACACTTAATCTTTGAACAAGTCATCGCGGTGCAGGAGGGGTTCTCTATCGATGTTTTTCCTTACCTCGCTAAACGCCGTGAACAAATGCAGAATGAACCCAAATTCCTCTATTTTGTCCAGATGGCATGGCCCTCCGCAGAACGCAAACTTGATGAGGTATGGGGACAACTCACCGAAAACTTAAAAGCCTATACACCCGCTAAAGTGTTAGCACTCTATCGCGCTGCCGCACAGCAGAAAATAATGCTCATTATAGATGTAAAAAATGCGGATGAATTAAATCAACTCAGTCAATCTCCTTTGCTACGAATGTCCGAGGTTGAAACAGTCTGGTTACTGAGAGATTACATCGGCTTTGCCGAAGATGTAGAAAAACGTTACAAGTTTGACAGCTGATCTATTCATGTCTTCTTTTTCACCTATTGTTCACCGTCATACTGCGACCGAAATGGGATTAATCGTTAATGTGTTCCTGGTCGAAACTCGCAATGGTGTGGTGGTCATTGATGGCGCTATTGCTCGATCGTCCAGCAAAGCAGTACGAACCTTAATTAGCAACACGATTCGTAAACCGCTATTAGCCGTTTTATTAACGCATGGCCATCCTGATCATTACATGGGTGTTGCTGAAATTATCGATACTGATAACGTTAATTTTTATGCGCTTCAAGGTGCGATTGATCAAGCCAAATTAAGAGACGCTGAAGAGTCCACTGGCATGCAAACTGCCTTTGGTGACAATTTTCCGCAACAACGAATTTTCCCGAATCGCGTAGTAGAAGATCGTGAATGTATTGATATTGATGGTATAACATTTTGTATTCATAACTATGGCGCTTGTGAATCAGACTCTGATGGTGTTTGGTTCTTTGGCGAAACTGGATCACAAACCGTTTTTTGTGGTGACTTAATCTATAATCATATGCATTTATTTATGAAGGATGGCCATGCGCAGAACTGGCTACGTGGCCTGGATCGTTTATATCGTGAATTTGATCAAAACGTTGTTTTTCACCCTGCACATGGCGAAACATGTGGCAAGGAAGCTATTTTTTGGGCGAAAGCATACATTCAAATGTATTTAGGCACACTCAGTGAATTGCTCAATGGTCGTGATACCTTGAATGCTGACGAAAAGGCGAAACTTATCGCCGCTTTGATTTCTTTTTTACCCAACAATAACTTACTAGAATTGGCTCAGTTCAAGCTTGATGAAACAGTTAAAATACTCAGCCGAGTGATAACAGCTTCAAATTAAAATGGAGAAATTAAGTCATGGCAAAGATATTGGTTATCGCCTCTAACTACGGATTATGGGCTGAAGAACTACAAGCACCTTGGGATACTTTAAAAAGTGCAGGACATGAATTAACGTTGGCAACATTCCTAGGAAAAACGCCACTCCCTTTTGCATTGAGCATGGACCCGGAGTTTATTGACCCTATGCTGAACATTCCAATGAACTCTCCAGAATTACTGGTACGGGTTAATGAAATTCTTGACAAGGATGAATGGGCCAACACCATTAAAATCAGCGACGCAAATATGGATAATTATGACCATTTAGTTTTAGTCGGTGGTCCCGGTGCTGCGGTAGACATCGCAGGGAACATGTTTGTTCATAAGCTAATTATCAGCGCATATAAAAACGATAAGGTTATTGGAGCACTTTGTTACGCCGTCGCAGCTCTAGTGTTTGCGCGAGACCCTGACAATCATCAAAAAAGTGTTATTCACGGAAAAACGGTAACCGCTCACCCCCATGCCTGGGATTTTGATGTCGATGTCGTTTATGACGTGGTACGTAGTACCACTGAAAACCCTAATATTAAATTGCGTACTTCTGGCTTTCTTTTTCCATTGCAGCATATAACAGAAGATGCCGTTGGCACTGATGGCCAGGTTGTTTCAGATGAAAAAGCCAATCGCAATAATCCTTGCGTACGTTGGGATGCGCCCTTTGTTACTGCTTTATCAGTAGAATCTTCTAACGCCTTTGGCTGTAAGCTCGTTGAAGTCATTGAGGCCTGGTGAAAACGATAGGGAATGTAGACATGGTAGAAAAATCAGCACCACTACAAATCAGCCCCCTGCATGCATGCCTTTCAGTCGCCGACTTAAATGCAGCGACTATTTGGTATCGAGATACCCTTGGGTTTGAAATATTCCAACGCCACGAATATCCAGATTATGCAGTACGCGTAGCTTATATGAAAAGCAATAATGTTGAACTGGAATTAGTGGAAACAAAAAACTCAATGCCCTGTCGACGTGATGATCCACCTGCGGGCCATGTTACTTTACGAGGGATAAGCCAGCTTTCATTTCGAGTCGATGATGCAAAGCAAGCGATGGAACAGCTAAAAAATATTTCCGTGAAAATTGTATTTGGCCCGGTTCATGCGCCTGAATTCAATCTCAACGCTTTTTTTATTCGTGATAACGAAAATAATTTGATTGAATTTATTGAACGTTTATAAATGTTATCGCCATAAGACCCAGGAGAGGATATGAACGGACAAACAATGATTGACAGTAATACAACACTATCTGTGGCAAAAAAATGGTTTGCTGGCATGACTGCGGGAGATCCCGACAGTGCTTTTAGCGTTTTAGATGAAAATGTTGAATGGATTAATTATAAAATTGTGCCCGGTTATAATGACGTCATGCCTTGGATTGGGACGGTATATGGTATTGAAGAAGTTAAAAAAACTGGCGTCAGTTTCCTTGAGTTAGTAGATGTACAATCTGAGGAATTAGTCGAATTGATTGTTGAAGGTGAAAATGCCATGGGTATTATTCAAGAATGTTCTCTTGTTAAAAAAACGGGAATGATGTTTGAAATTGAATTTGTGCAATGGCTGAAAGTCCGTGATGGAAAAATTGTTCGTTGGAAATCCTATACTGATCCATCGGAAATTATTCGTGCGCTCAAAGGGAACTAAGGTCATCAATATACCCAGAGTATATCGCATCGATCAAATGTAAGTTTGGACAAAATTTTAACAGCACGGAAGCGGAATTAATTGACCATGAATATACCGATAGAAAGCACGGGCCGTTATGCAATATTGCGCCAGCTTGAAGCTGATGGTATCACTCAAATGTTTGGTAACCCAGGCACTGTGGAGCAAGGTTTTCTTGATGCACTCAAGGATTTTCCACAGATTCAATATCGATTAACTTTACAAGAAAGTATTGCCGTATTGTGCGCTGATGGCTATGCCCGTGCAACACAGAAACCAGCTGTAGTGCAGCTACATAGCTCTCCGGGTATTGGCAATGCCGTGGGAGCATTGTATCAAGCCAAGCGAGGCCATGCACCATTAGTGGTTATTGCTGGCGATGCAGGGCTACGTTATATGAACATGGATGCGCAAATGTCGGCAGACTTAGTGGCAATAATGGAGCCAGTCACTAAATATGCCACCATGGCTCTCGAGCCACGAAGTCTTCTGCGCACATTGCGCCGCGCCATCAAAATTGCAGCAACCCCACCAATGGGGCCCGTCTACGTTTGCTTACCAGCTGATATATTGGATGCATACAACGATGAACCTGTCTTTCCTGCTTGTATCCCGACAACCTGTACTCGACCAAACGATGATCTAATACAACAAGCGGCAATGCAACTCATAGACGGTATGCATCCTGCAATTTTTTTTGGTAACGGTGTGGCATGGTCTGATGCCGGTGACGTTCTGCTACAAGTCGCAGAACAACTGGGTGCGGAGGTATGGGGAGCAGATACCGGAGACCAAAGCCTGGACAATTCTCATCCTTGTTATCAAGGACTCACTGGACATATGTTTGGCGAACAAAGCCTGCCTATTACCCAAAAAGCGGATCGGGTTTTAATTGTGGGTACTTATATGCTGCCAGAAGTATTTCCTGAACTGGGAGAGATTTTCGATCCAGAAGCCAATGTTGTGCATTTTGATAACAATAGTTATGAAATCGCCAAAAATCATCGTGTTGATTTAGGTGTAGTCTGTGACCCCAAAAATACCCTGCAAGCCCTCTCCATCGAACTGTCCAGACAGATGGATGATAATAGCAAACAAGCCGCACGACAGAGAGTCATTGCAATGGCTAAAAATCGGGAGGAAAGTGAAACTAAGCAAGCAGCCGCAGATCATGCACATCTGGATCAGGAAAAAGCCACGATGGAAGCTTTCGTCACCGAGCTAGCGCAACAGCTTCCAGACGACGCTATAATTTTTGACGAGGCATTGACTAACTCCCCAACATTAACTCGCGCGATTGCACCACAACCTGGGAAATATTTTTCTACCCGTGGCGGTTCATTAGGTGTCGGCATTCCCGGTGCTATCGGCGCCAAATTAGCTCACCCTAACCGTGTTGTCGTGGGATTCACCGGTGATGGCGGTAGCATGTACACCATTCAGGCATTGTACACCGCCGCCAAATATAACATTGATACGACCTTTGTGATTTGCCACAACGCACGTTACAAACTCCTTGACCTGAATATCTCACATTATTGGGAAACACAAGGCGTGGAAAAACACGACTTCCCTTCACCATTTGATCTTTCCACACCAAAATTAGGTTTTGTTGATATGGCCAAAGGAATGGGTGTACCCGGACTTCGGCTTGAGTTTACTGAACAAATCCCAGATGCCATTCATCAAGCACTTTCGACACCTGGCCCATTTCTAATTGATCTGATGTTAATCGAACAAAATACGGATCTCACACCCGGCTGCAAGTGTGGACAATAATTTTTTTATTTTAAATAATTAATAAAAAAGAGCGCTGCTAATGATCCATCAACTAATTTTTGCCCACCCCAAGCCCGGCATGACAGAACAAGCGTTTCAAGACTATTGGCTAAATGTTCACGCAGTTAAGTACGCCAGTAAAATTCCGCAAATTCGGCGTTACATGGTCGATACCCGTATACCTTGTGGCCCAGAGCCTGAAGACCCTTTATTCAGTGGCGTTGCAGAAATATGGTTGGAAAATGCGCAAGAGCAATTGGCATCCATGCAAACGAAAGAATTTCTCGAAGGAGCACGTATTGATGAACCCCGTTGGGCTGCTTTCTGGCGCACAGTCGCTTTGGACACTACCACACACGAAATTATACCAGGGCCACCATTAGAAAAAAATTCCTCATTAGTGAAACTCATTATATTGGTCAAACGAAAACCTGGTATGCCGCTGGAAGATTTTCGACATTATGCGTTACAGCACCACGCACCACAAATGGAAAAACTCAAAGGCTTAAAACGCTACTACCAATGTCATGTTTCTGATAGTGCATACACCATCGGTGAAAGTTTGTTGGATGCTGCATTTATGTTGTGGTTTGACGACACAGAAACAATGGAAAAGATGCTGGACTCAATTGATTATAAAAAACAGATAAAAAATGATATGAGCCACTTTGTTGACCCCAAATATATCCACACCATGGCAGTACGTGAACACTGGGTTATTGGACCTGATTTTCGTTAAGAAAATCATTAACACTGACGATTACACCACTCAATGAGAAGAAAGTATGAATAACTTGCCACTGAAGGGAAAAAAAATTGCCGTTCTCATAGAGTCCGATTATTACGAGAACGAAATCCACTACTACCAACACCGTTTCCCCGAGGAAGAAATTGATCTTCATTTCCTTACTCGTTTGTGGGGAAATGAAACAATCACCTTTACCGGTCATGAATATAAAGCGCCAATGGAAGTGGACCGGAGTTTTGAAGAAATGAGTGATGAAATGCTACGAAGTTATTCAGCAATCATTGTTCCTTCTGGGATTGTTGCAGATCGATTGCGTTATACCGAAGATGTGAAAAAAATACCACCTGCAACCGATTTTTTAGCCCGCGCCTTTACTGAAAAAAACATATTGAAAGGTATTATTTGTCATGGGCTTTGGTTAACGGCACCCCGCACCGACTTAATAAAGGGGAGAAAACTCACTTGTCATAACAATTTAATTGGAGACGCCATGGCTTATGGCGCAGATTATCAAGATGTTGATGTCTGTGTCGACGGTGATCTGGTAACCGCGCGCACCGGTATGCATTGCCACTTATTAGCCAGAACAATTGTGGATCTACTTAAGCAGAAAATGTAACAAAAACATAAACACACCTTTAAAAGTATCAAATTTTTTCAACCGGACCTACTATTAATGGAGAATGCTATGGACTCAGCACACTTTACATTTTCTGACCTTATCATGGGTTACGTAAGTGATTTCGAATGGGAGAAAAAAGATAGATTTACTTTGCGGACCACAGATGACCGCAGTTTTGAGGTAAAAATTTCTGACAATTGTTATGCCGAAATTATTCGAAATTTAGGAACGGCATTTATTAACGCAACCGACCAAATGTACAACATGCTGGCCGAAGAGCGCTTTTGCTTTGTCTATGGTATTTATTATCCAGAGAGCGGCACAACACAATTTGAAGCTAAACATCTAGTGTTTGCCGGGCGCACTGAAAAACAATATGTCTTTGAGCATCAAGACTGGTGGATTCAACAGATTAAACAACTAGGTGATTTTTATCTACAAGCCGAATTTGGTGGTAATGAAATTGACTACAATAATTATCGTACGCAAATTAATGCCGATGGATACGAAACGGATGATTACCGCCAGGAAACAGATACAGCATCTCGGCTAATCTATGGTTTTGCTTCGGCCTATTTGCTCACTGGTGATGATCGGTATCTGGAAGCGGCAGAAAAAGGCAGCAATTATTTACGTGACCACTTCCGCTGTATCGATAACAGTGACAAAACGTGTTATTGGTATCATGCAATTGATCGAATTGACGGCCATGACCGTAAAATATTTGCCTCCGAATTTGGTGATGATTTTGACGCAATTCCAGCCTACGAACAAATCTATGCACTTGCAGGGCCGACTCAAACATTTCGTGCAACAGGTGACCCACGTATTGCAAATGACATTCAGATGACCATCAATATGTTTCAGAAATATTTTCTGGACCCAAAACAAGGTGGTTACTGGTCGCACATTGACCCCATCAGTTTTAGCGGTACTGATGAGTCTCTCAAGCAAAATCGTGCGCGTAAAAACTGGAATTCCGTTGGTGATCATGCACCCGCCTATTTAATTAATGCCGTACTAGCCACAGATAACTCAGAATGGAAACAAATGTTGGAATATTGTGCGGACACGATTACCACTCACTTCCCAGATTATGAAAATAGTCCATTCGTTAATGAAAAATTTCATGCTGACTGGAGTCATGATCAAACCTGGGGCTGGCAACAAAACCAAGCCGTCGTCGGTCACAATCTGAAAATTGCCTGGACCCTATCACGTATTCGGTCAATGGTAGAAAAATCAAAATACCAGGATTTTGCCGAAAAAATTGCCACATTAATGCCTCAACATGGCATGGATATTCAACGTGGTGGGTGGTATGACGTGGTATCCAGAGTCTGTGAAGAAGGTGAAGACTGGCACCGTTATGCTTGGCACGACCGCAAAGCCTGGTGGCAGCAAGAGCAAGGTATCCTTGCCTACCTGATTCTCTTTGGCGTGGAGAAAAAACCACAATATCTACAACTGGCAAGAGAATCCGCTGCTTTTTATAACGCCTGGTTTCTGGATCATGATGCAGGCGGCATTTATTTCAATGTATTAGCCAATGGCATGCCCTATATGATGGGTACCGAACGCCAGAAAGGCAGTCACTCTATGGCTGGCTACCATAGTTTTGAACTATGCTATTTAGCGGCTGTATATACCAATTTGTTGATTACCAAGGAGCCATTAGATTTACATTTTAAACCACGCGCCGATGCACATCGTACATTACGTGTCGCACCAGATATGTTGCCAGAAGGCAGTGTCCATATAGAGTCCGTGACACTAGAAGGTAAACCCTATGATGATTTTAATGCAGAGGCGCTCACCATTAATCTGCCGCATAGTGATAGCGCATTAAAAGTCGTCGTTCGATTAACCCCAAAAGAAGGTATGGAGCATTTCACGCTTGACGTTACCGGAGAACAAATGACGTTAAGTGGTGAACTTGACCCTCGAGCAACAGCATATTTCCGTAACAAATTAGCAGAGATGATCTCTGCCAACCCTACTGCATTAACCATCGATATCTCGGCACTGGACAACCTTTGTTCTTCAGCATTACGCACACTGATCTTTGAGCGTGGGAAAATGAGCCCGGATGGCATGCTAACAATAAAAGGCGCCAATGACACAATTCGAGATCAATTCAATGCCGATGAACTGAGCGAAGAAATCACTCTCGTTTAATAAAATTATGGTGGCCTAAGAGTTTTTAAGCCGTATTGCTATATTGAACAACTGGCAGGAGCGTATCATGACTCAATTTTCTGTTAATTCTGGTAAACCACATCCATTGGGGGCAACGCCGAATCCGCACGGTGTAAATTTTTCACTTTACTCGCAAAATGCAACGGGGGTTGAGCTATTACTGTTTGCTGATGCAAACGACCCAAAACCGACACAAACAATCACTCTACAGCGTAATAAAAATTTGACATTCTTTTTTTGGCATATCCATGTGGAAGGTTTAAGTGCAGGTTGGCATTACGCCTATCGAGTCGATGGTCCACAAGAGATAGATGCAGGACATCGATTTAATCGTAACAAAGTGTTACTTGATCCCTATGCTCGCGGTTTAAGTAATTTACGCTGGGACAGGGGAGGAGCTTGCGATGGAACAGATAATGTAACAGGCTCAATGCGCTGTGAAGTCATCGACACAAAAAAATATGACTGGCAAGGTGATCAACCACTCGCTCGCGCCATGGAAGACTCAATTATTTATGAGATGCATGTGCGTGGATTTACCGCTTCTCCCTCCGCTCATACAAAATACCCTGGAACTTTTACTGCGCTATTAGATAAAATTCCCTATCTAAAAGAACTGGGAATTACCGCAGTTGAACTACAGCCTATTTTTGATTTTGATGAAACAGATCAATTACGACTTGGACCCGATGGCTCACCACTAAAAAATTATTGGGGTTATTCTACCATCGGCTTTTTTGCGCCAGAGGGTAGTTTTTGTGCAACTCATGAAGAAGGTGAACATATCCGTGAACTACGAGATCTGGTTAAAGCATTACACAAGGCGGATATAGAGGTTATCTTGGATGTGGTATTCAATCATACCGATGAAGGTAACCACTTGGGACCAACCATGCACTTCAAAGGTATTGATAATGCAACCTACTACATGCTTTCGCCAGAAAATTCTCGCTATTATATGGACTATACGGGTTGTGGCAATACCGTAAACTGTAATCATCCTATTAGTGATAAATATATTCAAGATTGTTTAGAGTATTGGGTGAAGGAATTACATATTGATGGCTTCCGTTTCGACGAAGGCTCCATTCTTTCACGTGGTGAAGATGGTTCACCCATGCAGCATGCACCGGTATTATGGAACCTGGAACTATCTGAAACATTTGTCGATACCAAGCTAATTGCCGAAGCCTGGGATGCTGCTGGCCTATACCAGATCGGTAATTTCCCCGGATTACGATGGGCAGAATGGAACGGTCGTTACCGCGATGATGTACGTAAATTTGTACGTGGCGACCCAGGCATAGTTGGCGCAATAGCGACACGCATTGCCGGTAGTGCAGACTTATATCAACATGCCGGGCGATCACCCAATAACTCCATTAATTTCATCAGCTGCCATGATGGGTTCACGTTGATGGACTTGGTTTCTTACAATGAAAAACATAATGCTGCCAATGGAGAAGAAAATCGTGATGGCATCAATGACAATATAAGTTGGAACTGTGGTTCTGAAGGTGATACAGATAATGAAGCCATTCAGATATTACGGAAACAGCAAACAAAAAATTTCGCAACAATTCTATTTTTATCTCAAGGTGTTCCTATGTTATTAGCCGGTGATGAATTTGGACGCACTCAAAAAGGGAACAATAACGCCTATTGTCAGGACAATGAAATTAGCTGGTTAGACTGGAGCCTATTGAAAGAAAACAAAGACCTTTTCAATTTCTTTAAACGCATGATTACTTTGCGCAAGCGTTGCACGCAATTACGCCGTGCCACTTTCTTTGAAGGACGGATAAATAACCGTGGACTGCCTGACATAGCTTGGCATGGTTGTATATTAGATGCTCCAGGGTGGGACGACCCAAATTGCCAAGTACTGGCATTTACATTAGGCAGTTTTACGGATAACGAAGCTGACTTACATGTAATGCTGAATATGAGTGAGCAAAGTCTGGCATTTCAGATTCCGGAACTAAAGGGACGAACATGGCATCGTTATGCAGACACCAGCTTACCCACAGACACCAGCAATAAGCTCAGTAAAAAAACAGCGATTAATGGTAATGAATACCTATTGTCTGCTAGAAGCTCAGTGGTATTAATTTCTGAATAAGCGATAAAAATATGGTCGATGAAATAGAAGAAATAATGGATGATAGCATTGAAGATATTGCTGTGGATTCGGTGATCGAAAATGACAATGGTAATCAGAAAACAAAACCACGCTGGGAAAACTGGGTTGCACTGAGCTCTTCTTTATTTGCGGTGTTATCCGCTATTGCTGCGTTACTGGCAATCTTTGCCTCTGATGAGGCAGCAATAGCTGAATCAGCAGAAACGGTTTATTCCGCCTATAAAGAAGGAGTTTCAACCAGTTATTATATCCTCCAGACAAAAATGGAAATTCTTGATGCATTAGATAAACCAGCCATTGCCAGCGATAAAGAACAGCTAATAAAGCTCAAAAAACAAATGGAAACGTATAAAGCTAAGGCAGAAAAAAATGATAAAGAAGGCAGACGTCAGTATCAAGTACATGACATGCTCGCTATCGGCGTCACTCTTTTTCAAGTGGCGATTTTAATGGGCGGAATTTCAATACTCATGCAACGACCCGGATTCTGGGTTTTTGGTATGGTATTTATGATTGTTGGCTTAGGATTCATGGCAAAAGGATTAATCTTTATTTAACCTATATCAGCCTCTTAAAAAAGAGTGGCTTTCCATCAAGAAAGCGCACGAAATAACCTCCCTGTTTGGTGCCCGATTCAGCCCACCTTTTCCTAAAGCATCTACTGTCACCTAAAGGTGTCTACTAATGGGTTGATCCCAACGATTCTCAAAATAGTCACCTGCTAAAAAATCAATTGACTTTATCGAATAAGGAAATCCGTCAACAGGTCGAAGAGACACCCATATTGAGATTCCTGAGGGAGCACGGCCTACTGGACCGCCAGCAGAATCATAAAGACCCAGTCGATACCTTGAACTCGAATCGAAAGGTGCAAATTATCACCGGACTGTTTGTCGTATGTATTTTATACTTTATCGGAGATATTTTTTTTGGATTAACAGAATACTATGTGCCTACTACGCCATGCCATATATTTGTCTTAACTGGACTCCTAGGTTTTTTCATTGTCCATCGTTTATTACTCAAAGAAAATTTAAGAAAACAGGACAGCTTCTTACTGGCAGTATCTTTTGGACTGGGAGTTGGGCTGATCAGTTACCCATTAAGCATTCGTGAAAACCAATGGAGTGATGAAAAAGGCTTGGTTTCGTACACTTATGAATTAAGAGAGGAAGATAAATGGTATCCCTTAGACAGTAATATGCCTGTTTTAATTTTTGATAAAAGAAGCCATTACTGGTCGAAATTTACTAAAGGTGAAAAAATAAACTTTGAATTACGGAAAGGTTCCCTTGGTTATATCCAGATTAATATGACACCGATTTATGCCGATTAAGAGGAATTTTATGAAAAAAGGCATCGCAACCAAAATAAGCTAGGATAGGACAATGCATTCGCAATCTGATAAAGTGAGATTGAGATGATAATTAACATAGCCTTTAACCTTAGGTTACCCATTGAACATTATAAATTCGAAAGTAAATATTCAATGGGCTAGATATACTGAAATTTTAGTCTGAATGGTTACATTTCAACACTGTTTCCACAAAGGATTTTAAGAAATAGAACAGTAGCATAATGTAAGACTTGACCATATAAAGTGAGAAAGGCCGAAAAATTAGAGTATAAATGAAGTTAATTTTTAATCCCTCCATTCCCTTTTCTGAATGCCCGAAGGGCTGTAGAGAAATATCAAAATGAAAATATTAAACGAGTTTTTGAAAAAACGATTAATAACAAAATATATCTTCGAACTGACACCTGCACTAAGAAATGGATACGGACTCCAAGAGCAATATACTGTTCCTCAAATAGAAAATACTGCAAAAAAATGTAAGCTATCAATGCGATATATTCCATACGCAATAGCCTTGTATCGACATGAAGAAACATACAGAACTATCAAACTTTACCGCATAAACCAGTCATTTCTCGACATTCTACGTAAAGAAATTTCAGACTGGTTCTTTGATGGCGATCAATACAGAATAAGAAATGTGGTAGATTTGTCAAAATCAAAGACTTGGAAAGGTGGAACCTGTAGTGCTGAACGAACTGGCTGAACGAACGGGTGGCATCAGTCATTAATAATACTGTTGACTTCTGTGCTACTAAGAATAATATTACCAAAAAATATTCAACCATCGCTTACACTGAAAAAATAAAGCGATTTTCGTACCTCACTACACTTTATTTCGTTAATGAATCAAATCGTTAACTACATGAGGAATATATGAGCACCCTAATTTTGGGACTATTGATTTTCTTTGGTATGCATCTAATCCCGAGTGTTCCAGGTTTCCGGCGCATGATAATTTCAAAGGCAGGCGAGAAGCGATACAAAGCCATCTATTCTATTTCCTCACTGCTTGGAATCATTTTAATAGTTTATGGAATGTCAATAGCAGTCTTTCAGCCAATATGGAGCCCTCCTGCATGGAGTAAAAATGTTGTCGTATTAACAATGCTCTTTTCTTTTTATTTATTTGCCGCTGCAGATATGAAATCTAATATCAAACGGTTCTTTCGTCACCCAATGCTTTTGGGCGTTGCACTCTGGTCTGGTACACATTTACTCGCAAATGGAGATCTTGCTGCAATATTACTATTTGGCTCTTTCTGTGTTTTCTCTTTATTAGGTATTTTTTCAGCGAATATACGGGGAGCGGCTAAACAAGAAAAGGTATATCCATTTACCAGGGATGCAGTGACTGTATTAGTGAGTTTAGTCGTGTATGGTATCTTCGTATTATATTTACACCCACATTTAATTGGAGCACCAATTATTTAATATTTGTTGTAATTAGCATGTATCATACTAATCGAATAGCCTGAGACTCTCCCCCCTACCGGGTTTAAACTATATGTGAAAAATCCAGCAAAGAGATCTGGCATTATAACTGAGCAAAATATCAAACATGTATACCCCAAATAATTTCATCGAAAATGATAAAAACAGGATCATTTCATTAGCAAATGAATACGCATTCGCAACATTGGTTACCGTCAAGGAAGGGGTTCCATTTTCTTCTCATTTGCCATTGATGATTGAAGGAAATAAAACTTTTACTATATTGGGACATATGGCGAAATCTAATGAACAGTGGGAACATTTTCAAAGTGGAAATGATGTTCTCGTTATATACCAAGGACCTCATGCATATATTTCACCATCCAACTACGAAGAACCAGGTGTCCCAACATGGAATTACTCTGCCGTTCATATGTATGGTAAAGCTACCCTCATAAGTGAAGAGCAAGAGGTTCGGAATTTAATCGAATCTCTTAGCCATAAATACGAGAAATATCAAAACAAACCATGGACCCCGAAATATCCAGATAAAATTATTGATGCCATAGTGGGCTTCAGAATTAAAGTGGATCGTATCGAAGCGAAATCAAAGCTGAGTCAAAACAAGCCGAAAGGTGATAGAGTTAATATAATAACCAATTTGCGTTCGTCCGGTTCTGAAGGCGCTATCGGCGTGGCCAAACTGATGGAAGAAAATGAGTTATAAAAAATGTATAAGGGGAGCCTAGTTGCGTTATTGTATTTTGCGTAACGTATTACTGAGATTCTCAATGACACCAGTCTGACGCCTTGATTCCGAGCTTAAAAAGCACGATATTCTTCTCTCTCCGGCACAAACTTTCGCCGACCCAATAGCCGGAGCAAGCTACGGGAAATTAAACCCCAAGCCATTACACATGCTTTTTCACAACGCCATGATCACCATCGACAATAATTTGCTCGCCGTCACTAATCACATTAAACAGACCTGGAATATTGACCACAGCAGGAATGCCGTATTCACGAGCGACGATCGCTCCATGAGAAAGTTGGCCACCGGTTTCCATCACAATCGCCGCAGCATTCAAAAATAATGGCGTCCAGGCCGGGTCGGTGGATGGAGCAACCAGCACATCACCCGGTTTAAGCAAACTGCCCTGTTCCGGGGTACGAATCAACCGGGCACATCCTTCTGCACATCCGGCGGCTACTCCCATCCCAACCCATTCGTCACCTGAACCCATCGTTACTGGTTTTAAATAATGTGCTTGTTCACCCAGAATTAAATCGGGCGGGGAAAGCTCTTCCAGTGCCACTTTATTTCTACGACGGGATTCAATCAGCAACCTAAGCCCCTTACCATTCCACTCACCCGTGAGCAATGACATCACTTCGATATAGGCACAGTGAAAAATTTCATCACCACTTTGCAGCAAGCCTCGCGATTCAAATCGCCGTCCCGCTTCAAGCAACAACAAGCGCATCGGCTCGAATAACCGGATATAGGTGGACTTTGCCATTTCCTTTGATGCCGCACCGGAGGCCGCCTGTTTAACTAATGATTTGGCGAATCCCTGTAAATAGAAGGGCAGCTCCTTTTTGAGCGTTTGTCGCGCCCGTTCCGCTTTCTGTTTTTGTTGCGCTTTTATCGTCAATGATGACAGACCATTGATGTTTTGCTTGATGACATTCAGCAGATAATCCGGTTTTTCCCGCCAGCGGGGACTCTCGAGATAAACTTCGTATACCGCCCGGTGCCCATATTCATCAATAAATGCTTGAAACGCCTGTTTGAACGATGAGGATTCCGGCAGATTTTGCCATCTTTCAGGCAAAAAAGGGTCGGCATTGAAAAACAACTGTGCTGCTGGATCTGTATCAACAAGGACGGCAAGATCCTGAAGACGGTAACCATGATCAGCGCTGGTGATATCGCCCGCACCGACAAGCAGTGCTGTGGCAAGAGCTGTGCCTTTATCGGGCAAATGTTTTTCCAACAATTCAAACAACATAATCGCCGAGCCTGAACGCGCAGTCAGCATAATGAATGGCAGTGCGTAGGCTTCGATTCGTTGATCACACAATTGCAGCTTGCTGATCAGGATTTCATCGCTCAAGGTCGTCAGGTCTGCTCGAATAAACGCATTAGCAAAAGCAGTTTCTTTCGCAATACACGCCGTCGCCTCTTTTTTGTAGCGGTTCATTTTCCGCATCAGTTTCACCGTGTTCCAACCTCGGCGTAGTTTTTTGCCCAGACCACCGCGAGCCTTCATATCAATCTCAATTTCTTGTTGATGACCACCCATGCTGCGATTGGTCGCCGCAGGCAAAAACCCCGTACTATCGAAATAAAGCCACTGCATCAGTGATGAATTGCAATACGGGCGCCCCTGAAACGATTTGATGAAACGCAATCCGGCGGGTAGGGAATAACCAATACTTTCAAAGGGCGCACGCAAAATAATATCAACTTGATAAGCAAATAGACTGATACCCAGGGTACATTGCACCAGCGGGGCCGCATCCCGGAAATTACCATTGCTCCAGATATCCACTTGGTTTCGTAATGCATCGCAGGTGAGACGAGGTAATACCGTTACCGGGCGAGCTTGCAACAGAAAAAACGCCCGGCCATCAAATGCCCATTCGATATCCTGATGTTGTTCGCTGCCTTTTTCATTCAGCGCCCAAAAAACCCGTTGTACCAATCGCCCCAGGAGGCTGACCTGCGCTACCGAGAGCACTTGTTTATGCTGGGTATTGCGGGACTCAACCAAGCGTGTTCCACCATTGACGTTAAGCTGAGTATGTTTTGCTTTACTCCCTGTTCTCCCGCTAAGCAACGTCATATCATGAGTACTCAATCGGTATTCATCTGGTTCGATCACACCATCGACCACTGACTCTCCAAAACCAAAATTGGCATTGATGACGGTAACATCCTCCCGGCCTGTCGCCGGTTCACAGGAGAAAGCAATGCCCGATGAACTGGCATCGACCAATGCCATAATCACCACGGCACAGCTTAATGCTTCATCGTCGATCCCCATTTTGCGGCGATAGGTGACCGCGCGAAGCGTCCAAAGCGACGCGAAACAATTGAGAATCGCCTGCTCAATGGCAGACTGACCAACCACATTAAGATAACTTTCATGGATACCGGCAAATGAGGCGCTTTCGCCATCCTCCAGTGTGGCACTGGAGCGCACGGCCAGTGGCGCATCAGAAAGCGCCTGCTCCTCTAGGAATTGTGTGAGCTGTTGCTCAAACTGCGCGGGCAGTCCCACTGTCACAATCGTTCGGCGAATGGTTTCCAGATGTTGCTCCGTATCTGAACTGGCAAGCGCATCGTCAGGCATTACCCGAAAGTGGTTAATTAATGACTGCAGCACCGGGTCGGCCAACAACTGGTGATAAATATCACTACTGAGCACACCGCCAGCAGGAACATTGAATCCAAAACTATGCAATCGGGCCAGATTCCAACCCTTTCCACCGCACTGTGCGACACCGGCCTCATGGGCCTGCTGCCATGTAAAAAAGTCCGCTTTCACCGTGTCACCTCCTTGGTCTGCGCGCCGTCCAAAAACAACGCCAAGGAACGCGCCAATAACTCACTCAGCGGACCCGCCTGTGGATGACGGCTCCAATACAGCACGGCGGATGTAATGAAACCGCCCACCATGCCGGTCAGCTCCCAGGCATCGGCATCTTCACGAATCGTCCCCTGCCGCTGCGCTGCTTTCAGTACCGCATGGATGAACCCTCTGCCAGAGAGTTCAGGGTGATGCGTTGCTTCATCACCAATCCTGCTCAGGCTGGAAAGAATCATCGCTTCGGCAATCTTTTCTCGCCCGGTAAACCATTCGGCTAATGATTCCAGATAGCTTGCCAAAATAGGCAATGCGGGCGCCCCGCTCTCAATGGCCGCCAGCGCCTCCCGCGTTTTGCCTCGCCCGGCCTCGCGCTCCAGCGCAATCAATATCTCAAGCTTTGAGTCGAAATGTTGATAAAAGGTACCTTTGGCAACATTGGCCAACTTGATAACCTGATCGATCAGTGTCGCCTCAAAACCTTGCTCTTCGAAAAGCGTTTTTGCTGCGTTCAATAATTTCTCACGCGTCTGCGCGCGCCGCTCTGCCTGAGTTGCCATGGTGGAATACTGCTCCATAAAGTGACCGGAGCCCAATAATATACCGGAGTTCACTAAAATACCAGCCGATACCAAAGAGGCAATAAAACAGACACACGAATCAACTCGCGTCATCTGCATCACGATTCATGAGCGCAAAAAACTATCCTAAATTAATCCGTTAAACTGTAACGAGAGTGACTAAGGGTTGATCGAACAATAGCTGTCGATTTTTGGTTATTTATATAGAGGGTCATTCAGGTTGAAAGAACTGATGTTCTTCCCTTGACCTTTTGGTGGAACCGCTACGCTTGTTCCACCCGGCTTTACCTTGTGCTTGAGGAGACGGAACCAACAAACCGCTATCCTGATTCTGACCTATCTCCGACCCGGATCATGAATACCCAACTTCAGCCATGTACGCAGATAGCAGATAGCAGGTGGAACAAGCGTAGCGGTTCCACCAGGGTCTTGCACACACTCAAAAAAACCGGGCCAGCTCACCAATGAGACAGTTATTGTTCCAGCGATCCTAAAATGCAGAACCTAAAGTGTTTTTCAAGTTATTTTGGATGACGGCGTATCACCCATACGCTGAGTTCAACCTGTTATGAAAAACGCTTTAGGTTCTGTGCCTTAAGCGCTCGTAGTCGATTTAACGGATTAATTGAGGATTATGTATGCGAGCTATGACATAAAGCAGAAAAACTTCCTTCCCTATCAGAAGGCCCATCCAAATTGAACGCCACCGCCAATATGCGTATTGGTACTCGTTTGATCGTCCAGATAATCACTCACTTTACTGCTTTCAGTTGGAGAAATATCTTTGTCCCGTTTGTACTGAATCAAATGTGCAACTCCGATTAAACCGGATATATTAAATCCATTCCGCCAAAACCATTGATACCCCAACAAAACGCCGGTATTAATAAAGCTGACGTTTGCATCAGACCCCACAGTCGTCTTAAATTTATTTTTTTCTATCCCAACCAGAGCCGTTACAAAATAGCCATTCTTGAATACGCCGTTCGGAGAATATCTCCAGGGAATAATCAGTCGATTAAACGTACTTGTGACCTGCTTCTCTATTGTTCCGTAAGTCGGCCGGTCTGCACAGTTATACGATGGCACTATACCTAAAGTGCTATTTTCAGTTATTGCAACATCAACAGCATATTGGTGGCACTGAGTTTGGGGATCAGGAGCAAAAGAAAGATTGATTGAATCTTTTGAACTGGCGAAAGATAAAGATACTTGAAAGAATGAAAATGAAATAACAAAAATACACATCAATATTTTCATATAAAACCACTTTTTGTCATCTTCAACCTCCAGTTATCCAGATGGGCATTATCACCATATTGCAAAGCTATTACAACATTCCCTCGGGCAGCATTCCTCCCCAAGATATTGGAAAACTTCAGCAAGCTGGCATTTTTTCAGGCGCAACCTGCAGGGCCCGACAGTACCGCTTTATTCATTGAAACCCCCCGCTAATCCGTATTTTATGTATACAATTGCCGCCTGTATGATTACTTTACCTATAATTCACCACCGCCTAATCCATAATTTGCTAGGATTTGACAATGAATAATGCGCAACGGCTACCGTTTTTCGGAATACTCATTTTGCTCAGTGCCTGTAGTATCGAGGACTTCA
>Ga0316202_10000347_pt1 | contig 56761 bp, 56 predicted proteins | sample 3monrhotite_MG_FD_204934 | JGI IMG/M metagenome (GOLD analysis project Ga0316202, IMG submission 204934) | Microbial mat bacterial communities from mineral coupon in-situ incubated in ocean water Damariscotta River, Maine, United States -... | ecosystem: Environmental > Aquatic > Marine >...
AATTGAAACTAAAAACAAATAAAAAAGTTGCACCAATGCGCGATCTTTTAAAGTAGTTATGATCTATTACTCCTGCTGGCAAACAAGTTATATACAAATATCCATGACTTTTAAACAAAAAGATATATTTATACTTCATTTAAAGTAAATCTGTAAAGGGTCTATTACTACTAATTAAATATATTATTCTCTTTTATTTATCTAATAAATAAAAATTAATTCATTCCGCAGCATTTTTTATATTTTTTACCACTTCCGCACGGGCAGGGATTATTTCGACCAATTTCTTTTTCAGATGAATTAGAGAGTGATTGAGATGAACTAACGCGAATCACATTTGGATTCTCAGCTTGAGCTATTTTCACAGCGGTACTATTGTCCGTGCGGACAATAGAAATACCATCTTTACCGAGATCAGCTTTTTTTTTATCTACTTTCATAAAGTCTGTAGTAGCACGAGCTACTTCCTTTTTTTCGTCAGCAGTGAATTCACGATCGCCAGTAAGTATATCTTCTATTTCATCTTCATTTGTTTTTATTTCGATAGGCTGAGGTGTGATCTGATTAGTAGATATCGGCGCTTGTTGTACTTGCAGATGAAAAAGTGCATTCACTGTATTGGCACGAATATTTCCAAGGAGTAATTCAAATATTTGAAATGCTTCACCTTTATATTCCATCAGAGGATCTCGCTGACCATAGCCGCGCAGGCTGACCTTTTCACGCAAGAAACGCATGCTGTCGATGTGTTCCATCCAGAGGCGGTCAATAGTCGTGAGATATACTTGCCGTTCGCTATGATGCACTGCTGCAGCAGGGATCGGCTCAACTTTCTTTGCATAGCCGTGAATGAGATATTTTTCGATATATTCAGCGAGCTCAGCCGGTTTTAAAAATTCTTTTAACTTTGATTCACTGAGCGGTTCCGCGGTTTGGTACAGGTCATGAAGTCTTTTTATAATATGTGAAATATCCCATTCAATGCGATCACGGCCAACTGTCGCCAAGTCGCAAATACCACGAGCCTCTTCAGAGATCAATATTTGAATTTCATTTGAAATATCGCCGTGTTCCAATATTGCTTGGCGGCGCGTATAAATAATAGAGCGATGCTTGTTCATCACATCATCATATTCGACAAGATGTTTTCGAATATCAAAATTATGAGCCTCCACTTTTTTCTGCGCCGATTCGATCGAGCCAGAGATTATTCGATTTTCGATTGGCATATCATCTGGCACATTCAGCGCGTTCATGATGCCTTGCATTTTGGCGCCGCCAAAGAGACGCATGAGACTATCTTCCATCGAAACGAAGAATTGGCTGGCGCCCGGATCGCCCTGGCGCCCTGCACGGCCGCGGAGCTGGTTGTCGATGCGCCTGGACTCGTGCCGCTCGGTTCCGAGGATAAAGAGCCCACCAAGGTCAGCCACGCCCTCACCGAGCTTTATATCGGTTCCACGGCCAGCCATATTTGTCGCGATAGTCACCGCACCGCGCTCGCCAGCCCTGGCAATGATCTCCGCCTCCTGCTCGTGATGCTTTGCGTTTAGCACAGCGTGAGCGATGCCCTCTTTTTTGAGCGCACTCGAGATGAGCTCAGATTTTTCAATCGTGACCGTGCCAATCAAAACTGGCTGACCAGCCGCGCTCAATTCTTTCACTTTTGCTGCGACAGCTATCAGCTTGCCAGTTTCATTTTTATACACAGCATCGGGCAGGTCATGCCGAGCGACCTCGCGATTTGTCGGGATGACCACGACATCCAGGCCGTAGATTTTATGGAATTCCTCCGCCTCGGTCAGCGCGGTGCCGGTCATGCCCGCGAGCTTTTCGTACATGCGAAAGTAATTTTGCAGGGTCACGCTCGCCAGCGTGCGCGATTCCTTGCGGATCTCGACACGCTCCTTGGCCTCCAGTGCCTGATGCAGACCATCGGAGTAGCGGCGCCCCGGCATGAGACGACCTGTGAATTCATCCACGATCATGATCTCACCATCTTGCACGACATAATCTTTGTCGCGGGTAAATACCGCCTGCGCCTTCAGCGCGTTTTCAATGTGATGGACCTCTTCGTAGCCGCGCTCGGTATAAATATTATTCACGCCGAGCAGCTCTTCCATCTTTTGTATGCCAGCCTCATTCAACGTCGCCGTCTTTGCCTTTTCATCCAGCTCATAATGAACGTCTTTTTCAATGCCCTGAATAAGGCGCGCGTATTCGGCATATTTTTCTGTGCTGTCTTCTGCGGGGGCAGAGACGATCAGCGGCGTTCGCGCTTCATCTATCAGGATGCTGTCGACCTCATCCACGATCGCAAAGGCATGCCCATCATAATCTTCCCCGAGCTTTCGTCCGCCGCGCTGGACTTGCTCATCTGTGCTGCGCGCCATATTGTCACGCAGATAATCAAAGCCAAACTCGGTATTTGTGCCGTAGGTAATGTCGCAGGCGTAGGCAGCCTTGCGCTCGTCGGGCGCCATGCCGTGATCTAGCACGCCGACTGTCATCCCGAGATAATTAAACAGCCCTGCCATCCATTCGCTATCGCGTCGCGCGAGATAATTATTCGCTGTAATCAAATGGCAGCCCTTGCCCACCAGTGCATTCAGATACAGCGGCAGCGTGCAAACGAGCGTCTTACCTTCGCCCGTCTTCATCTCTGCGATGCTACCCGCGTGCATCACCGCGCCACCGAGCAGCTGCACATCGTAGGGGATCATCCCCCAGACTGTTTCATTGCCGCGCACATCCCAGCTGGCTTTCTGCTCAGCCAAGCGGCGGCAGGCATTCTTCACGACCGCAAAAGCCTCGGGCAGCAGATCGTCGAGAGCCTCACCCTGCGCGACGCGCTGTTGCAGGTCGGCCGTCTTTGCCTTTAGCACGTCTTCGCTCAGCTCTTGAAAAGCTGTTTCGAAGCTATTTATTTTCTCGATGAGCGGCTGCAGCTTTGCGAGGCGGCTGTCGTTGCTGTCGCCTATGATGCGGGAGAGGAGATTGCGGAGCATGTGAATTCTTTTATTACAAATTAAAGTCCGCATTAGTTTAGCGGAAAAGAAAAGTTAAGCAGCAACGCGTTCGTTTGTAGTGAGCGCGTCGGCGGACGTGGGCGATAGCAAATTCAATCTTAATTTTATAAAAAAATTAGCTAAGCTAAAAAATAATAAAAGTATAAAAAAATTAGCTCTGCGCCGAGCAGGGTCGCGTGGCCGTTTTTGTCGAGGGGGCTTTTCACAAGCGAGCCGACTCGCGTTAGACTACTTGCATGTTTTCCCCTGCCCGACTTATTTACAAAACCGCTGAAGCGAAAGATTCCGCTGAAATGTCGCAGTCTGAAAAAACAGAGGCTGAACAAAATAAAGAGCGCCTGGGCTTAAAAGAAGAGGCGCAGCGGCTTTGTGCTCAGCTGCCGGATGACATACCCGGTGGCAAGTTTTCCGAGTGGGCAGAAACATTCGAAAAGAGTGACAATCTTGTCGCCGCTCGCGGCTCGGTTGAGCATTTACGCAATGCGGCAAAAGATGCGGACAAGATGCGGACGGCTAATGGGCTGAAAAAACAGCTGCAAAAATCGCCGCTGCTCGGGCAGGCATCGGCGGCATATATCCAGCAGTATGAGCAATGGCAAAAGAGTGGTGCAATGAACGACAGCCAGAGCAAACAAAAGAATGAGGAGTTTTTTAACTGGCTCAAGACTGAGGCACAGCGCATGCCACAGCGGGCTGCGATGCGCGGGCGATTTAATAATTTTAAAAAGCAGCCAGCAGCGAGTGAGGCAGTCGACGGGCTTCAGCTCAGGCTCAGCTCCAAAGCGCAGGGCGGATTCAATAAAGAAGTGCAGGGCATAGCTGACGACGAGACTTTCAATCAGATGTCGCTCAAGCAGCAGCAGGTCTATCTCGATGCTCTTGAGCAGGCTTACGATGAAAATATCGATGACACACACCCGAAGGTTTTGAAAGAGCGCGATCAGCTACTCGCCAACTCGCGCCTGCCAAAGAGCTATCAAGATGGGCTCAAAAATCCCGAGAGCTGGGGCAGCGGCAAGACGCTGAAGGAGATCGTCAGCTGGATAAAAGGGGCCGGCCTCGCCGAGCTGGGTCTGCTGGAGGCGCGCTGGGATCGGGCAGGCGAGCGCATGCATGCCAAGAAGGGGCTTGCTGATTTTTATGAGCAGGAAGAAGGAAAGCAACTTCTCGACGAAAAAGATTTCTGGGCTGGCGGGCGAAAAGAGCGCGCTGATTATCTGAATGGCTTCGACGCAATTGAGCGGCAATACGATGCGCTGCAGTCTGAGCGGCAGGCGAGCAATGAGGAAATGGGCGAGATCGTCGCGGCTGAAACAGGCGTCGAGCTGGAGCAAAGCGTGGTCGATCGCAAAGAGGTGGCGACCGAAAAGACGCGTGAGCTGGCAGAGATAACTGAAAATAATGTCGTCATAAAACAGCTCCGCAAAAACCTCGCAGCAGCCAAAGTGGCGCAGGAAACCGAACAGTCGGGGCAGCGGGCTGCCTCGCTGGCAGATGAAGTTTCCAGCGCGCGAGCAGGGGCCGTGGCTGGCGCAGGCACATTTGGCGGGACGATCAAGAGCATGTTTGGCTTTGGGCAGTCGTCCGAGGCAGCAAATGATAATCAGTCACCGCAGCCCGAAGCGGCAAACAGCAGCCAGCCCACAGAAACAAATTCCGAAGAGGCATTTCTCCAAGCCAAAGATCCGATCGAAGCGCAAGCAATGGATATCGCGCTCGAGCAGGGCATGAAAAACAACAAAGCGGTCGAAGAAATACAAAACGTGTTTCAGCTGACCGACGGTGCACGAAATGAAGATGTTGCCGAGCTGATGAAATTCGTCATGCAAGTAGACTTTTCAGCCAATGCAAAAGAGGCGAGCAGCATCATGGCAAATGATAATAATGCGGTCGGAAGAACGCTCAAAGGCAGCAGCACCTTTTTACAAAAAGTGGCTTGACTTTGCTCCGTGCCCCGCTAAAATAATCCTCCCGATTTTGTTTGACTTTTGGTGGTGCCGCTACTATACTCTGTCGGCTCTGTTTTCAGCCCGCGTGATTTGACTCCCCCGAGACGCGCTGATACAGCTTTAAATACGATATTTGATTCCTTTTATTTGCTCCTTGAAATCCCAACTGCATAAATTGCAATTTCAAATTTAAAAATCAGAATTTAGTTTCTGAAAACCTGAAATACAGATTACGATATAGCGTAATCAAATTTAAATTTTTTAGTAAATTCGTTTGTACGAATTGCTAGTCAATCCTTGTCCCGCGTAAGCGGGGCAAACGAAAAAAGTTACTTATGAGCATACGGCGGATGCCTTGACACATTGTTGCGATGAAGGGCGTAGTTACCTGCGATAAGCTACGGCGAGCCGGAAACAGGCTGTGACCCGTAGATTCCCGAATGGGGAAACCCAACGAAGCGAACCTTCGTTACCTTTGACTGAATACATAGGTCACTGGAGCATAGCTGGCGAACTGAAACATCTAAGTAGCCAGTCAACAGAAATCAACCGAGATTCCCTTAGTAGTGGCGAGCGAAGAGGGACTAGCCCAAACCAATCTTCGGATTGGGGTTGTAGGACCCCGTCTCTGATATTTTCTATTAGCCAAAGTGTCTGGAAAGTCACACCATAGAGCGTAATAGTCGCGTCGGCGAAAATAGATTATATCGGTGGGGTATCCTGAGTAGGGTCGGACACGAGAAATCCGGCTTGAATCTGGGGGGACCACCCTCCAAGGCTAAACAGGCAATGTGATCAATAGCGGATAGTACCGTGAGGGAAAGGTGAAAAGCACCCCGGAAGGGGGATGAAATAGTTTCTGAAACCGTATGCTTACAAACAGTGGGAGCCCTTCGGGGTGACCGCGTGCCTTTTGCATAATGAACCATCGAGTCTGTTAGTGCTGGCAAGGCTAAGGGAGATACACCCGGAGCCGTAGCGAAAGCGAGTCCGAATAGGGCGATTAAGTCGGTATTACTGAACCCGAAACCCGGTGAGCTAACCATGGGCAGGTTGAAGATGAGGTAACACTCATTGGAGGACCGAACCAGGACATGTTACAAGATGTTTGGATGACCTGTGGTTAGTGGTGAAATTCCTATCGAACCGGGAGATAGCTGGTTCTCCTCGAAATGCCTTTAGGGGCAGCGTCGGATTAATAGTCACGGGGGGTAGAGCTCTGTAAAGGTAATGGCGGGCAACCGTACTGACCCTTAACAAACTTCAAATACCCGATGACCGTATACCGGCAGTGAGACTGCGACAGCTAAGTGCCGTAGTCGCAAGGGAAACAGCCCAGACCGCCGTCTAAGGTCCCAAAATTGTAGCTCAGTGGAAAAGGATGTGAGATTTCCGAGACAACCAGGAGGTTCGCTTAGAAGCAGCTAACCTTTAAAGAAAGCGTAACAGCTCACTGGTCTAGAGATCTCGCGCCGAAAATATAACGGGGCTCAAGCTACATACCGAAGACGCGGGTGCATATTTATATGCGCGATAGAGGAGCGTTCTGTTCGGCGTCGAAGCAGTATCGTGAGGTACTGTGGAGCGTACAGAAGTGAGAATGATGGTATAAGTAACTATAATGGATGTGAGAATCATCCACACCGCAAGCCCAAGGTTTCCCCCGCTACGATTTTCGACGGGGGGTTAGCCGGTCCTAAGACGAGGCCGAAAGGCGTAGCCGATGGATAACAGGTTAATATTCCTGTGCTACATATGTTCCGCCCAAACAAAGCAGGAGCAAGCATCTTTTCTGCGTTGAACCCTTCGGGGGGATACAAGGAGCTGATGTGAGCGATCGTGGCGTTAGCTGGGGGGATCGCAGAGAGTTAGTCAGAGCTGGTGAATGAATTCCAGTCTAAGTGTGATAGGAGGCAGATAGGCAAATCCGTCTGTCAATTCGAAAGCACGAATGGGAGGGTCCGCCTCGGTGGATCTGACTTTGACGATACGAACTGTCAGGAAAAACCTCAACAGCGAGGAACATATGTATCCGTACCGTAAACCGACTAAGGTGGGCGTGATGAGTATTCTCAGGTGTTCGGGATAACTAAGCTTAAGGAACTCGGCAAAATAGCAGCCGTAACTTCGGGATAAGGCTCGGTGTGGTGCACCTCGGTGCATCGCACCCGCAGCGAATGAGGGGAGCCAACTGTTTACCAAAAACACAGGTCTCCGCAAAGCCGTAAGGCGACGTATGGGGGCTGACGCCTGGCCAGTGCCAGAACATCACGGGGAGGGCTTCACGGTCCGAACCCAAGTGCTGGTGAACGCCGGCCGTAACTATAACGGTCCTAAGGTAGCGAAATTCCTTGTCGGGTAAGTTCCGACCCGCACGAATGGCGTAATGATCTCCCCACTGTCTCAAGCTTAGACCCGGTGAAATTGCATTGTCGGTACAAATGCCGACTAACTGCGGAAAGACGAAAAGACCCTATGGAGCTTTACTATAGCTTGACATTGGCACTTTACTTTACACGTGTAGGATAGGTGGGAGACTTTGAAGGCAGGACGTCAGTCCTGCTGGAGTCATCCTTGAAATACCACCCTTGTACTGTGAGGTGTCTAACGACGACCCCTGAATCGGGGCGTCGGACAGTGTTTGGTGGGTAGTTTGACTGGGGCGGTGGCCTCCTAAAAAGTAACGGAGGCGCGCAATGGTTCACTTCGGCCGGATGGAAATCGGCCTGGACGTGTATTCGCACAAGTGAGCCTGACTGTGAGACTGACAGGTCAAGCAGAGACGAAAGTCGGTGAAAGTGATCTGGTATCTGCACGTGGGTGCGATATCACTCAACGGATAAAAGTTACCCTAGGGATAACAGGCTGATCAGACCCGAGCGCCCACAGCGACGGTCTGGTTTGGCACCTCGATGTCGGCTCGTCACATCCTGGGACTGAAGAAGGCCCCAAGGGTACGGCTGTTCGCCGTTTAAAGTGGCACGCGAGCTGGGTTCAGAACGTCGTGAGACAGTTTGGCCTCTACCTTCCGCAGTCGTACGAATATTGAAGAGGTCTGTTCCTAGTACGAGAGGACCGGAATGGACGAACCTCTGGTGTACCAGTTGTCACGTCAGTGGCATTGCTGGGTAGCTATGTTCGGTTGTGATAACCGCTGAAAGCATCTAAGCGGGAAGCCATCTCTGAGATAAATATTCGCAATTACTCCCCAGGTAGACTACCTGGTTGATAGGCCACAGGTGTACGCGTAGTGATACGTTTAGCCGAGTGGTACTAATGGAGGATTGAATTTTTTTCGTTATTACTCCTTGGTGGCGTGTTATGTTTTGCGATCACGCAGAGCACGAGCACGCTTTCAAGGAAGTGGGTTGACTAGCAATTTGTGCAGATGAATAGACTCGTGCCTGGCGTATGCCGGGCAGGGGTCATTCACATACAAGACCGTTTTGTCTTGGTGGCTTTAGCAGCGAGGGTACACCTGTTCTCATTCCGAACACAGTAGTTAAGCTCGCTTGCGCCGATGGTAGTGCATCCCCTGGATGTGTGAGAGTAGGCCGCCGCCAAGATAAAGCGGTCTTTTGTATGCATGAAAGAGGGCGCGCTTTGCTCTGCCCTCTCTCATGAGCTCTCTCCCGTTAGGGATTCGCGCACTCCGCCCGTCGCTAGTGCTCATTTTTGATTGCGGCGGCACAGGTCCGCCTGATCAAAAACTACGCGGAGCTTCTGGGCTGCGTTTGCTCAGACCTTTGTATTTTTTTGGTACCCGGAAAGAGGGCGTACTGCGCTCGCTCATATTTTTATATGGGCTTTTTTGTATTGGTATTATGTTATCTTAGCGTTGTTCTTCGCGAGCGCCCGTACCACAGCAGCTAGCTGCCACAGCCGTGCTCGGACGGCGGGGAGTTTTTCATTGGCTTGCTCTTCGCGGCGCAGCAGCAGGCGATACTTCGTATGCCGACGCGTGTGGTATGACCACGGTCTCTTGCCAATGATACCAAGAGCTCGCCGTAGCTCGCTCTGGCGCTTCATGTGGGTGAAAAACTTTTGAATAGCCTGTGCACTAGCCATGCCCTGCTGCCTGCCTGCTCCTTCTTTTAGCCAAACTGGCTGAGACGTGTGCCCGCGCAGTCCCTGCCAAATCCCTTGCGCGCGCTGCATGAGCGCTTGCAGCTCTCGCTGGAGGGCAATACGCTCCGTGTGCCTCGTTGCATCGTGCATGACACGACGGAGCTTTTGATAGTTCTGTATGAGACGCGGTACATTGACCCAGGACAGCAGGTGCCGCTGCTGCCGGAGCTGGGCGAGGCTGTGATCGAGCTCTCCTATCAACGTAGCGCTAGAAGTCTTCATGGTTTGTACTAAGCCAAATTTTTTTTATAGTATAAAAGATTTTTGGCTCAGATACCAGCCCGCCGTTTTGCGGGTGTATGTACTGTGGAATGAAAAACAATAATCCACGTAGACGACATGGTCTTATGTCGCTATGCCAGGAACGAAAAAACATTCGCGCCCACAGGCAGATTGCATTATGAAAAAGAGCAGATCCTAGGATCTGCTCTCCCGTGCAAGCACACAGACCTTATGCCACTTTTTTGTCATTCACTATCACATTTCTCTGTTCGCCTCCGATCGTGGTGCCATACTGAACTCTCTTGATCGTGGTGTCATACTGACCGCCTCCGATCGTGGTGCCATACTGACCGCCTCCGATCATGGTGGCACACTGACTTCTCTTGATCGTGGTGCCATACTGACCGCCAAGAATATACACGTCAGTGTGCCTCGGGAGTATGCTCTCCCCAATGGACCCTCGCACGGTGGCGAAATCTATATTGCCTCCTCGTAGATCATATTGATCCATCCCACTGAGAGTACGGCCAGATAGCTGTGCACCACGCCAGTCCTTTAGGTCGTGCTGCTCGCGTATCTCGATATCGGCCTGTGTGAGCGGTAGGCCAGCACGAATGGCCTGGCGTGTGTGATAGATCGCGCGTAGACCCGCAATATCATTGCGCTCGACAGCTGCCTGAATCTGACTAAAGTCATGAGCGAGTGCGTGGAGCCCTCGTTTCTCGGCAGCGGCTTGTCCGCGCTGGAGTCGCTCGGCGTCACTCACATGCTCTATCCAGTGTTGGATGGTGGCATCTTCATGCTGCTGTGCTGCGTGGTCGAGCTCAGCTAGCTGAGGGACCTCTTGTGCTTTGGTCATATTTTCTAGGAATTCTTAAATAAGGCTAGAGCTCAGCTGCTCATTACTCACTTGTCAAGTGCTTCCTTTAGCCTACCATGAGTGCCTGTATCTGGCTGCCCGAGCGACCCAGATAGCGCAGCATGCCGACGAGTAGTGCACGGATATCGATGAGCTGTTGTACTTTGGCACGAGCGCCCTCGGCGAGCTGCTCGGCGGCGACGAGCTCTGTCCAGCGAGCATGCAGCGCCTGCAGCTGAGCGAGGTCAGGGTTACCTAGTGCTATCATTGCCGCGACGAGTCCTGTCCCGGCTGGCAGTGCGGCCATGAGCTCGGTGAAATCGGCGGTATCGGTCTGGTCTTGCAGCAGGAAGGTAGGGGTGTCGCGGTGCCCGAGGCCGCGGTAGACACCGACAGCGCGGTACATGTAATCTCGGATTTGCTCGGCAATGGCGATGCGCTCGACAGTGGGTTCGGCAATGGTCAGCTCTTCGGCGGTGAGCTGCTCGGCAGTGAAGCGTGCCTGTATGCCGGTCAGCGCCTCGGCGAAGATGAAGAGTGGGTTGGCACTTTCGGCTGCGACAGCAGCGCTGAGGTGGGTAATGTCGGTATTGAGATCGGTCATGGGTAGAGGGGTAAATGAATCATGAAATGTAAATAGATTTGATATAGTTTGGGCGATTTCATCTTTCTTTTCAAGCTGCGTAATGATGAAATATATGTCATAATCGTGCCCGTGCTTTTGTCATGCATACAAAAAACATCCTCATAAAGATTTGGGCAGTATGTACGAGCAGCCTAGCCGCGGATGGTGATGTAGCTGATGTAGCTGATATAGCAGGCGAGCAGTAGCACGGCGTGCCAGCGGCGGAGCTCGCGTGCTGTATTTGTGAATGGTAAACCAGCAATGAGCAGCGTGACGCCAGCCAGCACGCCGAGGTCAAAGAGGAGGCTGCGGTCGTAGGTGATGGGGTGGATGATGGCTGAGATGCCGAGTACCCAAAAGATATTGAAGATGTTGCTGCCGATGGCATTGCCGATGGCGAGGCCGATGCGGTTCTTTAGTGCGGCTACGATGCTGGTGACGAGCTCGGGCAGGCTGGTGCCGAGTGCGATGATGGAGAGCCCGATAAAGGTCTCTGACATGCCGAATCGTGTGGCGATGGTGACTGCGCTGTCTACGACGAGCTGACCGCCGAGCGCGAGTCCGACAAAGCCACCGAGGGCATAGCTGAGTGCCCTGCCGATGCCGAGCTGCTTCGTGTCGCGCAGGTCTGCGAGCAGGTCGGATCCTTTGCCACTCATGATGTCTCGCCAGATGAGATACAAAAAGGCGACAAAACCGGCGATGAGCAGGATGCCGGATAGCGTATTCAAAATGAGCGAGTCGCCTGCGGAACGGGCGAGGAAGTAGATGGCTGCTGCACCGAATAGGCTGATGGGGATGTCTTTTCGTAGCAGACCGCGCTGCAGTGCCATCGGTCGCAGCACGCCTGCTGCACCGAGGACGAGTGCGAGATTGGCGATATTGCTGCCGATGATATTGCCGACGGTGATGCCGTTTGTGCCTTTGATAGAGCTGCTGACATTGACAAAGAGCTCGGGTGCGCTGGTGCCAAAGGCGACGACGGTGAGTCCGATGATGAGCTCGGAGATGCCCCAGCGCTTTGCGAGTCCGACTGAGCCATCGACGAGCAGATCGGCACCCTTGACCAAGAAGGCAAAACCGAGTGCGAGCAGCAGAAAAGGGAGGAGTGTCTCAAACATTGCGCGCAGTTTGGCAGAAAGCTGGACTGGGGGCTAGTTATTCAGCGGGGCAATTTTCCAGACCATCTCTTTTTATATAGCCGAGTGCGACGTTGCCTGCTTTGTTTTTAGCACAAACAACTTGTAATAAAGGGATGATCTCACCATTAGCAGTTTGTACGCTCGTTACCGTGAACAACGTGTTGAAAGGTAATAACATTGTACGTAATGGGGCATATTTAGATTCGGCTGATGACTGGGTGCTGGTTTTATAGGTGATCCTGCATGCGTTTCGAGCTGCATTAATAAGTTGTACTTTTGCTGCTAATTTCCACGAGCCTTTTTCGCTAATGGCTTGATATGAAATGGCGTTGTTTCCCGTGGTAACACATTCATGTAGTTGTTCGGCTGCGGGGGCGGGCGTCGCGGCAATTGCGATTGCAGTGACGAGCGTGCTTATTTTTCCAAGAGCCATGGTTTGGGCGTATTAAAGATGTGATCGTACTATTTTGCATTGACCCTGTCAATAGGCAGCCTTCTTCTGAAGGGTTGCACAAAAATGTTAATATACAGCCATGAAACACTACCTCGATCTCCTTCGGCATGTGCGCGAGCACGGCACGGATAAAATGGACCGCACGGGCACGGGCACGCGCTCGATCTTTGGTGCGCAGGCTCGCTATGACTTGGCGGCTGGCTTTCCCCTGCTGACGACGAAGAAGGTCTTTATGCGGGGGATCACGCATGAGCTGCTGTGGTTCTTGGCGGGGGATACCAACATCCAATATCTGCTGGATAATAATGTGCACATCTGGGATGAGTGGGCGACGGACGCGGGGGATCTCGGGCCTGTCTACGGTGCCCAGTGGCGCAGCTGGGTCGCGCCGGATGGTCGGTCGATCGATCAGATCGCCGAGCTCGTCTCTGAGCTGCGGACCAACCCCGATTCGCGGCGGCTCATCGTGTCTGGCTGGAATCCTGCCGTGCTGCCTGATCCACAGATCAGTCCCAAGGAAAACGCGGCTGCGGGCAAGCAGGCGCTGCCGCCGTGCCACACTTTATTTCAGTTTTATGTGGCGGACGGCAAGCTGAGCTGCCAGCTGTATCAGCGCTCGGCGGATCTCTTTCTCGGGGTGCCGTTTAATATTGCGAGTTATTCGCTCTTTACCATGATGCTGGCGCAGGTCTGTGACTTGCAGCTGGGCGATTTCGTGCATACGCTGGGCGATGCTCATATTTATAATAATCACTTTGAGCAGGTCGATATGCAGCTGAGCCGCGAGCCGACAGCCGTGCCAACGATGACTATCAATCCTGCGCGGAAGGAGATCGATGATTTCCAGATCGATGATTTTGAGCTGATTGGCTATGATCCGCAGCCAGCTATCAAAGCGCCGATTGCTATCTAAATGAGATTGTCATAATGGCAAAAGGGGCTTTTCGCGTGTCTTCATAGTTGATTTAAGACTAAATTAGTCCTAAACTGTGTCGGCTATATTTATGCCTACAAAGATACAATCTGATCACGATATCGTCGCGACAGCGACTGCTGAATACGAGCATGGATTCGTAGCTGATATTGCTGCAGATACCCTGCCGCCAGGGCTTACTGATGACACAATCCGCGCTATTTCTGCACAAAAAGAGGAGCCCGCGTGGATGCTGGATTGGCGGCTGGGTGCTTTTGGTGCGTGGCAGGGCATGACCGAGCCGCACTGGGCGGCACTCCAGTATGAGCCGATCGATTATCAGGCGATGAGCTATCTTTCCATACCCAAAAAACAGAAAGAGCTGGCGAGTCTCGATGAGGTCGATCCTGAAATCTTAAAAACTTTTGATCGACTCGGCATCCCGCTGGACGAGCAAAAGAAGCTCTCGGGCGTGGCGGTGGATGCTGTGCTGGACTCGGTATCGGTCGCGACGACCTTTCGTGAGTCGCTCGCAAAGGTTGGCGTGATTTTTTGTCCGATCAGTGTGGCTATCCGTGAGCACCCCGAGCTGGTGCAAAAGTATCTTGGCTCGGTCGTGCCGACGCAAGATAATTTTTTTGCTGCACTCAATTCAGCTGCTTTTTCGGATGGTTCATTTGTCTATGTGCCGCCGGGTGTGCGCTGTCCGATGGAGTTATCGACGTATTTTCGTATTAATGCTGCAAACACGGGGCAGTTTGAGCGAACACTTATTATCGCTGACAAAGGTAGCTATGTGAGCTATCTCGAGGGCTGCACCGCGCCGATGCGCGACGAGCACCAGCTGCATGCGGCAGTCGTTGAGCTGATCGCGCTCGAAGATGCCGAGATCAAATATTCGACTGTACAAAACTGGTATCCTGGCGACAAAGATGGCAATGGCGGTGTGTATAATTTCGTGACCAAGCGCGGTATTTGCCGCGGTGCACGATCCAAAATCAGCTGGACGCAAGTGGAGACGGGCTCGGCGATTACGTGGAAATATCCGAGTATTGTCTTGCAGGGCGATGATGCGGTCGGCGAGTTTTATTCTGTTGCGGTGACCAATAATCATCAACAGGCCGACACGGGCACCAAGATGATCCATCTCGGTAAGCGCACGCGGAGTCGTATCATTAGCAAGGGTGTCTCGGTTGGGCAAAGTAGTAATGCATATCGCGGACAAGTCTCAATCGGCAAACAGGCAGTTGGCGCGTATAACTTTAGCCAGTGCGATAGCCTGCTGATGGATGGCACATGCAGTGCGCACACCTTCCCATATCTCGATATCCAACATCCGAGTGCCACGGTAGAGCACGAAGCAGCGACGAGCAAAGTCAGCGAAGAGCTGCTGCTATATTTGCGCAGCCGTGGGCTATCTGAAGATGATGCCACGGCGATGATCGTGAATGGCTACTGTCGTGATGTCCTCCAAAAACTGCCGATGGAATTTGCCGTCGAGGCACAAAATCTACTCGCGATCTCGCTCGAGGGCGGGGTCGGTTAAATTGCTTCTTTTCTTTTTATTATGTTTTCCATCAAAGATCTCGCGGCTTCCGTCGCTGGCAAAGACATTCTCCGCGGCGTGACACTGAATGTCGCACCTGGCGAAGTGCACGCGATCATGGGTCCAAATGGCTCGGGCAAATCAACGCTGTCGCGCGTGCTCGCAGGCATGCCTGAATATGCCGTCACAGCTGGCACAGCACAGCTAGCAGGTGAAGATCTGCTCGCGTTACCCCTCGAAGAGCGCGCCAATAAAGGGCTCTTCCTCGGCTTTCAGCATCCTGCTGAGCTGCCGGGCATCAGCATGGCAGCACTACTGAGCGCGGCTATAAATGCCAAACGAAAGGCTGCGGACCAAGATCCACTTGATGCTTTCGAAGTGATGGACCTGCTCAAGCAAAAGCTCGATTTACTGGGGCTGACGGCAGATATTTTGGGAAAGCCGCTAAATGTCGGTGCGAGTGGCGGCGAGAAGAAGCGGCATGAAATGTATCAGCTAGCCGTGCTCGACCCCACAGTTGCTATTCTCGACGAGATCGATTCGGGTCTCGATGTCGATGCGCTTCGTATTGTTGCTGAGGCGATTGGCAAGCTGCGCACGCCAGACAATGCTTTTATCCTTGTTACTCATTATCAGCGGCTACTTAGCCATATCACACCCGATCATGTGCACGTCTTTTATGGCGGGTGCATTATCTTATCGGGCGGAGCAGAGCTCGCACATCGTATCGAGACTGACGGCTATGATGGCATTATCAAAGAGCACGCATCTAATTAGTCTCCCATCATCTCTTCTGATTCATATCCCGCCTTTCTCACCCAGCTATTGCCAGCACTTCCTGCCGCAGCGCAAGCGCAGCTTCGTGCGTGCGTATTTCCCACGCAGCGTGATGAAGCGTGGCGGCACACGCCACTCAAGGCTATTTTCAATCAAACGTGGCAGCCAGTAGGCGCCGCTTTGGTGCATGCAGCAGCGCTAAAAACCCCGCTCACAGTGGAGGCAGACGTGCTTGTTTTTGGAAATGGTCATTACTTAGCAGATATCTCGACAGTGCCAGACGGCGTCACAGTGACTGTGGATGATGCATCTGGAGATTCAAAAGAGGGCTTTGCAGCACTTGCAATGGCTACGGCTGAGCACGTGACGATCACTATTGCAGATGGTACGGCACTCACGCGGCCGCTCGCAATCCATCATAGTATCGATGCAAGGCACGGCAATTATGCTGCTGCAAATGTGCAGGTTGTCCTTGGCAAAGAGAGCCGCGCGAAAATGATGCACCTCCAAACAGGCAAAACTGATTTGTTTTTTTTGAATCAATATATGCGCGTCAGCTTGCACGCTGGTGCCAATCTCGAGATTGATACACTTGTCGATACAGCTGGCGAGATGCATCACTTGCAAGATTGGCAGCTAGATCTCGCTGAGCACTCGAAACTGACCGCCCGAATGGTGCTGGCACGCGGACAGTGGATGCGACAGAGCTGGGATGTCTCTCTTGCTGGCGAGAAAGCTGCTGCAGATCTTGCAGGATTATATGCGCCAGCTCAAGATGAATATGCCGACGTGCATCTCACGGTTCGGCATTGCATGCCCGACTGCCAGAGTCGCCAGCTCTTTCGCGGGATCATTGGCGAGCGAAGCACGGGCGCGTGGCACGGCGGGGTTATTGTCGATGCTGCTGCGACAGGTAGCGATATTCAGCAGTCCGATCGTAATATTCTCCTCACGGAGACATCTGTCGTGCATGCACAGCCGCACATGCAAATACATACCGATGATGTCATTGCGAGTCACGGTGTGACGAGCGGGCAGCTGGATCAGCAGGCACTGCTATATTTGCGCAGTCGCGGCATCTCTGCAGAGCAGGCAGCCGAGCTGCTCACTCTGGCCCATGCCGATGAGGTGATCGCGCGTGTGCCATACACAGCGTGGCGAGAGTATTGTATTGTTGCTATTCGTGATACGATATCCTCACTTATATGAACTATCCCATAGACCAGATTCGTGCTGATTTCCCTATTTTGCAAAAAAAGATACACGAACATCCGCTGGTGTATCTTGACAGTGCTGCCAGTGCACAAAAGCCACAAATTGTGCTGGATGCAATGAATGACTTTTATACGGGATCATATGCCAATATTCACCGCGGCGTTTCGACGCTCGCAGTCGCGGCGACCGATGCCTATGAAGCTGCTCGGCAGACTGTGGCGGACTGCATTCACGCGCCATCTGTCGATGAGGTTATCTTTACGCGCGGCACAACTGAATCTATCAATCTCGTCGCGGCCAGCTGGGGGCGGGCACATATCACAGCAGGAGATGAAATTATTGTCACGCTCATGGAGCATCACAGTAATTTTGTGCCGTGGCAGCAGCTCGCACATGAAACTGGCGCGATACTGCGCGTGGCTCCACTCACGCCAGCAGGCGAGATGGACATGCCAGCCTTTACCGAGCTACTCAGCGAGCAAACAAAGCTGGTCGCTGTTGCGCACGCATCCAATACACTCGGCACAATAAACCCTATTCGAGAGATCGCAGACATGGCACACGCGGTCGGGGCGCTTGTCATAGTCGATGGCGCGCAGGCTGTGCCGCATCTTGCCGTCGACGTGCAGGCCCTCGGAGCTGATTTTTATACATTTTCCGGGCATAAAGTATATGGCCCGTCGGGCATCGGCGTGCTGTGGGGGCGCATGAGCCTTCTCACAGATATGCCGCCGTATCAGACGGGCGGTGGCATGATCGAGCGTGTTACCATCGAGCAGACGACATTTACCGATCTGCCAGCGCGCTTTGAGGCGGGCACCCCGCCGATCGTCGAGGCTGTTGGGCTTGCGGCTGCATTGCGCTATGTTACTGCTATTGGTTTCGATGCGATTTGTGCTCACGAAAATATGCTCATGCAATATGCAACCGCGCGACTCGCAGAGATATCAGGCCTGCATATTATTGGGCAGGCAGCGAGCAAAGTCGGTGTTATTTCATTCGTGCTCGATGGCGTGCATGCGCATGATCTCGGCACTATTCTCGATGACACTGGCGTGGTGGTGCGCGTGGGGCATCATTGTACGCAGCCGCTTCTTGCATCGCTGGATATGCCTGCGACTGCACGTGCTTCATTTGGCATATACAATACCAAGCAAGATGTGGACACGCTCATTGCTGGTATTCAGCAGGCAGCCTCTTTTTTCCAGTCAACTATCTAGCATCGCATGACGCAGCTTGCAGGTCTGTACCAACAGATGATTCTCGATCACAAAAAACACCCGCGTAATTGTGGCGAGTTATCTGCGGCCACAGCACACGCCGAAGGATATAACCGTATTTGCGGTGACCGTATTTTTATTCATCTGCGAGTGCAGGACGGATGTGTTGCAGATATTCGGTTTACTGGCGATGGCTGCGCGATCTCGACTGCTTCTGCTTCACTCATGACCGAGGCGATGAAGGGCAAGACACTCCAAGAAGCTGAGCAGCTCATAACTGATTTTCAGCAGCTGCTCACGACCGATAATGAGCCTGCAGAGCTCGGTAAATTGGCAGTCTTTTCTGGTGTGCGACAGTATCCCATGCGAGTCAAATGCGCGATGCTCGCGTGGCACACACTGCAGTCTGCGCTCAAAAATTCCCAATCCGTATCCACTGAAGACAATGCCTAAATCAAAAGCAGCAGCCGCAAACGCACCAAAGACAATGAAAGCAAAGAAAGAGGCTGTGATTGCTACATTACGCACAATTTATGATCCCGAGATCCCGCTCAATATTTATGATCTGCATTTGATTTACGATGTTGCCGTGACCAAGGAAAATACAGTGCACATACTCATGACGCTCACCTCGCCAAACTGTCCTGTGGCGGAGAGCCTGCCACGTCATGCAAAAGAAAGTATAAAAGCAATTGCGTGGGTGCAGGGTTGCGAGCTCGAGCTGACATTCGATCCGCCGTGGGCCCCTGAAATGCTCTCTGCAGAGGCAAAATTAGCAATTGGCATATTATAAGTAACGGCATGCGCTGCTGTATACTGCTCATATGCAGCCTGTTTTTATGATCGCCGCTCTCGCAAAAAATCGCGTCATTGGGCGCGACAACCAGTTGCCGTGGCAGCTGCCAGACGATTTGAAATATTTTCGCGAGAAAACACGCGGACACCCAGTGATTATGGGGCGCAAATGTTTCGAGTCGATTGGTTTTGTGCTGCCAAATCGTAAGAATATTGTCATCACCCGCGATACCGACTGGACACACGAAGGCGTGACCATTGTTCATTCCAAAGAAGATGCTCTGCTGGAAGCAGACGTCCAAAAGGCGGCATTCGTGATCGGCGGCGGCGAAATCTATCGCATGTTTTTGCCCGATTGCTCGCGGCTATATCTCACTGAGGTCAATGCGGATATCGATGGCGAGATCACCTTTCCCGAGCTGGATAAGAATTGGCAAGAGAGTGCACGGCATCATCATGCAGCAGACGAACGGCATAAATATGCATTTGATTTTGTTGTGTACGAACGCAGCTAATCACTGAGCTCGGGGATATCAATCGCTATCACTGGCCGATCAAGACTTTCGAGGTATTTCACAAAATCGGCTGGCGTGATCTCGACCGTCGCATCATTCAGATTTGGATGAAAGTTTACAAATGCTGCTGCGAGCAGATCTTTGTCAATAAAATACTCGACAGTCTTTTCTGGATCGTTTAATAAGCCAAATGGAGAGACAGAGCCCGGCGTGAGCTTTAGTCTTGCTAGCAGTCGCTCGGGCGAGCCAAATGAGAGTTTGCTGCAATTGATCTCGGGCAGTCGGCGCAGTGCCTGCAGATCGACTTTCTTTTCAGAAATAACTGAAACAAGAAAATGCCGCCCACCAGGGCGGTCACGCAAAAAGAGGTTTTTGCTGTGCGCACCGCGCAGCTCCCGCCAACATTGATTTGCATCGTCGCAGGTAAAAACAGGCGGGTGCTCGATGATTTTGTATGCCACATCGAGCTGATCGAGGTGTGCGTACACAGCGTTTTTAGGCATGTTGGAATAAATCAAGGACTGTTTCGGGCGGGCGTCCAAGTACAGCCCTGTCGCCACGAATCACAATTGGGCGTTCGATCAGCTTTGGCTCGGCTGCCATGGCAGCGAGCAGCTCTTCCGCAGAGCTATCTTTTGTTAGTTTCATTTCTTTAAATACTGTTTCTTTTGTTCGTGTGAATTCTATCGGTTGCATGTTGAGCAGACGACTCATTTTCATGAGTTCTTCCACATTTGGCTTGTCTTCAAAATACAAGCGGATAGCTGTTTTTATGCTTTTTGCTTCGAGTAGCGCGAGCGTTTGGCGAGACTTGCTGCAGCGGGGATTGTGCCAAATAGTAGTTTTCATAGATTTATTTTAGCGGAGATAGCCCAGCGCGGGGGCAGATCTTTTTGATCGGACATTCAGTGCAGCGGGGCTTTCGTGCATCGCAGATCTCGCGCCCAAAGAAGACGAGTCGCAGCGAAAAGGCCCGCCAGTCTTTTTGGGGCAGGAGCTGCATCAGATCTTGCTCCACTTTCACCGGGTCTTTGTGTTTGGTCAGTCCCATGCGCCGCGCGAGGCGCCCGACATGCGTATCCACGACCACGCCATCATTTTGCTGGAAGAGCTCCGACAAGATCACGTTTGCTGTCTTGCGAGCAATGCCCGGCAGGGCGAGCAGCTCGGGCATCGTCTTGGGAATCTTGCCTGCGTGCTCTGCCGTAATCAGCTGCGCTGCGCCGATGAGATTTTTTGATTTATTCCGATAAAAGCCCGTGGAATAAATCAGCTGTTCGACCGTCTCCTGCCTGGCTTTTGCAAAAGCCTGCACTGTCGGCAGGGCTCTGAAAAGATCTGGCGTGACGAGATTTACCCGTGCATCGGTGCACTGCGCCGAGAGCTGCACCGCCACGACCAGCTGCCACGGCGTTTTATATTTCAGTGGGCAGACTGCTTTTGGATAGCGTTTTATGAGTGCGCGATGAATAGTAGTGGCAGAGAGCATGGATATAGTCATGACGAAACTTTTATACTATTTAAAAATCCGCTGATAATAATTGCGCACAAGCCAATGCCATACACAGCAAGAAACGGCTCATCAAAAAAGAGGATTAAATATATCGCCGAAATAATCGGTGTCAAAAACACAAAGGGAGCGATAAAAGATGCTTCAGCCTCTCGGAGGGCTTTGATCCAAAAAACATATGAATATCCATTTACAAGTATCCCATTTATAAGAATTGGAACGAGTGAATCATTGGTTGGTAGGGAAAAATGAGAAAATATTCTCATTGAGATAAAAGAGGCAACAGTCGCCGTGAGAAAGTATATTGTGATTAGAGTATATGGCTCGAGGCGTATTTTTTTGCTCAAAACGGAAAACAGAGCAAACGTAAGCGCGCCGACAATAACAAGGGCATCAACAATATAATTATCAAGATGAATGTTTGTGAGATTTCCTTTTGTTAAAACTACCAAAACGCCGATGCATCCGAGCATGATTGCGCCTGTGCGCTGCACAGTTAATTTTTCCTTCAAAAGAAATATAGAAAGTAGCACAATGAAAACTGGCCAGCTGTATTGCAGTACGAGGACCTCAAGCCCCTCGGCATTGGCATATCCAAAATATAACAATATATAATAAAGATATGTCCCCAAAAAGCCAAGCAAAATAGCACTCAGCCAATCTCGGCTTTTGTATGTTGAGAAAGTTTTTGCTTGTTTTGCAAAAATTGTTGCGAGCACAAAAGAGACAAAAGAAACAAGGCTAGACCAAAACAAAAACTGGTGATTATCAAGGCTAACCTGTCCTAATTTTGAAACAACAGGAATAAGCGCCCATAATCCGACACAAATGAGAACGTATAAAACAGCTTTTACTTTTGAAGACATGTGCTTATTTTAGCTCCAAAAACCTATTTGGATAAATAGGTAATGAACATCAGCAAAGCTGTTACAGCAAGTGTTTATTGCGAAAGGCAAAGCCTGAAGATGATTTCAAGTATTTTTCAAATGCTCGAGCAGTTTTTTCATCATGGAAAGATGCACAAAACATGAGTTTCCATGGAGTATACTTGCTCGTATGAGCTGATTTTTTTGCGTTATGCTCACTAAGGCGACGATTTACATTGGTAGTAAAACCAGTATATATCTGCTTTGTGTTTATCGTGCTTTGTAAAATATATACATGCATCATTTTTAGATATTAATTTAAAATAAGCTATTTGATGCATTAATTACATAGTCAAAAACAACCCCCACTTCGCGAAAGCTTCGCGGGGCACACTCCTAAGAGAGACTGCAAAGATAACAGAAAAGTGGCATGCCACGCAGATATGACGGCCTGCCACGCGAAGCGCCAGCTGAAAGTTTGTGAGTAAAAACAGTAGCCCTACTTCGCTCTCACAAGCTACGCGGGGCACACTTCGCTGGCGCGAAGTGTGGTGGAGGTGGCCGGAATTGAACCGGCGTCCAGAAAGTCGAACGCTGCCCGTGTACACGTGTATTCAGCCTTAAAGATCTCGATTCGCAGCAATAGAAAGCTGACAAAAAATGCTTCGAATCAAAGCTCAAAATTTGACACTATTCTCGAGCGATGAATAGTGCGAGCCTACAAAAGACACTCAAGCGACTCGCAGGCGGAGTCAAACGAGCGACGGCCGAGGTAAAAGTCAGCCGGTTTTGGTTAGGCGGCGACAGCTACGCGAGCGAAGTTGTCGTTAGCAGGTGCGAAAGCACGAGCTAGCTTTTTAAGGCCACCGTTGAAACGTGAAACGTTTGCATTTGGGTTGTGATCGAACGGATGTAACGGGAGTCGACCATCCCGTACGTGCGAAACAGAATCCGAGGCGTCTTCCTGTCGAGGCCTAGCACCCCCATGGATTATTTCTTTATTCTGTCGATATTTCAAGGAGCGATTCAGTTTAACACGGTTTTTCGCTAAAATAAATATACTTAATCTCTTTTTTATGGGTATTCTTATCCAAAACGTCGTGCCGGTATCGATTGGCGTCGCACTTTTTATACTTGCATGGGCAGTCATCGGCATCTTTCGCATGCTGCGGCACGCGTCAGGCGATCAGCAGATGCAGTCTATGGCTGGGCATATTCAAGAGGGCGCGCGGGCGTGGCTGCACCGCCATCATTCTATAGTCGTGCTATTTGCAGTTGTTATTTTCCTTTTGCTGGCCTTCCTTTTGCCTGTAAATGGCTGGCATCTTGCCATTGGCTTTCTCGTCGGCGCTGTGCTCTCTGCAACCGCTGGGCATATCGGCATGAGCGTGGCTGTGCGCACAAATGTGCGCACGACCGAAGCTGCGAAGACGAGTCTGCAACAGGCTTTTCATGTTGCCTTTTCTGGCGCATCGATCGCAGGTTTTCTCGTCGGCGGTCTGGCATTACTTGGCGTTGCTTCATTCTTGTATTATCTCACGGCTATCGCGGGTCTGGGCATTAGCGCTGCGACTGAATCGCTCATTGGCTTTGGCTTTGGCGCTTCACTCATTTCACTTTTTGCGCGTGTTGGCGGCGGTATTTTTTCCAAGGCTGCTGATCTCGGCGCTGATCTCGTTGGCAAGATCGAGGCAGATATTCCCGAAGATGATCCGCGCAATCCTGCCACGATCGCTGATAATGTCGGGGATAATGTCGGCGATGGGGTTGGCATGGGCGCCGATCTTTTTGAGACGTATACCATTACCATGATTGCCGCGATGGTGCTCGCTGCTATTTCACTCGGCGGCGAAAGTGGGCTGACTGAGCTGCATGTATTATTGCCACTCGCAGTGGGGGGTGTGTCACTCATCGCTACCTTTGTTGGCATTTTATTTGTTCGTCTTGGCAAAAAGGGCATTATTATGCGGGCGCTATATCGCGGCATGCTGATTACCATTGCGCTCGCTGCTGCTGGTCTGTATGTTATAAATGATGCTATGACGGGGGATATCACTATTTTTTATGCGGGGCTGGTTGGCTATGCGATGACAGTACTTATTACTCTTTCGAGCGAATACAGCACGTCAGCTGCGTTTGGACCAGTCAAGGATATTGCTGCGGCATCTGAGACAGGCGCAGCGACAAATATTATTACGGGTCTTACTGTTGGCATGCATGCGACGGCAGCACCCGTATTCATTATGTTGATAGGCATGATTGTCTCATTTCACTTTGCTGCCTTTTATGGCATTGCCATTGCCGCTGTGGCGATGCTTTCGATAGCGGGCATGATTATTGCATTTGATTCGTATGGCTCCATTACTGATAATGCGGACGGTATTGCCGAAATGACTGAGCAGCCTGCGGCAGTCCGCACGGTGACGAGCACGCTCGATGCCGTCGGCAATACGACAAAAGCCGCCACGAAAGGCTATGCCATCGGCGCTGCAGTATTTGCTGCCATTGTGCTTTTTCAGGCATATCGTGACTCGCTCATGTCTCATAATCCTGATCTCGACATTGTCTCGGTCTTTTCATTAGCTAGTCCTGCTGTTTTGGTTGGTCTTTTTATCGGTGCGCTTTTACCATTCATCTTCTCAGCATATTGCATGCGAGCGGTTAGTCGTATTGCGCGTCTTGTCGTTGTCGAGGTGCGTCGCCAGTTTCGTGAGATCACAGGTATCCTCGATGGCAGCGGCAAGCCTGAATATGCGACATGTGTCGATGTTATGGCTCAAGCGTCTATCAGGGGCATGCTCGTGCCTGCTGCTATTGCGATTTTTGCGCCCATTATTACTGGCTATTTATTTGGTCCCGCCGCACTCGCTGGGCTACTTCTTGGCGTGATTATTACTGGTTTTTTGCTCGGGCTCACCATGGTGCACGGGGGTAGCGCCTGGGATAATGCCAAAAAATATATCGAAGATCGTGATCAGAGTGGCAAAGGCTCATTGGCACACCAGGCAGCCACAGTCGGCGATATGGTCGGCGACCCTTGCAAGGACACAGCAGGCCCCGCTATCAATGCGCTCATAAAAGTAGTCAGCATGGTCGCGCTCATACTTGCAAGCACACTCGCGAGCTGGGGTGGGCTCATACAGCTCTAAAGAAATAAGCTGCTAATAGTCAGCTCGCCCATAGACGGGATGCGAGAGGACTTTTTAATATATATATTCTTGCATGCGGCAGGAGAGCTATGTTATCATGATAATGATAATCATTATCAAATACAAGTATGCCACCCCTTACTACTGCTCAGCAGCACATCTTAGACATCTTACAAAAGAGTAATAAACATCTTTCTGCTGCAGATATTTTTTCCCTGGCAAAAAAACGGCAGCCTCGTATCGGCGTGGCTACGGTATATCGTGCTCTCAAACATTTGACGCAAATAGCTGCTATCGAAAAGCATAGTTTTGACAGGCGCGAGACCCTGTACGAAATCCGCCCCACAGTTCATCACGATCATCTTATCTGTGAAAAATGTGGCATAATTATCGAATTTGAAAATGATACGATCGAGTCTCTCCAGACAGAGATCGCACGTGCGCACGGCTTTCGCCTGACACATCATGAGCTCGACCTTTTTGGGCTCTGTCCAGCCTGTCTTTAATTTCCTTTCTTATGTTTTCTGCTTTTTTACTTACTTTCCGTGAAGCCCTCGAAGCCGTGCTAGTCGCCGGTATTGTGAGTGCTTTTCTTATTCGCATTGGCGAGCAGGCACGATTGCGATATGTTTGGCTTGGCGGCGCGATGGGAGTGCTCGCTGCGCTCGCTGCTGCTTGGGGTATTCATAATATACTTGGCGAGTTATCCGCACATATTACAAACATTATTGAAGGGGTACTCATGCTGCTTGCGGGCGGTCTTGTCACGATCATGATTTTTTGGATGCTGCGACATGAGCGTGTTGCTGCAAATATCAAAGCAAAAGTGCATGCACATATTTCTGCTGGTCAGGCATCTGGCATTGCCATTATTGTTTTTCTCGCTGTATTTCGTGAAGGTACTGAGCTCGCTATATTTCTTTTTGCGGCAGACAGACTCGCTAGCAATAATATCTTAGCTGGTTTTATAGTTGGTATTGCCGCGGCGGCGGCATTGGGATTTGCCTTTTTTACGGGCATTGCCAAAGCATCACTCAAGATCTTTTTCCGCGTGACAAATATTCTTTTGCTTCTTTTTGCTGCGGGTATTATTGCGCACGGTATTCACGAGCTGCAAGGGGCTGGTCTACTGCAGATCGGGATGCAGGAGCTCTTTAATATACAAGCATGGCTGCCCGATAAGACCATGCCGGGGAGTATATTGCGTGCTCTTTTTGGTTATAATGACAATCCGAGTGTGCTTGAAGGCATAGCTTATCTCACATATATTGCACCTGTTGCCTATTTTCTCACACGGCGATAGATCTACGCTAGACTTTCTGCATGTTGGCATTATGTATCGCACTCCGACCAAAGCAATGGATCAAAAATCTGTTTGTGTTTATGCCGCTTATTTTTGCGGGGGCATTTACCGATACTGCGAGCGTGTTCGCAGCTGGTGCTGCTTTTGTACTTTTTTCTGCTGCGGCTTCGGCAGGTTATTTGATAAATGATGCACGGGATATTGACGCTGATCGCCTGCATCCGCGCAAACGACTGCGCCCGATCGCGGCAGGGCGGGTCTCCATTCGCACGGCATATCTGAGCGCGGCCGTCTTGCTGATGTGCGCACTTGGCGGTAGCTATCTGCTCGCGCCACTTTTTGCACTCACGGTGCTGGCTTATGTTGCACTCACGGTTAGTTATTCTTTTTTCTTCAAATATATTTTGGCATTGGATGTCGTATCTATTGCATGTGGCTTTGTGCTCCGCGTGATTGGCGGGTCGTTTGTTATTTTTGTCGAGCCGAGTGAGTGGCTGCTGGGGCTGACTTTCTTGCTCGCACTATTACTCGCTACTGGCAAGCGCCTGCAAGAGATCTCGGCAGCGGGTGTGACACACAGGACCACATTACATTATTACACGCGCGAAGTTTTATTGTTTACATTGGCTGTGGAGCTCGGTGTGGTGGGGGTGGCCTATGTGGGGTATCTATTTTTCGCTGAAAAACCTCTTGGCCTCTTCGCGACACTGCCGTTTGCCTGGGCAGGTTTGGCGCGTTATTTCGTGCTCATTCGTGATCCAGCGCATGCGACGGATGGCCCGACGGAGCTCTTTTTTGCTGATTGGTTATTGCAATTGGCGGTAGTTATTTGGCTTGGCGTGACTGTTTTTACTTTATCATTCATATAAATGAATGCTTGTCATCGTGTTTCGACGTATTTATATCTCATTTTTTTTTCTGCTTTCGCGCTTGGGCAGGTCTGGCTGCTGCGGGACACAGTGATGGGCGATGCATTTATTCATTTTGTTTTCGCACGCGGTATTGCGCTGGGTGATTTCTTTTCATACAATGGGGTCTTTTCTGCTGGCAGCACATCACCGCTTTGGTCGATAATGCTTGCGCCGATCTGGTCTTTCTTTGGTGATGGTATCGTGCCAGGCGCAAAGATTTTTTCGAGTGCTTTCGTTGTGAGCTCGGTATGGCTGAGTTATTTCGTTGCACGGCGCATTTCTGGCGTGCATGCACTCAGCTTGCTTGCGAGCTTTTTTGTTGCGACGAGCTTCATATTGCCATTTTGGGCGGCAAAAGGGATGGAAACACCATTTTGGGTTTCGCTCGTGCTCGGCAGCTTTCTTGTGTATTTCAAAATTCTCGATCGGCAGGGCAGTGTGTATTTTGAGATCATGCTCGGCGTGCTGCTTGGGCTCGGTATTTTTACGCGGCCGGAGGCATGGTTTCTCGCGGTTTTTCTCGGGTTGCCACTGCTTATTCAGCAGAAAAGTTGGCGGCCACTATTTACGGTCGGTGCGCCTGCAGTACTTATTTTTGCACCGTATTATGTTTTGCTCTTTTCCAAGACGGGGCAGATCTTTCCGAGCTCGGCAGCACGGGTGCTGCATGCACAGCAGTGGCTTTCGCCGATCTTTGGATGGTATATTTCCACTGAAATTCCCAAGATTCTCGCAACGAAATTTAGCATGCTGTTGCCATTTTTTCTGTTGTTTTTATGGGCATATACGACGAATCGGTTGGCTATCTTTGCAGGGCATCTCGCGTCGCAGATTGCAGATCTTGCACGTAAATTTCAGACAGCACTCGGTATGACACACCTGACAGATCGGCGTTTTATATTTTGGCCAATCTTTGCATGGCTTATATTTCATTTCATTTTTTTTAGCACAGTCATGCCGATGACACAGGGCTATCGGTATGTGCTCGCGGCGATGCCCTTTTTCATTATTCTGAGTCTTATCGGGCTGTGGCAGCTGCGTGTTCGCGGGTCGTTTAGCATGCTCGTTATACTCATTGTGGGCGCTTGGCTGTCGGTTTCCACGCAGCAGCTCATCGAGCGGCAGGCGGTGATCGTGACTTGCGAAGTGCCTTTTATCAATGCTGTACGGCAGGAAACGGGGCTCTGGCTGCGAGATAATACCGCGCCAGATGATCTCATCGCGATGAAAGAGGTGGATCAATCGGCGTATTATTCGGGGCGGGCTGTGCTCAGTATAGATGGCACGCTCAATCTCGCTGCCGTGCCCTTTGTGCGCGCGCATGATCAGTTGGGCTATTTGAATGAGTTCCGACCAGATTGGCTGGTGCTGGAAGAGGAAATGTATAATTATCCAGGCTGGCGCGGATCAAATCTGCAGCCGCTGATCGACCCGAGTTTGGTGATCGGCGACTCAAAAGAATTGGCTGGCATTCAATTTCAGCTGGCAAATAAAACGAATGTCGGCACGCAAAATAACTGCGAGCATTTCATCGGGGAGAAGCCAGCAGACGAGCCGTACTTTTGGTATTTCTATAAAGTTAATTACAAATGACATACTTAATTCTCATCGCTTCTACATGTTTCAATGCTGTTGCTTCGTATTTCCTCAAATTGCTCGGTCAGCAGGCGGCGCCGCTGGTTTCGATCGACACGCTGAGCAATCCGTATCTGTATCTCGCCGTCGGATTTTTTGGGCTGAATATTGTTGGCTACGCGCTGTTTCTCCAGCGGGTGCAGCTATCTATTGGCTATCCGATCTACGTCGGGCTGACGGGCGCGCTGGTGCTCGGACTGTCGGTCTTTGTGCTGCGCGAGTCGATCTCCATCACGCAGGCGGTGGGGATACTACTCATTCTCGCAGGGATTGTGCTCGCGACGCGATAGTCGGTGAAACAAATCGGCAATCTGCCAATTGGTTTTTTGACATGCATGAGTAATAATTGTATTCATGAACAATCTCTCGAAAGAATACCGACAAGGCGGTGCAATCATCGCGCAGCGAGCTGACGGACTATATTTGCTCGTGCGCAAGCCGCGTGCACGGCATGCCTGGCAGTTTCCACAGGGCGGGCTGGAGCCAAATGAAACAGCAAAACAAGCAGCGCTCCGCGAGTTTTGGGAGGAGATCGGCACAGACAAAGTCGAGATTGGCGAGGAGCAGGATATTTTCAAATACGATTATCCAGCGAATCCGCATTTTCCACCGCATGTCTCCGAAGAAGACAAAGCTAAATATGTCGGGCAGGAGATTCATATTTTTTATGGGCGCTTCCTTGGAGAGGATGCCGATATCTCACTCGCACCAACCGAGCTGGTCGAGTATCGCTGGGTGAATGCTGCCGAGATCACCGAGCTGGTGGAAGACCAGACCTATCTTTCTATTTGCCAAAATATAATTCAACAACATGCTAGCTGAACGCCCCCAACTCCCGACTCGCGAACGCCTGAAATCCATTCGGATCATCGAGCTATCCGCCAAGATAGCAAAGGTCGAGCTGGTCGATGCCGAGGTCGAGTTTTCGCTGCCCGTGGAGCTGCTGCCGCTTTCTGTCGCGGAGGGAGATCGACTCAGCCTGAAAATACTCGATCCAGCTGCCGAAGAAGAGAGTCACACCATTTTTGCGCAAAAGCTGCTGACGGAAATAATGAATTAAATAGCGCGGGGAGGCTGCTAAACTGGGCGGGTGATTACCCAGCTCACCGCTACCAACTTTCGCAATCTCGCACCGCTCGAACTGTCTTTTACTGCGCCGGTCACGGCTTTCGTCGGGGAAAATGCGCAGGGCAAGACGAATCTGCTCGAGGCTATCTCTGTGCTGGCACTCGGCAAATCGCTCCGAGCGAGCTCGGACACGCAGCTCATAGCGCACGAGCAGGACTTCTTTCGCATCACAGCCGAGCTGGCAGACGGCACGCAGCTTGCGGTCGCGCAGGATGCCACCGAAAAGAAGTGCCAGATAAATGGCAAGCAGGTGCCCGTGCGGGAGCTGCTCGGTCGGCTGCCGATCGTCGCTTTTTGGCCAGAGGATTTGAATTTGGTTTTACTCAGCCCAGCGAAACGCCGGCGGTATCTCGACACAGTTCTTTCACAAGTCGATCTAGCATATCTCACTGCCTGTTTGGAATACGCGCGGATACTGAAGCAGCGGAACGCGCTGCTTTCACAAATCGCCGAAGGGCAGTCAGCTGCCTCCGAGCTAGATTTTTGGGACAGCGAGCTAGCACGGCACGGCACAGTTATTGGCGCGACGCGCGCGGCATTTATCACTGCGATCGCGGGCGAACTGCAGGCTCGTTTTGAAGATCTGGCACACGAATCGAAGACGCTCACAGCGCGACTCAGCGGCTTTCGCGCGGAAGCGCTGACGAAAGAAAAATATCTTGAAAATCTCCAAAAGCTGCGGGGTAAAGATTTGAAATATGAATCCACGAATTACGGACCGCATCGGCAGGATCTCATTTTCGAGCTCAATGGCGAGCCCGTGGCAGACAACGGCAGCCGCGGCGAGATCCGCAGCACCCTGCTCGCGCTGAAGTTTGCCGAGCTGGTCTTCCTCGAATCAAAGCTCGGAGCGAAGCCGCTGCTCTTGTTGGATGATGTCTTCAGTGAGCTCGATCGCGGGCGGCAAGAGCGGCTGATGGCTGGCATCGCGGGCTATCAGACCGTGATTACCACGACGAAGATGGAGCATGTGGACGGCATCGCGGGCGAGAAACAGATTTTCACAGTCTCGGCTGGCACTGTAAACTCGCAGGTATGAAAACTAGCATAAAAATCCTATTCAAACTCTCTGGCGAGTCACTCTCAACCACTGGCTCGGGCGTGGAGGCAAAGGCGGTAAAAAAGATCGCGCAGCAACTGAAAAAAGTGAATGTCAAAGGCATCGCGCTGGCGATCGTGGTCGGCGGTGGAAATATCTGGCGCTTTCGTGATAATCAGTCTTTGAAGAATCTCGCGCGGGTGCAGAGTGACTATCTTGGCATGTCGGCGACCGTCTTCAACGCCGCGGCGCTGACGGCAGAGCTGCTGGCTGCGAGTGTCGACGCGGCGGCATTCTCCGCGATCGATTGCCCGAAAGAGCTGGCGAAGCCATATTCTCCAGCTGCCGCAAAGCGAATCCTAAATCGTGGTGGGGTAGTGGTGCTGGCTGGCGGCACAGGCAAGCCATTTGTAACCACCGACACGGGTGCGGCGATGCGTGCTGCCGAGCTGGGTGTGGCGCGCGTGCTGAAGGCGACGAATGTCGATGGTGTGTATGACAGCGATCCGCGAAAGAATAAGAAAGCCAAGCTCCTGAAGGAGCTGACTTACACCGATGCCCTGAAAAACAAGCTCGGCGTGATGGATGAAAAAGCATTTCAATTGCTCCGCAAAGCGGGGATCGAGACTTGCGTGTTTAATTTTGAAAAGGCGGGTCTTTTTGCAAAAGCTGCAGCGGGGCAGGCGGTCGGCACGATCATCCAAGAATAAGCAGTAAAAAGATAGTGGTTTTGGTAAACTGCTTGTACTTTTATTTCTCTTTCTTTCATGACCACTTCCGATCTTCTCCGCACGCTCGAAACTGAGCTCACCAAAGCGATTGAGCATCTCAAGCACGAATTATCTGGTTTGCAGATCGGGCGTGCCAGCGCGGCATTGGTCGAGGATTTGCAGGTGGAAGTTTACGGTGCACATCAGGCAGTAAAGAATCTGGCGAATATCTCTGTGCCTGAGCCAAAGACGCTGTTTATCCAGCCGTGGGATAAGGGCAGTCTAAAAAATATTGAAAAGGCTATCCAGGACAGTTCACTTGGTCTGAATCCAAATAATGATGGCGAACGCATCATTCTCAATATTCCACCGATGACGGAAGAGCGCCGCACGAGTCTGGCGAAATTGGTCGGCGATATGGCCGAGAATGCTCGCATTACTATTCGTCGTGTGCGCCAAGATGCCATGAACACTGCCAAACGCCTCAGCAAAGAAGACGAAAGTGACATTTCTGAAGATCAAGTAAAGGGTTTTGAGCGGCAGGCGCAAGAGAAGGTCGATGCAACCAATAAAGAGATTGATGAGATCGCAAAGAAAAAAGAGGTCGACATCATGACTGTTTAATTAATAATTCAATAAATACTTTCCCATGATTCTTATTTCTATTCTGGCCTTTCTCATTATTTTTACCGCGCTGATCCTCGTGCACGAGTGGGGTCATTTCACGGCTGCGCGAAAGTTTGGCGTGAAAGTTGAAGAGTTTGGCTTGGGGCTGCCACCAGCTGCGAAGACACTCTTTAAAGATAAAAAAGGCACGGAATACACACTGAACTGGCTGCCGCTGGGCGGTTTCGTGCGGATGAAGGGCGAGGACACACACGATTCTAAACTACTGAAATCAAAAGATAGCTTTGCGGCGCAGCCAGTTTGGCAGCGAATTATTATTGTTTGCGCGGGCGTCTTTATGAATTTTGTCACTGGCTTTGTGTTGCTCTCGATTGTCTTCATGCTTGGTACGAGCTATTTGGTTCCCACTGGCGAGACCGAGCGAGTGCTGAGTGAGCGCCCGGGCGCGGAGCTGGTTTCGGAGAAAAATATGGGCATTCTCATTCAAAAGGTTTCTCCTGATGGTGCCGCGGCGACTGCTGAAATCAAGCCCTATGACTTCATCGCTGCAGTCGACGGGCAGCCGCTGGCATCCATCGAAGCGTTTCAGGAGCTAGCGAGCAGCAAGGCTGGACAGCCGCTGGAGCTTTCTATGCTGCGTCGCAATTTTGAATTTACTGAGATAGTCACCTCGAATGAAGACGGCAAGATCGGCGTGGTAATTAGCGCTCCGATGACCAGCGTTCAGTTGCGCTATCCACCGGTGCAGGCAGTCGCCGAGGCGGGCAAAGAGACTGTGCGCCTGACAGGGCTGATCTTTAGCGCGATTGGCGGACTTTTCCAAACTATCTTTACCACTGCGAGTTTGCCGGATGATATCGGCGGGCCGGTGGCCATCGCAAAAGAAACCTTTTATCGCAGCACAGATATTATCGCTTTGCTCAATTTCGCAGCAATGCTGTCGATCACATTGGCAGTTTTCAATATTCTGCCGATTCCTGCACTCGATGGCGGGCGCCTTTTCTTTCTTATTATTGAAGGTATTACCCGTCGCCGCCCGAGTCCGCGCTTTGAAGCGAGTATCCACGCAGCTGGTTTCGTCGCACTGATGGGGCTGATTGTGCTGATTACCTGGAAAGATATTTTTGGTTAAATTTTTAGTCCCGAAATTCTCGAGGAATCTGTTTTAATTGGTCTTCGAGAGACCAATTGTCAGGTTTTTTCTTTGGCTGCCACCATTTTGCTTCTTGCTTGCCAAGCCAATATTTTCTATAAAATACAGCATCATCTCGTGTTTCATCGCCATAACCTGCTTCTACTCCGCAACAGGGGCAAATCCAATATTCTGGACCGCGCCCATCTTCCCCCCAAGGGGGTGCTTTATGGTCGCGTCCGCAGACGCGACAGCAGTTTTTCGGATCAATTGAATCATTATTCATAACTTAAATTTATCTTCGACGAGATTGCTTGTCAAAATCAGTGTTCATTTCATTACTCAGTTTGCATGATCTCCAAGTTGAATTGGGCTAAAATATCAATGTTTTTTAACTATAAAAATTATGAATTACGATGTTATTATTATTGGTTCGGGTGTTGCAGGTCTCGGTGCAGCTATCTATGCGCAGCGGTTTGACCTCAAAACTTTGGTTATCGGCGATCTGCCAGGCGGCACAATCACCAAGACTCATTTAGTAGAAAACTATCCTGGATTCACCAGCCTGACCGGCATGGAGCTCGGCAATAATATTGCCGAGCATGCCAAAGCAACTGGGGCCGAGCTAAAGATGGGCTCGGTAAAGACTGCTGAACAGATCGAAGGGGGCTTCAAAATAATGACGGGCACAAATGAAGAAATCACTGCCAAGGCAATCATCATTGCCACGGGCACCGAGCATCGCAAGCTGGGCGCGCCGGGCGAAGAGGAATTTAACAATAAAGGTGTGAGCTATTGTGCGACCTGCGATGGCCCTTTTTTCAAGGGCAAAGACACAGTCATCATCGGTGGTTCGGATTCCGCGGTGAAAGAGTCACTTGTTCTCGCTGAGCATGCTGCTTCCGTCAAGATTATCTATCGCAAAGATAAACTGCGCGCCGAGCCGATCAATATCCGTCGAATGGAAGCAAAGGAAAATATTTCTGTTATATACAATACCAATGTTGTCGAAATCATGGGCGAGCAGATGGTGACGGGCGTAAAGCTGGATACAGATGAAGAGCTGGCAGTTGGCGGTGTTTTCATCGAGATCGGGCGGCTACCGCGCGCCGAAGTCGGCAAACAGCTCGGCTGCGATATTGATGAAAAAACAGGCGAGATCGTCACAGATCGATATGCCAAGACAAATGTGCCGGGTGTTTTTGCGGCGGGAGATGTGACCAATACCGAGTGGAAGCAGGCCATCACCGGCGTGGCCGAAGGTGCACACGCAGCCAACCAAGTTTTTGAATTCATTAGTTCGCAAGTTTGATTGCGCAGCTTTTGTTAAAATGGAGCCCCATTAATTTTTTTAGTTCATATGTCAGCCCTCCGCACCAAGGCGCTCGCCTTTCACAAAAAACTCGGCGGTAAGATCGCCGTTTCAATCAAAGCAAAGGTTAGCTCAAAGGCTGATCTGAGTCTGGCGTATTCGCCGGGGGTTGCCGAGCCGTGCAAAGAGATCGCAAAGAATACGAAGAAAGTTTATGATTATTGTTTCACGGCAAATACAATCCTGATTGTGACCGATGGCACAGCCGTGCTGGGTCTCGGTGATATCGGCCCCGAGGCTGCCCTGCCTGTCATGGAGGGCAAGAGTCTCCTTTTTAAGGAATTTGGTGGCGTTGATTGTATTCCACTCTGTCTCGATACGAAGGACCCCAATGAGATCATCGATATCGTGACAAAAGTCATGCCTGCTTACGGCGGGGTGAATTTAGAGGACATATCAGCACCGCGCTGCTTTCAGATAGAAGAAGAGCTGAAGAAGCGCTTCCCAAATAAGCCCGTCTTTCATGATGACCAGCACGGCACGGCGATCGTTGTCCTGGCTGGACTAATCAATGCGCTCAAAGTAACAAAGAAAAAGGCAGCTGACATTCGCGTCGTGATAAACGGTGCTGGTGCAGCGGGGATATCGATTGCCAAGCTCCTCCAAAATTACGGCGTGCCCGATGTCACGATGTGCGACACGCGTGGTGCTATCTATCGCGGGCGCACAGAAAACATGAATTCGATTAAAGACTTGATCGCCAAAACAACCAACAAGCGCAAACACCGCGGTAGCCTCGCCGAGGTCGTGGCGGATGCGGATGTCTTCATCGGCGTGTCGGTCGCAGGTGCGCTCTCGTTTGAAATGGCACGCAGCATGGCAAAAGAATCGATTATCTTCGCGATGGCAAATCCCGACCCCGAGATCCTGCCAGCTGACGCGAAGAGAGCTGGCGTAGCGGTGATCGGCACAGGGCGGAGTGACTTCCCAAATCAGATTAATAATATTCTCGCATTCCCAGGCATCTTTCGCGGGGCACTGGACGCGCGCTGCCAGATCAGTGAAAAGATGAAAATGGCAGCCGCGCTGGCAATCGCCAAATGTGTGAAGAAGCCAACAGCGAACAAAATCGTGCCCGGCGCGCTGGATAAGACAGTCGCAAAGAAAGTAGCTGCCGCGGTGAAGAAGGCTATCTAAATTGAACCTAAAACCGCAGAAGAGCCACTCAGTTTTGGGCTGGCTTTTTGGTATTCTTCCAGACTAACCATCCAACCAGAGACAGATAATACAAAACCACCGCGGTTTGCCCAAAGCCAGTCACCGCGACATCCGCAAAAGGAATCGCTGCTAGCCAGTCTGCCACGAGCAGCATGTATTGCAGCAGCAAATGCGGGATGAAGCCGAGCAAGATGCCCAGCGGCAGATAAACCCAGCCAGCAATTGTTGAAATCAATCCCGTGAGCATCGCCAGCGGGATGGCTGGTGCGACGAGCACATTTGCCAGTGGGCTAATGAGCGAAAGTCGGTCGAAATAAAAGACAATGAGCGGCACAGCGGTGACTTGCGCAGCCAGTGTCAGCGTCAGGCTCTCACGAATCGCAAATCGCTCGGTTACTCGGGTCATCCACGGTTCCAAATGCGGCGCGACAAAGAGCAGCCCCAGCACCGCCGCGAAGCTCAGCTGAAAGGAAACATCCGTCAGCAGAATGGCAGGGTTCCACGCGACCATGCTAGCTGCCGTGAGCACGATCGCGATGCCGACATGATACTGACGCCCGATAGTGAGCGCAAAGAAGGCCAGCAAGCCCATAATCGCCGCACGGAGCACGCTGGGCCCTGCACCGACGAAAAGGGTAAATGCGATGACAAAGACTGCCACAGCGAAGAACTGCCAGCGTCGCGAGATGTATTTGCCCAGCACAGCCACCGCAAAGGCGATGACCAGCGCGATGTTGTAGCCCGAGATAGCGATGATATGCGTCAGCCCCGTCGCATTGAAGTCTGCCAGCACCGCCTCGGGGATGCCACGCCTGCTGCCCGTGAGCAGCCCCGCCATAAAGCTCGCACCCGGCTCGGGGAAGACTTGATTGATCTTGCTTTCAAATCGGAACTTCCAATCGTACAAAGCTGCAAAGATCGGATTGCCATGATCTGCCGAAAGCTGGCTGACCCGCGGATAATAGATGACCGAGCGGATGCCAAAGCGAGCAAGATAGTCACGATAGCTAAATTCATCTGTTTCAAACGGCATCTTGAGATGCCCGCGCAGTCGCAGCTCATCACCGTAATTGTAACTCGGGAAGCGCGCGAGCTTTGCCAGCACGCGCCCCGTGATCAGCTCGCCGTTCAATTCACTTGCTTCGATGGTGAGTTTCACATGATCCATTCTTCTATCGGGTTCTTCTGCGACAGTGCCGATTATTTCAACGATTTCTTCGCCGTCATTCCAAAAGCTGAGATCGGCTTCGTTTGCCATGAATTCATTCATCTCAAATCGTGCGAAGCCGAGCAGCATGCCAGCTAGGATCAGCAGCCATAAAAGCACGGTGCCAAAGCTTCGAAAGAGCATGCCCACAGCTCCAGCAGCCGTGGCGCCACCGAGCAGCCACTGCCAGGGTGCCTCAAAAAACGTGCCAGCGGCGATGCCGCAGAGGAAGGCAAGCAGGAAAGCGATCGTGAAGGCAGTGCGGGGGAGTTGGCTCATTGCCTAAAGTCTACTAAAATACCCGCCACGTGACACGGTAGCTCAGCTGGTAAGAGCGCAGGATTCATAACCCTGAGGTCGTGGGTTCAAGTCCCACTCGTGTCACCACTTTCATGAAAGAGGGCTCGCTCTGCTCTGCCCTCTCTCATGGGCTCTCTCCCGCTAGAGATTCACGCGCTTCGCACGACGCTGTGGCTCGTTTTTTCTCTGCGGCGGCACGTGTCCGCCTTCGCAAAAAACTACGCCCCGCTTTCATGCTGCGCGCGTTCATATTTTTTTACTTTTCTTAATTTTTGACCTGCTAAACTAATAGCATGTTTACTGGCATTATATCCGAGATCGGCACGATACAAAATATCGAAACTCGCGAAGGGCTAACTGTCTTCACCGTGCAAGCACCCAAGACTTGTGCTGATCTAGCGATTGGCGATTCGGTCGCGGTGAATGGTGCGTGCCACACAGCTGTCTCGATTGCTGATGGCAGCTTCACTACCGAGAGCATGCCCGAGACCCTGCGTTGCACAAACTTGGGCGACCTGGAAGAAGGCTCGCAAGTGAATCTCGAACGACCGGCAGTCGTGGGCGGGCGGCTGGATGGGCACATCGTGACGGGGCATATCGATCTCGTGACGAAGCTGCTCGCGCGCCAGCCAGATGGTGAAGCTGAATTATTTAATTTCGAAGTATCGGATGAAGCTGAGCAGCTAATTGTCGAGAAAGGTTCAGTCGCGCTGGATGGCATTTCACTAACTGTCGCGGCGATGAAAGGGAATGAGCTGACGGTCGCGCTGATCCCGCACACGCTGAGCTCGACGACGCTGGGGCAGCGGCAGGCGGGCGATGCCGTGAATCTCGAATTAGATATTCTCGCCAAGCATGTTCAAAAGTTAACTCAATCATCTCATGACTGAATACCGTGGAAATGTCGATGGGCAAGGTCTAAAAATTGCCATTGTTTCAGCAGAATTTGCTGAAAAGGATGGCGGCGCACTCGCCGAGCTACAGAGCTCTGCCAAGGCAAAGCTGACTGAGTTGAATGCTGATTTTGATATATTTTATGTGCCGGGCGTATTTGAGATCCCGACTGCCTGCCGACGCATTCTCAAAACGGAAAAGTACGATGCAATTGTGACACTCGGCGTCGTGGTAAAAGGCGAGACCGCTCATTTCGAGTTTGTCTCGCAGGCAGCGACAGACGGCGTGGCGCAGCTGGGGCGATCGAGCGGCGTGCCGATCCTCTTTGGTGTGCTGACCTGCTACACGACCGAGCAGGCAGCAGCACGCGGGCATCTCGGCGCAGATTATGCTGCAGCAGCTGTGCAAATGGCCAGTCTGACAAAACAGATCGATACGCTAAAATAGTGCCATGCAACTCAAAACAATTCAAGATATAGACGTCGCCGGACAGCGTGTGCTGGTTCGTGTTGATTTCAACGTGCCGCTCGAAGATGGGCAGATCACCGACAGCACCCGCATCGAGCAGGCACTGCCGACTATTCAGTACCTTACTTCGCAAGGCGCGAAAGTAATCCTTCTTTCTCACTTTGGTCGCCCAAAGGGGCAGGTGGTCGATGAACTGCGGCTCGATCCCATCGCTGCAAAGCTCGCGGAGTTGCTCGGTCATCCCGTGAAGAAGTTGAATGACTGCGTGGGCGAGGCTGTCGAAGCTGAATTAAAAATGCTCAAAGCAGGCGAAGTCGCCCTGCTAGAAAATACGCGTTTCCACGCTGGCGAGACAGAAAATAATTCTGACTTTGCAAAGGAACTGGCTTCGCTTGGCGATATCTTTGTTCAGGACGCTTTTGGTGCGGTGCACCGTGCGCATGCCTCGACGGTCGGCATTGCCGAGCTGCTGCCGACGGTGGCTGGCCTGCTGGTCGCGCGCGAAGTGGCGGCGCTCAGCCAAATATTCGAAGAGCCAAAACGGCCGCTGGTGCTGGTGACTGGCGGGGCCAAGATCGATACGAAGCTCGGCATCCTCAAGACTTTTGCCAGTATCGCTGACACAGTTTTGCTCGGTGGCGGCATTGCAAATACCTTTCTCGCGGCGGAAGGCTTCGAAGTCGGCGCGAGTCTGCACGAGCCAGACATGCTGGAGACAGCGCGGGAGATACTCATGACAGCGGGGAATAATTGCATTATTTTGCCGAGTGACGTAGTGGCAGCAGATGCCGCAGACGAGCTATCCGACAGCACACCGACGGTCGATATTCATGCCGATGCTTTACCGCACAATATGCGCATGCTAGACATCGGTGCCGAGAGTCAGGCTGTCTGTGTCGATACGATCCAATCGGCAGGCACAGTGATTTGGAATGGGCCTGTGGGTCTCTACGAAAAGCAGCCCTTTACGGCTGGCACGCGGGCAATTGCGGAGGCATGTGCAGCTACAAAAGCCACAACCATCCTGGGCGGCGGCGACACGCTAGACGCGATAAAACGCTTCGGCATTCCTGCTGACCAGTTCACGCATGTTTCCACGGGCGGCGGCGCGATGCTGGAGTTCCTCGAAGGAAAAGAGCTGCCAGGATTGGCAGTCATTTCGACAGTCTAACGAATCGCATCTTTTAGTGTCTTGCCAGCACGGAAGGCGGGGACTTTGACAGCGGGTATTTGGATACGCTGGGTCGGGTCGCGTGGCGAAACGCCTTCGCGGGCAGCTCGTTTACTCACACGAAAGGTGCCAAAGCCAGTGACCGTGACATCGGTGCCCTGCTGCAGCTGATCAGTGATGACACCGATCATGGCATCGACAATAGTGACCGTATCTTTTTTTGAGATGCAAGCACGTTCGGCGATAGCTTCGATGAGCTCTTGCTTATTCATAGTGTGAAGGGTTTATGAAGAAACTATCTTCAGATTACTCCTCTCCCAAATATGAATGCAACTATTCTGGCTGCGTTTGTTCCATTGGCGCCATGAGCCAATTATCGAGCTCGTGACTGCGCCGTTCAAATAATGGAATGATCTGTGTCCAAATATCTTCGGCAACATCTTGAATCGGGCGATTGGCTGGCACGACCTTCCAATCATATTTCTTCGCGAGTTTGCGAAAAGCCGTCTGCGCTTTGCCAATGAGACGATCGGAGCTTTCATGGATATGCTGCTCTTCTTTGCCCGAGAGAAATCGCTCGCCATCCATCAGCACTTCGATATCTGGCTTTGTGAGAAACTTGTTTACATTCTCTAGCCAGCTGAGGTCGGCGCCCTTTGCACTGCCCCAGGCGAGCCCTGTGCCCGTATAATCCTCTGCCATTATTGTGATGCCAGCATCGAGCTTCTTCTTCAGCTGGGGCTCATATTGGTAGCGATTCAGGCTGTACCACATCTGCAGCTCTTCTTCGCTGACCTTTTGACGAACCTCCTTTTGCTTTATTTCTTGCAGGCGAAAGGTATTATTTTGCACGCCGCGCGTGCTGGGGCGACGTACTTTTGTGCCCGGAAAGAAGTCCATCATTGCCTGGCTCATGGACTGCTTTTTGCCCCGAAGGATTTCATTTAGCATCTTGCCCGTTGGATCGAGGTCATAAATCGGGTATTTAATATATTCCACGCGAATACCAGCCCGCATGAGACGCTGCACGAGCAGGTTAGTCTGGGTAGACTTCCCGATATTATTGATTCCGTAAATGGCAATGAGTTTTCCGCGCATGCATGGGCTAGTTTACTCCAAAAAAGCCCCGACGGGCGGAGCTTTTGAAGTGAGATTGTGTTCAATCTCTTAAAAAGAAAGGTCTGCGCTATAAATAGCGGCACTTGTCTCGCGGAGTGCGATGAGTCGATAGATAGTCTCGGCGACTTCGGCGCGGGTCATGCCCGAGCTTGGCGAGAGAGTATTGCCATCTGTTGGAATCAGATTTTTAGCTTTTGCTGCAGCGACAAAGCTCGCAAACCACGCATCTGCCGAGACATCGCTGTAGGGCGCCTCACTCACGGCACTGGTCGGCAGCTTGGCTGCGCCAATGAGCACTTTGTAATATTCTGCGCGGTTGACCGTCTTGCCTGGCTGAAATGTGCCATCGGGGTAACCAGCGACAATATCGAGGTCGACGGCCTTGCCGACAAAGGGCGCATACCACGCGCTGCTATCTGTGTCACCAAAATTGAGACTTGTTTTGGCTGGCGCCTCAATACTGAGCCCGCCGAGGATCATTTTCATTGCTTCGACGCGACTAACCGTCTTACTGGGCTGGAATGTGCCATCTGGATAGCCCCCAATGATATCTTCCTTCTTGAGGAAATTAATTGCTGCATAGTTTGGGTGGGCAATGCTCACGTCCGAAAAGAGACGAGGGTTGATCGTGCGCGTCGTGCCGATGATCGTTCCTTCTTGCGCTTTGATCGTAAAGCTCGTTGGCGCAGGATAATTCAGTGTCACGATGGCTTTGCCATCTGTAAAGCTGTTGCTGGTCAGCGATGCAGGCTGAAACTCGCCAAGTCCTGTTGAGGTGCTTAGATTTACTTTCCCGTTTATTTGGCTGTTTGGCGTTATATTTCCGTCTGTATCAAGTGTTTGAATAATGACTTCTTGTGGCTGTCCGAGCACGAAGTCTTTTGGCGCTGCAACGCTAAATTGGGCGACGCGTGCGACACTGTCTATAAAATTGACATCATACTTTGTGTCTGTTTCGGCAATAGCTATCACAACCTGCTCGGCGACATTATTTGATAATTGCACGCGGGCTATGCCATTTGAAAAGTCAGCCGCACTCAGCGTACTTTTGTCCAAACTCGCTGCCCCGCTCACGCTCAGCTTTATATTTGCTGTCGGTTGAAAATCTGTTTTTGTGGTGCCTGTGGCATCCACAGCTTTTATTTGTATATGCGCCATATTGCTCACAAAGGTGAAAGAATCGCCAGCGAAGGCAAATAGCTGTTTTTCTGTTGCTGGTTCTGCGGCAGGTGTTTCAGCTACGTGCTCTGTGTCCGTCGCTGTCGTGGCTACATCTGTACGCGGTGTTGTAGTTTCGGTTTCTGTGTTCGTCGTAATTTCGCTCGCAGTGTCAGTGGTTGCCGAACTGGCATGCAGCTCGGTGTTTATGGGTGTCGTGGCGAGATAGCGCTGCACCCACGGCATTGGATTGATAGTATTTATGTATGCCTTCTCTTTACCGAGACCAGCATCGATGCCATCCGAAAAACCAATACCTGCGGCAGCGGTGTCGCGGCTCGAGTAGGGCCACCATGGATGCCATGGGGCAGTCGTGCGGTCGATCTGAAAATGAAGATGCGCACCAGTCGACGTGCCACTATTACCGACAGCACCTATCTTTTGGTCACGCGTTACGATATCGCCTTTGGCCACATGAATGGCAGATAAATGAGCATAAGCTGAATACAGCGTTTCAGTTTCGTTACTATTTAATAAAGGGACATTGTCATGGCGAATCAGCACATAATTGCCAAAGCCTGGTGCATTTTTGGCGACTTTTTCTACACGGCCATTTGCAATGGCATGCACGGGCGTGCCTTTTGGCATTTTAATATCAGCTGCGAGATGGCTACCGTCGCCCTCTTTACTATGGCCTGAATAATTGCCCATATAAGGCGTCGAATATGTAATCAGCTGATTTACGAGTGTTTTATCGCTTGTGCGATTCCAATTAAGATTTGCAATTGGCGTGCCAAATACACCCGGATCATAGTTTGGGAGGTCAATGAGCTTGTCTATAGGCAGCTCAGCCGAAAGCAAATTATATTCGGCGCTGCTCAGAGCGACCCAATTTGGCGACTGCGCAATTGGTAAACTCGTGCCATCAAATGGAGCTGGCTGCTGAATATTGAGCACGCTCGCCATAAAATCTTTTGTCGAGCCTTGCAAAAAGAAAATAGCAACTGTGAAAACGAGTGTCGCACTGATGCCGATAATGAATTTTTGGTGTTCATGCCAAAATGAGTGCTTTTCGTGCGGATGAATAAAATTACGTCCAGGCATAGTTTGTTGGTTTTAGGTGTGTATTTTGATAATGTATTTCATATCATTTTACCAAAAAATGCCCTCAAAATCAAACTTTCAATCCCGCTCGGAAGAAGAGACAGCAGCCATTGCTGCCCAATTGGCAGATCGGCTGCGCGGGCAAAATGTGCTTTTTTTTGGTGATCTGGGCGCAGGCAAGACGACTTTCATCCGCGCATTGGCAGGCAAGCTGGGCGTGCCTGAAAAGGTCAAAAGTCCGACTTTCGTGATTGAAAAGAATTATTCTTTGCCGAGCGGGAAGGCGCTGCATCATTTGGATTTATATCGCTTCGATTCCCTTGATACCAAATTCGCTGCTTATTTATCCGAATTATTTCAAAGCAGTTCGACCGTGCTGATCGAGTGGGCAGAGAGACTGAATTCAAAAGATCTACCAGCTGGACGCATCGAGATTCACTTTCGCGAGCTGGGTGCAGAGGAGCGGGAGATCATATTTTTAATGTTTATTGATTTAAAGAAAACTAGTTGGTGTAAAGATCAAATGAAGTGATTCGTTATAAACGAAAAGTAAAGTGTCAGTACTTTTACTGAACGACGCCGTTTATGGTGTATATATAAGATGAAGAATCTGTCTCATATTCAATTCCAAAGAGCTCAAAATAATTATCCCAAAATCCCATTATAGATAATATAATTGAAATAGAAATTATTTGGAATAAAGAAAGAATTATCGATTTTTTGAAATTTTCTTCAAAAAATAATTTCCATGCAAAGGGCACTAAGGCTGCATTAATAAAAACCACCAATGTGCCTAGTCCCTCTGATGACATTATTAATGCTGTGAACGACATCCCTTCGGCCAAAATTAAAATTAATCCAATCGGGATGCCAACTAAAATGACAAGAGATATTGGAACAACTAATAAACTTGCCACCACCAATAACATAAAAGAAATAATTTGTATTAAATTTTTAGTATTCATGCTTTGTATTATATGCCATTGTAGACAGGCTTTCAACCTGCCCCCCACAAAAGCCCGCCATTCCCAGCCTCGAAGAGGCCACTTTGTGGACTGACTGGGGATCCAGAAATTTTACCTGCATTGTCATTACGAGGGGTCCCGAATGAGCGGAGCAAATTTGTGGGCGACGCGGCAATCTCATAGCCGTGGTAATTGCACCTGTCTGAGATCGCCACGCCTCATTTCATTCGGTTCGCGATGACAGTTTTGACGATCCTATTAGCTCAGTAATTCTCTGATCGGCGCTTCCCAGATTTGCTGCAATTTTGCGAGTTTTTCATCGAGGAGGACGCGTTTTGCATCGACAAAAATAGCGTTTGGCTCGGCAGTTACATCGCCAATGACTTCGAGTGAAACACCGTGCTTCTCGGCGAGGGCGCCGAGCTTCTCCGCGCGTTTCGGGTCGATCTCCAGCAGAAAGCCGGGATTTTCGGAGAAGAGCTGCGCAGGACTCAGCTCAGATATATCTAGCAAAGGCGCAAGTGCAGCATCCGCCTGAAAGGCCATTTCGAGTGCTGTAATTGCTAGCCCGCCGCGGTGGATATCGCGGGCAGAGCTGAGCATGCGCTTCGCGGCCAGCATAAATTTCATTTGTGCGGCAAAACTTTCTAAATGCATCTTAAATGGACTGCCAGCTGGTTTTTTTAAAACATTCGCGAGTTCGCTAGCGCCGAGGGCACGGCTGCGCACACCGACCAAAATGAGCAGATTACCTGCGGCTTGGAAATTACTTGGGATCGCGTCGGCTGCATCATTCAGTTTGCCGACAGCTGCGACGATGGCAGATGGATTTACGCTGCCCGTTTTCGAGTTATTATATAGGCTGACGTTGCCGCTGACGAAGGCGAGATTGAGCGCTTCGGCAGCACTTTTTAGTCCTGCCATGCCGTCGACTAGCTCGGCCATTTGGGCGGGCTGTTCGGGATTACCATAATTCAAACAGTCGGTCAGCGCGAGGGGGGTCGCGCCGTCGGCGACCACATTTGCCACTGCCTCGACCACGGCATGCTCGGCTTGCAATCGTGCGCTGATCGCGCCGAGTGAGCCGCTGCCACCAATACCGATGGCAACGCCTGTTTTTTTCAGTTCCTTCGGCGCGGTGGTATTCACGAGTGGCTGCAGAATGCCGCTGCCGCCGAGCCCAGCGTCGACAGCGGTCGCGCCTTGGACATTCTTGTCGTAGCGCTTCATAATATCGGCTGCGCTGGCGATATTCGGTGATTTTAAGAGCTTTTTTAGAGCTGTTGTGATGTCTTTCGTGCCGATCCTTAGCGTGCTCTTTTTTGTCACTTTCTTCGCGCGTTTGAAGGGGCGGTTGTATTGTAGGCCTTCGGTCAGCACGCTGGCTGGTGCGTCGATGAGTGTTTCGCCGCGGTATGTGAGGACGTAATTCCCATTCGTCACATGCCCGACTTTGCTGGCGGCAGCGCCTTTCGCGACGCGCGGCAGCTCCCATTTCTTATTATAATGATCAAGGATCAGCTGCGTCAGGCTCGGATGGCAGACCCAGCAGAACCGCTCTTGCGTCTCGGAACAAGCGATGACATGCGGCGGCAGGTTCGCATTCGCGACGTGCACTTTACCGAGGTCGATCTCCGCACCAAATCCCTGCGGCTCGATCTGCTCGACGCTGGCGCAGACATTGCCACCGGCGCCCATATCCTTGAAGCTGACTTTATGCAGCTTCTTTTTCTTTTTCAAGATATCAAAGAGCTCATAGGTCGAAACCAAAAGATGGCGCTCCAAAAATGGATTTGGCTCTTGCACGGCGCCCTTATTAGCTTCGCTGTCTTTCTCCGCCAGATCCGCCGAAGCAAAGCTCGCGCCACCAAAGCCTGACTGATCGGTCGGTTTGCCAATAATAATAATGTCATATTTCTCCTTCGCAGCCTCTGCGGGGCAGTAGCTGTGGATGATCTCATCTTCGCGCAGCACGCCCGCCGCGACGACATTCACGAGACAATTCGTGTCGAAGCTCGGATCAAAGGCAATATCGCCGCCGAGGTTGGGCACGCCGAGCGGGTTGCCGTAGCCCGCGATGCCGCGCACGACATCCTTTAGCAGATTCTTGGTCAGGTGCTTCCGTGGATCGCCAAAGCGCAGGGGATCGAGGCAGGCGATGACACGTGCACCCATGCAAACAATATCGCGCACGCAGCCGCCGATACCCGTCGCAGCGCCTTCGTAGGGCACGACCTGGCTGGGATGGTTGTGGCTTTCATGCCCGATCACGAGCCCCCATTTCTTGCCATTCTTTTCCTGCGCTATTTCAATGATTCCCGCGTCTTCACCGGGCCCCATCATTACATTCTTGCCTTTGGTCGGCAGGTTCCCCAGATGCCTGCGGCTGCTACGATAGCTGCAGTGCTCGCTGCCCTGAATACTGAAGATAGTCAGCTCGGTCAGCGTGAGCGGGCGCCCAAGCTCTTTTTGGAAGTGTCGCGCTTCGGCTAGCGAAAGGGCGATGCGGTTGTCTTTGAGGTCTTTTGTTGTCTGCTTATCGCTAGCTTTCGTCAGATCAAAGATGGGTTCGATGTGAGCTTTTTTCATGCACAGATTTTAGCAGACAAGCTAAACTGCTATCCATGTTTCTCTCCGATTTTGATTTCGAGCTGCCACCCGAGCTGATCGCGCAGACGGCGGCGGAGCCGCGGGATAGCTCGCGGTTGCTCGCCTTCGATCGTGATTCGCAGACTGCTGAGCATCGAGCTTTCCGTGATCTGCCAAATCTTCTGCGGCCCGGAGATGTGCTCGTTTTGAATAATACAAAAGTGCTGCCGGCGCGGCTTTCAACGACGGAAGGGCGAGAGGTCTTTCTTGTAAAAAAAGAAAAAGAACAGACTGGCGAAGTTTGGGAATGTTTGGTGCGCGGTGGGAAATTTTTTTATGTTGGCGCGACCTTCGAGATTGCCACAGATTTCGCTGGCGAAGTTTTAGCAATCTTGCCCGATGGTGAGCGCGTAATCCGATTCACTTCAGCTGACTTTGCAGCCGCGCTCGAAAAATACGGTGCGACGCCGCTGCCGCCATATATTGAGCAGACCGAGCGAATCGTCGATCGCTACCAAACTATGTATTCAAAAGAAGAGAAGAAAGATTCAGTCGCAGCGCCTACGGCCGGGCTGCATTTCACCCCCGAGCTTTTTGAACAGCTTAAACAAAAAGGCGTGCAAGTCGAAGAGGTCACGCTGGCGGTCGGGCTGGGCACATTTCTGCCCGTAAAAGTTGAGAAGATCACCGAGCACGAGATGCACAGCGAATTTTACGAATTAGACAGAGAAACTGCCGAGCGGATCAATGTGGCGAAGCAGGCAGGGCGGCGGATCATTGCTGTGGGCACGACCAGCTGCCGTGTGCTGGAGTCCTGCGCAGATGCAGACGGCGTGTTGCAAGCGGGCGTAGGAGAGACAGATATCTTTATGTATCCTGGCTATCAGTTCAAGACCCTCGATGGACTGATTACCAATTTTCATCTGCCCAAATCGACTCTTTTAATGCTTGTCTCGGCGCTGATCGGGCGGGAAAAATGTTTGGCATTGTATCAATCTGCCATTGAGCAGAAATACCGCTTTTACTCGTTCGGCGATGCCATGCTCTTGCTGTAGACTCTCCGTGGAGAGGTGGCTGAGTGGTCGAAAGCGCTGCTCTCGAAAAGCAGTAGGCCGGCAACGGTCTCAGGGGTTCGAATCCCCTCCTCTCCGCCATTTTGTAGCTCCGCGAGAGCGAAAGGGGATCAGCTAGCCAGCACGTATCTGCCAGAAATTTAGGCACCCAAAGGCACAACATTTGAAGAGGTTTCTTTTGGTGCGATGTGGATGACAGACATGCGATTAGTGACACTTTTTAGCTTCATATATTCAGTTTGTGTGTTGCACTTATTTGCGGTGATCACCTCTGGTACGCCAGCGGCATCCCGTAAATCAGCAGAAATAAGTATGTTATCTATCTTTGCGCGACTCTCGAGGCGGGCAGCTGTGCCAACGCCATTTCCAAACACGTCTTCTAATTCCCCCGCATTCATTTTTAAAATAACACGTGCATAATGTGCGCCCGTGCGCATGTGCATATGCTCCTCGGCAGGTCTTCCTTCGTTCAGGTCTATGACTGCATGTTGGATGTCCATAATGGCCCGCATGGCGTCTGTCGGCTCTACAAATGAAAGCATGACGCCATCGCCGATTGTTTTTATGAGATCGCCACGACGATCATCGACGATCGCCTGCACTGCTTCAAAATATGATGACATAAGTTCAGTCATTCTTTTGTCGCCGAGTCTATTTTGTAGGTCCATCGACTTGGCGACATCGGTAAACACGATCGTGCGCTCGGCGACCTCTGTATGCACATCTATTTTTGGCTCAAAGCGCAGCTCGAGAATGCCGCCTTCTTGCCGTGCTGTGACATGCCAGAATTTTTGGCCTGTATACGCACTAAATCCAGCAAATAAGTGAGAGACCTGATCTGGATCGATTTCTTGGTCGTTTGTACGCCGAGCGAGCTCATCTTGCAGTGTTTGTGGATCTACACTGAGGTGGAAGGTGGTTGCTATCTCACGCAGGGCCCGTGAGCCATTTAAAATATCTTGATGCTGGGGCGATGTATGGCGGCAAGCTTTTTTGTTGCTTGGATAAATGCGGTATTTGTGCGCATGAGTTTGCCATCTTTGAGGTTGATCCACACGATGGGATTTTCATGAAAAGTGACGGTATCCATGCTGGTCTCAGCGATACTGCTCACATCAGAGCTCGTGAGGGGTATCTCGTCATTTTGTGCCTCTGTATTGTGCATTTCCTGCAGGCGACGAGCGCTCTCTTGCAGGGCAGGGCTGAACTTGCGTGCGTCAAAGTGAAGTAGATCACGGGGATTAAATACTTCTTTGATACGCAGTTCAGTGAGCTCACCGTATTGCTCTTCTACTATTTGAAATGTTGGGCTCGTATTGCTATTTCGTAGCGTGGCATATATCTCACCATTTTTGTGTATTCGCATATCAAATAGGTCCAAGACTTCTTTTTCTGTCGTGCGCTGTGTTATTTGTCCATCGGTGACAAAAACATGATAATTATCGTTTTTGGCAATGCCATACTGTGCCATGGCTGCATCCACGGCCGCTCGGGTGATTGTTATATTCGAGTCATAGTTCTCTGGATAAACTGGCTGTATAATGCCCCCAAAAGTTTTTTGGAATATGCGTTCCATAGCATCATTGGTGCGAATAATCTTGCCAGTAGCATCTATCCACAAGATACCATCGTCATGATTTTTGACGAATATATCTGGCGCATTTGCGTCTGGCATACCTGCTGCTGTGGCATACTCTCGCCAAACCTCTGCCACATCGTGCGGACGCAGTGATACAGGGAGCTCATTTGCAGACAGGTGCGTAGGCACATGATCTGTCATCTTATTTGCGAGACCATGCATTGCGATCACCTCGGAACCTGCATGTTGTGCCATGCCATCATATACTTCAGTATGAAACATCAAGCGATTTGGATGACCAGATGATGATGAATCGAAATGACGCAAGTGTCTAAACATGACTATGTATTAACATATTATTTTTACACCCCAAAAATATATGAGATGCTGCTTAGCATTGTCATATGCTGGTAGATAGTTCTTATGCTACAGATTAGAAAATCAAAAGAATGACTTGGTCAAGTATAAACATGCTGCTAGACTAGCCTGGCTTTTGGCACATGCCACCTTAGCTCAGTTGGTAGAGCGCCCGCCTTGTAAGCGGATGGTCGTCGGTTCGAGTCCGACAGGTGGCTCCATTTTTCTCTCTAAAAATAGAGTAGTGAAAATTATAGTTTTTGACACCGAAACCACGGGTCTACCCAGCTCGCAGCTCGCATTGCATGAGCAGCCGTATATTTGCCAGTTTGGGGCATTGCTTATTGAATGTGATATGACTGCACGCACACTGCGCGAAGTGGAGCGCGTGGATCAGCTAGTTCGTCCCGCGGTGCCGATACCCACTGAATGCACGGATATACACGGTATCTCCGACGAAATGGTCGCACAGAGCCCATTATTTGCTGATTATGCAGACATGCTTGTTGGCTTATTCCATCGGGCAGATATTGCCGTTGCTCACAATCTTTCCTTCGACCAATCGATTATTGAATATGAACTTGCACGATTGGGGCGCTCTAAAAAATTCTTGCCCGAGCAATTATTCGATACGATGACTAGCACAAAGCATCTTTGTCGCCTGCCTGGTCGACACGGCAATTATAAATCACCGACGCTCATGGAATTACACGAATTCCTTTTTCAGAAGGGATTTGACGGGGCACACAATGCCATGGGTGATGTGCTGGCCACAGCGCGGTGCATGCAGGAGCTGCTCAAGCGGGGCATTTTTCAGCCAGTCGAGCCGACCTCGAGTCAAACTAGTTTGTTTTAAAAACAGACAATCTACGGTAAACTCCCTCGGCTATCATATATGGGCAGGTTCCTGAGCGGTCAAAGGGGGCGGACTGTAAATCCGCTGGCTCTGCCTTCAGAGGTTCGAATCCTCTCCTGCCCACCATATTTATTCTTTAGCTGAAGACCTATTTTTAGGTAGCTCAATACAAAATCGGGCGCCACCTTTTGCTATATTTTCCGCCCATATTTTTCCATTGTGTAGCTCTATTATTTTATGCGCAATATATAAGCCAAGGCCTGTTCCCTGATCGGCGCAGCGTTTATTTTTGCCATCCCAAAATTTATTAAAGATGGCTGCCAGCTCGTGCGGCGGAATACCTTCGCCTGCATCACACACACAGATGTTGATATGTGCGTCATCGGCGGAAATATCGATACGTATTGTGGTGTGCACAGGACTAAATTTTACGGCGTTTGCAATAATATTTTGCATGACTTGGCGCATGAGCGCTGTATCGAGCTGAACATAATGGTCCGCATGCAAATCAATATGTGATCGCAATGTGAGATCACGGTCGCGCAATAGAAACTCTGCATCATGAATAATGCCCTTAAAATAAGCCTTGCTATCGACGGTCGTCAGCACAGGATGCACCTTTGACAAATCAAACAGCTGTGCATCGAATAGCGTGTGAATAAGGTGATTCAATTTATCCAATGAATCGTGAATCATTTGCAAATCAGGGATAGCATTTTTTTGCGTGCGAATGAGCTTATCTGACTGGGCGAGCGCGACCGTGAGCGGTGAGCGCAGCTCATGCGCACTAATCGAAATAAATTCGGCTTGCTGCCGTGATAGTTTACGCAGTTTAGTCGTCTGCTTTTTGATACGGGCAGTTTTTTGTTCGACTATCTCTTTGAGACTATCAACCTCGTGCTGTAGATCACTTTTTAATAAAATATTAGTAAAACTAACAACTAGGCTATTTTCTAAATCATGTAAAATATCTATTTCTTCACTGGAAAATAACTTTTTATCACCTTTTGCCCCGAGTGCGAGAAACCCAATTATCATGCCATCACGCCTGAGTGGCAGACACAATTCAGCATGTAATTCCTGCATTTTTTCTATTATCATCTTATTTTCGGTTTTGTTTTGGACTTGGAGCTCTGATAGCACTAGCACATCTTTCGTTTGGAGTAGGGCATTGGTTAGTCTGACTTTTGTGTAGGTGGGAATATCCGATTTTATCCGCCTGGGGCTCACAAAATAAATCTTTGCAGATGTTAAATTCAATTGCACTAGAAATATGTCTTCTATTATTTTTTGTAAATCAGCATAAGAACGACAGCTATATAGCTCATAGGAAAGTTTATTTAAGCTTTCTTTAAAATAACGTAGATCTTCTCCTATAAACTCAGGGAGATATTTTGATAAAGAATATGTGATGAACAGAGCAATTAATGACTCTATTAAACTATAGATAACTATAGAATCTATAGGTAAAAATCTTAAAAAGGAAAAATGCACAATAATAATTGTTGCAACAAACGCAAGTAGCAATAGTATATATCGTATTATTTTTAAGATTGTGTCTGAAACTTGTAAGAATCTATATTGGTGAATGGCATAAAATGATGCGATGGCGATTGGAACTAAATACAGAAACGAATACTGCCACCATAATACCTGATCCCATATCACAGGAATTACATTCAAGAATACAATTAGACTCAGTGCTGGTATGAAAGATAAATATGCATAGTAAAGTTTTATTTTATTTAGACTATGTAATCGAGGTATTTTTTCTGCTCCCATGTATAGAGCAGCAATTATATTTAATAGCATATATATGGCGTATATACCATATAATGGACCAGTAACTAATTCTGGCCCATTAGGCGACATTATTTCCTGTGCATCTATTAGTGGTGTCACAACTGTAATTACAAAAAATAATATGGCAATGCCAATAGCTATCTTTTCAAATAGGGGTGGTATTTGCCTAATTTTTACAGGAAATTGATAAAAGAATGCGGCTAAGCCGATAGATGCTGGCATGCCGCAAGCTAGATTAATACGTCCAATAAGCGTAAGGTATGGACCTACGTCTATAAACAGGTAAATGAATAATGTCAGTGTCCATATCAATACGCCTACTAGGTACCAAGCAAATGCCTGCCAAGAAGTAGATAGTGAATCACTCTTAATGATAAATATCAGAAGTAATGTATATAATACAATAGCCGCAAAGTACAATAAACTCAAAACAGGAATTTTGAGAATTACACTGATTATTTCTGACATAAAAATACTATTTAAGGTCTTTTATTTTAGCATTTATTAGGGATTCTTTGGTAAAAGATCCTTTTGACATTGCCTTATAAGTTTGGCGTGCTTTTTTATAAAGCCACGCAATCCTAATGCGTATTCATCATGAATCTTTTGAGCAGGGCCATGTAAAATAACTTCCTGATTATTGAAATTAGGTATGCTAAATGTCTCCGAGCAACCTGCGGCTATAAGATATAAAAATGTACGTATTTGAGGTTTAGATATTCCAAGCCCCATTAATTTAAGGTATTCATTTGGTATGGCAGTAAACATTCCATTTAATAATGAAAAAAATGCATCTCCATGACGAGACGGTAAAGTCTGAGCTACTTCTCCCATATGTAAGATGTATGTATCTGGTAATAACATGCCAGTACTATTTTTTTCTGCATCGGCTAAAAAAGCCTGTAACGAGATATTATTTTCCCTGAAAAAGGTGGACCAAGTTTCTTCCCAGGCATTTTGTAGTGTTTCGATCCAAGCTAAAAAGAATCCGTATATTCTTCCATTCTCATCTAATAAAATTGATCCAAATGCCGCCTCTTTATCAAAGAGACGATGGCGTATTATTTTAATTAAATTATGCGTTTGGAAAAAATATTGCATATTTATATCACAGTCTTCGCATGTTGTTGTTTGATATTTTTCACGCTCCAAATATTCCACAGTTTGATATTGATCGATGTTATAGACTTCTTCGATTGATTTTCTATTTCCACATCTTTCACAATACATATATTCATGCCAATCGGTTATATTATCCACTGGGGCACCGTGGCCAAATGCATCTCGGTATGCATTCGCAAAAGATACAAAGAATTGATCTTCACTTTCAAGCTGTCTTTTATTTGTTATGGCAGCAGTCCACATGTTTGGCATGCCATTTTTCTGAAATGGTCCATCAACGATTTGAAGACCTGCGTATGGGGATGTTGGATATTCAGACATATAATTAATAATTAGTCAATATTGTATTGTTGAGATTTAAATTTTCTCTTGCAAAGGCCTCAGCCTTTTTTGGGCTAAATGATTTACATGTATAGATATCTAAATCAAATTCATTATTACGACGATCGATTAATACACCAGAAGTTTCCCAGTGCATCCATGCTGCATCTTGTGCGAAAATTGGTTCGGTTAGGGTAACCATGTCTAATTCATGTGCCAGTCTTGGTAAGAAGGATGCAATAGATTCATTACTTATTTTATTGTCTGTTTCACCAACGATTGAAGATCGCTGTCGCAGAATTGATGGTTCTAGTTCTCTCCAATGAGGGCTTGCATCTTCATGACTATTTTTATGTACAAGATTAGGTGATGTGGCATCAAAAAATTCTTGTGTATATTTAATAAGAGCCTCCCTTTGGTATTGCTGTCGCGTTGCGATATCCACACTAATAAAAGACGGTGTGCGATCGTCCCAAGCATACAAATGAATCGCAGAAGCATGATCGAGTGGTGCCCAGCCAGAAAGACCATATAATTCAGAGATATGAGCGCGTGGCTTAGCTACCTCCGCAAGGTCTAATATTTTTGCAGCCCCTGTTAAATATTTTTGCACTTTTTGATGTCCCGCCCGATCGGTACCAATGGGCGTATCTGTATGACACTCCACAACTAATGTTTCTCTAGTGTTTAAATTATGGTTCATAAGGCAAGGGGATTAAGTTGTGCTGACCTTATAGTTTGATATCTAAAAATTAGATGAAATAGATTATGCGGTTTCATGCTAATTTCATTTTTATAAAAAAACCCCGCTATATAGCGGGGTTTTTTTACGTGATTGCTCTGTTTTTATATCGTAAAGCGCTCAGCTACTTTTGCCCAATTAATGATCTGCCAATAATTTTCCAGATATTTTGGGCGCGCATTTCGAGCATCAATATAGTAAGCATGCTCCCACACGTCGCAGGTGAGCAGGGGTGTGGCGTCGCCCGTGAGCGGAGTGGCAGCATTGCTGGTATTCACAATAGCAAGCGAGCCATCTGTCTGGCGCACGAGCCATGTCCAGCCTGAACCAAAATTATTTACAGCAGCATCAGTAAAGGCTGCTTGGAACTCAGTATATGAGCCAAAAGCGGCATCGATAGCGGCAGCGAGATTATCCTCGGGTGCGCTGGACTCGCTAGCTGGCACAAAGCTATCGAAATAGAATGTGTGATTCCAAATTTGCGCGGCATTGTTAAATATAGGGCCAGTGGGTGCCTGTTTCACGATGTCCTCAAGGGGCATGTCAGCATACTCTGTGGACTCGACGAGGCCATTTAGTTTATCGATGTATGTTTGATGATGTTTGCCATGATGGTATTCGAGTGTCTCGGCAGAAATATGCGGTGCGAGCGCATCCATTGCATAGGGCAGGGGCGGAAGTGTGTGAGTCATAGTTATAATATAGTTAGGACTGAATTAGTCTTATATTAACAAATTGTCATCAAAATAAAAAACCCTGCTCCGATGAGCAGGGTTTTTTGAGATAAGCCTATGAAACTTATTGAAGATCCTTATGGGCCTTCTTGAGTATGCCTGCTGCGACATCTTTGCCACCGAAGCCAAAGGCCAAGGCAAATGCACCAGCAAATGCATAGCTAATACCTTCAGAGAAGCTGCTAACAAGCTCTTTACCGATACCGAGTTGTTCGAGGATAGCTACGAGACTAAAGATGATAACTGCATATCGAACGATGCCAGCCACCATAGTAGGACTGCCTGTTTTAGTTGCTTTTACAGCACCGTGAGCGAGGCTGGCAACGAAATCAGCGATGATGACACCAGCAATAGCTATGACAACCGCGATAAGTACATTCGGAATGTAATCAAGTACTTCACCGAAAAAGGTATTTACCTGAGAAAGACCAAATGAGTTTGCGGCTGACATAAAGAATGCGATCAAGACAAACCATTTCACTACTTCTTCGAAGATGCGGTCAATGTTTAGTTTGATGCCAGCTTTTTGAAAGAAGCCACGGACACCAGCAGTAGCCAGCAGATCATCGAGGCGAATCACTTCGATAACTTTGCCAATAATTTTGCCCATGATAGTAGCGATGATCCAGCCAAGAATAAGAATCACAATGCCTTCAATGATACCAGGCAGCAGATTGAGAACGCCATCTGACAACTGGGTGAATGAATCACGAACGTTGTTGATGAGATCTGTAATGACAGTATTACCCATAAGAAAAGGGGTTATATAAATAGAAACGAGAACAAAAGAATGAATATAAAAAAGGGATTTAAGCCGAAAGGATAGATAGAATGAAGTGTCAAGGAGCACATTTTATTGAGTACAAAATGTATTCAGTATCTATTCTTTATGAGCAGACTGCAGCTGTCAATAGTATTCATGCCACCAACTCACACTATTAGCCTTATGTAAGCTGTTAAATGAGGCTAAATACCCTTGACGCATTACTTAGAATTGTGTTCTAAAGTGTTTATGACCCACTAGATATTGTATATATCCGCTGCATAAGCAGGCTGCCTGCAATGCATATTATTTCTTCGCATATCTTTTTGTTAGACTCCTTTTATCTATAATTTCTTTTTTTATGTATTCCATCGCTGAGCTCAAAGTGGGTGTTCATATCGAATTTGAAGATGAGCCATACAAAATTACGTGGAATCAATTTTCCAAGACTGGTCGGCAGGGCGGTGTCATGTCAGTCAAGATGAAAAATCTCAAGACAGGGCAGGT
>Ga0316202_10000348_pt1 | contig 56398 bp, 52 predicted proteins | sample 3monrhotite_MG_FD_204934 | JGI IMG/M metagenome (GOLD analysis project Ga0316202, IMG submission 204934) | Microbial mat bacterial communities from mineral coupon in-situ incubated in ocean water Damariscotta River, Maine, United States -... | ecosystem: Environmental > Aquatic > Marine >...
AAATCTGCTCTTTCTCATCTCTTTTCTCCTGACATACAAAATATGCCTGAAGAACTCTATTTATGAATGGATCAATTTTAGGGGAGGGTTACAGGGCCGTACCTGATGGGAGTCTCGCTATCGTTACATCTAGTGATAGAATTCATTTCAATACAGGTCAATATGATCCACATACTGTAAATGGAGCTGAACTGATTTCTCATGAATTTATGCACATAATGCAAGCGCAGGATCTTGGAGGATTATATATTCCTAAGATTTTAATACAGTATGGTATATATGGTTATTGGGATGCTCCAATGGAAGTGAATGCAAGAGGATTTGCAACCGAAGTGATGGGTAAGTAATGAAGATCAAATTAGTTTCTTTGATAATACCGGTTATTCTACTAAATGCTTGTGTAGCAACATGTAACAAGGAAGAACTATGTGATTACAGCACTTTTTATGATGGGGCTAGCTTTAGGGAGCAGGAGAGAAAGTTTAAACAACTTTCAAATGAGGATAAGGTGGGTGTATATATTTATGGAATGTTATACCAGCACCCTGAACCATATGTTTCAATTAGACTTCTAAGTGAAAGTAGCCCAGATATTTTACCTGAGTTGATTGAAATGTCAGTCAGGCATGGAAAACCAAATATTAGAGAATATTCAGTTAGAATATGTGAAAAAATAATTAAAAAAAATCCAAATGTGACTCTTAATGCCAAGTTATATAAAAAGGTTAAGGTGTTTATTTTTGAAAGTAAGGAAATTGTTTGGAAACATAAAGAAAAGATTTATGGTGATAAGTATCCAGAGTTGGTGCCCGAAAGATAAACATTAGTTCCGGGGACACAATGAGCTTCCCCCAGTTTAACGGATACAACAAATAGGCGAATATATCGCTTGAGGAGTATCCGATGAGCAAACAAAGAACATACAAAACATTCACACGGGAATTCAAACTTGAGGCTATGCGGCTGATGGAAACATCAGACCGACCATCTTCAGAAATAGCGATGGAACTGGGCATTCGTCGCAATCAGCTTTACAAGTGGAAGGAGCAACTCAGCCAGAGAGGTGATCAGGCCTTTACCCGTTCGGCAGGTCGCCCAAAGAAGGAAGAGCAAAGCGATTTAACTACTCTCCGGCAGGAGAATGTCCGGCTGAAAGAGGAGAATGAGATTCTAAAAAAAGCCGCCGCGTACTTTGTAAGGGAACTCAAGTGAAGTACGCATTCATTCGAGAACATCAGCAACAATTTACGGTGAGGATAATGTGCAGCGTATTGGACGTATCCAGCAGTGGTTATTACGACTGGATTGAACGACCTGAGTTCCGGGGACATAATACTTAATTCACCTCTGGATGATTTCTGTTAGCCGAAAGCAGTCGATCAAAGGGTGCGAATGAATGGTGTATAAAGAAAAACAGCCCGAACATTGAAGTTCGGGCTGTGTTAAAGTGGTACCGGAGGCCGGAATCGAACCGGCACGCCCGCAAGGGCAAAGGATTTTGAATCCTTCACGTCTACCAATTCCATCACTCCGGCAAATGAGTTGTTACAAATCGATGTATCGAAGACGGCGCGAAGCATTGTCATAGGGCAGTGAACTGTCAAGGAGTTGTGCAGGCTGAAGCTGATATTTAACAGATTCGGGAGCTACGTTGAATGGTCGTCGGCCTTTGCCGTTTATATGTTCACCAGTGCCTTGCATTCCATCATGATCAGGCAAGGATAGTGCGATGTCTTTTGATGAGGGGATAACTGCGTGAGTCTTGCAAACAGGACCGATTTTGATGTGATCATTGTGGGCGGTGGAGCCGTGGGTGCCACCCTGGGGTTGGAGCTTGACCGGTTGAACTACAGGGTAGCTGTTATTGAGCGTTTTCACCCCTCCTTTTCGTCCTCCCTTCCTGAGCGCGTAGTAGCTCTGAATTATGGCTCACGCTGCCACCTGGAGCGGCTCGGCATCTGGCCGGGTGTGAGTGAGCAGGGAACCGGGGATATTCGCCATATTGTGGTGAGTGAGATGGGGAACAGAGGGTCTGTCGGTCTGGATGCGGCTGATGGAGCTGATTTCGCTCCGGATATGCAGGAGCTTGGTTATGTGGTTGAAATGGGATCTCTGCTGAAGCCGATGTACGCGTTACTGGAAGCCTCATCTGTAGCGTTGTTTTCAGGAACCACTGTGAAGCATGTTAAAGCCTCGGATGACGGGGTGGATATTGAGTTGCAATCTGTTGAGCAGAGCATAGGTCTGAAGGGAGCTCTGCTGGTGGGAGCTGATGGCACACATAGCCAGATTCGTCGCATGGCCGGTATTGAAACATTCGGTTGGGATTATAACCGTTTCGCTCTGGTTGCATCCGTAAGCTGTGAGAACGGGCATAATTATACCGCCCATGAATGCTTTCGGCGCTCCGGCCCCCTGGCGTTTTTACCACTGGCCGATGGCCGCTACTCCATCGTCTGGGCAGCAACACCGGCTGAAGCTGCTCAGCTATTGGCCATGTCCGATGAGGCATTTATCTCCGCCCTGCAGCGCGCCGCAGGCAGTGCAACGATCGGTCAGATCGGGGCTATTACGGCAACCTCAAAACGGGTCAGCTATCCGCTTGAACTGACCGTGGCTAAAACCTTTACCGCACCACATATAGCTCTGATCGGAAATGCTGCACATACCATTCACCCTGTAGCAGGTCAGGGTATGAATCTCGGGTTCCGAGATGTGGTTTCACTGGTTGAAATGCTGGATGGTGAACTGGCCCAAGAGGATCCGGGCCAAAACATTATCCTGCAGGGTTATGCCGATAAGCGCCGAAGTGACGTGATGGCTGTTGCAGGTTTCACTGAAACGATGTCACATCTCTTTGGCAGCGAGGTTCCAGGTGTTAAATGGTTGCGTGGCATGGGACTGGATAAACTGACGACTGCTCCGAGCCTTTCAGCCCTGTTGCTTAAACAGGCATCGGGTGTGGGGCAGATGAATGCACAAGAGCAGGAGGTATCATATGTCTCACGTTGATTACGCAGATGTGATCATTGTCGGTGGTGGTATGGTAGGGCTTGCTCTCGCCTGTGCACTGAAAGATACGGGCCTCTCTGTTGTGATTATCGAACGCGGTGAGCCGCCTGTGTCTAAATCGCTGGGGCGTGATTGTCGGGTCTCAGCCATAGTTATGGGCAATGTGAAAATTCTGCAAGGCCTGGGCGTGTGGAAATACCTTGAAGCGGATGCAGCTCCGATGAGTGCCATGCATATCTGGGATAATCAGGAGCAGGGTGGTCTTCGCTTTGATGCCTCAGAGATTAATGAGGTGGCTCTGGGTTATCTGGTTGAGAATTCGTTGACACAGCGGGCGATGCATAAGGCATTGCTGGAGAGTGATAGTGTTGAGTTCTGTTCACCGGCCGAGATTCGTGAACTTACCTGGCTGGACGATAGTGTTGAGGTTAATCTGGCAGATGGGAGGAAGCTGACCACGCCGCTGATTGTAGGTGCTGATGGCGGTCATTCCTGGATTCGTGAGCAGGCAGATATCGGTGTATGGCAGCGCGACTATAAACAGAAGGGCATCGTTGCAACCATTCGGCCTGAGCAGCCGCATCAAAACAGGGCATTTCAGCGGTTTTTACCTACAGGCCCTTTAGCAGTACTTCCGATGGCAGATGATCTCTGCTCCATCGTCTGGAGTGCCGAGAATGATGAAGCCGATCGTTTGATGGCGATGGATGATGAGGCTTTTCTCGAAACACTGAATCTTACTTTTGGTCCTCAGTTGGGCCGGATCACAGAAACAGGGGAGAGAGCGGCATTTCCGCTCAAGGGACAGTTGGCCAAACATTTTGTGCGTGAGCGTGTAGCACTGATTGGCGATGCAGCCCATTGTATCCATCCGCTGGCAGGGCTGGGCGTGAATCTGGGATTGCGTGATGCGATGGTGCTGGCTCAGGAGATTGTTGATGCCAGACGTTTTGATGAGGAGTGGGGCGGTTTACCGGTACTTGATCGTTATATGAAACAGCGCCTGCCCGATGTGTTATCTATTATGGGCTCTATGGAGGGCTTACATCAGGTTTTCACCTCCACAATTCCGGGCATCAAAGAGCTGCGTGGTCTTGGTCTGCGTCTGACGGGCAATAGTGGAGCCATCAAAAAGCTGTTGATGCGCAACTCTACGGGTATCTCACTGCCTGTTCCAAAACAGATCAGTTAGTATTCCAGTACTGCTGAGCATGGCTGTACTCTATTATATACATGACCCGATGTGCAGCTGGTGCTGGGCGTTCAGGCCGGTTTGGCAGAAGTTGCAGATTCAAATGGCTGAGGTTGGCCCTGCCTCACTGAGGGTGAAGTATCTGTTGGGAGGGCTGGCACCGGATTCAGATCTGCCCATGCCTGTCGAGACACAAGATATGATTCGCTGTCACTGGCAGGTGATCGAAAAACGGGTGCCGGGAACCCGATTTAACTATGATTTCTGGTCGGCCTGTTCACCCAGACGCTCCACGTATCCGGCCTGCCGGGCTGTGATTGCTGCAAGGAATCAGGAGACAGGAATGGAGGAGGAGATGATCCGCTCTATTCAGCATGCTTATTATCTGCAGGCACGAAACCCATCGGATGATGATGTTTTGATGGAGCTGGCTTCCAGACTGGGACTTGATGGCGAAAGGTTCCGTGTCGATCTGAATGCTGACAGGACGCAGGAAGAGCTGGCATCTGAGATTCATGCGGCTCAGAATATGGCCGTTAGTAGTTTCCCCAGCCTGATGCTGGAAGCGGATGGCCGCTACCTGCCTGTAGATATCGATTACAATGATGAAAATGTGATGCTTCAGCAAATCTTCGCCCGATAGCGTGAGGCAGGCCCTGATGACGATGGGCGTTTCGGGTGTTGATAGTCTGGCTGGATAGAGGGTGGGGTGGATAGGTGAGTTCGATGGATAAACAGAGGTGATGATTGAATATTGATGTTTGGCAAATGATGGGCTCGCTAGCGGCTATGGCTTTTACTCTGGGTTTTGTGGATCAGCTTCGTATCACCTATAAAACACGGGATGTCGATGCCTTGTCTCGTGTGCAGTGGATCGTGTTTGCTGCAGCATCGGGCATGTTTACAGCCTATTATACCCATCTGGATCAGTGGCTGATGGTTGGGGTATCAGCCTTTGGTACACTCTGTTGCCTGAGCATACTGGCGATGATCTTCAGCTATCATCAGGAAGTGGAGTGATAGCTGTGAACCTGATGCGGAACGCCGGGGTGGCTTTAAGCGCGATTCGGAGATCTGATGCGTAGTGCCATGGCGAAACATATCCTGGTGAAGACTCAGGCTGAGGCTGAAGCGTTGAAGCAGCGGCTGGCCAGAGGTGAGAGCTTTGCCAGGCTGGCGAGGAAATATTCGACATGCCCTTCAAAAAAACGGGATGGTGATCTGGGTGAAATTTTCCCCGGGCAGTTGGTGAAGTCTGTTGAAAGTGTGGTTTTTAAAAAAGAGCTGTCGGTGGTGCACGGGCCAGTCAAAACACAGTTTGGTTATCACCTGATTGTTGTTTATTTCAGATCCTGATGTGATCAGCTACCGTTTATCTGCTGTAAACCTTGTGCATGCCTGTTGCACGGAGCCTTGTGGCAAAATCAGGGTGGTGGGCACAATAAGCATCAATAATTTCAGTCGGAAAGCTGAGGGCTTTCACATCGCCATCCGCGATCACATCTGCAACCGGCGGGCTGATTTTTAACATCGAAATTTCACCGACGGTTTCACCGGCCTGTTGTGTACCGACATGGGTACTGTTGATGATGATTTTTACCTGGCCTCGGGTAATCAGGAAGAGTGAATCATTTTTGCCATTCTCTTCAATCAAGTGCTGTCCGGATGCAAAGGTCTCAATCCTGCAATGATTAACGAGTTCGAGCAGGGCTGTTTCGGGAAGGCAATCAAAGAGGGAATTGCCTTTCATACTGCCTAGTTTTTTTGCCGAATCATTCATATTCATGCTCCTTGAGGGTGTATAGTGCCAGAGTAGCAGTGGAGAAGATATCTGCACCTCCGGATGATGAGGGTGGATTGTTCTGATGGAAGAAAGCAGATTTGCACCAATTTCGTGCAAGGAGCTTTATGATCGCTGTTTATATATCTCTGACTTTGGCTGTGCAATGATGAATGAGCAGCTGATTCATATACTCTCCCCGCAGGTAGCCAACCAGATTGCTGCCGGTGAGGTGGTGGAACGTCCTGCTTCCGCAGTAAAAGAGCTTATGGAAAACTCACTGGATGCCGGAGCTTCAAGGGTGTCTGTTTCCATTGCAGGTGCCGGAAAGAAAGCTATAGTTATAGAAGATGACGGTTGCGGCATGTCGGCTGAAGATGCCGAGCTTGCCTTGCAGCGTCATGCCACCAGTAAAATTGTATGTTCTGAGGATTTGCACTGTATTGCCAGCCATGGTTTTCGCGGTGAGGCATTGCCATCTATCGCGTCGGTTTCACGCTTTCGCATGCAGACTGCACTTGCGGGAAGTGCGGAGGGTGTTGAGGTGCGTGTCGATGGCGGGGCAGCAACACAAACGCGTCCGGCACCGCCAAGATCAGGCACCCGGCTTGAAGTACTCGATCTGTTTTTGAATACACCGGCTCGTCTGAATTTTATGCGTACTGATAAAACAGAAGAGGCTGCGATTGTCGAGGTGTTCCGTTCGCTGGCACTGGCCCATCCACAGGTGGCTATGAGGTTGGAGCTCGACGGAAGAACCCGCTGTGATTTTCAGGCTCAACCGGAACGTGATCGTGTGATGGCTATTCTGGGCCGTGAGTTTGCTGATAACAATGTAGCGTTGTCTATTGAGCACGAAGGCATGCAGATCTCGGGTTTTCTGGGACTGCCAACCTTCCATCACCGGGACTCCACGCGGCTGATGTTCCTGGTGAATGGTCGTGTGATTCGTGATAAGCAGTTGATTGCAGCGGTGCGTGCAGGTTATCGCGATGTGATGTTCCATGACCGTTATCCTGTTGCATTGATCAAGATTGAGGTTGATCCTGCAGATGTGGATGTCAATGTGCATCCGGCCAAGCGTGAGGTGCGTTTCAAATCACCGCAGGCTGTGCGCTCGGGTGTGATTGCCTGCATTCGGGCAGCAATCGAGCAGATGGGACAATCCGTATCCTCAACCACGACGGATCAGGCAATGCGTTCGATGCAGTTTGCCGGAGCAGGCCCCTCCGCATCCGGCGGTATGCCACGCTTTAACGCGGGTGATTTCAGAACCCCTTCCATGGCATCCGCCTCTACTTCCGTGCCGAGAGATGTGCAAAACATGCTCTTTTCAAGGCCCGGCGTTGCCGAAACCGAAACAGCCTATGGAGAAGCAGAGCAGGGGTTGAATCTTGGCTACCCTCTGGCCCAGATTCACCGCTGTTATATCATGGCGCAGACCGAGTCCGGAGTGATACTCGTGGATCAGCATGCAGCGCATGAGCGCATGACCTACGAAAAACTGAAAAAACAGCTCTCCAATCAATTGGTCTCCAGTCAGAAATTATTGACCCCGGAAACCTTGCAGTTGGCAGGAGAAACGGCGGCCTGGTTACATGACCACTACAAGGAGCTGGAGTCCTTCGGGGTGGAGCTTGAGATTGCCGGTGAGGAGTATTTCCGAATCTGTGCGGTTCCTGCGATGCTGGTGAAGGAGCCTGCTGCGGAATTAGTGGCAGAGTTGGTGGAGAGTTGCATGCTGATGGGGGCGGAATCCGAGAGCGATGGCCGTGGGCTGGGGCGCATACTTGAGCGATGGCTGGGTAACCGTGCCTGTAAAGGCTCGATCAAATCCGGACGCCTGCTTTCGCATGAGGAGCAGGAAGCGTTGCTGCGCGAGATGGAGCAGACTCCGAATATTGCCCAGTGCAACCATGGGCGGCCCACTTATGTAAGTCTTTCCCTGAATGATCTGGACCGTCTCTTCGGACGTAAGGAGTAGGCGGCTGTGAAAACAGGGGAACCATTACATGCTGTTGCACTGATGGGGGCAACAGGTACGGGTAAATCGGCTTTGGCCATGGCTGTGGTCAAAGCTACAGGTTCATCGATTATCTGTTGTGATTCCATGCAGCTTTACCGTGGGCTGGATATCGGTACGGCCAAACCGAGTCCGGATGAGCGTGCAGCGGTGCCGCATTTTCTTGTAGACTGTTGTGAATTACCTGATCTTTATTCAGCAGCACGATGGGCGAATGAAGCCAGGCTTGTCATAAAGGCAGAAAATGAGCGGGGCCGAAGGCCGTTGATTGTCGGAGGCACAGGTTTTTACCTGAAGGCACTGCTGGAGGCTTTTGCGGAAGTGCCGGAAGAGAGGGCCGGAGTACGGGAGCACTACGAAGCTATACATAGGGAGGCTGGCACTGCGGCTCTGTATGATGAGCTGGTTCAGCGGGATACGGTGATGGCAGAGCGCTTAAAAGCCAATGATACGCAGCGCATCATGCGTGCTTTGTGCGTATTGGAGAGCTCTGGTGTATCCTTGGCGGCTTGGCAGGCAAAAGCTGTTGCTGACCATGAGCCCGTGGAGTGTCCGGTATTTGTGCTGGATGTGGAACGGGACGTGCTGAGAGAACGACTGGCAAGGCGCTTCCATCAGATGATGCAATTGGGTTGGCTGGATGAAGTGCGCTGGCTCATGGGGCGGGAGCTGATGGATACGCATCCTGCGATGCGCGCAGTCGGATACAGACAGTTGATGGATAGTTTGTCGGGTTTGATATCACTGGAGCAGGCGGAAATCGATGGTATTACGGCCACACGTCGTTATGCCAAACGTCAGGTGACCTGGTTTAACAATCAGACACCGAATGCGGTGCATGGTTCTGCTGAAGCTTTGAAAGAGAAGATTATGGGGTTGTTGTCTTGAGTACTGAATTATATCAAACCGATGATGGGCCGGACATTGCGATCAGTGTGCATCCGGAGTTTCCAACCAGGCGTCTTGGTGATTACGCATGGACATCGCGTGCTGAAGAGTTCGACAGGCTGGTTGAAACCAGCAACTGTAAGCTGGTTAAATCCATTCGTTTTAATGTGCGCAAGATTATGGCCAATACACTGATTGGCTCAGGACAGGTTGAAGAGATTCGCCTGCAGGCTGAAGAGTTGGAAGCAGCCGTTGTCTTTATAGACCATCCATTGACCCCGATTCAGCAACGTAATCTTGAGGAGGTGCTGGGGGCGAAAGTGGTGGATCGTACCGGTCTTATCCTGAATATTTTTGGTGCACGTGCGAGAACCCGTGAGGGTATACTGCAGGTTGAGTTGGCGAGTTTGAATTATCAGATGGGACGGCTGGTGAGAAGCTGGACACATCTGGAGCGTCAGCGTGGTGGTTTTGGCTTCATGGGCGGGCCGGGAGAGCGTCAGATTGAACTGGATCGGCGTATGCTCAGGGACAAGATCCTCTCCATGGAGAAAGACCTCGACAAGGTTCGTCAGATGCGTGCCACACAGCGCTCGGGCCGCAAGCGCAAAGCGATCCCTACCGTAGCTTTGGTTGGTTATACCAATGCGGGTAAATCCACACTGTTTAATCGTCTGACCGATTCAGGTGTCTATGTCGCTGATCAGTTATTTGCCACGCTGGATCCTACACTGCGCAAACTGGAGTTGCCCGGAGGCCTGCAGTTGATGCTCTCTGATACTGTGGGTTTTGTGCAGGAGTTGCCTCATGAGCTCGTTGATGCTTTCCGGGCAACACTGGAAGAGGTGATCGAGGCTGATCTGATCCTGCATGTGCGCGATGCCTCTGATCCTATGATGGCGGAGCAGGGGAAAGTGGTCCATGAGACGCTGGAGCAGCTTGGGCTGGTTGGTGATTTTGCACCGCCGATGATTGAAGTGATGAATAAAAAGGACATGGCACCGGGAGTCGAGTCGTTTCGTGGAGAGGCGATCTCCGACAGCCGTATGGCACTTTCTGCTGCAAGCGGGGAGGGCGTGGATGAGCTGGTGGCGCTGCTGAATGAATGGCTTGCCAATGAGATGCATGAGTTGCATCTGAAGCTGGCCCATTCGGATGGGCGTACCCTGGCATTCTGTCACCAGCATGGCACTGTTATCTCGACAGATGTCGGAGATGAATATGTCGATCTTATTGTGTTAATGAATCCTGCCGATGTCGGGCGATTTAAAGAGGAAGATGGAGTACACAGCCTGCGCAAGTAGCTCAGAGTCTCAATGGTTGCAGCTTTGAATCAGCCGAAATGGGCTGATAAAGAAATCGAAGATGACGTAGCTGCCTGATTTCGACATAATGCGCGGCCAGAAATATTTTGCTTTCGAAGTATAGAGAAATCAGCGTTTTTTAATTATCCAGGAGTTTTCATGTCTGATCGCAGTCAGTTTTTTAATGCACCGCTTACCGATACGGTAGTAAAGGATGCCATTGCCGCCGAACTTGGCCGGCAGCAGCACACGCTGGAGCTTATCGCCAGTGAGAATATTGTATCGCGCGCAGTCATGGAAGCTCAGGGCTCAGTGATGACCAACAAGTATGCAGAAGGTTATCCGGGACGTCGTTATTATGGCGGCTGTGAGCATGTGGACAAGGTTGAAGCACTGGCGCAGGAACGGGCACGTGAAATCTTTGGTGTGAAGCATGCCAATGTGCAGCCGCACTCCGGTTCACAGGCCAATATGGCCGTATATATGGCTGTATTGAATCCCGGCGATACAATTATGGGGATGGATCTGTCGCACGGTGGACACCTTACACATGGTTCCCCGGTGAATTTTTCAGGTCGCTTGTATAACGTGGTTGCCTATGGCGTGCGTGAAGACAGTGAACTGATTGATTATGATGTCATGCAGAAGATGGCTGAGATTCACCGTCCAAAAATGATCATTGGTGGCGCATCCGCCTACGAGCGTGGTATCGATTTTAAACGTATGCGTGAGATTGCCGACTCCATCGGTGCTCTTCTGATGGTGGATATGGCACATTATGCAGGGTTGATTGCCGCAGGCGTTTATCCGTCTCCGGTTGGGCACGCCCATGTGATTACCACAACGACTCATAAAACCCTGCGTGGTCCACGCGGCGGTATGATTCTGACCGACGATGATGATTTGGCGAAGAAGATCAATTCGCGCATCTTCCCGGGTATTCAGGGTGGCCCATTGATGCATGTGATTGCAGCCAAGGCCGTCGCTTTTGGTGAAACCCTGGGCGAACAGTTCAGGGAAGATCAGAAACAGGTTATTGCCAATGCTCGTGCTTTGGCCAAAACGCTGACCGATGGTGGCCTGCGTGTGGTCTCCGGAGGCACTGATTGTCATATGTTCCGTGTGGATGTTCGTCCACAGGGCATAACCGGTAAAGTGGCTGAAGAAGCGCTGGAAGCTGCAGGCATCACAACGAACAAGAATACGATTCCTTTCGATCCTGCATCACCATTTGTCACCTCGGGCATTCGCATCGGTGCATCTGTGATTACTGCACGTGGTATGAAAGAGGCTGAGGCGGAGTTGATCGGTGAAATGATACTTCAGGTATTGAAAGCTCCTGAAGATGAGGCTGTTCATGCAGCAGTGCTTGAAGAGGTGCGTAAGTTGACCGGCCGTTTTCCGATTTACGAAGATTTATAATCTGCTGAACCGATCGCTGAGCTGATGTAGATGTATTGCCCATTTTGTGCAAACGACGATACGCGCGTGGTTGATTCACGCGTGGTTGAAGACGGCGGCGCTGTACGCAGGCGTCGTGAATGCGAAGCCTGCGGTAAACGTTTCTCTACCTATGAGCGGGCAGAGCTTCGCTTGCCCCTGGTTGTCAAAAAGGATGGTGCGCGCCAGGCCTTTGATGTTGAAAAGATCCATGCCGGTATGCAAAAGGCCCTGGAAAAGAGGCCGGTTTCAGCCGAAGAGATGGAGAAGGGTGTGCATGCTGTCATACGTGCTGTGCAGGAGCTTGGTGTGTCTGAATTGCCTGCAGAAAGTGTGGGCGCATTTGTTATGGAGCAGTTGCGTAGCCTCGATGGCGTGGCTTATGTGCGTTTTGCCTCCGTATATAGAGAATTTAAGGATGTGGATGACTTTCTTGCGGCAGTGAAGACTGCTGTTGGAAAAAAGGAGTAGGGAATGGTAAAGATTGCGGTATTGCCTGGTGATGGCATTGGTAGAGAAATTGTAGATGAAGCCTTGAAGGTGCTTGATGTACTTAATAAACATTTCGATCTGAATGCCGAATGGGAAGAAGCAGCCATTGGTGGTGCAGGCTTTGATGAAGCCGGTGATCCATATCCTGAATCCACAGGGAAACTTGTGAAACAGTCCGATGCGGTGCTGCTCGGTGCTGTCGGTGGGCCAAAGTGGGAGCCACTGGACAAGCCACTGCGTCCTGAAGCGGGTCTGTTGCGTATTCGTGAAGATCTGGGTCTGTTTGCCAACTATCGTCCGGCCAAAGTACATGATCAGCTACTCAATGCTTCAACACTGAAGCCTGAGGTGATCTCCGGTGTTGATATACTGGTGGTTCGTGAACTGGTCTCCGGTATCTATTTTGGTCAGCCACGCGGCATTGAGACTTTAGCCAACGGTGAGAAGCGCGGCTACAATACACTGGCGTATAAAACGTCCGAGATAGAGCGCATTGCCCGCAAGGCCTTTGAAGCTGCACGACTGCGTTCGAACAGGGTATGCTCGATTGATAAAGCGAATGTGTTGGAAGCCACTGAATACTGGCGCGAAGTTGTTATTGCGCTGCATGCGGCGGAATATTCGGATGTTGAGCTCACCCATATGTATGTGGATAACGCAGCGATGCAGTTGATTCGTAATCCGAAACAGTTCGATGTGATAGTCACAACGAATATGTTCGGTGACATACTCTCGGATGAAGCATCCATGCTGACAGGTTCCATTGGTATGCTGCCATCGGCATCGATTGGTGAAGAGTTTGCCATGTATGAACCGATTCACGGCTCTGCACCTGACATTGCAGGTCAGGATATGGCTAACCCGTTGGCGACTATCCTCTCAGCCGCCATGATGTTACGCTTTTCACTGAATCGTGAAGATCTGGCTGTAAAGGTAGAGCAGGCCGTTGAAAACACACTCAATGCAGGCGTACGAACAGTCGATCTGGCTGATGGTGGTGCGAGCGTATCATGCTCCGGCATGGGTGATGCAGTATGTAGAGAATTAGAGGCATTGGCGTAAATGAAAGAAGCATTTCTTCCAAAAAAAGAGGGATATGTTGTTGCTGTAGTAGGCGCAACCGGTGCGGTTGGCGCAACCATGTTGGAAATTCTTGCTGAGCGCGATTTTCCTGTCGCTGAACTGATCCTTCTGGCATCCAGCCGCAGCGCCGGTTCCGCGATTAGCTACAAGGCTAAGGATTATATTGTCCAGGATCTGGAAACCTTTGATCCGGACGGTGTTGATATTGCACTGTTTTCAGCCGGTGGTGACACATCCAAGGAGCACGCTCCGCGTTTTGCGGCTGCGGGCTGCTATGTGGTGGATAACTCCAGTGCCTGGCGTATGGATGAGAATATCTGTCTGGTAGTGCCGGAAGTGAATCCACATGCACTGGAGATGGCGCGCGATAATAAAATTATTGCCAATCCGAACTGCTCAACGATTCAGCTGGTTGTGGCTTTGAAGCCGTTGCATGAGGCTGTGCCGATTGAACGCGTGGTGATTTCAACCTATCAGGCGGTAAGTGGCGCCGGTGGAAAAGCTATGGATGAGTTGGCCAAGCAGACAGGGCAGCTGCTTAATGCGCAGGATGCGACAGTAAATGTGTTCCCTGCACGCATCGCTTTCAACGTGATTCCACAAATCGATCTCTTTATGGAAGACGGTTATACCAAGGAAGAGCGCAAGATGATGGATGAAACGCGCAAAATTCTGGAATCCGATATTGCTGTTACGGCAACGACGGTGCGTGTGCCTGTATTCTATGGTCATTCAGAGTCGGTGAATATTACTTTCGACGGGCCTATGAATGCGGAAAAAGCACGGGAGTTGCTGGCTGTTGCTGATGGTGTGTGTGTGGTGGATGATCCAGTTACAGAGGATTATCCGATGCCGACTGAGGCAGCAGGCACAGACCCTGTCTGGGTGGGCAGAATTCGTGATGATAACTCTTGTGCAAATTCTTTGCATTTGTGGGTTGTTGCCGATAATGTGCGTAAAGGTGCAGCTCTAAATGCTGTACAAATAGCGGAAATTTTAATTTCTCAGTCGTAGGGAGCAAGTCTCCGGCGTGGCTATCGATGGAGGCAGCATGTTAAAACGGGTAAGGCAACTGGTCACATTTGCTTGGTTTACAGTGGTCCTGTTTTCATCAACGTCAGTTCATGCTGCATCCCTTGAGAAGATAGAGGTAGCCTCTCACTTGGGGGAAGCATTTTATGCTGAAGTCCCACTTGAACTTGAGGCGAATGAATCTGTATCCCGTCTTTTCGTAGAGATTGCTGCCCCTGCAGACTATAAGGTTTTTGAGGTTTATCGTGAGCCCGTGCTCGGTTCTATACGTGCTGATGTGGTTAGTGATCAGCGTGGAATACGGGTGGAGCTTTCGTCCCGCACGGCAATCAAGTCTCCATTTTTTAATCTGGTACTGAAAGTCCGTTATGGCCGCGTAGCCCATTTCAAAAAGATACCGGTTTTCCTTGAGCCTCCAAAAAATATTCAGGCAGTAGCTGAGCAGGCGCCACAGCCAGTGCTGGATGAACCGGTGGTGGCTACTGAGCAGATTTCAGCGGAAGTGAACAGCCAGCCTGTTCAGGCATGGGCCAGAACGGATCAATATGGTCCCATCGTGCACGGCGATGCACTCTCTACCGTGGCAAATCGCCTGCGCATTGATAAGCGGTATAGCAGCTATCAGGTTATGACTGCCCTGTTTGAAAAAAACAGGAATAAGTTTGATAAAGAAAACATGAATCTGCTCAAGTCAGGAAGCCTCCTTGAAGTGCCTACGGCTGAAGAGGTTGAGCAGCGTACTGCTGATCAGGCATATAAGTTGTTTGCCAAACACGAGAAAGAGTGGAAGTCGCTGACCAGTCAGCCCCGCTATGCAGCTGTCGCGGAAGCTCAAAGGACTCGTTATAGCAAGCGTGTGCGTATCGGACAACAGGCTGGAGGATCGGCAGGCGCTCCGGTTCTTGCCCCAGCGGTTGCAGATCAGCTCAAGCCGGACTCAACACCGGCATCAGCAGCGGTTACTCAGGCAGTTGTGCCGGATGAACCTGCATCCGCCCCTGAATCTGATTTTGAAGCAGTTGATGATAGCCAGAAGGTCGCTGCTGAAACAGTGATTGCTCCGCAGTTGCTGAAACTGCAGACAGAGAATGAAGCCTTGCAGCAAAAGTTGCTTGAAAATGAGCAGAGCATCGTAGCACTCAATAATAAAATGGATGAAGTAGCATCGGCGGCATCCAGTGCGCGTATTGAGAAGCTGGAAGTGCTGCTTACCCGATTGCAAGCAGAACTGGATAGATCGAATAATCGGGCCCAGTCCTTGCAGGGTGACGCAGACTGGGTCATACCGTTGCTGGCGGTGTTGATTGTTGTGCTGCTTGTTATTGTTGTTGTGTTAATGCGCAGGGAGCCAAAACATCCGGCGGAACATGCGGTAGTGACAGATCAGGGGGCGGGGGCAGTAGCTGCCGCAACAGTGGCTGGTGCTGCAGCGGCCACTGTTGCTCAGGCGGAAACAGAAGACAAAACGATCGAGCCGGATGTATTCGACTCTATTTCCAGTTTTGCGGATGATTTGACTGATACTGATACAGCAGAAATGGAGCCTTTTGATGCATCGGCTCTGGATGAGGATCCTGATCCAAATGTGGACTATATGTCTGAAGCTGATACCTACATTCGCTATGGCATGGATGAAGAGGCTTTGCATCAGTTGAATTTGGCGCTACGCCTGGACCCGGCTCATACAGAAGCCCATTTGAAGAAAGTAAGCCTGTTGCATGGTGATGATGATGGGGCCGCTTATAATCAGGCAGTTGAAGAAGCAGCCTCTGCATTGGATGCGGATGGACTTGAAGAGTTTCATGCGCTAACGAACAGACTCAACGGCACATCGATAGCTGAACCCGTAGAAGAGCAGCCATCAGGTATTGTGGCGGAAGCAGATGAGAAAAAAGATACAGTTGATCTGAAGGACAACCCGATTGAAGACTCAATAGATTTTGATTTGTCAGATATTGAGGTTCCCGAGCAGCAGGATAAATCTGCAGAGTCGGATGGAATGCTTGAGATGGACTGGTTGCATGATGATTCATTTTCCGAATCTGGATCGGAAGAGCAGCAGAGTGCTGGCTTGAAAAATGATCTGCTTGAAGATAATGATCTGAGTGCCAGCGATGAAGGTGCGACACAGATGTTTGGTAATCTGCTTGATGAATTCTCGGAAGATGAAAGCAGCAGTCTCTCTTCTGATGAGTCGAGTGCTGAGAACAGGCTTCAGCCGGCGGAAGAGAATTTTGACGGTACGATTGATCTGGTTGCCAGTGGAGCGACTCAGGGGCTTGGCCATTTGCTGAGTGAATTCTCTGAACCCGATGATGCAGCCCTGGTAGCTCCAGTTGAGTCTGAGCAGACTATGGTTATCGATGAAGAGATGGGAGCTACACAGCATCTCGATCATCTTCTGGATGAATTCTCTGATGATGACAATATGTTCGACTTTGGCAGTGAAGATGCTGCTGTTGAGGACTCCGTATTGACCCGCGCTGAAGCAGCGGTGGACAAGAGCGAGGATGCATCAGAATTCGGGGCGACTCAGCATCTGGATGTGTTGATGAATGAGTTTTCCGAAGAGAAAACTGCTGCGGACCAGAATCTTGACGGGGTTAATTTTGAACTGGCGGAAAGTGGAGCGGATGAGCTTGCTGATTTCAGCCAGGATGGTGATCATGGTGCAACGCAGGAGCTTGACCATCTTCTCAATGAGTTTTCTGCAGCTGAAGATAGTAGTGCAGCCATCGCTGCCTCCGGATCGAACCCGGAGGGGGCACACGATATAGAAATGGATCATGGTGCAACGCAGGAGTTGGATCAGCTGTTAATCGGTTTCGCAGCTGATGACGACGGTGTGAAGGCGGATCAGGATGCGATGCAGGAGCTGGATCAGCTGCTTGGTAAGTTTTCTAATGACGATGAGGATGAGAGAAAACCTAAAGGCTAGTCCGGTTCTCTTCTCGACTCCAGGTCATCCCCTCAGCTGAAGTGATGAGTTATGCAAAGATATTCTATTCCAGCTTGGCAGGCTTGCGCTTTACTGCTGCCCTGGCGATTTTGCTGCTGGTTGTCTCCACCCGCAGCCTGATCTTGAGTTTGATCGTAATCATGCTGCTGGCCCTGTGTATACGCCTGTTGGATGGCTGCTGGAAAAGTTTGTTCCATATGCTGAAGCTGCTGCGCTGGTTTGTTATTCCGATACTATTATTGCATCTTATTTTTTCTCATGGAGAACTTATTCTTCCTTCAACGGTGATGCCATTCACATGGCAGGGGCTACAGCAGGGGCTATGGTTGTCTGTGCATTTAAGTACCATTTTCATTGCCGCGATGTTGATGTTTCGGGCGTTGAATAGGGTGGAATGGAATCGGTTGATATTATCGTTGCCATTTGTTGGAAGAAAATTAGTGGTTTATTTGATTATGATGGAGCCTGTGCGCTCACAGATGAGCAATGGGTTGAAGCTATTAAAGCAACAGTGGTTGCTTCGCCGTGACTGGAGAGCTTTTCCAGTGCTTGTTCTTGCATCCTTCAGCTTTGCTCTGTCCGGCTTCACCGTTTATGCACACAGCCTCTGGTTGCGCTGGCCGGTTTCGCTTAATACCCCGGTGTTGGATATTTCAGTGCCGGCAAGGCACAGGCAGGTGATGAATCTTGCTTGTTTGGCGGTTCTGATCTTGGCCGGCAGTATGATGATTGTATGATGGGTGGAGAGATGCAACGTATAGGTTTGGTTGTTGAGTTTGATGGTAAGGCTTTTCATGGCTGGCAGCAGCAGGATAATGCTGTCACGGTGCAGCAGTCTTTGCAGGAAGCGTTACAGAAGATTGAGGGCAGGCCTGTAGTTGCATACGCAGCAGGCAGGACGGATGCCGGTGTACATGCAGAAGCCTTGCTGGCTCATGCTGATATTAGCAGCAGGCGATGGAACAGGTCACACCTGGCATATTTGCACGGTTGTAACCATCTGTTGCCGAACTCTATCCGTATCGTTGGTGTGCGGGCTGTGTCTGAGAATTTTCATGCTCGTTTCGATTGCAGGGGGCGAGCCTACCGATATCAGATATGGAACAGAAACAGTGCATCCGCATTGCAGCAATGGCGGCACTGGTGGATGCCAAAATCATTGGATGTTGATGCCATGCAGCAGGCCGCTCACTTGTGCATGGGGAAACAGGACTTTAGTGCATTGCGTGCTACAGGCTGCCAGGCGGCACACGCGATTCGGACGGTCAGAAAGCTGGAGATCGAGCGGGTAGGGTGTTGTATCAATATTTACGTTGAGGCAGATGCCTTTCTTTATCATATGGTGCGTAATCTGGTTGGTAATCTGGTCGATGTGGGAGCCGGAAAACAGACACTTGATGGTTTGAGGCTGTTACTGGCTGGCAGGGACCGGAGTAAGGGCGCTGCAACAGCTCCCGCTCATGGCTTGTATTTTGTGGAAGCCCTGTATGATGACTTCAGGTCAGGCGAATTAATCGGAAGCTATTGATTAGGTTTTCTAGATACCGCTTATGCCAGTGAGTACTTCTTTGCCGTCACGAATGAGCTGCAGGTAGTCGGGGGTCAGCTCTCATGTTGCTGCATTCATCCAGACCTTGCCTGAGCTTGTCCATGGTGACGGGTTTGTTTATCAGGCTAACCTGATATTGGCCGACTTGCTGCAGTTGTTCATCCTCTCCGAAAGCAGTCACCATCAGAATAGGGATATTGCTATCGATGTTGCGAATCTCTTGTACAAGCTCCAGGCCGTTCATGCCCGGCATGCGGAAGTCGGTAATGATGATATCAAAATGGTTTTCCCGATCACAAAACAGTTTCAGTGCTTCAGCGCCTGATTCTGCTGTTTTACTGCTGTGGCCCATATGGGAGAGCATGGCTTTATGGATTTTGAGGATATCGGGGCCATCATCAACCAGGAGGATATTACATGATGAAGGCATGCCCGAGGCACGTGGTTCGGTATAGTCTTGAGCGATAGGGTGCTTTGCCGGAAGCTGAGTGTGGTTGTGTGTTTCTATATAAGGTGGCAGATAGATCGTGAAGCAGGTGCTCTCACCGGGTGTGGATTCAACGGTGATCTTGCCATGGTGAAGTTTAACAATGCGCTGGACCATGGTAAGGCCAAGGCCTGAGCCACCCTGTCTGTCTTTTGATGTCCAGAATGCCTTGAATACGAGATTAAGGTCCTGTTTGAGAATGCCTATCCCGCTATCCATGACCTTGATGAAGAGGGCCGGGTATCCCGGTTGGGCAAGCTCATGTTCACTGTCTGTGCTGATCTCTACAGTGATCGTTCCGGCCTTTGTGATAGCCTGAGTCGAATTGTTGATCAGATTGAGAAGGATCTGTTCGATCTCAGTGACACTGATTGCGACATCATAAAACGGTCCATGTATATGACTGATAAGTTGAATGTTCTGAGGTAGCTGCAAGCGTGCGAGGCCGAGAATATTCTCCAGCGGATGAAGCAGCATCTCCCCTTTGCTAAAGCCCGTTGGATTGTTTGGCCTGCTATTTTTACTCAGTTGTAATAGATGGGTCGTCAGTTCAGATCCACGTTCACCTGCCGCGATTATCTCATTGATAAGCTTTTTATTGCTCGCATCACTGCTGTTCATGTGCAGTACTTCTGCATAACCGATCATATTGGTCAGGATATTTCTGAAGTCATGTACAATACCGGCAACCAGGGTGGAGATATACCCTTGCCTGTGCACCGCCTCCAGCTGCTCCTGCATGTCTTCCCTCTGGGTAATATCATGCATGTAGCAGACTCCGACCCATCGCTCATGCCAGCGCATGCGAATTGCAGTCGCTGCCAGCTTTATAATCTCACCGGATTGATTTTTGCCGCGTATGTAAATACTTTGGGGTTTGCTGGGATGACCTGGCTGATCCTGATGATAGGCCTGTCGGCAGAACTCATGCATTTCACGACCATCCTCGGTAAGGGTGAGTGTATCAACAGGTTCACCGACCAGCATCTCATGCTCATAATGAAAGATGTTCTTGATCATACTGTTGGCGTAGAGGATCCGGGGAATATTCTGTTTATCCAGTTCATAGGTGAAGACCGGAAGTGGTCCTTTATCGAGCAGATGGAATGATGTCTCTTCGGCTTCAGTCTGAGCCAGGATCGCCTCTTCAGCTTTTTGTCCAATCAGGTGTATATAGAGAGGGATGATGATCAGTGCCCCTGTTTGCCATAATAACAGGATTGGATCCAGGTTAAGCTCAGTGATAAAAAAGGCGTAAGCGGCCATGGAGAGGAACCCCACCAGGCTTAAGCCCTGAGAGTAGAGTTGAAGGTTGTTGCCAAAGCGGAAGCCATTGCCAAAAATTATGACCAGATACATAAAATAAAGACCGCTGAGCGGCCCGCCGTCGATCAGCATGGCAAAGCTGACAACGAAAATATCCATGGCTGGAAAAATCAGCCAGCGAGGAACTGAAAGGGGAGTATGTTTGATTGCAGCTATCGAAACGGCATTAATCAGGAAGTAGAGAGCTGAGGTGATTATGAATGCTGTTTGATACTCTGCAAAATTGACTGCATGCAAATACAGGTACAGCAGGCCTGCACCTGCAAAAAAGATACGTGCCCAGGCTTGTTCAAGCTGAGCCTGGGTAATGGACCTGTTACCCATCTGTGTCCGTTTTAGCAGCCAGCGCTCAATGACATACTGTTTCAATGCTACCTCCGCCAAGTCGTTGTTTCATGGGGGGTGAACAACGCACTTTCCCTTGTAGCTATTAACAAAGTGTAGGTGTTTTCTGTGATGCATCAAGCGGCATCGGATTCAGAGGCGTACTGTGTGATAGTTTTCGTGTGATGATCTGCTAGCCTTGCGCGCATCTGTTAGATGCAGTGTCGGCTGGTTAATCAGGCCTTTTTCAGGAGTGACAATGTTATATGTAGCTGTTCGGGCCGCCAGAAGGGCCGGAGATTTGATAGCCCGTGCCTTTGATGAACGTGATGATTTGAAAATTCATCAGAAAAGTGATCGGGATTATGTTACTGAAATTGATCAACGCGCCGAAGCTGTTATTGTACGGGAGATAACTCGCCACTATCCGGATCACGGGATCGTTGCGGAAGAGCTGGGCGAGCGGATTAATCCGGAGGCATCCATGCAGTGGTATATTGACCCTCTGGATGGAACGACCAATTTTATTCATGGGTATCCGCATTTCGCTGTCTCTATTTCAGCATGGAAGGATGGCAAACCATTTCTGGCTGTTATTCATGACCCTATGCGTGATGAGACCTTTGAAGCGAAAAATGGCGGAGGTGCCTTTTTGAATCGCCGTCGTCTGCGAGTGAGCGAAGAGAAGCGTCTGGATCATGCTCTGTTTGCATCGGGCATTCCTTCGTATCAACGCGAAAATATGGATCTTTTTCAGCAGCGTATGGATATCTGTATGCGCAATATGGATGGTTACAGGAGAGGTGGATCGGCAGCGTTGGATCTGGCCTATGTGGCAGCCGGTCGTCTGGATGTGTACTGGGAGGCTGGTTTGAAGTCCTGGGATATTGCAGCCGGACTTCTACTGGTTCAGGAGGCTGGAGGTATCGCTACCGATATTAATGGCGCTGCAGTTGATCTGGAAAAAGGTGATGTGCTTGCCGCTAACTCGCATATGCACACTCAGGTTGCAAAACTACTCAAGGTGTAAAATAAGACGAGAAGGATCAGGAGCGTAAGGCATTTAGCCAGCTGATCCTGGTTTTTGGTTCTTCGCGTATTGGCGCGAACCTGATTTTTTATTTGTGAAATCATTAATGTCATCTGTATTCAAACCGTACATACAGCTGTTTTTTTTGATCTTTCTTGCGTGTTCACAAACCTGCAGGAGCAAGCAGCGGCACTCCCGCTGCGCGATAGAGGCTTATAAAAGCAGCGGCACTCCCGCTGCGCGATAGAGGCTTATAAAAGCAGCGGCACTCCCGCTGCGCGATAGAGGCTTATAAAAGCAGCGGTGCTCCCGCTGCGCGATAGAGGTTTATAAAAGCAGCAGCGCTCCCGCTGCGCGATAGCAACCCCTTTAGAGTTGAACGGTCTTCAGATCGCCCTCGCGGTGAGGTACAAGGATGGCCTGAATCAAAGCCGGTCACGGCTCCGCTGATATATCCGTTTTTGGACTTTTGCCTCGGCAATCTGCGGGGATCAAAACTCCTTTTGACCCCGGCAGATCTTTTGAATAGCAGCCAGAGAGGTACATTTTCCCGTTAATGCGCGATGCATCTAATTTTTTTTACTGCGAAATCAGATGATAGCAGAGCATACAGTTGTTCCTATAGCTGTTCTCTGTGGTGAGTGAGGGTACTCTTGATCAGTGCCCTTCACGTTTTAGTAGTAAGTGGATGGCCAGTCCACCGAAAATCAGACTGGGTAGCCAGGCTGCATAAGCCGCGGGTATGCGATCACTGCCTGCCAGCAGGTGGCCTGCGTTGCCGATGACATAAAACACCAGCCCCAGCGAGATTGCAGCCACTATTCCCCAGGAGGCTTTGCCACTTCTACCGCCGGTATGCAGGCATAGTGCCGCAGCCAGGATGACCATCAACAGGCAGGCAAGCGGAGCAGAGAATTTGCGGTGAAGTGCATATGTGTAAGAGCCGCTGCTTAAGCCAGCATATTTCAGGTCGGAAATGTAGCGGTAGAGTTCATCTGCGTGCATATGGCGGGGTTTTGGTGGCTCACTGGTCTTTGGACCGATGGCTGAAGCAATAGCCATCTCTTTAAGCTGTTGAAGCGACATGCCTTTGTCTTCTGAAGGTGTGCTTATGTGAACATCACTAAGCTGCCAGTTACCCTGTGTGTAGACGGCGCTGGCAGCGTCAATCCGTTTTTGCCAGGCACCATGGCTATTGGTTTCAAGCATGGTAAGTGCAAACTTTTCATCGGAAAGTGGACTGAGGCGGAAAAACCGTTGTCCATCCTTTAGCCATTGGACGCCGTGTTGGTTGTCCTGTTTTTTGTGGATATGGACCTGTTCAATAAAATCGAGCCGTTGATTGGTAATAGGGGTGATCCATTCACCCATGGTGAAGCTGAAGAGCGATGCCAGTGACGCAACAGCAAGCAAGGGGGTGAGAATCTTGTTCATGCCAAGACCTGCCGCTCGGATGGCTACAATCTCATGATGCCGGGACAGTTCTGTAAGATAGACGCTGGATCCAATCAGTACGATGATGGGCATGAATTCAGAGACCAGAAATGGGGCTTTGAGCAGCAGATATTCAATAAGCAGCTGGCTGGTCAGGCCTTGACCGAGATAGCGGGCTTTATCAAAGGACTCTATAATAACGTAAATGGCCAGCAGTGCGACCATAGTAGCAACTGACCGGCTGATGCAGCCTGCGAAGATCCATCTGAATATAACTGGCATGAACAGATACTAATCTGCTACTGCAGGTTCGTCATGTGTTGGGAGCAACGTGGTAAAAGTAAACGGCAGAATTTTCTCTTCATGGTCGAAAGTGAGGGGGGATACATACAGATATGCGTTGCTATGGAATGTTTTCTGCTATTGGCTCGAAATATGCTACAATGAATTGTAATAGGGATTGGACAAGTTTGCTTGTCGTCCCAAGCCATCTGATGACTGGTAAGGTGATATGAGCGCAGAGCAACATCATTCTGTTTTGAGCAAGGTTCTGGCTGCAACACTTGCCGGGTTCATTGTGCTTATTTTTTCTTTCCAATATCTGCTACAGCAGCAACAGGCTCATGAGTTGCAGGCACATCTGGATGATGACCTTTCTATGGTAAAGAATGAGATTGATTCGAATATTCGCATTCGCTCCAGCTGGATGGAAACCTCGCTGTTGTTGTTTCAACACTCTGCTGATGAACATAAGCTTGTTAATGCGCTGCAGGCTGAGAAACGAGAGCAGCTCTATATACTTGCCTCTGATTATTATCGGGCATTGAAAAAACAAAACGAGATCACCCATATGTATTTTATGGATAGTGACCGCCGGGTCGTTCTGCGTATGCATCAACCTGATCATTTTGGAGATGTGGTAACACGCCAATCCGCCATGCAGGCTGAACAGAAGGAGGGGGCAGCTTCGGGAATAGAGCTTGGCCCGCTGGGTACGCTTACATTGCGAGTCGTAGTCCCCTGGGTGTATGAAAAGCAGAGGGTCGGCTATCTTGAACTTGGTATGGAGATGGGGGCTATTCTCAAGGTTATTGAACAGGATAGCCCGTTCAATGTGATTCTGGCATTACATAAAGAGCTGTTGCAGGAGCCGGGTTGGCAACTGGGTCAGGATATGTTGAATCGAGAGGTGTCCTGGAGTGAACTTGAGCATTATGTGCTCGCATATCCATCTGCAGGTCTTGGAGGGATGGTCGGTATTGCCGGGGATTTCCTGAACAATCCTGAAGCCCGGAGCGAAATACTACAGGTGGACGACCGTACGCATGGTCTGGTTCAGGAGCCATTTGCAGATGCAGATGGCGTGGAAATTGGGCATTTGAGCCTGCTGGTCGATCTCACCAGTGAGGATGCGGGTTTGCAGCGCGGTCTGCATGTCACGATGGCTCTGTTTGCCTTGCTTGTTGCTGCCATAGTTCTGTTGTTGTATCTGATTATAAGTAAGGCAGAGCGTGCACGCGGAGTCGCAGAAGACAAGTTAAAACTTGCTGGCGAAGTGCTCGCACAGACTGCGGATGGTGTAATCATTACAGACCATCGTGGTTATATTATCGATGTGAATGCGGCATTTGAGCATGTTACCGGCTTCAGTAAAATGGAGGCTCTGGGTAGAAAACCGAGCATGTTGAGTTCAGGTGAACAGGATAGCCAGTTTTACCGTGATATGTGGATCTCGATCAATGAGAAGGGGCAATGGCGAGGACGTATCGTTAATTGTAAAAAGAGTGGTGAAACCTATCCCGAGCATCTCTCGATCACTGCCATTTGTAATGAAGCAGGGGAGGTGAGCCATTACATTGGCGTATTTTCTGATATATCCGAGCAGGAGGCTCTTGAAAAGCAGTATCATGAGACAAGACGTCTGGACTCTTTGGGTACGCTGGTTGGTGGTATCGCCCATGAATTTAATAACCTGTTGGCAGGCATGACCGGCAACCTTTATTTGGCCATGGGTGAAGTAAAGGACAACCCTGTCGCCTTAGAAAAACTGAAAACGGTAGAGCAGTTATCCTTTTATGCTGCAGAAATGATCAGGCAGCTGCTCTCTTTTGCCAGAAAAGATGTGGTGAGAAAGGAGATTTTTGAGGTGAACGGGTTCATCAGCGAGGGGCTGAAGGATTTGGGTCTGCCTGAAGGTGTCAAACTGATTTGCAGACCTGCGGCGGAGCCCTTGATGATCAAGGCGGACAGGGAACAGTTTAATCAGGTGCTGTTGCACCTGATTGAAAATGCCAAGGATGCAGTGAAACAAAGTAAAAAACCAAAGATTATTGTTTCAAGCTGCTTGTATGTGCCCGATGATGGTTTTTATGCCAGGCATGCAGAGATAAAAGATAAACGTTTATTGTGTCTTTCGATCATTGATAATGGCAGTGGTATCGATGCTGCCCATCTGGATACGGTTTTTGAACCGTTTTTTACCACCAAAGAGGTAGGAGAGGGCGCGGGGCTGGGGCTGTCGATGGTGTTCGGGGCAGTAAAAGGCCATGGTGGGGTTATTGAAGTGGATAGCTCGCTGGAAACAGGAACAGCAATCCGCATCTATTGCCCGTTATGTGAGGAGCCTGCAGTCAGGGAAGCCGCTGTGGGTGATATATTAAAGGGACATGGTGAAGCCATTCTGGTTGTCGATGATGATAGATTAATTATCGATACGGCCCAAAAGGTTCTTGTAAGATTAGGTTATTCAGTAATTACCGCCGGTGGTGGACGACAGGGGCTGGAGATTTTCAGGGAACAGTGGCAGGGACTTGATCTGGTCATGCTTGATATCGTAATGCCGGGGATGGACGGTATTGAAGTCGCCCGGGCCATGCGCAATATCAACCCTGATGTGAAAATTATTTTTGTGACGGGATATGAAGAGTCAGAGATACATCAGGGCTCTGTTGAGAGGCATGGTGAAGTGGTACTGCGTAAGCCATACAGCATCCTGCAACTGAGTCGCCTGTTGCATGGCAGACTCAATTCTGACTGACACAGAAGCGCTCCTGCCCCGTGTGTTGAGTGTGATTGCTCAGCTTTTATTTGCCCCTGTGTTGTATCTCTGTGGCACTGATTCCTGAAGGAAATATAAAATACAGGTGTAAGGTTATGCGCAGACGGGGAAACTGTTACACTCGCGCAAATTTTTATGGGCAGGTAGCATTTCATGACCAGTCCGGACATAAGGATACCACATGAACGAAAATGAAATTCTGGCGATGTATGAAGATGCCGGTGCACTACTAAATGGTCACTTTGTACTTTCAAGCGGCCGTCATTCAGCCCGTTATCTTCAGTCGGCTTTAGTCTTGATGAATATCAACCATGCGACAGAACTGGCCAGGGCTTTGATCGTAAAAGTTAAACCTGAAACCATTGATATGGTGGTCGCACCTGCGATAGGCGGTCTGGTGATAGGTCAGGAAGTGGCGCGTTTGTTGAATAAGCCATTTATCTTTACTGAACGTAAAGAGGGCGAGATGCAGTTGCGTCGCGGTTTTACGATCCCGGATGCTGCACGCCTTCTTGTGGTTGAAGATGTGATTACTACAGGTGGTTCTGTTCGTGAATGCGTAGCTGTCGTACGTGAGCATGGTGGTAGCCCGGTTGAAATTTTGGCTGTTGTAGATCGTGCCCCACATGTGGAGGGACGCTTTGATGTGCCTTTTTCTACTGCAATTAGTCTGAGTGTTGAAACGTACGATCCTGCTGATTGTCCTATGTGCAAAGAGGGAGTTTTGCCAGCTATCAAACCCGGAAGCCGAGGGTCTGCCTGAAAACCCAGTTGTGACAGAGACCACGGCGCTTGTTTTGGTGGCCGTTATGTTTTACTGCAAACAAGTCCTGCAACTATGCCGGCATAAGGAGTCAAAATGAGTAAGCCTGTACTTCGCTGTTTTCCTTTTGGAGGCGTTGGCGAATTCGGTAAAAATATGATGGTGTATGCCGTTGATGATGATGCCGTCATTGTCGATTGTGGTATGGGCTTTCCGGAAGCCGGTCAGCACGGTGTGGATGTTGTTGTGCCCGATATTTCAGCCCTCGATGAGCTGGGCCTGAAGATTCATGCGCTGATATTGACCCATGGACATGAAGACCACATCGGTGGCTTGCCGCATCTGCTGCCTAAGTTGCGCCTTCCTGTTTACGGTACTGTCGTGACACTGGCACTGGTTAAATCCAAATTGACAGAATCCGGTTACAAGGGTGACCTGAGAGATCTTCCCGAGAATGGGGATAAGATAAAGGTTGGCCCGTTCAAGGTTGAAGGGCTACCGGTCACGCACTCGATTATGGATGCAGTCTCTGTTGCTATCCATACCAGCCTGGGAGTGATCATACACACTGGCGACTTTAAACTTGACCCTGCACCGATTGATGGGCGCACTACAGCTATCCACAGATTTTCCCAGTTGGGAGATCAGGGTGTGGTTCTGCTGGCATCAGATTCTACCAATGCGACCCGTTCCGGTTCCGGTGCATCCGAACGTGTAGTAGGGCCAGCTTTGAAGCAGGCTGTCTCACAGTGCAAAGGCAAGGTGATTGTCACGACTTTTGCATCAAATATGTTCCGTATTCAACAGATTATTGATGCTGCTGTAGCCAGTGGCCGCAGGGTCGCGGTGGCAGGTCGCAGTTTGGAACGCAATATGGGTATTACCCAGACATTGGGACGTTTGAATGTGCCAGCAGGCACGATGGTGGATATCAAACAGACTGCCAGTATTGCTGCTGAGAAATTACTTATTATTGCCACAGGCTCACAGGGTGAGTCCAGAGCTGCGTTGGCCCGTATGGCTTATGATCGATTCACAGGGATCAAGCTTGGTGAGGGTGACCTGGTGATTTTCTCATCGAGTAATATTCCGGGAAACGAGCGCATCATCGCAGGTCTGTATAATCATATCTATCGTCGTGGTGCTCGTATTACCCACGCAGGCAAAGCACCATTGCATGTTTCAGGCCATGCGCAGGCGCACGAGCTGAAAATGATGATGCAGTTGACGCGCCCGAAGTTCTTTTATCCCGTACATGGTGAATATAGAAACCTGATCGAGCATCGTGATTTGGCCGTGGCGGCAGGTATACCGTTTGACAGGATTGTGATTGCCGAGAATGGTCAAAGTGTCGAGGTGGATGAAACCTCCATTCAGTGTGGCCCTGAATTCCACGCGGGTGCTGTCTTCGTTGACGGGGAAATCCGGGATGAAATTGATGGAGTTGTGTTGCGCGACAGGCGCGTGTTGGCTGAAGACGGTATGATTTCGGCCACCGTATTGCTCGCTCGTCATGAGGGACGTCTGTTGTCACAACCGGAGCTGATTGCTCGAGGGGTGCTGCATGATGCAGTCAGTGAAGAGGTGCTGGAGGAAGCGGCAGAAGCACTGCAACGTTTTCTCGAAGCTATGGATAAGGAGCTGCTCACAGATCTTGATGCAGCCAAGGAAGAGGTTCGTCTGTTTCTGCGACGCTGGTGCAAGAAGAAAATTGGACGCAGGCCGATGGTATTACCTGTAGTTCTGGCGGTATAGACTTGATGGACTATCGCATGATTGCCCGAGAATCATTGGCACTGCTCATTGCTGGTGTTGTGATTGCACTGGCTCTGGCCATGTACAGTTTTTCGCCTGCAGATCCGTCATTGAACCATCAAACAGATGCTGTAGTACAGAACCTGATTGGATTGGGTGGAGCCTATGTCTCCGACTTTCTCTATCAACTGTTCGGTTATGCAAGCTGGTTGTGGATCGCGTTGGTTTCGGTACTGACTGCGCGTGTTGCCTTGGGTAAGCGCCCTTATCCGGGCGGCTGGAGTTCATTGTTCTGGTTGCCTGTAGTGCTGGCTATGGCCGCATTGATGCATGCACATCTGGAAGCAGGGACGGTAGTTGATCCCCTTGCCCTGCCTGCAGGTACGGGTGGAGCATTGGGTGGTATGCTGGAAATGGCATTGAGTCAGTCACTACACGGTTTGGGCCGTGATGTGTTGTTAATTGCCTTGCTGCTAAGTGGTCTGGTTGTTGCAACGCACTGGTCATTGCTTGCCTTGCTGAAACAGTGTTACGCATGGTTGATGACGGCTGGTTATTATCTGACAGGCCTGCTTAAAAACCTGCTAAGCAAAGCATCAGATCGCAAAGATCGAATGGAAGCTAAAGAGGTGCGCAAGGAAATTCGTAAGAAGCGTCCTGAGCATATTGCCAAGTCCGAACCGGATGTGGCTAAACCGAAAAAGGTGAAGGTTTCACGGCGGGCTAAAGAGGAGCAGCAGGTCGAGCTGGGATTTGATGAACCTTCGGGTTCAGGATTCAGGATGCCTTCGCTAAATCTGTTTGATCGCGGTGAAGGACCTCAGAAGGATCATCATCCTGATGCACTGCAGGCCATTGCCCGCATGTTGGAGAAAAAGCTGCTTGATTACCGCGTTGAAGGCCAGGTGGTTGCGGTACATCCCGGACCGGTGGTGACGCAGTTTGAACTTGAACCTTCTCCTGGAACGAAGGTGAATCGTATCGTGGCTCTGCAGGATGATCTTGCACGCTCTATGGCTGCAATCAGCGTGCGTGTGGCCGGAAATATACCTGGCAAAAGTGTGATTGGTATCGAAATTCCTAATGAAGAGCGCGAAGGTGTGCTGATTCATCAGGTGTTTGCCAGTAAATCATTTGCAGATAAGCGACACCTTTTGCCGATGGCGCTGGGGGTCGATATTGGCGGTCAGCCGGTAGTTACCGACCTGGCCAAGATGCCGCATCTGTTGGTGGCAGGTACGACCGGCTCCGGTAAATCGGTAGCCATAAATGCCATGATCTGTTCCATGCTGATGACCAAAACACCGCAGGAGCTGCGCATGATTATGGTGGATCCAAAGATGCTGGAGTTGTCGGTTTATGATGATATTCCGCATCTGTTGGTACCTGTAGTGACCAACCCTCACAAGGCTGCGAAGGCACTTGCCTGGGCGGTGTATGAGATGGAGCGCCGTTATCAGCTGATGAGTGATGCCAAAGTGCGTAATATTGATGGTTATAACAAGGCTGCAGATAAGCAGGATGAGATGGATCGTCTGCCCTTTATCGTTATTGTGATTGATGAGTTAGCAGACCTGATGATGGTGGCAGGTAAAGAGGTGGAGCAGGCGATCTGCCGCATTGCCCAGAAGGCGAGGGCGGCAGGTTTGCATCTGATTCTGGCTACTCAGCGACCGAGTGTGGATGTTATCACAGGTCTGATTAAAGCTAACCTGCCAAGCCGTTTGTCATTTCAGGTTTCTTCGAAGATTGATTCACGCACTATACTAGATCAGATGGGAGCGGAGCAACTGTTAGGTATGGGTGACAGTCTGTTTCTCAGTGGTGGCCGGGATCTGAAGCGTGTGCATGGTGCATTTGTTTCAGATGCTGAGGTTATCGATCTGGTTGAACACCTTAAACAGCAGGGTGAACCGGACTATCGTGAAGAGGTGTTTGAAGCGCCTAGCCCGTCAGATGCGGGCTCCGGTGCTGGGCCGGGTGGCGAAGATCAGGATGAAAAATATGATGAAGCTGCTCAGTTGGTCATCGAAAAGGGGCAGTGTTCGGTCTCTATGGTGCAGCGCTATCTGCGCATCGGTTATAATCGTGCGAGTCGGCTGGTAGAACAGATGGAGCGCGAAGGGCTGGTAACTGCACCGGGTTCCGGCGGAACACGAAAAGTTAATGTCCGATCTGCTGAAGATGGTGGAGGTATCATCGAATGAAGTTGCGGTTGATAGTATTCATAAGCTCTCTGTTTGCTCTTGCCTCATTTTCCGAAGCGGCCAAGGTAGAGCAGGTATGGCAGCTTGATGGGCATGAGCAAGCGCAGGGTGACTTCTTTAACAAGAGCATCAAGCGGCTGGCAGCTTTGCCGGGTTTTCAATGCCATTTTGATCAGTTGATGGTGTTTACCGATGGCGGTGGCCAACGTTATTCCGGTGAGGTATCTGTTCTTAAGCCCGAGCGCTTTCGCTGGCAGTATGATCAACCCTATGAGCAGCTTTATGTGGGTGATGGAGACTCAATCTGGCATTACGAGCCTGATCTGATGCAGGCAGAACGCCTGGATAATCTGGAGTCGGTTGATCCAGCAGTGATGAAGTTGCTTGATGGTAGTATAAAGCCCACCGATATTGAGCTTCTCAGCCGACAGGATAGTGCTGAGCTTGGAATTAGACGCTACCAGGTGTCTATTCAGGGTTCTGATCCGGTTTGGTTGGGTTTTTCGAAAGTGGGTGATCTGGTACTGATTGAACGGGAAGATCTGTTGGGAAATCGGAATCGTATGAGTCTGTCAAAGTGCTCTTATATTGCGCCGGCGGAAAATCTATTTAGCTTTACGCCACCTGCAGGCGTGGATGTGCTCGATATGCGCTCAGCCCCTGAACAATAAGGACAAAACATGAAACGTTTTTTAAGTGTTACAATCAGCTTGTTGCTGGTATCGACAACTGTGCATGCCGGGGGGATCTCTCAGCCTGATCACTCTGCATCTGCTATCGGTGTAGCCAATGCATTTGTAGCTACAGCCGATGATGCATCAGCGATTGCCTATAACCCGGCAGGTATGGCGTGGCAGTCGGGGGTATCTGTATTGGGCGGTATCGTTCTGCCTTATCGGGACTCCTCAGTTCGTCTTCCTGCAGGCATTGGGGCAAATCAGAGTGCAGAGCCGACCGTAGGTTCGATTTATGCGACATGGTCACCGCTGGACAGTTACTGGTCTGCAGGTTTTGGATTTTCTCCTCTCTACCAGGTCAACAATGAGTGGAGTAATGCCTTTGGTGCAGCATCCGGCATTACCAAGATTACAGTCGATCATGCCAGCTTTGACAGTGCATATGCGATCAATAGCAGTCTTGCCGTCGGGCTTGGCGCGGATTGGTACATCACCAGGGCTAATTTGACGCAGGGTACACAGGCTTTTAATGGTACTGATTTCACCAGTTTCGGTGGTCATGCTTCGTTGAAATGGAAGTTTATGCCAGCATGGAGCATGGGTTTGATGGCTCGCTCTGGCACGAAGATTAACATTTCAGGTCAGGCCAATAATCAGCTTTCATTCAAATTGCCTGATGAATTCACTGCCGGAATTGCGCATGATTTTTCTGAAGTATGGCGCCTTGAAACTGATGTGAAATGGACGCGTTGGTCTGCTATGGACAATCTAAATGTCGTAGGTGGAGGTATCATAACACAGCCGAATGCGTTGAACCTTAAAGATACCATTACCGTTATGGCAGGCTTGACCTGGACATGGTTGCCGAATAGCCAGCTTCGCATCGGTTATGCATATGATCAGGGCGCAAATCGCACAGCTACGTATAACCCTGCTGTTGCTGATCAGGACGGGCATCGGATGAGTATCGGTGCAGGAGGCGATCTGGCCGGCATGCATTTCGATATCGCATATAGCTATATCTATTTCATCAAACGTACAGCTACGGGCCTGCCTCAATTTGCAGGCACCTACCGTGATCGTAAACAGGCATTCGCTTTTTCTGTTTCCAAACGCTTTGAGTAGCCAGACTGGGTGACCAGACAGGTTTCTTTTCTTGATGAGCCGGCGAGTGATATCGCTGTGCCGCTTGCTCATCGCTTACGGCCAAAATCTTTGGAGCAGGTGGCTGGTCAGTCGGAATTGACTGATTCCGGCTCCTGGTTTGCTGCGATGATGGCTGAAGGGCGAGCTATCTCCTGTATCTTCTGGGGGCCACCGGGGGTTGGGAAAACCACTCTGGCAACGATGATGGCTGATGCGGCAGGCTTGCCATTTTCTCATCTTTCTGCTGTTTCAGCAGGCAAGGCGGAAGTTCAGGCTGTTGTAAAACATGCAAAGCAGCAGGGGAAGACCTGGTTGTTATTTCTTGATGAGATACACCGGTTTAACAAGGCACAGCAGGATGTGCTGCTACCCTATATTGAAGATGGAACGCTGGTGCTTGTTGGTGCCACTACTGAAAACCCGTCGTTTTCCCTGAACAATGCTCTGCTTTCCCGATGCAGGGTGATTGTGCTTCATGCACTTGAAGCCGTCGATATCGAATCCATACTCAAGCGTGCCTGTGATTACCTGCAACAATCTTCTCCAGCTTTTTCTGTTGATTTCGATGCCTTGAGTTGGCTGGCAGCCGGAAGCGATGGTGATGCACGTTATGCATTGAATGCCCTCAATGCCCTGTTCGAGTCAGATCCTGACAAAAGTTGGCATACAGATGCGGTTCAGGCACAGAGTCTCAGGCGTTCGGCTCGCTATGATCGAGATGGTGATGCTCATTACGACCTGATTTCAGCTTTGCACAAATGTATACGTGACTCCGATGCTGATGCTGCAGTTTATTGGCTTGCCCGTATGTTGGAGGCGGGTGAACAGCCGCTTTATATCGGACGCAGGTTGATTCGTATTGCCACAGAAGATATCGGTCTGGCTGATCCTAAAGCACTCAATATCACACTGGATGCTCATCGCATGTATGAAATCCTCGGCTCTCCAGAGGGTGAACAGGGGCTTTTTGAAGCCGCAATCTACCTTGCCCTTGCTCCGAAGAGTAATGCGGCTTACATGGCAGAAAAGAGTGCCAGGCGGCTGGCAAAAGAGACTCAGCATACGGATGTTCCTATGCATTTGAAAAATGCACCGACAAAACTGATGAAGCAATTGGGTCATGGTGATGGTTACCGGTATGCTCACAACGAGGATGATGGTGTCGTCAATCAGCAGCATTTACCCGATGGTGTGCATGCGCTACTTTACCAGCCTGTGGAACGTGGTTTTGAGCGTACTCTTAAAGAGCGTATGGCATGGCTGGATGATAGAAAATCTAGGAGTGGTAAATCGTGACGGGACAGTTGATTGCAGTAGCGATCGGTGGTGCAGCAGGTGCAGTGATGCGCTGGTTAATGGCTTCAGGTGTCCAGAAAATGGCTGGTGGTGCATTTCCGTGGGGGACGTTTGCGGTAAATGCTATTGGCAGCTTTCTGCTTGGCTTTCTATTTGTCTGGCTGATCGAACGCTCAACCGCCAGTGAACTGCTTCGTCTGGGACTTACCGTAGGTTTTCTCGGTGCCTTTACCACTTTTTCTACCTACTCCCTTGATTCAATCAGGCTTTTGCAGGAGGGGGCTTTGGTACTTGCCTTCGGCAATGTCATTGGGCAGGTCGTTGTTTGCCTTACCTTGACCTGGATAGGTGTTCAGCTGGCGCGAACGATTTAAGAGTCAGCGGAGTTATAGATAAACAGCTTGCTCTATCCATACTGCCTGAATTTACCTGAGTAAGAGCAGCATACATCATGATTTTGAATAGCCTGCTTTGAAATGTGCGGGTAGGTCTGAATTCTATATATCTAAGACTTGATGATGCGTTTATGTCATGCGTTGCGTCGTTATGTTTTTTTTTTAAGTTATGACTACTCATGCATATACTTAAACAAGCGCCAATATTTAAGCTATACTCATAACAGCAGCTCGTAAAAGGAGGACTGTCATGAAAACACTAACTACTCGATTAAGTGCGCTATTTCTCGCACTGAGTCTGCTTTGTTTGCCAGCTACTGTTGATGCGGCAAGTAAGGCTGAGATTGATGCCGGGGTTAAAACAACCATGGCCACATTTAATTCACAGGTGGAATATGGTAAGGAGCTGGCTGATAATGCTGTTGGCATCCTGGTCTTCCCCAAGGTGTCCAAGGCAGGTGCAGTCATTGGCGTCGAACGTGGTGATGGTGCTTTGCTTGAAGGCAAGACTACCACCGGTTATTACAGAATGACTTCTGCATCACTTGGCCTACAGGCGGGTATTCAGACCAGGTCACAGATCATTATGTTTATGACCTCGCAGGCACTGAACATTTTCAAAGCTACTGAAGAATGGAATGTCGGCATGGACGATACTGTTGTTTTGTTCAATGCCAGTTTTGACGGCCAGGTTGATCCGGATAAAATGAAAGACCCGATTATTGGCGTTGTTTTTTCTAACAATGGACTGATGGCGGGAGTCGCATTTGAGGGTACAACGGTCAAGAAACTCGATCTGGAAATCATTGAACTTCCCGGTGTGAATTTCTCACTAGCCAGTGCTGAGCTGACTTCGGCATCTATTGCAACTCTCGATAGTGCTGTAGCCACACTCAACAGTCGTGCCAAGATTCATGTTGAAGTTGCCGCACATACGGATAACAGTGGCAGTGATGGCTATAATCAGGCGCTCTCTGACCGCCGTGCTGCCAGTGTGATGAATTATCTGGTATCCCATGGTATCAGCGCTGACCGGTTGAGCTCAAAAGGTTATGGTGAATCACAGCCAATGGTGAGCAACGATACCAGAGAAGGACGCATGCAAAACCGCCGTGTTGAGCTTCGTGTGATGGAATGAACGGGCTTGAGCAGGCTTCATAAAGGCCTGCTTCTTTCCCATTGGACAAGAGGCGCGTGAGTGCGCGGGCCTCAGATAAGAGACAAACCCCGCATCTTTGGATGCGGGGTTTTGTTTTGAGGTTTATCCATTTTTGATCGGACTCAGGTGGCTGGAGTTGACTGGAGGGGGGCCGTTGCCGCATCTGCCTGTAGTGGACGATGGGGCTGGCCTTCAGGTACTGGCCATAGGGCAGAGGAGTTCTCCGATGAGGTATTGCAGCAGATGGTCAGGCTGATGCGCCGTAATCTGTGCGTAGGGAAGAGAATCGTTTATGACTAACCTGAAAGTTTATTGCACATTATACTTGTACTTTGAAAAGTATGAGTTCGTAATGGCATGGTGAGTACGAAGTAAGCGATGCATATCAGGTATGTTTTTCTCATGCCGATATGGATCGAGATAGCTGTAGAGTGTAGTAAGCGGGGTAGATTTCCACTTGGCGTGTTTTATTGCTTGGCTATGCAGTTTAAATAACTGTTTTTTGGAGATAATCATGACCGATGTTGCAACTGAAATGGAAACCGACAGTGCTGTTTATAAGACACTGCTGGAATCCACCCAGGCTATTCCATGGAAAATTGAATGGAGCAACATGAGCTTCTCCTACATAGGGCCGCAGATTGAAGGTCTGTTGGGTTGGTCGCCATCAAGCTGGCTGAGTGTTGATGATTGGGTTGAAAGGATGCACCCGGATGACAGGGATAGTGTGGTTAATTTCTGCGTGGCCCAATCACAGGCAGGCATTGACCATGAGGCAGATTATCGCGCCCTGACAAAAGATGGTGGTTATGTGTGGATTCGCGATGTGGTACATGTGGTTCGCAAGGATGGCGAGGTTGATTCCCTGGTGGGGTTCATGTTCGATATCAGTGAGCGCAAGGCGTTGGAGCAGTCGCTTCAACAGGCCAATGAAGAGCTGAAAAAAACCAATGTTGAATTACAGGCGGCGTTGAGTGCGATCAAAACCATTGGCGACATCATTCCGATATGCGCCTGGTGTGGGCATAAGATTAAAAATGCTAATGATGAGTGGATTAGTGTTGAGAAATACATCATGAATCATACCGAAGCTGAGGTTTCTCACGGTATGTGTCCAGGCTGCCAAGATGGTTTTCTTAACGAGACTTGATGCGCATACGGATGGGGAAATGAAATGGCCTTCGGCTTTTCTGATGTCTCGTTTTTGCAGTATCCTTTTTTTGGTTGACCTGCTCAGCGAATCAAGCGACGAGCTGCCAGGTGGGAAGCGAGCATAAATCCTGCTATTGCATAGAGAGCAAGGACGCTTACGTGTAACCACGGCATCACTAACGGCATTTCAGTTACCAGCGGGCGAACCAGAGCCACGGCATGAGTCAGTGGAAGAAGTTGCGCAACCAGCTGGACAAAGGCGGGCAGGGTGTCGATAGGGTAGAAAACTCCGCAGAAGAGAAACATCGGTGTGACTGCCAACGTGAAATAGTAGAGGAAGAAGTCGTAGCTGGGGGAGATTGCGCAGATCGCCAGCGCGGGACCTGCAAAGGCAAGGCCAATCAGGAAAATGACCGGCAGTGCGAGAAGGGCAGTTTCCCATTGCTGGATGCCGCCGAGCATTCCTGCAACGATAAAGATTGCCGTGCCGCTGATCAGGCTTTTGGTGGCTGCCCATATCTGCTCTCCAGCAATAATTTCCTGAATGCGTACAGGGGTAACCAGCATGCTCTCCCAGGTTCCCTGTTGGTTCATGCGCGTAAATGCCGAATATAACCCCTCGAAGGTAGCAGTATTCATGGCACTTGAGCAGAGGATACCGCTGGCTAGGAACGCCATGTAGGGAATGCCATTCATATCACCTATATAGAATCCGAGCCCATAGCCAAGTCCTAGCAGATAGAGGAATGGATCACCAAAATTGCCGAGCATGGAGGCGCCGGCAAGCTGTTTCCAGACCAGGAAGTTGCGTCGCCAGACGGCAAACACATGAGAAGGGATAAGATTAAATCTATTCATTCTTCATCCCTCATGTCACGACCGGTCAGTTTTAAAAATAGATCTTCCAGCGATGCCGGGCGATGTATAAAGGTCAGTTCATGGCGTTGGGCACAGCGCGTCACAAGTGCTCTGACATCGGCAGCATAACAGAACCATGTGTCGCCGATATGATCAAGACGGATATCCAGGCCGTCACAGAGTTGGGTGGCATCAAGCTCATTCTGCAGCCCCCGAATTGCTACCACTTCCGGTTCGACATGCTCGGCGATCAATGCCTGTGGAGCGCCACGCGTCAGGATGCTTCCATGATCGAGTATGATCAGTTCATCACATAGTTCTGCAGCTTCCTCCATGTAGTGAGTCGTAAGAATCAGCGTTTTACCCTGATTTTTCAATGAACGAAGTCGCTGCCAGATCAGGTGGCGTGCTTGTGGGTCAAGCCCTGTGGATGGTTCGTCCAGCACGATAAGGTCAGGATTGTTGATCAGGGCGCGGGCCACCATCAGTCGTCTTCGCATGCCCCCGGAGAGGCTGGATACCTGGTCATTTGCACGCTTTGCCAGGGAAGCGAACTCGAGCAGTTCTTTGATGCGGGATTCGGCTTCTTTTGCGGAAATGCCGAAATATCCTGCATAGACCTTGAGGTTTAGTGAGATGGAAAAATCAGGATCAAGGTTATCCAGCTGGGGGACTACGCCGACCCGGCTATGAACTAAAGCATCGGAAACAGGGTGACCGAACAGTCGGTATTCACCTTCGCTGACAGGGGAGAGCCCCAGGAGCATGCGCATCAAAGTGGTTTTTCCCGCTCCGTTAGGCCCCAGGATGCCAAAACAGATGCCGGGGCGAATATCAAAATTCACACCACGAATGACTTCCCGGTCTCCGAAACTCTTGCGTACATTTTTTGCACTGACTACGCTATCAATCATCGCTTCATTCTTTCAGAATTGAGTGCAACTTCAATGGATAGTATTCGCATAAGCATTATTAGTTGATTATATAATAAAAATCGAATATATTTCGATTCATGAGTGATATGCCTGTTATTCCAGAAGATAAAATAAAGGCCGCCAGTCAGGGATTGAGGGCGATTGCGCATGAATTGCGCCTCTCTGTGCTCTGCCTGTTACTTGAGCGACCAATGTGTGTTCATGAATTAATCGGGGCTACAGGGGCTGCACAATCCAATCTTTCTCAGCATTTGTCCAAAATGCGTATGCTTGGTATAGTCGAGAGTGAAAAGAGGGGACAGGAAGTCATGTATAGCATCGCCAATCCGGCTTTTGCAGAACTGGTTCTTGCACTTAAACAGATCTACTGCCCGGAAATGGTGTGTGTGCCTTCTAACAGGGGTGGCTGATGGCATTGTTTAAATCACCGGGGCTTGAAGCCCCTATTATACCATTCATGCTGCTTGCCGTGGTTGTGTCCGCACTTCCGGCCACAGCAAGTGAAATTTCAACCTTAAAACAGAGTGTTGAGTATGCACTTGAGCATAATCGACTGCTGGCTGCTGATGCAGAGTCTCTTGCACAGGCAAGAGCGAGACAGGATGGAGCATTTGGACGTTTATTACCCCGCGTGGATCTTTCAACAGGTGTTGCAAGAACGGATGCACCGGGCAGCTATCTGGGCATAAAGCTGAACCAGCAGCGTATGACTGCAGCTGATTTTAACCCGGCCTTTATCAATAGTCCGGGGTATATCAACAATTATCAGACCCGACTGGGTGTTTCACTGCCAATTTATCAAGGTGGCGCACTTTGGGCAGGTAGAAAGCTGGCAAATCATCAGGCTGAATCATCGTTGTATGTCCATCAGTCAGTCAGGCAGCAGGTGATTTTTCAGACCATTGATGCTTATGCCCGCACCCGGCAGACCTTCTCGCAGATAGAAGCTATGGAAAGTTCAGTCAGTGCAGCAAAAAAACGGTTTCAGGATACGGAGGCCATGCACAAACGTGGCATCCTGATTGATAGTGATGTGATGGATGCTCGTGTACATCTGTTGCGTACAGGTTTGCAGCTGGAGCAGGCGAAAAATGCACATGCACAGAGCATTGATGCTTTGCGACGTGTTTTGGGTAATGGCGAAATAAGCATGAGTGTGGATGAGGATCCACAGTTGAAGTCGATCGAGCTCACGCTTGATTCGGCTGTTGATTATGCACTGGATAACAGACCGGATTTGAATGCTCTTCATCAGGGTTATAAGGCAGCCTCTGCAGGTGTGGACCAGGCTCGATCCGGTTTCCTGCCGCAGGTGAATCTGGTCGCAGCCAGTGAGTGGAACGCTTCGACACTGAGCCTTGAAAATCGTAACAGTATGATTGGGGCTACGGTGAGTATGAACCTGTATGCCGGTGGTAGTGATCTGGCTCAAATGCGAGTTGCACGGGCTGAATTGGTTTCGCTGGAATATAAAATCAATGATCGCAAACAACTGATCCGCAATGAAGTATCACATGCATGGCGTATGCTGGATGAAGCAAGGCTGCGTTATCAGAGTGAAAGTGAAGCGATGAAGCAGAGTATTGAATCACTGCGGATTAAATCGCTGCGCCATAAACAGGGCATGGCGACAACATCGGAACTTCTGGATGCTCAGGTATTGGCAGATTCATCCCGTGTGGCTGCCATTCGTGCCAGATATGATGTCACGATTGCACATGCTGCACTGCTGTTGACGATCGGTTCACTTAACGAGGGGATTATTCTATGAAATCTGGCATCACACTGATGATTGCACTGTTTACGCTGATAGCCCTGCAGGGCTGCGGGCCGGATGAGGATCCACAAGCAGAGGCTGTCACACAAGCTGTACAGGCAGAAACCATGACAGTTACATCTGTAGCTGTGGCAGAGAACTATGTCACCAGTGGTACGGTCACCTCAGATCACCGTGTTGCAATCTCCTCGCGCCTGTCCGGCTATATCCGGAAACTTTCCGTGCGTGAAGGTGACAAGGTGAAGGCAGGCCAGATTCTGGTACGCGTTGATCCTGTGAATGCAAAACAGGGACTGGTTCAGGCTGAAGCCGATCTGGCCAATGCCAAGGCGGATCTAGATCGTTATGAAGAGCTGTTCACCGCTCGAGCTGTAAGCAAACAGCAACTCGACCGGGTGAACCTGCGTTATAAAGTTGCAAAATCTCAGGTTGAACAGGCACGCAATCAGCTCAGCTATGCTGAGGTTCGTTCGCCTGTTGCCGGTGTTATAGTTGAGAAACGGATGAATAAAGGTGATCTGGCATCACCGGGGGCAGCGATCCTGTTGATTGAGGATCCGAGTAGCCTGCTGGTGGAAACCCATGTGTCTGAACAGTTTGTCAGCGGTATCCATGAAGGTGATGCTGTGGAGCTGGAAGTCGCTTCCATAGAGAAGGTTTTTACCGGAGTCGTGCGCCAGGTTGTACAAGCTGCTGATGCCGTTTCGCATCAGTTTTTGATCAAGATTTCATTGAACTCTGAAGCAGGTGTACATCCGGGTATGTATGCCCAGGTTGGCTTTAAACTTGCTGAGCGGCAGGCGTTATTGATTCCTGGTGCTGCAGTGATAGCACGAGCGGGCTTGAACGGTATATATATCGTGGATGACAACGGTATCGCACGTTATCGCCAGATTCGTTTGGGTAAACAACGAGAGAGCATGATTGAGGTGCTGGCAGGGCTGCGTGATGGTGATGTGATTGCCTGGCATGCAAAGCCAGACTCACAAACTACGCCGCTGATGACCGGCATGAAAGTGCAGGCGCAGTAATCCATGAGTGATCAACAAGACCTGAATATTGCAGGGCGTCTGGGTAAGGCGGCCATGTTCAGCAACCTGACACCGATGATCAGTCTCCTGATCTTTTTGATCGGGGCTGTGGCATTAACGGTAACCTCGCGTGAAGAGAATCCCCAGATTGATGTGCCTGCAGCTAATGTATTTGTGCAGATGCGGGGCGCTTCACCTCAGGAGGTGCAAAATCTAATTGTACGTCCTATGGAGATGGTGCTACGCGAAATGACCGGTGTGGAGCACACCTATGGTATGGCCATGGATTCACTGGCTGTCGTGACGGTGATGTTCAAGGTCGGTGAGGATAAGGAAGCAAGTCTGGTCAAACTCTATGACCGGATCATGCAGAATCTCGATCGTATTCCTTCAGGGGCCTCGCAACCGTTGGTAAAACCGGTAGATGTTGATGATGTGCCTGCATCGGTGATTACCCTCTCATCCAGGGATCTTGACGGTCTGTCACTCAAAAGACTGGCTGAGCGTGTGCGTGATCAACTCGCACCGCTTGAAGGGGTATCTGTAGCCAATATTATCGGTGGCCGTGATCATGAAATTCGTATCAAACTCGACCCTGTAAAACTCGCCGCCTATCGCATTCCACTGGATCAGCTGCATCAGGTGTTGCGTGCTGCCAATGTCGGTGGTCCGGTCGGATCACTGGTGGGCAATAATCAGGAAACCCGAATCTGGCTGGATGGTTTTTTGAAAACAGCCGAGGAAGTAGGGCAGCTGGTTGTCGGGCAGTGGAAAACCAGACCCATCTATTTGAAGGACATTGCCAGTATCGTTGACGGGCCGAGTGAAGTGGAGCATTTCCATCGTATCGGTTTTGGTAGCCACCACGTGGATGGCTCGATACTGACCGAGTCAGAATTGCCGGCAGTTTCCATTACACTGGCGAAAAAACGCGGTACCAACGCGGTGATTGTTACTGAGCGGATTGAGGCAAAGCTCAATGAGCTGAAAGGTGATTTTATCCCGGACAATGTTCAGGCCACGATTACACGTGACTCGGGCAAGCGGGCCAATGCAGCTGTAAATATGCTGATTGAACATCTTGGCATTGCCATCGGTACGGTGATTCTGATTCTGCTACTCTTCCTGGGCTGGCGTGAAGCGACGATTGTAACCTTGAACATCCCGTTGATTCTGTTTGTGGTGCTGGCGGTAGGACTGATGGCTGATCAGACCATAAACCGTATTACCCTGTTTGCCCTGATTCTCGCGCTGGGACTTCTGGTCGATGATGCCATTGTGGTGATCGAGAACATTCACCGTCATCTGCATAAGGGCGTGAAATCGGCAGCGGATAAGGCTCGCCTGATTGTGTTGGCAACCAATGAAACAGGTAAACCGACTATTATCGCCACGATAGCTGTGATTCTGGCATTTATACCCATGGCCTTTGTGACCGGCATGATGGGACCTTACATGGGACCGATTCCATTCAATACACCGGTAGCCATGGCTGCTTCACTGGTGATTGCCTATATGTTTACGCCGTGGATTGCCCAGCGCTTCCTGCCGACCAAACTGGTGGAAGAACAGGTGAATCAGCATGACGAGGAGCATAAAGACTGGGTCTATCGCAGCTACAGACGCCTCGCTGTTCCACTGATCGAATCGAAAGCTGTTCGTCGTATGTTCTGGCTGGTTACGCTGGTGCTGTTTGTTGCGGCGATGCTGCAACCGGGATGGCAGTTCCTGCGTCCGGCAGGTATCAACGGCCCGTTAACACCCGGTTCAGTGGAGTTGAAGATGCTTCCGAAAGGGGATAACAACACCTTTAATATTACCATTGATTTGCCGGAAGGTGCAAGCCTTGAAGCGACTGATCGTGTGGCGCGTGAGCTTGGTGATGTGATCAGGGTACATCCCATGGTTGTGGATTACGAGACCTTTGTCGGTCAGGCAGGCCCTATCGACTTTAATGGCATGCTGCGTGGCTCTGCACTGCGTCAGGGGTCAAACCTGGCCGATATACGGGTGAATCTGGTTGATAAACATGATCGTTCCATTCGTTCCGATGCCATCGTTCTGGAACTTCGTCTACTGATAGAACCGGTGCTGGCGGCAAATCCGCGTGCCAATATCAAACTGGTGGAAGATCCACCGGGGCCGCCGGTGCGCTCCACGTTGCTGGCAGAAATCTACGGGCCGGATTATGTAACCCAGCGTGCTATAGCCAAAGAGGTCCGCAAGAAGTTTGAAACCACTTATGATGTGACCGATGTGGATGATTCCGTTGGGGATGAGCAGATACAGTTGACGGTCCGGGTAGATAAGGACCGCGCTGCACAACTGGGTGTTGTAACCCAGCAGGTGGAAACAGCACTACATGATTTCCTCAAGGGTTATGCCTTTGGCGCGCTGCATATGGATGATGAACGTCATCAGGTGAAGCTGCATGTGCAGCTGCCGAAAGCGCTGCGGGCACATGCTGAAGATCTGCATCGTATCTATGTTTCAGGCTCTCAGGGTGCGGTTCCTCTCTCGGCTTTTGCCACGATTGCACAGACGCTGGTGAACAAGCCGATTCATAGTAAGGACGGTCATCAGGTGGTCTATGTGATGGCTGAGCCGAAGCAGGGGTCTCAGGTTTACCCCTTACTGGAGATGGACTGGGCGCTGGATGAAAGTGAAGTGTTACCAGGCACTGAGCTGAAAACCGGTGGCATGCGCTTTACCAATACCGCACCTGAAAGCACCTTTGCTTATCATATGCTGTGGGATGGTGAAATGCGCCTGACACTGGATGTCTTCCGTGATTTGGGAGCAGCCTTTATTGTGGCACTGGTACTGATCTATCTACTGATGGTGGCCTATTATGGCCAGATGATACTGCCGATGATGGTGATGGCACCAACGGCTCTGACCATGATCGGTATTTTCCCGGGTCACTGGATTACCGGCCAGCCGTTCACGGCTACTTCGATGATAGGCATGATCGCTCTTGCCGGTATCGTGGTACGTAACTCTACTCTGCTAATCGACTTTATTCTCGATTATCGCAAACAGGGTTACTCCGTGAAGGAATCGGTTCTTGAAGGCGGAGCTGTGCGTGCGCGTCCGATTCTGTTGACGGCACTGGCTGTGGTTGCAGGCACATCGATTATGATCTCCGACCCTGTATTCGGTGGTCTTGGTGTATCGATGGCATTCGGGACGATAGCTGCAACGATTCTCACCCTGTTTATCACCCCGTTGATGTATTACCTCTGGCAGAAAGATAAAGAGGATAGAACTGATTACGATGATTCTGAAATACCTGAAACACCAACAAGGAGTTAATAATGACTATACAACGTGCGATTCGCATTATTGCAGGAACATTCATACTACTGAGCCTCTATCTGGCTTCCCGCTATAACGGCGTCGTATTCAGTGAGCCTACATGGCTCTGGTTTACCGCATTTATCGGAGCAAATCTGCTGCAGTCAGGTTTTACCCAGTGGTGTCTGATGGAGGTCATCCTTTCCAAACTTGGCATGAAGCACGCGAAGTAAGCAATTCAGAGCAGCTGGTGTAGCTCTAGAGTGTGCGATAGTTCAAATGAAACAAACAATACCTTGAAAAGCATCCGGGAGCTGGATTTATGCAAGGTGTTACAACAGTTGGCGGATGCAGGCGGGCTCCTCCCCCCTCCCCATACACGGATATCGTCTGTGTCCGTCTCTTTTATGAGGTAATGAAATGGAATTTATGCAACAGAATGCGGTATACATGTTTATTGTTATCGTTTTCGCCTGGTTTCTTTGGCAGCGGGTCATAGGCCCCAGGCTCTCGGGCGTAAAATCAATGGATGCGACAGCATACCTGCAGATGCGTAATCAGGAGCATACACTACTTGATGTACGTCAGCAGGGAGAGTGGGCATCCGGCCATGCGCCGACTGCCATTCACATTCCGCTGGGCGAGCTTAAGCAGCGCATGGATGAGGTTTCAAAGGATAAACCGGTAATTGTGATCTGTGCTTCAGGTAATCGATCATCTATGGCGGCAACAGCGCTGGGTAATACAGGACATGATGAAGTGTATAACTTTTCCGGTGGTATGGGTGCTTGGGCCAGGGCCAGTCTGCCAGTAAAAACAGGGGCCTAGTGTCACTGAGAGGTGAGTATGAGTGCGGATCTTATTGAAAGATAATACAGGAGTAGATATGTTGAAAAGAACGATATGGGCGCTGCTAGCCCTTATGATTATACCCTTCACGGCGTCTGCCTGCGGAATGAGTGAGAAACATGCCGATGGTTATGAAAATACGGCTGTCAAACATGCACATCAGCATTGGTCTCAGAGTGAGAGATCATCTGTACCCTTCGAATTTATTGATGTGCGCACTGCTGAAGAGTTTGCGGCAGGTCATATCAAGGGAGCCAAGCTGATTCCGTTTGATGAACTGGCAAAGCATTTGAATGAGATCCCGAAAAACAAGCAGGTATATCTCTATTGCCGTACTGGTCAACGTTCATCTCATGCTGCAAGCCTGTTGGCAAAGCAGGGCTATACCAATATTGAGAATGTTCTTGGCGGCATCACAGAGTGGACAAATGCCGGTTATCAGGTGGTGAAATGATGATGAAGAGTCTCCATGTCAGTCAGCTCTACCCGCGTTGGCAGGAAGCCAAGGAACAGAGCCAGTTGCTGCACCTTATCGATGTACGCTCACCTGAGGAGTATGCGGTTACACATGTGCCGGGAGCAAAATTGATCCCATTGAATGCACTGATGGCACGAGCTAATGAGATTCCCAAAGAGGGGGATGTGTACGTGATCTGCAAAGTGGGTGGTCGCTCAGCTCAGGCGATTATGTTTCTGACTCAGCAGTTTGGGTTTGATAATTTGATTAATATCGATGGCGGTTCAGATGCGTGGATACAGAGCGGTTATCCGTTTGAAAGAGGTGCTTAAGTTTAAGTCAACGGAAAGCAGGGAATGGTTATATCAGAATCCGGGCAATGTCGGAGGGATTCTCTCTCATGATCCGGTATTTGATATGAATTGGGGAGAATAGAGCGTAAGGAGAGGGTTATGGCACATGTAGTTGTAATGGGAGCGGGAACCGGTGGTATGCCGGCAGCTTACGAGATGAAAGACGCCTTGAACAAACTCGGTGGTGAACATGAGGTTACTGTGGTATCAAATGTGGATTATTTTCACTTTGTACCATCCAACCCATGGGTAGCAGTAGGCTGGCGTACCAAGGAAGATATCAGTTTTAAGGTTGGTCCTTATCTGAATAAAAAAGGGATAAACTTTGTTGCCAGTGGTGTGAAGGAGATTCACCCGAAAGACAACAGACTAACTCTGCATAATGGACATGATCTGGCATATGATTACCTGATCATTGCTACGGGACCACGTCTGGCTTTTGAGCTGGTTGATGGTTTGGGGCCGGATGGACATACCCATTCGGTATGCCATGTGGATCATGCGACAGAAGCCTACCATGCCTTTGAGGAGTTCTGTAAGAACCCCGGCCCGATTGTTGTCGGTGCAGTTCAGGGTGCGTCCTGTTTCGGGCCGGCATATGAGTTTGCCATGATTCTGGAAACTGAACTACGCCGTCGTAAAATTCGCCATAAAGTGCCAATAACCTATGTGACTTCAGAGCCCTACATTGGTCACCTTGGTCTTGGAGGGGTAGGTGATTCCAAGAGTATGCTGGAATCCGAGTTGCGAGGACGCCATATCAAATGGCTGACGAATGCCAAGACGACCAAGATTGAGGATGGCCTTATGCATGTTGAAACCGTCAACAGCAAGGGTGAAACCGAAGATACACATGAAGTGCCATTCAAGTACTCCATGATGTTGCCTCCATTCCGTGGTATTCCGGCGGTGGCCCAGGTTGAAGAGATGTGTAACCCGATGGGCTTTGTGATCATCAATGATCATCAGCAGAATCCAACCTATACAAATATCTATTCAGCCGGTGTATGTGTCGCGATTCCACCGGTTGAAGCGACACCAATCCCCTGTGGTACACCAAAAACCGGTTATATGATTGAATCAATGGTAACCGCTGCAATTCATAATATTTGTCATGATATCAAGGGTGAAGCACCTGAGAAATGCGGTACATGGAATGCCATCTGCCTTGCGGATATGGGGGATAGCGGTGCAGCGTTTGTTGCGCTGCCTCAGATCCCGCCACGCAATGTACAGTGGATGAAAAAAGGTAAATGGGTTCATACAGCCAAGGTGATGTTCGAGAAATACTTCATGCGCAAGATGAAGACGGGTGTGTCAGAACCGTTCTATGAAAAAGCATTCCTGAAAACACTGGGCATTAATCGCCTGGATGGAGAATAAATGGCTCGTCTTACTGCTAAATATATGAGTGGAGCGGCATTCAATATTGAATGCCGCGGTCACTCGGTAGTTACCGATCAACCTGTGAGCAATGGTGGGGAGGATTCCGGCATGACACCGCCGGAGTTCTTTGCAGGTTCCATGGCTGGGTGCATAGGTTTTTATGTGGCGAAATACTGCCAGCAGGTTGGCATCGCTACCGATGGTTTGCGAGTGGATTGTGATTGGGCTGTGCATGAGGAATCACCTCGTCGTATCGGTGAAATTACTATTGATGTGGTTTTGCCAGCACTGCCTGAAAAACGAAGGAGAGCGATTGAAAGAGTGGCTTCCTCCTGTTTGATTCATGCAACCCTGCACACTACCCCTGAAATCCGTATCAACCTGAACGCGGAATAACAGGCCTGCGATCATGCTGGAATATGTTTTTTTTGATTCGCGTCCGCGTGATCAGTTTATATCACAGCTTAATGAGCTTGGCATCGATGTTGAATACAAAGATAAAGGTGAAGAGCTGCTTGTGCTGATCCAAGATGATCTGAGTGACAGTACTGTTGACCGGATTGAAGGCTTTTTTGTCGATACGCTGCCCTTAAGCGAAGCCTTGATGGCTGAGGCTGAAGGGGTGGATAGCTTTGATGTCGCAGCTGTCGAGGTGAAATTGAAAAGTGGTGAATTGGTCATGGCCTCTGTAGATAGTAATAGCCTGGCTAAAGTGCTCTCTGTACTTGATTTTGATGAGCTTTCCGGCTTTGTTGATGCTATTACACAAGCTGTTGAGACGCCGGATTTCAGACCGATCTGTAAACGCTAGGTTAATGTATGTATAGCGCCTGATTCAGACGCAATACAAAGACCGTTTCTCTTTTGGGTGGCTATAAACCTGCTCTGAGCGAGGATTAAATGGTTGTCGTTTATTCTGATGTTATCGTATGCTGGATTACGCGGGACAGTGCATTGAAATCAAACGGCTTGATGATCAGCTGGAACTCTTCCATCTTCATACCCTTGTCCAGCACATGATCCTTGTCATAGCCCGTAGCCAGAATGACAGGTATTTTTTTGTCAATCTTGCGAACGGCATTGAGCAGTGGAACGCCGCCCATTCTTGGCATGATTACATCGGAGATGATCAGGTGAACCTGCACATGGGTAGTTTTGTATATGGTCAGGGCCTCTTCACCATTGCGAGCTTTCAGGACCTGATAACCCAGACTTGCCAACACCTCACTGGTTGTATTCAGGACATCTATTTCATCATCAACCAGCAGTATGGTTTCTCCATGACCATGCTTTCCGGAGCCTAGCCTTGTTGTCATGAGAGAGGGTTTCATTTCACTTAACGGCAGATAAATATGAAATACCGCGCCTTTACCCGGCTTGCTATCGACCTCAACTGCTCCACCATGGGTTTGAATCGCCCCGTAGAGCATTGCCAGGCCAAGGCCCGTACCTTTGCCGACCTCTTTGGTCGTGAAGAATGGTTCAAAGATCTTGTCCAATCGCTCGTTCGGAATACCGTGACCGTTATCCTTGACGGATATGCAGGCAAATTGTTTGTCGGCCAGGGCAGGAGGGTTGTGCTTGAATGCCTTGCCTGTTTTGACATATGACAGCTTGCACTGAATCGTCGGCTGCTCTGCATCAGCGACTGCATCCGTTGCATTATTCAGCAGATTCATTAATACCTGCTGTAGCTGGGTCGCATCTCCTTTGATATACAGCTCTTCTTCGCATGCTATGCATTGGTGCTCGACCGTTTCCGGAATGCCTGCACTGGCCAGATTATATGCCTCGGACAGAAAAGTATTGAGGTTGAATACGGACATTTTCACGCTGTCTTTGCGTGCGAAGGTGAGTAGCTGCTGTACCATTTCAGAAGCGCGCATACCCAGTTGTTCAATATTATGTAGCTTGTCACTTGCAAAAGGTTGATCCTGTAGCTGCGTTCTGGCCAAATAGACATTGCCCTGAACTGCGGCCAACATGTTGTTGAAATCGTGTGCAATGCCTCCGACCAGGGTGCCGATGGCTTCCATTTTTTGTGATTGACGAAGTGTCTCTTCAAACTGCTTGCGTTCGCTGATGTCTCGCACAGTATTGAATGCAACGGTTTTATCATTGAGTTCAATAATTCTGGCGCTGACTTCAACCGGCATGATTGTGCCATCTTTTCTGATGTGAGCTGATTCAAACAGGGCCGTACCATGCTCTGTTATCTGCTTAAGGCGTTTCGGAACCTTGGCCGCAAATTCAGGGGTGTCCAGCTCGCTGACTTTCATGCAAAGCAAAGTGTCTTTGCTATACCCGAGGCGCTCACAGGCTGTATGGTTCACATCAAGAATAGAACCGTTCATGTCGTGAATAAACAGAGAGTCATTAGAAGACTCAAACAGGGTGCTGAACTTTTTCTGGTTGGTCTCCAGTAATGCTTCACTATGCTTGCGTTCGGTAATATCGAATAGTGTAACCAGATGCGTGTTGGATAGATCTTTATCAAGTTTGGTTGCCCGACTAATGGCGGTTTTGATCGATCCGTCCTTGCAGTGAATGTTAATCTCAAGAGGCTCAAAGGGGGTTCCATACTGTAACGATTTTTCCATATGGGATTGCCATGTGTTTATCACCCATAAGCGATAGTCCGGGTCGGGATACGCTTTTGGCCACCACGCATCAAGGGTCGGGATATCCTGAATATCGTAACCGAAGGTATGGGTGAATGCGGGGTTCAAATATGTGATGTTGAGGTCTTCATCATTTAACGCATACGGCACCGGAGATGCATCGAAAATATCACGGAATTTGGCTTCACTGTGGCGAAGGGCCTGCTCAATTTTCTTGCGTTCGGTGATATCAACGTGGGTGCCAACCAGACGTTTCGTTGCATGTTCTGAAGCTGTATTGGTGATTGATGCGCGGGACAGAACGGTGATGACATGTCCATTCTTGTGGCACATGCGCATCTCGGTTTCAAAGCTATGGCTGCGGCCATTCAGATAGTCTACAACCTGTTGCAGTACCCTTTCTTTATCATCAGGATGTACAAGCTGTTTCCAGGTATCAAGTGTGGGTGAGAATGCATTCGGTGGATAGCCAAGCATGTCAAACCAGCGTGGTGAATAATAGACTTCGTCCGTGTCAAGGTTCCAGTCCCATAACCCGTCGTTAGCGCCTGCCATGGCCAGTTGGAAGCGTTCTTCACTGGAACGCAGTTTACCTTCGATCTGTTTGCGTTCTGAAATGTTCCTGCTGAAAGCGACGTTGTATTCGCTATCGTCGAACACTACGAGGTTTACAGAGACTTCTATCGGGATCAGTGATCCATCTTTACAGCGGTGGAAGGTTTCAAAAGAGAAGCTGCCTTTTTGTTTGAGTTTCCTCCAATGCTCGTCCCACCCTTCAGGTACAAGGTTAGGGTTAAGGTCGAGAACGGACATATTCAGCAGTTCTTCTTGCGAATAGCCAAGCTCACGGCAGCTTGATTGATTGATTGACGTAGCGTATACGTGCCTGTTCATCAATCCAGAATATACTGTCGGGAGCATGATCGGATGCGAATTGAGTCAGGCGAAACTGTTGTTCGATCTGTTTTCGTTCAGTGATCTCTCTGAGACTGCCTTCAACCCCAGTGATGTTTCCATCGTCATCAAACAGACAGTGGGAGTTGCTGGATACCCATATAACCGTTCCATTCATGCGCCTGACTTGCACTTCATAATTTTTGACCTTACCGCCATTTTCATGAAGTGCGGAAAGAAACTTTTCCCGTCCTTCTGGATCAACATAAAAGTGAGCAATCTGTTTGCCCAGCAGTTGATGAAGCTCACACCCCATAAGTGCACCTACAGATGGGGAAGCCATTGTGATAAGCCCTTTGATATCAGTTCTGTAATAAGTGTCCTGCAGATGGTTGAATATATCCCTGAACTGTTTCTCAGAATCGATCAAAATTAATTCATTCTGTTTCTCAAGGGTTATATCTTCATACATCCCAAGGATGCCAATGATATGATTTTCATCGTCACGCAGTGGCACTTTTGATGTGCGTAGCCAGATCGTTTCTCCATCAGGGGTGGTATACGATTCTTCGAAAGCAATTCGAGGTATTCCGGATTCAATAATACCCAGGTCATCGGCACGATTGCGGTCAGCTTGATTGCGCCATGGCATTTCATCATCAGATTTACCAATCACTTCGTCAGGTTCAGAAAGACCTGCATTTTTGGCAAAGAGCGTGTTACTGCCAAGATAGATGCAATCGCGATTCTTCCAGAATATACAGACAGGCATACCTTCGAGTACACCCTGGAGCAGGTCGTGTGAAGCTAACTGCTTGACGATCTCTTTCATGTTACCCCTTCATGGTTTAACTCATGAAATCTGACCCGTATCACCTGATTGTAGGTATGGTCTTTTAACGCACATATACTATCAAGAAGGGTGGGGTGTGACAATATGTCGCACCCTGTGGTGCATAGTTATTTCAGGGGGCTGGGCTGGAATTATGATTGTTACTCTATTCTTGTCGGCGACATAACAGCTTTCATGCTACGTTCATGAAACTGTGTTTGTGTGTCCGCAGAATTTGTATCATGATACAAGTCGTAGCTGAATCAGTATCCATTGAAATCATAGCTTAGATTGTAGAGTGTTTAATAACATAAGAACGAAAGGAGTTTATGGACGTGAAAAAGTCTTCATTTATTACTGCTGCACTGTTGGCAATGGTAAGTATGCTAGCAATCGGTTGTTCGGACGCATCTCAGGATGCAACGCCTGAAACTAATGTAACACCTGCAGTGCAATCCGAGACGAAGGCAGTAGTGCCAGCTGCAGTCACACCATCGGGTATCCCTGAAGGTATGGGAGTGTTGCCTGCGGCGGTACCTGTACCTGCTGACAACCCGCAAACCGAAGCCAAAATTGATCTGGGCAAACAACTCTATTTTGATCCGGCTCTGTCAAAGAGCGGAAATTTTTCCTGTAACTCTTGTCATAACCTTGGCACCTGGGGTGTGGATAATCAGAAGTTCTCTATCGGTCATAAGTGGCAGCGCGGTGGCCGTAATGCACCAACGGTCTTGAACTCTGGCTTCTGGAGCGCGCAGTTCTGGGATGGTCGTGCACCGTTGCTGGAAGACCAGGCCAAAGGGCCACCATTGAATCCTGTAGAAATGGCCAGCATGAGCGAAGCGACCGTTGTTGCACGTCTTACTGAAGCCGGTTATATACCGTTGTTTGATACAGTGTTCGGTAAAGGTTCACTGAACTATGATAATATGGCCAAAGCTATCGCATCTTTTGAACGCACACTCAATACCCCTGACGCTCCGTTTGATCTGTACATACAGGGTAAAGGTGAGATCTCCGAGGCTGCTATCCGCGGTATGAAGAAGGCCGATGAAGTGGGCTGTACCTCTTGTCACTCTGGAGCGCTGTTTACCAATAACAGCTTCCAGAAGTTTGCATATGGCACGGATGAAGGTGTGAAGTCTGTAACCAATAAGGATGAGGATGATCATCTCTTCCGCGTACAGTCATGGCGCAATGTGGCGATGACGGCCCCATATTTCCATGATGGAGGGGTTGCAACTCTGGATGAAGCGGTTCGTGTCATGGCTAAAACCCAGCTGGATACCGAATTGTCGGATCAGGATACAGCAGATATAGTTGAATTCCTGAAAACGCTGACAGGCAAGGCACCGGAAGTATCTTTCCCTGTATTGCCAAGACCTGCCGGTAAGGCTCTAACCTGGGCTGACTGATTGATCTGTTTCCATTCTAAGGGGCTCCCGTAAGGGGGCCCTTTTTGTTTAAGACAAAAACCTTTTCATTATAGAGGAGAGTGGGAAAAGCATTCAACGTATGTTGGTACTGATAGGTGGATGTGTTTCATGAACCGATCGCAGTCGTACAATATAGAGCTTACTGATCTATTCCTCTCTGAAGCTTCAGTGTGAATGGATCAAGCTTTACCGCTGTTTGAGTATTCACCTCTGTATTGCAGTGCTTCGGCAATATGAGCTGCATTGATCTCTTCCTCTGCTGCAAGATCGGCAATGGTACGGGCTACTTTTAGAATGCGATGATAACTGCGGGCTGAGAGGGAGAAGCTGCTCATGGCCTGATCCAGAAGTCTGTCTCCCTCATGATCCGGTCTGGCACAGGATTCGATTTGTCTGGTGCTCATACGGGCGTTGACCTGTCCATTCCCAAGTCGTTGGTATTGAATGTTTCGGGCTTCTTGAACGCGTAGTGCGATGGTCTTTGAGCTCTCTCCGGAATTCATATTGGCAAGCTCTTTATGCTCAACGGGTGGTACATGGATGCGAAGGTCAAAGCGATCCAGAAGTGGGCCAGATATACGGCCTACATACCGCCTGACCTGTGAGGGGGAGCATTGGCAGGGCCTGGTTGGATGGCCGAGATAGCCGCAAGGGCAGGGATTCATGGCGGCAACCAGCTGGAAGCGGGCAGGGTATTCAACGCTATCAGCGGCGCGAGCAATACATACACAACCATCCTCCAGCGGCTGCCTCAGTGTTTCCAGTACTATTCTTTTGTATTCCGGTAACTCATCGAGAAAGAGGATGCCGAAATCAGCTTTTGATATTTCACCGGGCTTTGGATTACTGCCACCGCCGATAATGGCAACATCAGAAGCTGTGTGGTGTGGCCTCCTGATTGGCGGCTGCCTGCTCATCGCCATTCGAGTGTGGTCACCGGATACGCTGTAGATGCGCGTAACCTCCAGTGCCTGTTCTGTGGTCAAGGCAGGCAGAATTCCGGGAAGCCTGTGGGCCAACATACTCTTTCCGACACCTGGGCTTCCGCTCATCAGCAGATGATGACCTCCACTTGCGGCAATCTCCAGCGCTCGCCTTGCCTGTTGCTGGCCACGAATATCGGACATGTCCGGACTATTCTCCGGGCCGGATTCATGCTGCATTACCATGGTTGCGGTCTCAATTGGCCTGCTGCCATCCAGATGTCCAACCACCTGTAGCAGATTGTCTGCAGCATGAAACATAATATCATCGATGGCTGCTATTTCGCTGACATTATCTCTGGGAAGTATGACAGATTTGAATCCGTGTGAGCGGGCAAACAGAACCAGTGGAAGTACTCCGTTGACTGGATTCAACCGACCATCCAACGCCAACTCGCCTATCATAAAGGGCAGGGGGGGATGATTCTGAAAGTTTGTAGTCTGGGCACTTAATATCAGTTGCCTGTTAGGCTGTAATTGTCCGGATGCAATCAGCAGGCCAGTGGCAATGGGGAGATCGAAATAAGATCCGTCTTTTCGTATGTCTGCTGGGGAGAGGTTAACCGTGATATGGCGCAGGGGAAATTCAAAACCGCTGTTGATCAGGGCTGATCGGACCCGGTCACGAGACTCGCGAACAGCAGCTTCAGCAAGTCCAACCATGCTCCAGCAGGGAATCCCCCGCGACAGGTCTACTTCAACATCTACAGCCTCGGCATCCAAACCACGTAAACTGGCGGAGGATAACCGGGCTAACATATTATTGTGTCAGTTTTTTTATTTGAGCTTCCAGCTCGCTGACTCGGCTCTCAACTGCTGTAAGCTCCTGACGAGCCTTGCTGAGCATAGCTTCCTGCACCTGCATACGTTCATGGGTGACGATATCCAGTTGGGAAAGTGCACCGTCAACGATACTTTTTACCTGTGCTTCAGCACCCTGCTTGAAGCCACCGAGCAAACGAAGTCCGCCAGCAATTTTTTCTGCAATGTCATCCAGCGTCTGCTGATTGTTACTCATCCTACTTCTCCGTTTTGCTTGAGATTATTTTATGCTTTTTTTTCTCTTTGTCGTCAATTATAGCACCTTTCAGGAAAGCTGTTCTTCCTGATGGTAACTTGATACGTAGCCACCCTTCAGTGTTGGTTTTTCTGACATCGAGTCTGGCACCGGGTTTAAACCAGCCAAGCTTTGCCGATTTTAAGTTTGCTTTGGCTCTGAGGTTATTGTACCTCTTTGTGCTGAAGCGGCTACGTTTTGTCATGCTTTTCAGCTTCACTTCTATCATTTCCGTGATGGCATGTTCTACCGACTCTTCGCGGGTAGTTGCACGCACTTTGACATAGACCGTTGTCAGCTTCGGGGTCTGTTTTCTAAGGGTGATTTCCCCATCCAGACGCTCGTTACCAAAGCCAATGCCGTATCCTCCGTCCTTCTGAATCTCTACGACATCAACATCGAGGTTCATATTCCAGAGTGTTTGCTGAATAGCAGTAAGCGTTCTTCCCATGCTGGCAGGAAAACTTTTTTCTTCTCCGCTGAATTGATTAGCTGCGACTTCAAACAGGGCAGCAGGTATAGCCGTGACTGCTGCGACTGCTGTGCAACCAGACAAGAGCAGTGGAATAAGCAGGCTTATGAAACATCTGCGTATAATCATTAAATACCCCATTTCTTGCTCTCCGGATTAGGCAAATTGAGGTGCTCAAGTACACGGTCTACGATGAA
>Ga0316202_10000349_pt1 | contig 56380 bp, 49 predicted proteins | sample 3monrhotite_MG_FD_204934 | JGI IMG/M metagenome (GOLD analysis project Ga0316202, IMG submission 204934) | Microbial mat bacterial communities from mineral coupon in-situ incubated in ocean water Damariscotta River, Maine, United States -... | ecosystem: Environmental > Aquatic > Marine >...
GGTTGAGGTCAATGTTTGTTCGTACTCACATTTTCTCAGAAGGTTTCGGGATGCGCCAGATGTTGACAATTACCATGTTTCATCCTTGTTTCTATTCATTTTTACCCACAGATTCTGCTGAAGAGCCTAAAAAATATTGTATATGCTTAATTAAATGTTCGTAAAAAAATAAGGAGTATGCTGCATTTTATGAAACTTATGCATATGGGTGCAGAGAACCGATATAACGTACTAAGGAAACAGGCAATACGTATTATACAAAGTGATTTATATTCAAGAAATAAACATAATTTAAAATTCACCACCGTTACATCGGCTGCGCTTCAAGAAACCAAAAAGTGGTTTTCATCTACAAAGCGCAAAGTCAATTGGAATTGGGTTGATGAATATGGTAATTTTAAGTTTAGTTATCCAAAGCGCTTTGAGGCAGCGCTTTGGCAACAAAATGATTTAATCTGTATTTCATTAGGAAGGCCAACTTATAGTGGCAGTTTTTTACGTCTTGATGTAGTTGAAGCTAGACCCAAAGATCTAGGGGGTCGGCCAAATGTTTTTGACGAAATATTACTTGCCTACGGTGTTTATGCGAGAATGATAGGTGCCACAGGTATTTGTATTATGAACCCAGTGAATGATGAAGTGCGAGCTTACTATGAAACATTTGGTTACGCTTATGTGTCAAAGGGTGATTACTTGTTTAGAGAGGTAACCTGATGACAAAAAAAATTAGCCATATAAGTAAAAAAAGACGTGAGAAGCGTAAAAAAACAGGATGGACAGAAGCTGAAATTAAGGCAGCGCTTGTTCAAGAACGAGAACTATATAAAAAGGAAAGATTGATCGAAAAAGAACCCGATAATCTTGTGTCGGGTGATATGTCAAAAATACATGAGGGTCTAGATGATGAAAAATAATAAAGAAAATTTATTAATGGATCGTGATAAACAATATACTCCGTTAGAGAGAGAAGTGTCTCCAGAAGATGCTTTTACTAAGGCTTCTATTTTTGCGAAGTTTGAACGAGATAAGTTAAAAAAAGCGCGTAATAAATATAACAATAAATCGTTTCAATAAAAGTTGGCATAACAAAGAAAATTCAGCTGACCCGATACCGCGACGTTTCGCTACGCTTTGCGACGTTATGCCCTCAGCCCCCAGTATCGGTTTTGAACTAAGGTATTTATAATAGTAGTATGACCGGATGAATAAAAATCTCGATCATTTACCCGTATCTAGGCAGGAAAATCTAGCCCATATTGTCACTGTTCTTCGTGATGAGTTTGAGCAAGTCACTGGTTTTGCTGCTGGTAGGAAAAAACACGGCAGGATACTAAAAATCATCCTATTTGGTAGTCATGCCACAGGAACGTGGGTAAATGACCCGGCTCACGGCTATGTTAGCGATTATGACATTCTAGTTATTGTCAACCAAAGAGATCTTGTTGAAGAATATAAAATCTGGCATATCGCGGAAGACCGCATTGCTTTACGAGTGCGTCAGCCTCTAAATATATTGGTTCATACACTGGAAGAAGTGAATGATGCCTTAGTCAAAGGACAATATTTTTTCACTGATATCAAACGGGAAGGAATCGTACTGTATGAAAGCAATAAACGTGAGCTGGCGGAAGCAGGCAATCTGGCCCCTGAAGAATATAAAACCATTGCAGAGAAAAATTATAACCAATGGTTTGAGAGCGCAAATGATTTTCTTGATCAATACGAATACGCACTAAGCAAAGAAAAATTGAAAATGGGAGCTTTTCTTCTTCATCAAGTCACAGAGCGACTATATGCATGCTTACTATTAGTTTTAACGAACTACAAACCAAACACACATAACCTGAAACAGCTTAATTCTCTGGCGATTTCACAAGATAAGCGCATTGCCGAGGTGTTTCCACAAGATAGCAAGATTCATCGCCGCCGTTTTCAATTGCTAAAACAAGCCTATGTTGATGCTCGTTATTCAGAGCATTATAAAATATCACAGGAAGAACTCGTGTGGTTATCAGAGCGAGTGAACTACTTACGGCAATTAACAGAAACATTGTGTCAAGAGAAGATTGCAAGTTTTGTATAATTATCGAGAAAATTTAGGTTTTTCGGGGTCTGCATATTTGCATTAATTTTGCTCGATGTGTCGCTGGGTGGCATTGTCCCCATTAGGGAGTGTGCGTCAAACCGAGGTAGGTTTACATTGTCCCCGTTTCTTTTTCGTTCAGCATACATGCCGCCGACTTTTGCCTGCCGCTTAGCATGGCGTTAGCATTTAAAGGCAAGTTGTGCATAAAATAGAATATTTCGTTCTAATTTTATATTAGTAAAATCTGTGTACCCCAACTTTAGTTAGGGAAATGATAAAGTTCTTAAAATCTAAAAAGAGAGTTGTAAGATGGCTTATATAAAACTCAGAAATGGTTTGTACTATGATTTTTTGCGAATACTCGTTTTGGCCTTTTGTATTTTCATCTGGGGATGTGAAAATCATAGCATTACACCTGGGCCCGGTATTTCACCAGCCTATAGTGATAATGTTATTGTTGCATTTTTTGATGAAGCAGAGCTACAAATTGAAACTGCCGATCAGGAGCAAGTTTTGATACAGGCATTAAACGATATGTTGAGACTTTCACCAGATGAATTGCGAAAGCAACGATATGCGAATTATCAGCTAGAACCGGGAAAATGGACATTGAATGAAATTTTATCTCGTTATTACTATGCGCGACCGCCGATAGAGTTTGATAAATTACTTTATGAAGAGACAACTTCGAGTAGGTCAAAAGATGCCATTAAAAAGGCACTGGAGTTTTTACAAAAAACTGAATAGCACATATAACAAATAGGGAGTTAATAATGGCAATTCAGGGTAAATGTATACACCATCCTGGTTTAGCTGTGACGATTGAAGTAAATAGAAAGAAATATTGTCAGCGGTGTGAAACTGGACAGCAACAGGCTGAAAAATTATTGCCAAACGACATTGAACCAAGAAAATGTTTCGTTTGGTATAAAGGAGGTAATGTGTGGGCGCCAATCAACGGAACAGGTTGCGCTCATTGGGTCGCACATAAAAAAAGCATCACGAAAGGAGCGCAAATTCATAAATGTTTAGCGGGCTGCACACTTAAGGTGAGAGATCTTATTATTGGTAGAACAAAAGTGGCCTTGGATAAGGTAGCCGTTGGCCATATCTATGTCGATCCAAAGGTTAAGCATTGCGGTATGGTGTCTAAAATTACTAAATTACCGGGTAAGCCAGATAAAATAGAAATACAACACTCTTCGAGTCGTCAAAAGAAAGTGGCGAAAAATGATTATGCAACCTATTTCGGCGGAAAGGGTACATTTTATAAATAAGCCAGCCCATTTTAGTTTTTGTGGGTCATTTTGGGGTCAGGCTAAACCTACCCCGGTTTGACCCCGTTTGTAAGCAGGAAGTCCACCGTGGTAATCAGGGCATCGGCCAGCTTAAGCTTAATCAGCATCTCCCCCGGTGGCAGGTTCAGTCTGCTCTCATACTTGCTGGGCTGCTGGAAATGGATGTCCACTTTAGCGGCTAGCTTTTTTTGCGACCAACGTTTCTGCTTGTGCAGGTTCTTCAGGTGTACCCGAATGCTTTACGGAAGCCTTCATTCTACATGGTGAGCAATAAATCCAGATCCATACGCTAATCTCGAAAGTGTATACCCATATTTTCGCTAATCCTATTGATCGCCTTGTCCAATATGAAATGAGCCAAATAACACCTTCCACAGTGCTGACGACCCGTAGCACCGATAAATCTGAAACCATGTTTTTACGGCCAATACCAATGTTTTTTTTAGGTGTATAGCATGTATCTGCCTGCCTTGAGAGAGGTTTGGCGGGGATTTACTGAGGAGAATGTCGGTTTTTGAAACCAAACATGAATTTTTGCGGTCACAGTTGCTGGTAATTGGGTAGACTGTCCCACCATTTGCGGGTACAGGGCTGCGTGAAAAATTATTAGTTACCGCAATTGTTGAACCAATAAAACGACGAGAGGCTTATGAATCCCTTATTAAATATCTCCGCTGCGGCATTTGCGGCTGCGGCACTCACGGGCTGTGCCGCTGGCCTTGCCAAAAATGACAGCACCGAAACACCAGCATTGGCTGCTGTATCGGCTGATGTCGAAAAAACCGGCCACATCATTACTGTTGGTGATGTGCATGAATACCGGCTCGCCAATGGACTGAAGATCCTCATTAAAGAAGATCACCGCGCGCCCATCGTTGTCTCGCAAATCTGGTATAAAACCGGAGCCAGTTATGAGTCCAATGGGACCACTGGCGTGGCTCATGTGCTGGAACACATGATGTTCAAAGGCACTAAAGAGCTTGCTCCCAATGAATTTTCACGCATTATTGCCGCCAATGGTGGGCGTGAAAATGCCTTCACCGGACAGGATTACACCGCCTATTTCCAGCAGTTGGAAAAGAGCCGCTTGCCCATCAGTTTTGAGCTGGAGGCGGATCGCATGGCGAACCTCAATCTACGTGCCGAGGACTTCGCTAAGGAAGTGAAGGTGGTGATGGAAGAACGCCGCATGCGTACCGAAGACAAACCGCGTTCGCTGACTTACGAACATTTTGCCGCCACTGCCTTTGTCAATAGCCCTTATCATCAGCCCATTATCGGTTGGATGGATGACCTGGAAAACATGAACGTAGATGACATGCGTAACTGGTACAAAGACTGGTACGCGCCTAATAATGCTACGTTAGTGGTCGCGGGTGATGTTGATGCGAAAGAAGTTTTTGAGTTAGCGAAGAAAACCTATGGCAAAGTAAAAGCCCGCCCGATTCCTGTGGTAAAACCGCAAACGGACTTTGTACAAAAGGGGATTAAACGTATTGTGGTGAAGGCTCCCGCACAAGTGCCATATATGATCATGGGTTACAAAGTACCTGTGGTGGCAACGGCCGAAGCCGATTGGGAACCTTATGCGCTGGAAATGTTGGCCAGCGTGCTTGATGCCGGTGAAAGTTCACGTTTTGCCAAAGACCTGGTGCGTGGTCAGCAAATTGCGACCAGCGCCGGTGCCGGTTACGATATTTATTCACGACTCGATAACCTGCTTATATTTGATGGCACTCCCGCTAAGGGCAAAACCGTTGCAGAACTGGAAGATGCCATTCGCGCACAAATTAACAAAATCAAAACCGAACAGGTGAGTCAGGCAGAACTGGACCGCATCAAGGCACAAGTTGTTGCCAGTAAAGTATACGAAAAAGACTCTGTGTTTTATCAGGCTATGCAGATGGGTACCTTGGCCACTGTGGGTCTTGACTGGCAATTGATGGATCAATTTGTGGAACGCTTGCGAGCGGTCACACCGGAACAGGTGCAGGCCGTGGCGAAAAAATACTTAATCGATGATTATTTGACTGTGGCCGTGTTAGACCCTCAATCCACACCCGTCGCTGCAAACGGAGGCCACTCTCATGCCCATTAATTCAAAAAGCCTGAACATGAAGAATAAATTATTTTTTGGTTTGCTGGTGAGTTGTATCCTGTTTTTTACGGCATTAATCAGCACGACCGCGAGTGCTAGCCCGGACATTGAACACTGGCGTACAACAAATGGCGCACGCGTTTATTTCGTACCTGCACCTGAACTGCCCATCGTTGATATACGCATCATTTTTAATGCGGGTGCCGCACGTGACGAAGACAATCCAGGGCTGGCGATACTCACCAACGGTCTGATGGCCGAAGGTGCAGGGGGATTATCTGCTGACCAGCTGGCAGAACAGTTTGAGTCCATTGGGGCACGCTTTAGTAACAGCGCGCAACGTGATATGGCCATACTCAGCCTGCGCACCCTGGCAGAGAAAAAGGTATTCGACAGTGCGGTGAATACATTGAGTACCATTCTCACTCAGCCAGATTTTCCTCAAGCCGCTTTTGAACGTGAGCGCGGTCGTTTGTTGACAACGCTCAAGCGGAACAAACAATCACCGGGTAAACAGGCTGACGAGGCTTTTTTTAACGCCGTGTACGCGAAGCATCCTTACCGCAATCAACCCAGTGGCACTGAGGCTGGCATCAACGGGTTGAACACGACAAAGCTTAAGGCCTTTTATGATAAGTATTATGTGGGCCGTAACGCAACGCTGGCCATTGTGGGTGATTTGTCGCAGGCCGATGCAAAAAAACTTGCACAAACTCTGATGGGCAAACTATCGGAGGGTGAGCCTGCGGACAATCTGCCGCTAGTTGAAGCGCTTGCTGAAGATAAAGAAATCCGCATCAACCACCCTTCGGCACAAACGCATATTCTGGTCGGTCAGCCTGGAATGAAACGCGGCGACCCTGACTATTTTGCGTTATATGTGGGTAATCACATATTGGGTGGTGGAGGCTTGGTCGCGCGTCTTTCTAACGAAATACGCGAAAAACGCGGTCTTGCCTATAGCAGTTACAGTTATTTTGTTCCCATGCAGGAATATGGTCCTTACACCATTGGACTGCAAACCAAAAATGAATCTGCTGACGAAGCACTGGTTGTACTGCGTGAGACCATCGATCGATTTGTTAAAGATGGACCGACGGCAGAAGAGTTGGACGCCGCGAAGAAAAACATCACGGGTGGCTTTCCTCTGCGTATTTCCAGCAACAAAAAAATCATTGACTACATCGGAATGATTGGTTTTTATCAATTGCCTATGGATTATCTCGATACCTTTAATGAGCAAGTACAGACCCTTACCATCGAAGACATTAAAAAAGCTTTCCAGAAGCGTGTTCATCCGGACAAAATGGTTACGGTGATGGTGGGTGGCAGCATTAATCTTGCGAACAAAGAATAGACCTCGTTATGGCGGCGGCGGATACTGCGGAAATTACGTACGCGGTCAATGACAAACCCAGCGTCGATGAATTTATCGATGTGCTTGTTTCCTCCACACTGGCCGAGCGTCGGCCAGTGGAGGATCATGCCTGCATTGCCGGTATGCTAAAAAATGCCAACCTCGTGGTGACAGCGCGTTATGAAAAAAAACTGATAGGCATCGCTCGTTCGATCACTGATTTTCACTACGCCTGTTATTTATCGGATATCGCTGTTGACAGGACATACCAAAACAATGGCATCGGTAAGCAACTCATTGCACACACCCAGCAGCAACTGGGTACACGATGCAAGCTGGTTTTGCTTTCCGCACCGGGTGCCGCAGACTATTATCCCAAAATCGGCTTCAGCCAACATCCAGGTGCCTGGGTGCTGAGTGAAGGTCAATCATTAAAATAAGAGCACCGACATATGACTCAAATTCAACTACAGATTCTCGATCCACGCATTGGTAAAGAAATCGAACTGCCGCATTACGCTACCGACGGTTCTGCCGGGATGGACCTGCGTGCTTGCATTGATGAAGCTTTGGAAATCAAACCCGGTGAAACTCACTTGATTCCTACCGGCATTGCCATCCATATTGGTGATCCAAAATTGGCCGCTGTGTTATTACCGCGCTCCGGCCTGGGCCATAAACACGGCATCGTGCTGGGCAATCTCACCGGTCTGATTGATTCAGATTATCAGGGGCAGCTGTTTGTGTCCTGCTGGAATCGTGGTGACAAAACTTTTACGACTAACCCTGGTGAACGTATTGCACAAATGGTGTTTGTGCCTGTGGTGCAGGCCAGTTTTGAGATTGTTGACAGCTTTGATGAAAGTGATCGTGGTGAGGGTGGATTTGGACACACCGGGCAACATTAAACCTGAAAAAATATGTCATGATGGAGAATATTACCTTTGCTTCATTTTCCGGAAATACGCCGCAGTACAATGGGAGCTTATGTCGTAGTGGTGCTGACAAGTAGCGTGTTATAAACGCAGAGGTCGCAGAGGCGCAAAGGACGCAGAGAAAAACATTAAAAACTCTGTTGGTGATTTTTTAGAAGTAGCACGCTTTTAGCGCTTAGGATCGCTCGAACAATAACTGTCTCATTGGTGAGCTGACCCGGTTTTTTTGGGGTGTGTGCAAGACCCTGACTTCTGCACGCGCTTTATTTGTGAATTTCATTTGTACAGGCCACCCGCCAAAGCCAATGCAAAACCGATATACAAAACAAGACCCAATCCCATTACTGAATAGCCAAGATAGTAAAATAGCCGATTCTGCTTCGACATATTGGCCGAGCCAAAGGTTATAAAATTTCCTTGCTTTATTACTGACCATTTAGCTTTTGCAAAGAATGAGAATCCTGCAATAAACAACAAGAACATGACCCATAAAGAAATTCATGGCATGGAGTGCACAAAATCCATTCCCCATACAGCACCTAGACCGACAATAAGAGGCCCGAGCAAAAACGCATAATTTATTACAAGCTCTTCTTTCCTCATCTTCGTTTTTTTCCCGAGTACTAACTCTCAATCGCCATGGGTATATTTGTCAAAACCCCTGCACAGAATCCATGATATCCGGCAGCCACAATGTGACCTGTGGGAACAACATCACCGTTAGTAGTGCCAGCAATTGAATGCCCACAAAGGGCAGGATGCCTCGATAGATCTGCGGCATGCGGATTTCCGGCGGGGCAGCAGCTTTGAGGTAAAACAGTGAAAAGCCGAAGGGCGGGGTTAAAAAAGAGGTTTGCAGGTTAAGGGCGATCAACACCGCGAACCACAGCATATCGATGCCGAGAAAGGCGGCGATGGGTGCGAGGATGGGCACGACGATGAAAGTGATTTCAATGAAGTCGAGGAAGAAGCCCAGGATGAAAATCACCAGCATGCTCACCAGCAGGAAGCCCCACGGGCCGCCGGGCAGGCCGGTCATTAATTCCTTCACCAGTTCATCGCCGCCCATGCCGCGGAACACCAAGCCAAAAGCGGTGGCTCCAATCAAAATCATGAACACCATGGAGGTCATGCGGGTGGTGGAACGCATGGCTTCGCGCAGGTTGCCAAGGTTGAGACGTTTGCGAATGGTGGCCAGCAGCAGCGCTCCTAGTGCACCTACGGCAGCAGATTCGGTGGGTGATGCCACGCCGAAGAAAATCGACCCGAGTACAGCGAATACCAGAAACAGCGGTGGGAGCAGGCTTTTGAAGACCAGTGGCCATAACGGGCCAGCGTTATCATCTACAGGCAGCGCTGGCGCTTCGCTTGCTTTGAATTTGGCACGTAGCAGTACGTAAAGAATAAACAGGGCAATGAGCACCAGTCCGGGTGTGATTGCCGCCATGAACAGTCGGCCTACGGGCACGCCCATCACATCACCTAGTAGTACCAGAATAATGCTAGGCGGAATGATCTGTCCCAAGGTGCCCGAGGCGGCAATGGTGCCGGTGGCCAGTTCGGGTTTGTAGCCATGGCGCAGCATTACCGGTAGGGCAATCACTGCCATGGTCACTACTGTTGCGCCCACTACGCCGGTGGTGGCGGCCAGCAATGCGCCTACCAGTACGATGGACACACCCATGCCGCCACGCAGGCGACCAAACAGGCGCGCCATGGTTTCCAGCAGCTCTTCGGCGATGCCGGATTTTTCCAGCACGATACCCATAAACACAAATAATGGTACAGCGATAAGGGTAAAGCTGGTCATCACTCCCCAGATACGCAGTGGTAACAGGGCGAAAAAATCCAGCCCTAGAGCGATGCCGCCAAACAGTAAGGCTACTGCGCCCAGGGTAAAAGCTACCGGATAGCCAATGAGTAGCAGGGCGATTGCGGCCGCCAGCATGACCAGTGCCCAGATTTCCATTAATTGGGTGTTCCATTGTGATTGGCTTGAGAGAGGGTATTCACATCATTGCTCAACAGCGTTTGTATGCTGCGCAGCATGTGTGCCAGACCTTGCAGCAGCAGCAGCGCAAAGCCCACAGGAATCGCAGCCTTGAGCAGAAACCGATACGGTAATCCACCCGGGTCCGATGAGCCTTCTCCAATGGCAAAGGCATTGGCGACAAAAGGCAGGGAACTGATGATGATTAACAGGCAAAACGGTAGAAGAAAAAACAGTCCGCCGAGTAAATTCACCCAGGCGCGGCGTCGGCTGTTCATGTGACGGCTGTGGTAGAAGATATCTACCCGCACATGGCCATCGTGTTTGAAGGTGTAACCAGCACCGAACAGAAAAATCAGTGCAAACAGGTGCCATTCCAATTCTTGCAGGCCCACGGAGCCAGCCTGAAACAGGTAACGCATGGTGACATCGAAACCGATGATCAACACCATTGCCAGCACCAGCCATGCGGTAGCGCGGCCGCTCCATTCAGAAATGATTTCAATGCGGGAAATAAGGCGATTCAGCGATAGCAAAGTGTGTTTCCGGGTATTAAAGCGTCAGAAGTTAGGGGGTGTTCTTAATTAACACAGCAATACGGGTGCGTCTGAAAAAACGCCATGCTGCGTTGTTCGTCGTTCATTTGCAATGGCAAGTCTCTTTCTTCATCTCCTTACGCCTCATCTGGCGATTTTTCAGGCACAACAGCATGGGCTTTGTTAATTGAGAACACCCCCTAAAAGGCAGGCGTAATTCTAATGGTCTGGCGTCCGTAAACCAACCACCTTTTTTGTGGATGCACTGAAAACGCTGAAATTTGAGTAACCACAAGCCTAAAGAAATTTTGTTTCCCCGCCGATGAACAACGACGACTACGTTCAGGCCGGATGTGCGATACAGCGACACCGGATTGTTTACACAAAAACCGTGCACATACATGGAGACTGTAATGAAACGACTGATAACCACCATAGCGCTGATTGTTGCCGCTACACTGGTTCCCTTATTAACTCAGGCCACCCCGTTGTATCACCCACCAGGGGCTAATCTGACTTACGGCGCAGTGAGCAATGGCCAGTCCATCATGTCGGATATCACCAATCCAGCTGCCGGTGCGGCGATGTTGCAAAAGGAGGGTAACCAATACCGGTTCGGGATTTTGAGTTCAGTTGGTGCCGGTTTTGAATTTGGCGAAGTGGACAATCTGTATTCTCGAATTGATACAGAATCACAGGCATTTCAAAACCTTCAGACGGTAGCATCTGTGGCTGAAATCGATGCTCGCCTAGCCAGCCTCAATGCTTTGTTGGTGGATGTCGAAGCCAATGGTTATGCCAAGGTTTTTTTCGGGGGCCATTTGCCGGTAATGCCACTGGTTGTTGCGCATAAAGCTCTAGGCGGCAGCCTGGTATTGGATGTTAATGGTTCGATAGCTGCACGGGCAACGGCATTGAATGACCCGGTTAATTTTAATTCTACGGCGGCCAATATGGGGGTTGATGATCCTACTGATGATCTGACGCTCACCTTTACGGGCGGTGTTCCTGATGGGTTCTCTATCGATAACGACAGCACTGTACTGGTAAAAGCTGCACGAACTATAGAGGTTGCACTGGGTTATAGTCGCCCTGTTTTGAAAACCAGTAAGGCGACGTTGTATGGTGGTTTGAGAGGGCGCTACTATAAAGTTGATACCAGTACGACTGGTATTCGTTTCAGTGGGCTTGTTGATGGTACCGAACAGGCCTTGGAGGATGCGTTAGATTCAAGTCTGGATTCTGATACCGGACTGGGACTGGATGTCGGTGCGCTGTGGGTCAGCGAGCATTATCGCGCAGGCGTTACTTTGACGAACATCAACGAACCCGAGTTCGAGTTCAGCCCCATTGATCTCAGTGATTACAGTGATCCGAGTAGCTCCGTATACCAAAGGTTGGCAGCGAGTAATACGTATACCATGGAGAAGCAACTTCAGTTGGAAGCCGCCTTGTATACTGCCAATCAGAATTGGGTAATTTCTGGAGGATTGGATGCCAATGCTGTGGAAGATGTGTTTGGTGATGAATACCGGTGGGCAACAGTCAGTGCAGCCTATGCCACCGACAGCTGGTGGTTGCCGGGCATACGTGCCGGTCTCCGCAAAAATCTGGCGGGTTCGGAAATAAACTACTACACCCTGGGGGCGACACTGGCGATGGTCAATTTTGACGTGGCCTGGAGTTCGGACACTGTCACAATTGATGACAGCACTGTGCCGCGTGGCGCGATGTTTAATCTGGGCCTGGAAGTCAGTTTTTAAAAAGCAGAGAAAAGGGGAAAGATACAGAAGGTAAAGTAAAAACTACTGATTCTTTCCTCTGTCGTTAAAATTGTAAACCTAACTGGGCCGAGACACCCTCACCTTCGTCGCCGCTATATGCGGCGACATCTATTTGCAGTGTACTGATTAACAGGCCAATACCAGCGGAACCATAAGTAGCTTCATTGCCAGTCAAGTTCTGATTATAGCCAGCACGTAACGCCAACCATTGCCATATCTGCCACTCCCAGCCCAGGGCAGCGACTTGTGAGGCGGAGCCAAAGCCGACAGGATCATTTTCCAGCAGGTCTATATCCAGTGCCAATACAGAATGACGATTTTGGTAGGCAAAACCGGCACGTAGTTGTGGCTCAAGCTTGAAAGCGTCACCACTATCGCCGTATTTATAATTTCCGGGTACGATGTTTTTTGCGACCAGCCCGATTTTCCACACGCCAAACTCTTTCAGTACACCCACATCAAACATGAATTGAGCACCGTTTTTGCTGCTGCTGCGGCTGATGTCAACATCAGCGGTACGTAGTGGATCAGTGTAACCGTACCCCGAGACCAACAAAAATTTTGCAGTGAAACCCACCGTCAGGTTTTGCATCCAGCCTCTTCCATCCAGTGCTCTGGCGGCGGCAACGCCGTTTTCAACGACGCGCAGCCCACGTTGCGCCAGTGTGGAGGCATAACTTGGCGTAGTGAGATTATCTCCACCAATCACTGGTTGGGCGGTGGATGCTTCGTAGACATTAAAGAAGGCCGCGCCGCTGAGAATGCGGCTGGGTATTGCCAATACGAAGGCTGAATTACGGCTGGTGCTATACAGGCTGTCGTCCAGTGCGTTGAGTTGTTGTTGTACCGCAGCCTGATTGGCGGGGTTGTTGTTACCATCCAGTGTGTTAGCGGCCTGTTGAAATGCGTCGAGATTGTCTTCAACGTTGTCGGGGTCACCCACGTGCTGGCTGAGTGCTGGCGCCAACAAAAACCATTCGTGAACTTCATCGGCTGTGGCCAGTAGGGCTGGATTATTAAATGCTGCAAATTGCGGCCCCGATGCGACGCCCACCCCCCCCATGGCCACGGTGCGCGCATCAAACATGCCAAAGGGCACGGCGGTGGCGGTTTGTGCGCATAGCATCAAGAGCAAAGCAAGTGGCCAGCCAAGAGGTAACTTTTGATTGTCTTTGCGGGTAAATATATTCACCGTCATTTTTTGCATGGCACTACTCCAAAAAATCTAATACCGTATCCAGCCCACCAAATTGTATCGATACATCGGCCTGTGCGCGAACCGTTGGTTTCGCGTGGTACGCCACACCCAGTCCGGCAATGCCCAGCATTTGCAAATCGTTGGCACCGTCTCCCATGGCGATAACCTGTTGCTGGGTGATGCCGAGTTGTTCGCATAATTGTTGCAAATATTCCGCCTTGGTTTCGGCGCCGACAATGGTGCCGTCCACTCTGCCATTGAGTTTCCCTTTTTCCTGGGTGAGCACGTTGGCCAGGGTAAAGTCCAATCCCAGACGTTGCTTGAGTCGTTCGGTGAAAAAGGTGAAACCGCCGGAGACCAGTGCCACATTGATTTGTCGCAGTTTGAGGCCGTTGATTAACATTTCGGCACCAGGGTTCAATTGCAGGCGCTCGTCATACACATGTTGCAGGGCTGAAATATCCAGCCCTTCCAGCAGGGCGACGCGCTTTTTCAGTGAGGCGGCAAAGTCCAGCTCACCGCGCATGGCGGCTTCGGTGATGGCGCTGACCTGGGGTTTCACGCCAACAAAGTCGGCGATTTCATCCACACATTCGATGTTGATGAGGGTGGAGTCCATGTCGGTGATAAGTAGCCCAACAGTGGATGTGTCGAAGTTTTCGGGCAAGGTGTTGATATCCAGCTGGCAGGTTTCACGTAGTGTATCCAGTGTTCCTGGAGACAGTGTTTGGTGTTGTACCCGGAAATGTTGGGCGTGGATATCTGGCTTGGCACCCAGCGTCTGGGTGATCTGCTGGGTTTGTTCTGTTGTGAGGGTATTGCTATGAATGATGGTTGTGGGCATGAGAATTAATGGGTAGTGAATTTAATTCCCAGTAGTGTAACCGCAGTGCGTTGGTAAGCCCACTGTTGTAACGGTGCTAACAACATTCACTGAGAAGGCGGTCAATCATGCCTCGAGCTTGTGTTTCATAGCCGCCGCCAAACAGATTGAAATGGTTGAGGATATGGTACAGGTTGTAGAGCGTCTTGCGCGTGGCATAGCCTGCATCCAGCGGCCAGACGGTGTTGTAAGCGGCGTAAAAGGCGGATGAAAATCCACCAAATAGTTCGGTCATGGCTAGATCGGTTTCACGGTCACCAAAATATATGGCGGGATCAAAAATCACTGGTTGACCTTGTGCATCAAAGGCTGCGTTGCCCGACCATAAATCACCGTGCAACAGAGATGGCTCGGGTTGGTAATGGGTAAAAAAAGCAGGCAGTGCTGTTTGCAGCATTTCACCGCGGCGTAGCAGTGAACGTTCTGCGCCGTTTTGGCCAGCCAGTTCCAATTGTGCCCCCAGTCGTTGTTCAGTCCAAAACGTTACCCAGTTATCGCTCTTGTGATTGAGCTGTGGCGTGCTGCCGATGGTGTTATGTCGGTGCCAGCCAAATTGTTGGCATCGGGTCTGGTGCATTACTGCCAGTTTGCTCCCCAGCTGTGTATCGTCTCCTGTACTTTGCAGTGCGATATGTTCCATTACCAAGTAGGCAGTCTCACCTGCAATGCCACTACAGACAGGGGTTGGCACTCGCAGGCTGTGGCTGTCGATTAAGGTGTGTAATCCCTCTGCTTCAGCTTCGAACATGGATAGACCGTCAGCGGTGTTGGTTTTGATGAAAAAGGTTTGCTGGTTTCCGTTTTGGACGCCGGTAAGGGCATAGGCAGTGTTGATGCAGCCACCGCCCACGGCGCATGCGCTATCAGTGTCCAGGGTTGCGCCTGATGTGGCCTGTACCTGCTGTGAAATAGATTGCCAGTCGAGCATGATTTTTCCTTGGGCTTTCTCGCCGGTGTGTTTGCTGCAATGCTTAACCCCCTAGCCAGTCTGGTCTTTAGTTGGTGGGTTAACTTAAGGTGATTTCTAGCTTTCTTGCGCTAAGCGCCTGCCATCCATGAAGGATGTTTGTTTATCCACAAAGCCTGTGGATAACTTTGTGCATAAGCTGAGGGAAGAGGCTTGTTGACCTCGGTTTTATTACAGATTTATTAAAATGGTCAAAAAATAGGCGTCTTATTTTTTTAAATAAAAACAACAAGTTATCCTTTTCTGTTGGTCTGTCCGCCAAAAAAATGTTCATGTTGGTCATTATGCAGTCACTGTGAAACTTATTGTGTATAACGTTCCACGCCAAGTGTACTGAATCTAAAAATACGGCACAAAAAAGCCAGCACATGGTGCTGGCCTTTTTGTGCCGCTTATGCGTGTCGAAATTTAGAGGGTCATGATGAAGTCGACCAATTTTTCGATGTTTTCGTCAGATACACGTGGTGAGTAAGGAGGCATGGGAGCGCCGCCAGTGATTTTAGTCCAGTTTCCTTTACCACCTTTTTTCACCTTAGCGATCATGCGATCTTTGGCGCCAGCATCACCTTTGTATTTGGCTGCCACATCTTTCCAAGATGGGCCAACAATTTTTTTGTCAACACCATGGCAAGCTAGACAACCACTTTTTTTGGCCAGGGCCAGCTCATCAGCACTTGCCTGAGCTGAAATTAACAAGGCAGCAGCAGCTGCAGGAACGATCAACCATTTTGCTTTCATTAGGACTTCCCCTTGATTTTTGTATCTAATATTTAATTAAACTAACGAAAGAATTCGTAAACGAGACACTTCCTAAACGCTGAATTCAGCGTGATAACAAGGCTTCGTTCTCCCCTCTCTCTCCATCAGAGTAATGCGCGAGGCACATGTCGTAGCAGCCGGTCGTCGCCTTCCTCACTTAGGTATGCAGCCGCATTTTTGGGTGCCGCCGTAACCTTAGGGCGGTTTTTATGCCATTGGCATGGCCTGCTGTCAAGTTCAGCGTAGGTTCAGGCAGATTGTGAATGGCGAACTCTGGGGTGATGATGGGGCAATATCACCCTCTGGTTTAAGTTAATGAAATAGAGGCAATACGTTCATTTGCGAAATTATTTCTGTAGAGGGCTACCATTTTTTGATGACCCAGGCGGGGATTAACAGGTCAGGATCGGTGTCATTTTTGCGGGTTTCCAGTTTGCCGTCGCCATCGCTGTCTACCAGATAATAAGATGCGCCGTGCTTGGGAGAGACGCGAATGGCGTAAAGTTGGCCGTTGACCCTTAATTCTTCAATGATGTCGGTTTTGCTGTCCTGGATGGTAACTTCGCCAGAAGATTCTGGTTCTTCGGCCAGCGCAACACCGGTAAAAAATAGGGGCGCAATAAGCAGACTGGCAGAAAAAGGGAAAATCAGCTTCGAAAAATGCATAAGGCTTGTCTCTTTGCGATGGGGTTATGTTTATAATCCGCGCCAAAAATCCTGATTCAAAAAAAGGTGGCTAAAAACATAAAATGGTACCGTGAGACAAAACAAACGATAATCGCCCACGGCTTTATCACTATTCTATTCCAATCAAGACCCGCTCGCACCATGAATGCAAACAAACAACTGATTCTCGTCGATGGCTCGTCGTATTTGTATCGTGCCTTTCACGCTATGCCCTCGTTAAGCAATTCTCAAGGCCAGCCTACGGGCGCGGTTTATGGTGTTGTCAATATGCTGCGTCGTCTGCTGAAAGATTTTCAGCCGGAATATATGGCGATGGTATTTGATGCCAAGGGCAAGACTTTCCGTGATGATCTTTATGCCGAGTACAAGGCCAATCGCCCCCCCATGCCGGATGAGTTGCGTGAACAAATTGCTCCTTTGCATGCCATTGTTGAAGCCATGGGTTTGCCGATGTTAATTGTGGATGGCGTAGAAGCCGATGATGTGATTGGTACTCTCGCCAGACAAGCCACAGAGATGGGGATGGATTGTCTGGTCTCCACTGGCGACAAAGACATGGCGCAGTTGGTCAATCAGCATGTCACGCTGATGAACACCATGGACAATTCCACCTTAGACCCACAGGGCGTGATGGATAAATTTGGCGTTCCACCAGAGCGTATCGTGGATTACCTCACGTTGATGGGTGACAGTGTGGACAACATCCCCGGTGTGCCCAAGGTCGGTCCCAAGACCGCTGTGAAGTGGCTGACCCAGTACGGTACGCTGGACGAGATTATCGCCAGGGCGGGAGAAATCACCGGTAAGGTGGGGGAGAATTTGCGTGATGCACTGGAACAATTGCCATTATCCCACCGGTTGGCCACCATCAAGTGCGACGTATCACTGGATAGCGGGCCGACTGAACTCAAAGTGCAGGCAGCGGACACAGAGCGCCTCACGCAGTTATTTGGTGAAATGGAATTCAAGACCTGGTTGTCTGAGTTGTTGTCAGATAACTCCAGGCAGAGTGCAGATAATCATTCTATGCCAGCAGCAGACGGAGAGGGCGTGCCAGCGGTTGATGTGAGCTACGACATCGTGCTGGACGAGTCGGCTTTTGAAATCTGGTTAAAAAAACTTCAGCAGGCCGAACTGTTTGCCTTTGATACCGAAACCACCAGTCTTGATTACATGCAGGCAAAAATTGTCGGTGTTTCGTTTGCAGTGAAAGCCGGAGAAGCGGCCTACGTACCAGTGGCCCATCAGATTACACTGGAAGATGCTGATGCCAGCGCACAGTTGAGTCGTGACTTTGTGTTAGAGAAGTTACGCCCGTTACTGGAAGATGCGAGCAAGGCCAAGGTCGGACAAAATCTCAAATACGATATGAGCGTGTTGGCCAATCACGATATTACTCTGCGCGGTGTGGCGTTCGATACCATGCTGGAATCCTACGTGCTGGACAGTACGGCCACGCGGCACGACATGGACTCTCTGGCGCTTAAATATCTCAACCACAACACCATTCATTTTGAAGACGTGGCAGGCAAAGGTGTCAAACAGGTCACTTTTGATCAGGTGTCGATCAGTGTCGCTGGCCCATACGCAGCAGAAGATGCCGATGTGACCTTGCAATTGCATCAGACATTATGGCCTCGGCTGGAAAGAGAGCCTCTCCTGGCTGAATTGTTCCGGGACATTGAATTACCATTGTTGACCGTGCTCTCACACATTGAACGCAATGGTGTGTTGATTGATGCCAATATGTTGGCTAAACAAAGTGATGAGCTGGCGCAGCGTATGCTGGAGATTCAAAAAGAATCTTATGACGTAGCAGGTGAGGAATTTAATCTTGCTTCACCCAAGCAAATCCAAAAAATTCTTTTTGAAAAATTGGGTTTGCCGGTACGGAAAAAAACACCAAAGGGTGCGCCATCCACCGCCGAAGAGGTGCTGGTGGAACTGGCACACGACTTTCCGTTGCCCAAGCTGATTCTTGAATACCGGGGCATGAGCAAACTCAAGTCCACGTACACCGACAAACTGCCGCAACGCATTGATCCTGGGACAAAGCGGGTGCATACCTCGTATCATCAGGCGGTGGCCAGCACCGGGCGGTTGTCGTCATCTGATCCCAATTTGCAAAATATTCCTGTGCGCAGTGCAGAAGGTCGGCGCATTCGTCAGGCTTTTGTCGCTCCATCGGGTTTCAGCCTATTGGCGGCTGATTATTCGCAGATAGAGTTGCGTATCATGGCACACCTTTCCGGTGATGAAGGTTTACTCAAGGCTTTTGCTGCAGGGGAGGATATTCATCGCGCCACGGCGGCTGAGGTGTTTGCTGTGCCGTTGAATGAAGTGGATAACGAGCAGCGGCGTAGCGCCAAGGCCATCAACTTCGGGTTAATTTATGGTATGTCTGCCTTTGGGTTGGCACGACAGCTGGGTATTACGCGCGGCGATGCGCAGACCTATGTTGATCTTTATTTTGAGCGTTATCCCGGCGTGAAAAAATTTATGGATGACACTCGTGAACAGGCTCATGAACAGGGTTATGTGGAAACCGTGTTTGGGCGTCGTTTGTATCTGCCGGACATTAACCATCGCAACGGCCAACGTCGCCAGTATGCCGAGCGTACCGCTATTAATGCGCCCATGCAGGGTACGGCAGCGGACATTATCAAGCGCGCGATGATTGTGGTGGATGACTGGATTGAGTCTGCCGGCCTGGATATTAAATTGATCATGCAGGTACATGATGAATTGGTGTTTGAAATTCGGGATGAACAGATTGAGGTTGCAAAAATCGCAGTCAACCGGTTAATGACCGAGGTAGCTGAACTCAAGGTACCGTTAGTGGTGGATATAGGTACAGGTAGTAATTGGGATGAAGCCCATTAAGTGCCAAACAAAATTTTTTTGTGCGGAGTGTGCAACTTTTTATGATCCTGCCCGTCTTAGAGTATGAGCAGGCGCGATGCCTGCTCCCCGCTTCCCTCCCTAGCGGGTTTAAGCCCGGCGTCCCCAACGTTGGGTTATTTTTAGCCCCGGTGGCACTCCCGTTAATCGGGCGTCCCCGGGGTTTTTTTATGGTTTGTCAGTAACAAGGCTGTAGGAAAACTAAAAATAAAAAATATTTTGTGTTTTGATCAAAAAACGTACTCTTGTCTGAATTCTGAGGCTGTTTAACATCACTACAACGCGGTTAAAACGGCTTTTCGCGCGAAATATTTTTCAAAAGCCCATAAGTCAGAATTTTCCTACACCCACTCCCTAGCAACTCAGTGGACTTTATTTTGAATTGTCCGATGATCAGGGTGCTCAGAAAAGTCAGATTGAGCTATTATGTTGATTGAAATCTAGCCAGCGATCCAGCACAGCATAAGCATCGGTCAACCCCGTGCCTTTGAGCGCGGAAAATAATTGCACACTGCACAGCTCGTCAGGAGCATGTGTTTTGAGTTCCCGCTGTACCTGCATCAGGGTATTTTGTGCTGCGCCGCGTTTAAGTTTGTCCGCTTTGGTTAGCAGTACATGTACCGGCATGCCCACCTGCCAGCACCAGTCCAGTAACTGCTGGTCCACTTCTTTGAGTGGGTGGCGCACGTCCATGAGCAAAATCAGTCCACGCAACGACTGACGCTCGGAAAGATAGGCTTCCATGGTTTGCTGCCAGCGACGTTTGATTTCTTCTGCCACTTTTGCGTAACCGTAACCTGGCAAGTCCACCAGGTGACGTTGTTCGCTTAGTTGGAAGAGGTTGATCAGTTGGGTGCGTCCTGGCGTTTTACTGGTCCGGGCCAGCGCTTTTTGTTCGCATAAGCGATTGATTGCGCTGGATTTTCCCGCGTTGGAGCGACCTGCAAAAGCGACCTCGGGGCCACAGTCCTGTGGTAATTGGTTGAGTCGAGCTGCGCTGATGACAAAGCTGGCAGCACGATAACGGATTGCGGGATTTGCTTTTTGAAAATCTGGAGTGGCCACTGTGTATTTGTCCAATTTCAGGGAATGTGTTGCCAAGTTCCTAAAACCTATTGGCATTTTTCAGCTAGCTGCAATAATCTAGGTTGCTGGTATATCAGGCACGGAACGCTAGAACGGGACTTTATCAAACGCAAACTCGTATGGGAACGCCGATGGCCACAAGTACAACCAATATAATTTTAATGACGCGAGTCAGATGTTCGACCGCTAGACGTGTATTTTCGTTGATGACCACCAGCTTGGCTATGGTTGCCGTAATCGCGCCAATGGGAATCAGCGCTGCGTACGCAAAAGGCAGTGTTAAGGAGGGAGCCATCAAAGCTCGAGCCTGTCAGGTGTGTCACGGTAAGGGCGGAAAAAGTGTCAAGGAAGCCTATCCTATTTTGGCTGGACAGCATGCGGCCTATCTTCGTAAGCAATTACAGGCTTTTCGAGCGGGTACCCGTAAAGATCCGATTATGAATGGCATGGCTGTTTCTTTGAGTGATCAGGATATCGAAGATATCGCTGCCTTTTTCAGTCGCGTTGAGTAGTTTACCGGCTGGAATGTCATTACCGACACACTGGGTGTAACAAGCTACACTTTGGGTTTTTTAGGAAGCCCTTTTAATTTCGGAGATCTGCAATATGACGTCACTACGCTTTGTTTTTTGTTTGTTGATCAGTATATCTCCATATACTTATTCTTCTGAGAGTCCGAACAAACAGGCCGAAGGTAATGTTAGCGAGGGACAGGCTAAATCAGCTGCTTGCCAGGGTTGTCATGGTCCGGATGGCAACAGCTTCAGTCCGGATTGGCCCAGTCTTGCCGGTCAGAATGCTAATTATTTGTCCAGACAAATTCGTGACTTTCAGTCTGGTGCCCGTCAGGACCCCTCCATGCAGAGCATGGTGATAGGGTTGGTTGAGCAGGACATCGTCGATATCGCGGCCTATTTTGCGGCACAGAAGGTAAAGGCTAACGCCGCGTCAAATTCTGCGGCAGGCAAAAAACTTTATATGGGAGGCAATCGTTATACACAGCTGCCTGCCTGCGCCGGTTGCCACGGGCCGAATGGGACAGGTAATGGGCCGGGAGCGATTCCCAGCCTTGCAGGGCAAAAATCCGGTTATGTGATCAAGTCCATGCGGGATTTTAAAAGTGGTGCACGCAGTAATGACCATAATCAGATCATGCAGGATATTGCGGTAAAAATGACGGAAAAAGAAATAGAAGCGGTAGCGCAGTTTCTCGCTGGCATGGGTGCTGAGGCACCCGGAGCCGACGAGTAGATTTTATGGGGGCAGGTTATTTTCGGCCTGGAGCATAAAGGTAGTTGTTAAAGGTGGATATATCCTGACTCACCTGGCGGAACAGGTGATCGAGGCTGACAATGGCGTGTTCCAGCAGGTTTACGGCGATGTAGGGGTGTTCTACGCGCAGACGCTTGTACATGGCCCGATTCAGTTTCAACAGGCGGGTGCCGTTGACCAGTGCCTTTGCTCGCACCGAGCGTGGATTACGATCAAAAAAGGACATCTCGCCCATTAACTCTCCAGATTTGATGTGTCCCACCTGACTCTCAGCCTTATCACCGGCATAAAGTGCGGTTTCACCTGCGATAACAAAATACAGCGCTTCACCTACGTCGCCAATTTCGGCGATTACATCACCTTTGTTAAAAGTTGCCAGCTCCGTGTAATCAATCAGTGTAGTGACTTCTTTGATCGTCAGAGATTCACACAGGTACTGCTGATTTAAAAATTGCGTCAGATCGATCTTTTCGGAGACCATGGGGTCATACTCCTTGCTTGAGGTCGGTTGTATTGAGTGATCAAATTCGAGCCTGTTTGTTTAGGCCCAGAAAAATAAGGCCATAGCATAAACCCTAAACGATAATCTACGCCAGTGAAGAGCCGCTCTGTTTTATTGCGTTCATTCAACGATTTGGATAGGCTCACGCAAGCAGTATTGCGGTTCGCAGGCAATGCTAGCTGGACACGGCAAGTATGATGACTTGCCGTGTCCAGGCATCAATAATAAATGACGAGGTTAACCCCCATGAAAAAACTCCCCTCCCTGTTCGCGATCCTTGCCACGGTTGTTGCGCTAGGCCTCACCAATGTAGGCAATGTGATGGCCGCCAAGGATTATGAAATGATCAATCCACCCCAGCCGACCACTAGCAAAGATAAGATCGAGGTTGTGGAATTGTTTTGGTACGGTTGCCCCCACTGTTTCACATTAGAGCCCTATGTCGAGCGTTGGTTGAAACGCAAACCTGCAAACGTCAAATTTGTGCGTATGCCGGGCATGTTTCGTCCTAGCTGGGAAATTCATGGCCGTGCCTATTACACGGCTGAAGTGCTCGGTGTGGTGGACAAGGTGCATAAGCCTATGTTTGAGGCTATTCACGACCAAAAGCGCACTCTGAGTAACGAAGCTTCCATTATGGCGTTGTTCAAGGAAAATGGCGTGAGCGAGGAGGATTTCAAACGGGCATTCCGTTCCTTTGCGGTAGAAACCAAACTGCGTCGTGCCAAAGATATGGGGCAGCGTTACGGTGCTCGTGGTGTTCCGGCTCTTATCGTCAATGGTAAATACCGCACTGGCGCGACGAAAGCCGGTGGTAATGCCAAAGTGTTCAAGGTAGTGAACGAGCTGGTCAAAATGGAAAGTAAATGATTCCGCGCTGGGCTGAATGCGGTCGCATTACAGCGACTGTGTGGGTTTGCTTGAAACCTATTGTGCGATGAAAGCCGCTGAACTCTTCGTCCGTTGTCTGGAAAATGAAGGTGTTGAATACATCTTTGGTATTCCTGGCGAGGAAAACCTTGATGTGATGGATGCCCTGCTGGATTCCAACATCCAGTTTGTTACCACACGCCACGAACAGGGTGCGGCCTTCATGGCCGATGTTTACGGTCGTCTTACCGGGCGCGCCGGGGTATGCATGGCGACCCTCGGTCCGGGCGCGACGAACCTGATTACCGGTGTTGCTGATGCCAATATGGATCATGCGCCACTGGTGGCCATCGCGGGTCAGGCCGATACCCACCGCCTGCACAAGGAATCCCATCAGGTGCTGGATCTGGAACAACTATTCCGTAGTTTCACCAAATACAGCTCGCGCATTCTTGCGCCGGACATCATCAGCGAAGTGACGCGCAAGGCCTTCAAGGTCGCGCAGACAGAAAAAACCGGTGCGTGTTTTATCGAATTCCCCGAAAATATTGCGTCAATGCACATTGATGACGCGCCGCTACGCGTCAAGCATGCCAGCATGCCCGAACCTCCGGCGAATCGCGTGGCCTATGCTGCAGAAGTGATTTCCAATGCCCGTGAGCCCATCATCCTCGCTGGTAATGGGGTGGTGCGCGCCGGAGCCTGGCTGCAACTGGCGGATTTTGCGCAACGGTTGAATATCCCGGTGACCAATACCTTTATGGCCAAAGGCGTGTTGCCATTCCGACATGCTATGGCATTGGGCAGTGCGGGTTTGCAATCGCAGGATTACGTCAACTTTGGCTTCGAGCAGGCCGATGCCATTATCTGTGTGGGTTACGACTTGGTGGAATACCATCCACGCCTATGGCACCCCACCCGTGACCGCACCATCGTACACATTGATAGCTCACCGGCAGAAGTGGATGCTCACTACCCTGTTTGCGTTGGTGTGGTAGGGGATATCAAACACTCGCTGGATCGTATCGCCGGGCAGGCCTTACCGCATGAAGGCCATAAGCTGCGGCCACTGCGCGAGGCGTTGATCAAGGAAATGAACGAGCACCGTGACGACGATGCTTTCCCGCTTAAGCCGCAAAAAATCATCTGGGACTTGCGCACTGCCTTAGATCTGGAAGATACGGTCATCTGCGACGTAGGCGCGCACAAAATGTGGATGGCGCGTATGTTCCGCTGTGAACATCCTAATACCTGCTTGATTTCCAACGGTTTCGCCAGCATGGGCATCGCTGTGCCCGGCGCGTTAGCCGCACGTTTGGCCCAACCACAACGCAAAGTGGTGGCAGTGACGGGTGACGGCGGTTTTTTGATGAACGTTCAAGAAATCGAGACCGCTGTCCGCTTAAAAATAGCCATGGTCGTGTTAATCTGGAACGACTCGGGTTACGGTCTTATCGAATGGAAACAAATGAACCAGTTTGGACGGCCATCTAATGTGGAATTTGGTAACCCGGATTTTGTGCAATTGGCTGAATCCTTTGGTGCCAGGGGTTACCGCATTGAAAAAGCCGGACAATTACTGCCAACGCTGAAGCAGGCGTTGGCGGACGATGCTGTCAGCATCATTGATTGTCCGGTGGACTATCGCGAAAACCTGCGCCTTACTGAAACTTTGGGTGAAATGATAATTCACCTGTAAGTTGACTATCGAGTATCCAATAATCAAAACAACAGCCGTACAAAACAACAGTTGTAAGGACCGGTCAAGAAATAACCTGATTATATGCGCCGAATATCGTTTCGTATTCAACCTAAATTAATCAGTTAAACCGTAGCGAGAGTGACTAAGGTGCAGAAGATAAAGTGTTTTTCAGGTTATTTTGGACGAAAGCGTATCACCCATACGGTGAGTTCAACATGTTCTGAAAAACACTTTAGGTTCTGTGCCTTAGGCGCTCGCAGTAGGTTTAACTGATTAAATTAGGTTCAAGGCGCGAAAAGGGGCGCATACTTGTTGTATGCAACCCTTTCCGTAACGCTGAAGACGAAAGGATAAGCAAACAAGATGATCAAGTTATTTTTTGACAGACCCTAACGGACGATATAAAAAAATGAGCACTGTCCCCATTCCTGATCCCTTTGAAGTTGCCAGTCCGGGTACCCGGTTGAGGTTGCTAAGTTACAATATTCAGGTGGGTATTGCTGCCAAACGCTATCGGGATTACGTTACCGATAGTTGGAAGCATGTGTTGCCTCATGCACAAATCTACGACAACCTGGGGCGCATCGCACGTGCCATCAGTGGTTTTGATATCGTGGCTTTGCAAGAGGTAGACGGAGGCAGTCTGCGTTCCAGTTTTATCAATCAGACGGAATACCTCGCCACACGGGCCGATTTTCCCTTTTGGCATCACCAAACCAACCGTAATCTTGGCAAAATCGCGGCTCACAGCAATGGTCTTTTGAGTCGTTACCGACCCACACAGATCCACGAACACAAATTGCCCGGTCTATTGCCCGGTCGCGGAGTAATGGTGGTGCGCTATGGCCCCCAAGACAATCCGCTGGTGCTGCTTATTATGCACATGGCTTTGGGTAAACGTGCGCGGCAACGGCAGTTTGAATACGTCACGCGTATCGTCAATCAGTATCAACACGTCATTGTCATGGGCGATCTCAATTGCCAACCGGACAGTAACGAAATGCAATTCCTGATTTCCGCCACGGATTTGTGCGAACCCTGCCACGGTTTGAAAACCTTTCCCAGTTGGCGGCCGGCGCGCACTCTTGATCACATCCTCATTTCCTCAAGCCTGCAAGTGCATGATGTGCATGTCATGCAGCATCTGCTTTCCGATCATCTGCCCATCGCCATGGAAATTATTTTACCAGACGAATTTCATATAGCCGCCTAAACTCAGCCCATGGATGAAGAAAACTGGAAGCAAAAATATCTTGCGAGCCTGGATAATCTCGAAAAACAGGAAAACAAATGGCAGAGCACCGAAGCCTTGCTCAAACAGGGGCTCACCCGCGTTGCTTTGGCTGCACAAGGGCTAGATGCTGCGCTGGATGACGATCTTGCGCTGTTGCGTAAAATTCTGCGTAAAGACGTTGACCTGCAACAACTCGAAAATGTGGTCAGTGATTTGGGTCAATCCGTCAAACGATTGGACGAACACCGTAGTGATAAACGTACCACTCGCAGCCCACAGGAGCTGCTGACCTACTGGTTGGACAGCCTGTCTTTTCCCGCTTCGCTCAGCGAGCGCATCAAAGCCTTGCGCCAGAAAATTGAAATTGCGCATAATTTCACCGAAATGGAAGCGCCCCTGCGTGAACTGGCGGAATTGATCAACGAAGCACTGCAGCATGAAAATGCTGTTCCGCAACATTCTTCGCAAAACAAGGAACAATCGCGCGGCGGTTTTTTCAGCCGTTTGTTTGGCGGTGATACTCAAAACGTCAGCGGCGAACAGACACAAACTCACGGTGCAACGGATAAATCCGCTGCACCTCAAATCAATGAGTTTTGCATTCAGTTGCTGGACACGCTAAGCCTGCCTGCAGAACTTACCGATCAGGTGGAAAACCTCAAAGACCGATTCGGCGAAGGTCTTTCAGAGCGCTCGGCTGCACCTGCGCTGACGGCCATTGCCAATCTCATCTCCGCTATGCGTCAACAAATGGAAACGGAAAATAAAGAACTACAGGTTTTTTTGCACCAGCTTGGCGATAACCTCAAAGAGATTGACCAAAACCTTTCCGGGGCACAAAATTCGCACAAAGCATCAATGAGCAACGGTCGTGAATTCGATGCTGTGGTGCATGCCCACGTACAAGATATTCAGAGCACAGTAGAAGCTGCACCGGAATCCAGCCAGCTCAAGCAGCAAATTCAGGGGCGACTCGATGCCATTCGCAAACATCTTGACCAATTTCGTGAAACAGAAGAGACACGCCAGTTACAGTTAGAGATTCAGTTGGCACACCTCAACAGCCGCGTACATGGTATGGAAAATGAAGGTGAAAAATTACGCCAACGCCTGCAAGAAAAACACGAACAAGCCGTGCGTGACCCGCTTACCGGTTTGCACAATCGTCTCGCCTACGACGAAAGAGCCATGCAGGAATTCGCTCGTTGGAAACGCTACGGGAAACCCATGGTACTGATGATGATCGATGTTGATCATTTTAAAAATGTTAATGATACCTACGGTCACAAAGCCGGTGATAAAGCATTGGTATTAATTGCCGAGCAGCTACGCAATCATTTGCGTGAAAGTGATTTTCTCGCTCGCTTCGGTGGTGAAGAATTTGTCGTGCTGATGCCGGAAACTGATCTTGCAGCCGCTGTGATTGCTGCCGAAAAATTACGTGCCGCCGTTGAGCAATGCCAATTTCATTATCAAAATACACACGTTGGCATTACCATTTCCGCTGGGCTTGCCCAGTTGTGCAAAGACGATAATCCCGAAAGCCTGTTTCAGCGCGCTGATGAAGCTATGTACCGTGCCAAAGAGGCAGGACGTAATCAATGTTTGATTGAAGCCTTTTCCTGACAATTATTAACGTGGCACATAAATCCGCACCTGAAGCTAAAACCAATAGCGAAAAAAAGATTCGCATCGATAAGTGGCTATGGGCCGCACGTTTTTATAAAACCCGATCACTTGCCAGTGAAGCGATTAAAGGCGGAAAGGTCAGCGTCAACAATCATCGCGCCAAACCCAGTCGGGAAGTAGGGCTGGGTGACACGCTTGTTCTTCGTCAGGGTTTTGATGAAAAGACCGTCATCGTGCAAGCGCTTTCTGACAAGCGTGGTCCGGCCACCGTAGCGCAACAGCTTTATCAGGAAACAGAGCTCAGTATTCAGAAGCGTGAAAAAGAAAAAGAATTGCGCAAGCTTGCTGCAGTGCAGCAGCCACATGGGGAAGGGCGACCGACCAAACGCTTGCGGCGACAGATACATCGATTTACGCGACCGGAATCATAATTCTAAATTAACTCCTTAAACCTACTGCGGGTTTCTAAGGCGCAGAGCCTAAAGCTTTTTTCAGAACATCTTGAACTCACTGTATGAGTGATACACCTTTATCCAAAATACCCTGAAAAAACACTTTATTTTCTACACCTTAGTCGCTCTCACCACGGTTTAACGGATTAATTTAGGATAATCGGAATTGCGTCAAAGTGTTTTCTGTCAGTCATGAAGTGCCGGAGGCAATTCTGGAATTCTTTGAACAATAAACTCTCCTGTCAGGCTTTCAAGAAAAGCAACCAAATGTTCGACTTGTTGGTCTGTTAAGTTTCGATTGCGCTGAGCACGTGCCATGACGCGAACAGCCTGGTCCAATGACTTCACAGAACCGTTATGAAAATAAGGTGCTGTGAGTGCGATATTGCGCAGTGTCGGTACCCGCCATTTCCCTGTGTGACTGCCACTTTTCCCCTGGTTGTATCCCAGGTCATCTTTTAATCTGTATTGCTCATCATAAGGGCTGGAAAAGGCAGGAAACCATTGATAATACACTTCGCCTTTAGCCAGGGTAGAGGGTCCAGCAAGAGCTGGCCCCTTGTGGCAGTTTATGCAACCAATAGACTCAAATTCTTTCATGCCAGATTGTGCTTGTGCTGATAACGCAGTTTTATCGCCCCGTAAAAAACGGTCGAAGGGACTGTTTGGCGTAATGAGTGTGCGTTCATATGCGGCTATTGCTTTGGCGATATTATCAAAAGTTACAGGCTCATCAGCGCCAAAAATGTCACTGAACTGTTTGTAGTAACCTGGAATGGATGCGATGCGTTCGACTGCCGCATTCTGGTGAGGCATACCCATTTCAATGGGATTTAGAATGGGGCCTTTTGCCTGCTCTTCCAGTGACGGTGCGCGTCCATCCCAATATTGGGAGCTGAGAAAAGCGGCGTTCCAAACCGTGGGGGAGGATCGCTCTCCTTTTTGCCCGTCAACACCCGTTGCAACGGCCTGGCTGTCGGTACCATTGCCTGTTACATCGTGGCATGAGTTACAGGACACTGTTCCATCAATGGATAAGCGAGGATCAAAAAATAATTGTTTCCCCAGTTTGATCTTAGCTGTTGAGCCTGGATTATCTTCAGGCTCTGGCGCGACCAGAGGCAGAGGCTCGAAAGCAGCTTGGGCATAGGCACTCAGCATTAATAAAAGAACGGCTGCCTGAGTAATATTTTTGTTAATAACCATCACTATTCCCACATTTTTCATGCCTGAGGTTTCCTCCTGGGTGTATTCACGGGCAGATTGTTCCGTCAAAAACACCGCCAGTACCAAGGGAGCTGTCGGGAGTGCTTTTGATCTGCTAGCAGGAAAAGTGAATACAAGAATCAGGCCATATTTTTTATTGTCATAAAGTTCATAATAATCAACAGTGTAGAGAGTTAGTCTGGGAGTAGTATATTGCGACAATCTTATGGTTGACGACATATAGTGTATTTAACGATATTTCGTCACCACTATGCTGTTTGATCACCAAATAGCGTAAAAATGTCGTTCCGTAAATAGAAAAATGCTGATAAGGTGAATTGAATATGAAAAACGCATGTTTTTTACACCAAAAATAAATCAGGTGTTTTATGAATAAAAACTTGAAAGTGAGCGCCTACAGCCTGCATTGGACAGTTGATAAAAGCATGCGTGTTACCCGTTACCGGGGAGAAGTTTGGCCATTTCTCGAAGGCCAAAAAATAATTTTGAATCAATATTTAGAAAAGCTTGGGCTCACTCCTGAGCATATCAAGTGGCACAAAAAAGCATTAAATGGTGAAAGCTTGTGTTATGAGCAATATTTTGATGGAAAAACATGGCTTTTCACGCTTGCCCCATTATACGACGATATGAAGAGTGTGCTTGGTGTGGAAGCTGTGGTTGTTGACGTGAGCAGTTATAAAAGTGCTGAGCATGATTTAAAGGCACTCAAATATCGTGCTGAATCAATCCTTAATGCTGCTGGAGAAGGGATATACGGCCTTAACCTGGAAGGTAAGGCTGTTTTTGTGAATCCTGCCGCTGAACGAATGACTGGCTGGAGTTCAGAAGAAACAATAGGTCGCTCTATCCATTATCTTCACCACCACAGTCACGAAGATGGAACGCCATACCCGCATGAAGAATGTCCGATTTATGCGGCAATAAGGGATGGTGAAATACATCAGGTTGAAGATGAGGTCTTTTGGCGAAAAGATGGTTCATACTTTCCTGTTGAATATACCAGTACGCCGATTTATGAAGATGGAAAAGTTACCGGTGCCGTTGCGGTGTTTAAAGATATCACTGTACAAAAAAAAGCGAAGCAAGGTTTGATCGAGGCCTTTGAAGAAGTGGCACGATTAAAGGAACAGCTTGAAGAGCAAAACAATTATCTACAGGAAGAAATACGCGAAGAGCGTAATTTTGGTGAAATTATAGGTACTTCGTTACCCGTTCGGCTTATGTTACAAAAGATCGAACATGTTGCTCCCACAGATGCCAGCGTACTTGTGTTAGGGGAGAGCGGCACAGGCAAGGAGCTTATTGCGCACGCCATACATAAAAACAGCCCTCGGAGAGATAATCCTCTGGTGAAGATTAACTGTGGCACGCTGTCTGCCGGTTTGGTTGAAAGTGAACTCTTTGGTCATGAGAAAGGAGCATTCACGGGTGCTCACGAGCGTCGTAAGGGACGATTTGAACTTGCTGATAAAGGGACTTTGTTTTTGGATGAGATTGGTGAATTGCCACTGGATATTCAGGTCAAGTTATTGCGCGTTTTGCAGGAGCATGAAATTGAGCGCCTGGGTGGAGAAAGGCCCATAAGTGTTAACGTAAGGATAATTGCGGCAACTAATCGTGATTTAGCTCAACAGGTTGCTGAAGGACAGTTTCGTAAGGATCTTTATTATCGCCTGAATGTTTTTCCTATCGATGCCCCTGCTTTGCGTGAGCGGGCTGAAGATATTCCGTTGCTTGCAAAACATTTTTTGAGTCGAGCTGCGCGAAAATTTGGAAAACCTTTGACTGGGTTTAGCCATGACGGGCTGACATTGTTAGAGCGTTACAGGTGGCCGGGAAATATACGTGAACTACAAAATGTCATCGAACGAGCAGCGATTTTAGCCTTATCTGCCAATATCGATATAACAGGCTTGCTTCCACAACAGTCTGACTCGCCTTCTCATTCTCAGACACTTCTCAGTCTTGAAGATGTTGAACGTGCCCATATACAGCGCGTTCTTGCTAATGTTCGGGGTGTTATCTCTGGAAATAAAGGAGCTGCCGCCATTCTATGTATGCACCCAAATACCCTACGTTCACGGATGATCAAACTCGGTATAAAAATAAGTGACATTGATTTCACAAAGCGCTAATAAGGGTGATGGGTATTAGCCATATCAGCAATAAAGTACTTCGGCAAGTTTCATCGCTTTCAATACAAATACTATAATCTGCAATATCAACCTCTATAAGTATATTTCAGATAGGTATGCGGCATTGTCAGTATTCGCATCATCCACACTGGTTTGATTTTAATAAGCCTGCTGGTACCTAGCTATCCAGACAAAACTACGAAATATCACCAAATAAACCAAATATCGTAAGCATATCCTCGGTAATAACTTAAATGTCGTGCCAGCAACTTTCTGTGTGGCTGATTAATCGGAGAGCTTCAGCATAAACAAAGCATGGTCTAAATATTGCTTGGTTATACTTTTATTAGCCCTCGATAATAAAGACATATAACCATATGAACTTCGCCAGCCTTTATCTTATATCACTAACTACATTTTTTATTGCGGTTGTTTTTCTAAAGCTGGTCATGTCGACCATTACAAGCAACTAACAATGGCGATGAATGTTAAATGAAATAATGATGACCGAAACAGAACTTATTGCTACATTATCACGCGTACAATTTGGTGTTACAGCAAGCTATCACATCATCTTTCCCAGTTTATTAATTGGTTTATCCACGCTGCTGACCTACCTTTACGGAAAGTGGCTTAAAACCAATAAGCACGTATATCTTGCCAGTTACGAGCTATGGTTGAAATTATTGATCATTGTATATTTGCTTGCTGCCATTACTGGCGTGGCACTTTCATCACAGTTGGACAATATTTTTGGCGGGTTTTATCACGAGGTGGAAGATGCCCTTTCTCCTATACGTCGGATTGAGTTGGTTCTTGCGATAATTCTAGAAGGTGGCTGTATTGGTGTCATGCTCTTTTATGCGCGAGCTCAACGATCTTATGGTCGTTTTTCTGCAACGATTTTATTCAATATAGGGATTTTTTTAACCGCACTGTTTGTGATTAGCAGGAATTCATGGATGAATACACCAGCAGGAGTTGAATGGATTGATAATGAAATCCAAGTGTTAAGTTATATTGACATTCTTTTCAATCCTAGCTTCCCATTGCGCTATTTGCATATGATTGTGGCAGGGTTAATGGCAACCAGTTTTGTTGTAATGGGAATATCCGCCTTCAGGCTGCTTAAAAATAAGCGTGATATCGTCTCTATCAAGAGTTTTTCGATTGGATTCAAAGCTGCACTGGTGTTCACGATCTTTCAATTTGTTATCGGTGATCTGCACGGACTTAATATATTCAAACATCAACCATTAAAAATAGCGAGCATGGAAGGGCAGTGGGAAACCGAAAAAGGAGGTGGTTTTATTGTCTGGGCAACTCCTGATGAAGAAAATGAAATCAATCACAATGAAATAAAAATACCTTATGCATTGAGTGTTATTCTTACTCACGAAATTAATGGTGAAATACCGGGAATAAAAGAAATTCCTGCCGATGAGCGACCCAATATAAGTCTTGCGTTTTATGCCTTTCGGATTATGTTGTTTATGTCATTATTGATGTTGGGCATGGTGCTTGTCGGTGCAATAAAATCAAAGAATAAACCCCTTTATCAACAAAAATGGTTTTTAAGGAGCGTCTTTTATCTCTCTCCCTCCGGGCTGATCGCAATTATTGCTGGATGGATTGCCGCCGAAGTTGCCCGCCAACCCTGGACTGTTTATGGCATACTTAAAACCAACCAAATAATCAGTGCGCACTCTGTTGATCAGGTGGTCACATCGATAATAGTATTCTCACTGCTATACTTGTTTTTATCTGTCGCGGCGATATTGCTTATCGGAAGAATCGTTCTCAATGGTGATGTGCAAGCAGATATAAAGCAGAAAATGATAAACACCTGACTGTGGCTTGAGGCCCGTTAAAAAATAAGTAAAAAGAACTTTTTAATATCGATTTCAAAGGTGATAAAATGAGAAACGAAACGCAGTATGGTCGGATTTGATACGAGTTATTATATCTTTTTGTATTGAGGTAGTGGTATGTAGCCATCAAGGCCCTCAACATTTTTAAGCCATTTATTGACGGCTTTATATGGTTTTAAAGATACCCCACTTTCCTCACACATTGCGGTGTATGGATAACAGGCTATGTCGCACACTGTCGGGTTTTCTTGTGTAGCCAACCATTTTGTTTGCTCAAGTTGATTATCTAATATTTTAAGGGCTATTGCACTCAATGCGTGGCATTCTTCTAATGTGCCAGATTTTGCGAAATCAGTTGGAATGTTCATTTTCTTTGCTCTAGCGCGGGCTAAACCGTATCGATTTTCATTTTGCTCAAAGGTCAACCATCTTATTACATTGGACAATACAATAGCATCGTCTGGCAACCAATTATCTCTGTCGTAGCGCTTAGCCAAGTAAACCAATATTGCTGAGGAGTCATAGAGTGTTGTGACATTATCTGTCAGCACAGGCAAAAGGCCATTTGGGTTGAGCGAAAGAAATTCATCGGTCTTGTGTTCGCCAGTCATAATATTGACAGGAATCTTTATGCACTCAATGCCGAGCAGAGATAAAAACAACCGTATCTTGTAACAATTACCAGATCTATTTAGATCGTAAAGTTTCATCATTATATTTTTTCTTTTTTTAGCGTTGTAGAAAGAACCCATTGAACATATTGTGTACGTTCAGCATGATTTTCAGTTTCTTATTATCAGCCATCAGTTTTTTAGTCGGTGGTTATTTAGTAGTTTTTTTTAAGATCTAAACCTTTCCGTAAAGTAAACTTTCTTGTAGCCAGGGGCAAGTAGTGTTCGCCACGCCAGCTTTACGGTACGGTATTTTCACTTTACGTTGTCATTGATTTTTCGATTTTTTTGCGCTGATTCAGCAGCATCGGCTTTTTTATGTGTAGCGGATGATGTCTACAATAATCACTCAATAACTAAGTGGTTATTAATGGCTATTTATCGAGATATTTGATGCAATTCACAAAATTGAATTTTATTTGGCGTTTTTTGCGAACTGGACGATAGCTTCTCTGAGAATGGCGTCACACTTTTTTAGTGTTGTCGCTTCTCGAATAATCAAGTTTTGAAAAAGGGCAACCCTATCCGAAAGGTTTGGGGCGCAAAGTTACCGGTCTAAGGGGCGAGATCCTATGGCAGCGGGATTACCAAAACAATTGAGCATTGTGCCATTTTCTGTAGCGAGCCGCGTGGTGACGTTGTGTACTCATGCTATCGAAAAAACTCTCCCTCTGTTGTTTGTCTTTCCCGTGCAGCATCGCCTGCCTGCTTAGGCCTTTAACCCGAAAACATTCGGTCTCACAAGAGTATCAAAAATGAATAAACAATTGTGTGTGTACAGTGCCTTGACTTTAATTGCCGTTCTAATGTTGTTCGGTTGCGGTGGTGGGGGCGGTGATAATGCCGTTGAGCCGATTAATAATGGCCCTGCACAAGGAGAGACGATCATTAATGGTCGTGCTTAAAAAATGATGTCTAGTCGTACTATGTTCTTATTCATTTTGTTTATCAGCGGTTTTCTGTTTGCTGCCCCAATTTCCGCAGAGACCGTTAAGTTTATTTATATTTATAACGAAGCAGGGCAATTACTTTCCCCCATCAATACTGCGAATCAATGTCCTGATCCTGAAGGTGGTAATGGCCCTGCTGAAATTTGTCGCGGGGTCGCTGTCGATAATAATGGTGATTATAGTCTGCGCCTGAGAAGCGCTGACTTGTCGAATACCGATAATTTTGTATTTGTTGCTAATCAATACCGTTTTATTGTGGCCGGATCACATCCCAGTGTTACTGAAGATGTTTATATTTTTCTTGATAGCAAACGCCGTGTGGATGGTGTGGCGGTCGATGCGATTAATACTAGTTTGGATATTAATCTTATTTCCGAAGCGACAGTACATGCTGTCGAGTCTGTTTACCAATTACCACGAGGTCGGACTGGTACTGTCGGTACTTTATTAGGTGATGTATTGGCTAATCTCAATGCCAATGACTTAAATCGTGCCATGGGTAATGGTCGCGCTGATAATGCGGCAACTGATGCTGAAACCCAGCGCCAACGTGAAATCATGCAAGCGCAGCAAAACTCCATGGGTGATGAAAAACAGGCTGCTTTGGAAAGGTTGGCAGAAGTTGCAGTACTGAATGTCAACAATCCGGTAGTGAATGATTATTTACGTAAAAATGTCATCCAAGCGGTGTCAGATCCGGACTATATGACAGAAGTAGTTGATCGAGTATTCAGTCATGTCGCCGCAGTACAAACGGCAGGATCAGGTGAGTCGGTGATGATTCTCGATGCGGATCGTTATGTGATATATCCACAACAAGTTGCCAATCTCACCACTGAACGAAGTCTTAACCCCGATGGTTTTTTTGCGTATACCTGGAATGGTGTGGATAGCATCACGCCTGTTGCTACGTTTACACATGATAATACAGGCGATTTTTTGGTGTGTGCGACAGGTGAAATTTCCGGAGGTAATGACAGCAGTACAGATTGCTTACGTCTGTTGATTAAAGATGAAGTGGAAGCTGTTGCCACCTATAGTGAACGTCGTGTGCCGGAAGGAGCAGTGGTTGATTTTTCAGGGCGTTATAGTGTTGGTGCGGATACCTATAGTTGGAGTGGCCACAACACTATCAGTAATAACAATATGCGTGATGCCATTTGGATAGCGCCGCAAGTACCCGGTGTTTATACTTTCACACTATCGATAAATAATGGTGAGGATAGCGATAGTTTTAGTATCGAAGTTTATGACATTCAGCCAGTAGCCATTGCTCAAGCGGATAAAGAAATGGTGTATCTAGGTGATGCCAATGAGACCATTACATTTTTATCGAGCAGCATATCCACTGATGGAACATCAGTGGATAGCTTGTTATGGCAAGTTGTTGATCGACCGGATGACGCAAACCCAGTTACCTCTGATAGCAGCGCGGAATCTTTTCAGTTCACCGCCAATATGTCTGGACTCTATACCATTCGTTTAACGGCGAGTAAAAATGGTGGTGCCGATAGCACGGAGCTTATCGTACAGGTCCGTGAACATGGTGTGCCGGTTGCTAATGCTGGCCCGGACAAAATTGCTTTCCGTCACCAGGAGGTCATGTTAGATGGCTCATACAGTTATGGTGCCGATGATCTTGCTATTACACCAAATTGGGCAACCGATGGTGGGATGCTTGGCAATATTAATCAGCTTATTACGCCTTTCACTTCCGCCCAAATGGGGATTTTCACTGCCACATTAACCATTAACGATGGTTTTAAATCAGCGATGGATAGTGTCAATATCGAGGTGAAAAACCGCGTTCCAGCCGCATCTGATGCGGTAGTGGCGAATGTGCTTAACGAGTTATTGCAAGGCCTGTTGGTTGCCGTGGATGGCGATGGTGATACGCTGACTTATTCACTGGTGAGTGAGCCGCAAAATGGCGGCGTAACGATTGACCCATTAACGGGGGCATTTACCTATGTCCCCGGTGGAGACAAGGGTTGCCATTACAGTCCGCATGCGCGACCACAGTTGAATGATCAGAGTGGTCAAGATGTGCCGGTGATAAAACTTTGTGCCGATAAATATGTTGTTGCGTCAGGTGAAACGGTGAACCTCACTACCTCCAACAGTATCAATGCAACTAAGTTACAGGGTCACAGCTGGGTTAATGCAGCGCCGGATGTTAATGATATACGTTTGGCAACCTTTGTGAGTGGCGATGTTGGATTACATGAAGTTTGTGTTGTCGGCAATATTGGTAATGGTGTGAATACCAGTACAGCCTGTGTCGAAATCTTAGTCGATGGCTCGGCCAGTGGTGGTGGTCCTGTTGAAGACGGTTATGTTGATTGCTTTACCTATAATGTCAGCGATGGAATAGACGTATCCAAAGATGCGCAAGTATGCCTCACTGTTGGTTGGGAAAACGCAGCACCTGAAATCAATGATCTCAGTATTGCTGTAATGGAAGATATCCATTTTTCTAATACCTTTGTGGCGACAGATTTGGATGGGCATCCGATTACGTTTCACATTGGTGATAATCCAAGCCTGGGCAGTGTTGTGATTGATCAGGCAAGTGGTAACTACACCTATACACCGAACGAAAATGTAAATTCAGATTTAAATGGCGTTGATACCTTCACTGTGCTCGCACATGATGGGTTTGAATTTAGTATTGCAGCGATGGTGACGGTATCGATTTCTACTGTTAATGATGTCCCCGTTGCCTTCTTTACGGGTAGTGTATCTACCGATGAAGATACGTCTGTTACGGGTATGTTAGGTGCAATGGACCCTGATGGCGATATGTTGGATATTCGCCTCGTCGTACAAGGTGCTAAAGGTGACGTGGTCATCACTGATGCACAAAGTGGTGCATTCATATACAACCCACATCTTAATGAAAATGGTGGTGATAGCTTTTACTTCGTTGTTAATGATGGCACAGTCGATGGCAACTTAGAACAAGTGATGATTAACATTATACCCGTCAATGATGCCCCAATAGCCACTGATATAGGACCATTAACGGCACATTCAGATACAGCGCTAAATGATCAACTTGCAGGCAATGATGTGGATGGAGATGCCTTGCTTTATAGTATTGTGGCCAATCCAGAAAAAGGCACGGTGAGTATTGAACCAGAAACCGGTGCCTTTATCTTTACACCTGATGGCACACAATTGGGCGTAGATAGCTTTAGTTATCGTGTCAGTGATGGCTTATTAACCTCCAGCGTGGCAACTGTCGGCATCAATATTTTACTGGCTAATACCGCGCCGATGGCCGTAGCACAGGTCATTAATGTGGTGGAAGGCGTGACATATGGTGGCACGCTTACCGGTATTGATCCGGAAAATGCACCACTGAGTTTTGCGCTTATCAGTGAGGGGAGATTGGGTGATGTGGAACTTACCAATGCCACGAATGGTGAGTTTGAATATACCGCTACGGCACCGGGTACAGATTTCTTTTCTTTTACAACGAGCGATGGTAGTAAGACTTCAACGACAGCTAATGTGACAGTGAATGTCATCAGTGCTGAAAATTTCTGTGCAGGCCCTAATAGTTTTCCGGTGGATGCGGATGGTGATGGTTATGCCGATTATGTGGAAGCACATTTTGGTATAGCGGCAAATGATGATGCGGTAACCCCCTTTGGTTTGGATTCTGTTGCCGCAGGTGTTTCATTTATTGATGACGACGACAATGATGGCTATCTTGATTATATCGAATTATGGTTATCCTCTGATTATACCAGCGATGTCAGCAAACCCAGCACATCACGTTTAACTCACTTGCCCAACTGCATGTTGGCAAATGGTGATTTCCAGCCACCTGCGATGCAAGCCTTCAGTGTGCTTACGCCAGTCGTCGATATTGATGCAACACCCACATCAGCAATGGCTCGTTTTGCCATTACTGCTTTGGATAATGCGGCTGGCATTGCGGCTATCGATGTGCTGCTTAACAGTCCTTCCGGCGCTGTATTGCCCGCGCATTTGACCGTTTCTGGCGCAGCAAAAGTATTGTATGCCGAATTCGATTCGACAGCATTCAGTCGTTATGCAGAAGCAGGCATTTGGACAGTTGAAGAATTGAAGGTGACGGATGTACGTGGCCATGTCCTATTGCTTACCTATGCTGATTTAGTGGCTCGTAGCTTTGATCATTCACTCACGGTTATTAATAGCCTGGGTGACGCATCTCTACCAAATCTGGGTTTATTCAATGTGCTTACGCCGATTGTAGATCTCACGGCGGGTGACAGTGTGGCTGCCTTCCGTGTTGAAGCTAATGATAGCCCTGCGGGTATTGGTCGTATCCATGTCAATCTACGCAGCCCTTCCGGCGATGTTTATCGCTGGGCCGAGACTCGCTTTAGCGGTAATCAAACCAGTGTTGCTGTGGACATAAATAGCAACGCATTTGATTCCTTTGCCGAGCCGGGTGTGTGGACGGTTACCGAACTGGCATTAGTCGATGAAGCAGGTAATAAACACATTTATACAACGACTGATTTAACGGGGAATGGTTATCCTGTCGAAGTGACAGTGATATCGAATTTAGATACCATCCCGCCAATGCTGGATTTCTTTGAAATTATCACCGATGTCATTGATCCCACGCCAGGTGATGTGCGCGCTGCTTATAATGTTACCGTTTCCGATACACAAAGTGGTGTGCACAATGTGGTGGTGACGCTTACCAGCCCATCCGGCTTTGTCTTATTGAGTAGCCATAATGCATTGGATGATCCTACTACGTTAAACACGCGCATTGATAGCGAAGCGTTTGCCAAAAATGCTGAAGGCGGTATCTGGTTAGTGAGCCAAGTTGATGTGGTGGATGCCAGCGGCAATGTCGCCAGCTATAACACGGCTGATCTCAGTGGTGCAGGCTTCGAGACAGAAATACACGTCGTGCGAACTTGTGGAGGTGCTATCTGTGTTCCTAATCATCCGCCCATCGCCCAGGGTATGAGCATCATCACGGATGAGGATGTGGCCGTGAGCGATACGCTAGTCGCCACCGATGAGGATGCACATGAGCTGATCTTTAGCATTGTCGATAATGGGGAATTGGGTCGTGCCGTCATTACTGATTCCGCAACGGGTGCTTTTACTTACACACCCAACGAAAATGCACATGGCACGGATATCTTTACCTTTAAAGCTGACGATGGTTACAACGAATCAAATATTGCCACAGTCATCGTTACCATTAATCCTATACCTGATGCGCCTACTGGTCGTGATATTGAAATCGAAGTATTGCGCAATACCCTGTTCAGCGGTGGCCTCCATGGTGAAGATGTTGATGGTGATGCCGTCACCTTTAGTATCGATACCAATGGTAGTCTGGGTACGGCGACCATTGTTGATGCCAATACGGGTGAATTTATTTATATGCCGAATGCCGATGTGTTGGGTGATGATACCTTCACTTATAGAGTAAATGACGGTGCGCTAAATTCTGTTACCAATACCGTGGCGGTGCATATCGTGCCCGAATTTGGTATTTCGGCATTCACCGTAATAACGCCGACGGTGAATAACCAGGATGGCATGGTATGGATTATTGCCGAAGTTAAAGTGTCCATCGGTAACAGTCAAATCGATGCCGCCTGGGTAACGCTCACAGGGCCTTCCGGGCAAACCATTCCTATGGCAGCAATAAATTTGTCATTAAACAATGACACAGCCATTACACTGGCAGCACAAGTGGACCCGACTGCGGTGAATCTAGAGTCGGGCGTATGGACTTTTAATAATCTCCGTGCTTTGCGCAAATCCACAGTGGCGAGCATTTTGGTGGCTGATGATATTGGAGCCACTGGCTTTAATGACGAAGTGCAGGTATTAAGCAAAGCCTCACCCATCGCCAATAACGATAGCATCACTACTCCGTTGGGTACTGTTTATTTCGGTACTCTCAGTGCTACTGATGCCGATGGCGATAGTCTTACCTACCGCCTTATTGGTAATGGAAGTCCGGGGCTGGTGACTTTATTGAATGCCAGTACGGGTGAATATAGTTTCACTCCACAGGCGATCGGTACCGGCTCTTTCTCTTTCCAAGTGAACGACGGCCTGTCTGATGCCGTTGTACGTGGCATTGTCTCTGTTACCGTTACTGATCCCGGTGATGGTATCCCGGTTGCTTCTGATAATACTCACCTGGTGGATCAAAATATCGCTTTCCTGGGTCATCTCATTGCCAGTGACCCCAATGCAAATCCATTGATCTACAGCATCGTAAATGCGCCAGCTCACGGGCGTTTGGATATTATCAATGCCAGCACTGGCGAGTTTGCCTATCACCCCGATGTGGACTACCTGGGAACTGACAGTTTTACCTTTAAAGTTAATGATGGCACACAGGATTCCAATATCGCTACAGTGACATTAAATATCGCTATCCCCAATGGCTCACCAGTAGCGAATAGTGAAACGATTATGGTATTACAAAATACTCCTCACAGTGAAACCTTGAATGCCGTTGACCCCAACGGTGATGCAATGACTTACCAGCTGCATTTCACCGGTAGCCTGGGTAGCATCATGCTGGATACCAATACAGGTGACTATACCTACACTCCGAATACCGATGTATTGGGCCGTGACTTCTTCATCTATTCGGTAAGTGATGGTGTCAATCACTCTGCACAAGTGACCGTGTGGGTGGATATCGTCAGTCTTGAACAGATTTGTGGTACTGGAGGTATCAAGCATGGTTTCGATACTGATGCCGATGGCTGGGCCGATGTGCTCGAGGTTGCTTTTGCCACCGACGCCAGCAATGCCGGTGATACACCTGCCGGTCTTGATGGTGATGCCTTGGGCGTATCCTTTATCAATGATGATGACGGCGACGGTATCGTAGATTATCAGGAACTCTGGTTGGGTTCAGATAAGGACATTATCAACTCCGTACCTGAATTATATGTTGCGGCTTGTTTTAATCCGGCTTCAGATGGTATTAAACCACGCCTATTGGGCTTCCAGTTGGCAACTCCAGTGGTCGATCTCAATGGCAGCGATACCGCAGTCTCCTTCGATATGACTTTGCTCGACAACGCATCCGGTATTCGCCGGGCCCGAGTTAGTCTGCGCAGTCCCGCTGGTGTACTGGTCACCAAGTCGTTGTCATACGCAAACTTCCCATTGTTAACCGGCCTGCGCATGACTACCGATCCTCTGGGTGAATTTGCCGAAGCAGGTATTTGGGACATCACCGGCCTGACGCTATTTGATGAAGCAGGAAACCGTCTGGATCTCAGTGCTGATGATCTCAGCGAAGCAGGTTTTGCCAGTAATGTGACGATCAGCAACAGTAACGGCGATGCCACCGGCCCAAATTTAGATAGCTTTGTGATTAGCAAACCTATCGTCTATCCCGGTACTGGTGCAGAAACCATGACATTCTCGTTAACCCTGTCTGACAGCGGTGCTGGTGTCAGCTCAGCGCGTGTGGACATGGTAAGTCCCAGTGGTGTTATTGTTAGTGCAGTCAATGCCTTGGCTGATCCGCTGGCTGCTGCCACCATGAGTCTGGAAACTCCTGTTTTGTCAGACCATTTGGAACAGGGCGTTTGGAACGTTCTCAGTGTGTTAGTTGTTGATGCTGCGGGTAATAGTGTGGAATATGTCGATACCTTGTCCGACATGGGTTTTGCCACCAGCCTGCAATCCACTAACCCGCAAAGTGACAACACTGCGCCGCTACTGGAATCCTTTGCGATACTAACGCCTGAGGTTTTCCCTGCGGATGGTAGTGCATTGATGAGCTTCTCGGCAATGGTCAGTGATGACCTGGCCGGTATCGAGAAAATCCGTGTAGACCTGCGCGGGCCATCTGGGCAAATTATGTATGCCTGGGGAAACTATTCGTCCAACTTCCCACTGAGTGATGCAGCACAAGTTGAAACCAGCATACTCAGCATGTTATTGGAAGAAGGTGTATGGACTGTAGAAACCGTAGTGGTCTTCGATGCAGCAGGAAATAGCCATCGAACTGAAACCGAAGTATTAAGCGCGGCAGGTATGGCAACTGAAGTGCAAGTCAGGTACTAGTACTCCGTCCAGGGTATATTGACGGATTTAGTTGGTCTGTCGACATTCAGGGCAAGGCAGGTCTTGCGGCGAATGGTCGCAATCTTTTGTGCCAACAGTAGGCGCTTTAGGCGAAACGCAGCCATGGAATGAAGAGGCTGTGCAATAAAGCCTGAATCTCAATAATGGTCCATGTGCAATAGTACCGATCAGCCAATAGCAAGTCATTGGTCGCTATGTCACAAAAAAGCCGGGACAACAACGAGATTTCTCCCATTCTTTTGCTTTGTGCCTTGATAGATTTCTTGAGCATACGATGCAATCGAATCTGTCGATTTAGGTATTGTGTCCTCTTATTTTTCTTTAAAATTATGTCCTTAGGGTGTGGAGTTTGTCGGAATTTTTTACACCTGGGTTTTTCCGCAAGTAGATTATTCAATAAAAACTGATAACATTTAACACGTTGCTGGTTTTGGTGCAGTATTTGCTTTCCCTGCCTACAATAACAATCAAACAATAAATACACCTCAAAACAAAAACAGGGAGCGTTTTCAACAGTGAAAAAAACTATTCACTGCCTTTTAAATTCTTGCTTCCATGCTGTTTCACACAACTGCCATTTTTATTTCTTAAGGCATAACAAATATGACAAGGTAGCTATGCCACGGAAAAACCAGTTAACTCATATTTTTTATTTTTAATGATAACCAGGGAGAGGGAAATTATGAAAAAAATATTGGTCATAATTGTAGTAATAATTACAGCTGGTTGTTCTTCATCAGGAGAAAAGGGAGATCAATCTACCGGGTTAAAACTTGAATTTACCGATACAGCAAAAGCTTTGCTTGGTTTGTTTTCCGGTCAGATGACTGAGCCGGATAACACTAAACCCTGTCGGATAACGCCATCATTAGCCGGATTTAACCATATCAAGAAAAAAGATAATGGCCTGTGTACAGAGGAGCAGCTTAAACAGTTAGATCCTTATATAGGGTCTTACACAGGAATAATGAATGGTGCAGATCAGGGGATGGTGAAACTTAATGTATCCAGAACTGGGGGTGTCACGGGCACAATAAACAGTAACAAACATGGTTTGTTTGAAGTTCGTGGTTCTTTTGTACTGAATGGCGATACATTAATGATTGTAACATCATCATTGAAATCCGTGACAATAAACGCCAGCGTATCTCAAGCAGGTAGTTTAACGGGCACCTGGAAGGATGATAAATCTAAAACCAATGGGCAGATAAGAGCAAGCCTCAGCAAAAGATTCAAATAAGGCATTAAATTATAATAAGATGAAAAACAGAGGGGTATTCTTTATTTATCTATGAACTCGATACAGACATTTTTAGAGAGCAGCAAATCTTCAATCTAGATTCTACAGTTGACCGCTTGGAGGATGTATTAACCTGTTGATGAATATAATGTTCTATGAATATGGAAAACCCACCTGTCGGGTGAGTCGCTACGACTTGTATAGCACGTTATTTTTTGCGTCTGGCCGCGTTGCGAGTCGTCGCAATAGGCAAACTATTACTCGACAACAGTTCCTGCGTTGTTTTATCTTCGGCCATCCATGGCCTCGTCCTCATCGCGCCTCGCCTAAAGCATCTACTGTTGATGCCAGTCACAAAACTTAACGCACTCTACAAGCCGTTCAACTGCGGATTCTAAGTTAAAGGGTAGCGTCCCTATATCATTAAAGCGCTCCTCACTTTGTAATCCATGAGCACTATTAGTGTAGTGGAGGTAGACATTTGTCATGCTACTGCTAACCCATACGACCCCAATTGAATGGTATTAAATAACCATCAAAGGGTGGTAAGGGGACTTTCATTCCATCAAACTCAGATTTAATGCATACAGAAAACTCTGTGCGCTTACCTAGATGAAACTCTTTAATTATTCCATCATCACTTATTTCATATACAGCAGAAAATGCCTCTTTACTCGATTTCTTATTATTTTCGGAACATCTATCGAAAACGTAGCTATAATTTTCGAAGAAGTCATCGATTAACTTTTTGTTATATTGCATTCCACGATCAGTATTAAGCTCATCTTTCGCTTGAGAATAAAGGCTGTGAAACTCATCAGAGGCCGTCGCGCTAAGAGGGATTGCAGCAGGAAGCAGCAATGCCAGAAGTAGTGAGCTTATATTTTTTTGTATTATATTCATATGATTACCCTTTCTTAGGTTGAGCAGATATTCGACCCGATGACTTCCTTTGCTATTGAAATTTTAATGATCGCTGATTCAAGTTTGAAGTGCAATCCCTGTTAATTTAGAAAATACTTGACTGGGCGTTTGATGTTCAAGTCATTTTGAGGGACGGCTGTTTAAGCATTTTATGATTGTGATCAATATCAGTTTGTGTGATAGGTGTGAAGTCACTGTCCTTTGGAAAGTGTTGTCGAATGAGCCCATTGATATTTTCGTTAGTGTGACATTTCCATGTTGAAGCATTCTGCTTAAAGCTCAACTATTTTAAATAGACCCCGAGTAACGAGTATGTTCACTATCACAACCGCAGATCCTGAAACCTATGAGCAAACGGTGATCTTCCTTGAAAAATACGATCTTGTGCGCGTGCGCCAAGGTGGGTAGAGTAAATTTATATGGCGATGTTTTCCACGCACCAAAGTTATATCCCTCATCGCCCTTATTTCGCTGTTAAAGAATAGTCGAGCTGACGATGAAGTGAGGGCAGGCGTTTAAAACAGGGTTAAATTGGCTCCACCTTTAACACCATGCCATCAGCACTAATGACTTTTACTTTTTTATCTTTTTCGCAGTCCGGGCCGCTAACCTGCCAATACGAATCATCGACATGAATTTTTCCATAACCATCTATGATGGGTTCGGTTAAGGTGAATACGCGCCCGACATATTGTGTTGCCCGTGCATTTAAAGTGTTGTCTTCAGATTCGGTGGGGTGCGCGCGCAAGCGGATGCGCCACAGGGCGATGCTGACTACAGATATCACCGAAAATAACAGTAGCTGTGATTCCCAGAGCATATTCGGGAACGCCCAAAGAATAAGGCCAACGACACCCGCCGATACGCCCAGCCATAGAAAAAAGGCACCGGGTATCATGACTTCTAAAATGATGAGCAGGACGGACAGTACCAGCCAGTGCCAAAAATCAATGGAGTCCATCATCATTGCTTACCCCTGTTTTGTATTTTTGATCAGGTCGGCCACGCCGCCGATGGCACCAATCACTCCGCTGGCCTCTAATGGCATAAAGACCATTTTTGAGTTTTCTGCGGTGCCGATTTTTTCCAATGATTCAATATACCGTTGTGCGACAAAATAGTTGATGGCATTAAGGTCACCGGCGGCGATAGCTTCAGATACCATTCGGGTAGCGTTTGCTTCGGCTTCGGCCAGTCTTTCGCGGGCCTCGGCATCACGTTTGGCTGCTTCCAGTCGACCCTCTGCTTCCAGGATAGCGGCTTGTTTCTCACCCATGGCTCGTTCGATTTCGGCTTGTTTGACACCTTCTGCGGCAAGCACCACAGCGCGTTTTTCGCGCTCGGCCTTCATTTGTTGCGCCATGGCGTGTTCAATGTCTGCAGGCGGTTTGATGTCTTTTATTTCCACACGAGTGACTTTGACGCCCCAGGGATTGGTTGCTTGATCAATCACGTCTAACAGACGGGCATTGATTTCATCACGCTTGGATAGCAGTTCATCCAGGTCCATGCTGCCCATCACCGTGCGTAAATTGGTAGTGCCCAGATTGTGAATGGCATAAGTGAGGTTGTTCACTTCGTAAGAGGATTTTGCAGCATCGATAATCTGGTAATAAAGTACCCCATCGACAGTGGCTGTTGCATTATCTTTAGTGATAATCACTTGGCGCTTGATATCCAGCACCTGCTCCATCACGTTTACCTTGTTACCGATCCGATCAACAATGGGCACGATAATATGCAGGCCAGGTTGTAATGTCCGGGTGAATTTGCCGAAACGCTCCACGGTGAAACGGTGTCCCTGTGTCACCACTTTCACGCCGGAAAAAATTACCGCAATGGCCAAACCGACCACAATCAATGCAAAGGCACTAAAACCAAATTCAAAATCAGGCATGTCAGTCTCCTGTCATAAAACGCTATGTGATTAGGACAGTATACAGGTCTTCGTGGATTGGGGTTTGCAGGTTGGTGGTGAGCTTGTGAATCCCAACATAAGCACTTCAGATCGGGGCGAGCCTTATTCAAATGACGTGTTGTTAATATGCTTTCACATTCCTTATTTTTTTAAATCGTCGTCATTATTTTGTTTATGTAACTTGAATCTTTCGCGGCGTTCTTCTGGAGAATATTCATCAATTTCTTGGAGATAAAGCTCTTCCTCTGTTTCAGAAAGTAAAGCCTCGCCATCTCCACATAAAACACCTTTTTCTTCAAAATCAGGGAATGCTTCAGGATTAAATAAACCTTCCATTGATTTTTTTATAGATTGACGTAGTTCTTCCATATCTTCAGGGTTATCAGGGTCGAGCTCTCTTCGTTTTTTGCCAGCCATTTTTTAATACACCTCACTAAAACAAAAATTTTCTTTTTGATTGTAGGAAGACCCTTTTTTACTCAAATAATGACCTCTAACTATCTCATTAATAGGGTTAATAATACGTAATTCTGTTGCACCTATCATTTTAGCATAAGCTTTATAACATAAAATATTAATATCGGTCACAAGTCCAACAAGGGGGGAATCATTGGGATTAGACTCAATTAAGTCTAATCGCAATTTACCACCTTTAGCTGTTGGTTTCCCTATGCTCGCACTACAGAGCCAATGTTTTCCATGCCAGATAGAAAGTTCAAAGCGTTTTGGTTTTGGTCTATATATTTTCAGCACCTTATCCCAATCCCATGCAACACGGCGTAAGCCTGACATTTCCTATTTTCTCAGTTCTCTTATGCAATTAACGGTGACCCCGTTAAAGGTAAGTGTACTTTTTGAAATGGCCTGACTTTTTTTATTTGTTAGCACAGGGGCTAATGCCCCATAGGCAAGATTACGCGAGTCTTCTCGTAAAGCTTCGTATCGGTTTTTTACTGCGGCATAACCTGGCTGGCGTTGTCCTATCATTTTTTTCTTACCCCCATTTTATATGTGTAAAATAATGTTTTTAATGGCAATAAACTATTGATTTACATTGATTTTTATGGCTTTCATGAAGTGCTCTGGTATTTGATTTCCGACAGACGATGATCTTTTCTTCCATTTCGTACCGTTTCTATGTCTGCAAGCCATTGTAATCAATCAGAGCATCTAATCTACGGTATGCCGTAATTTTTTCCTGATTGTTGGTTTTAATGGAGGAAACACGCACAATGCAGAAAATTATTTTTGAGGAACGGTTTTGCGGCTTTTAATTTCTCGTCTGGCCAGTGCTGCGGTGGTGATTTTCGGTGTGCTGGTACTGGTGTTCTTTCTGATTCATCTGGTGCCGGGTGATCCGGTGGAAGTCATGTTGGGCGAGTCAGCGCAAGCGGCAGATCGTGAGGCGTTGCGGCAATCGCTGGGGTTGGATCAACCACTCCTGTCACAATTTCTCACTTATCTTGGCAATATCGCGCAGTTTGATTTCGGCACTTCACTGCATTCCAAACGCCCCATTTTCGATATTTTACTGGAGCGTCTGCCTGCCACGCTGGAGCTTGCGTTGGCAGCTTTGTTTGTTGCGGTGCTGGTGGCTTTTCCGTTGGGTGTGATGGCGGCGGTGAGAAAGGATTCGGTCTGGGATCATGGCGCGATGGCAGTGTCGTTGTTGGGCGTGTCGATTCCCAATTTTTTGATGGGACCCATTTTGATTCTGGTGTTTGCGGTGTGGCTGGGTTGGTTTCCGGTGAGTGGGCGCGACGGGCTGGCTTCGTTGATATTGCCTGCAGTGACTCTGGGCACGGCCATGGCATCGATTCTCTCACGCATGGTACGGGCGACCTTGCTGGAAGTGCTGGGCGAGGATTACATTCGCACCGCACGCGCCAAAGGACTGGGGCCGCAAACGGTGATCTGGCGGCATGCGTTACGTAATGCGCTATTGCCGGTGATTACGTTGCTGGGTCTGCAACTGGGCGCGCTGCTGGCGGGTGCTGTCATTACCGAGGCAGTGTTTTCCTGGCCGGGTATCGGCCAATTGGTGATTGAAGCGATTCAGCGTCGTGATTATCCGGTGGTGCAGGCTTGCGTGCTGTTGATCAGTGTCATGTATGTGCTGGTGAACACGCTGACTGATATGGCTTACGGCTGGTTTGACCCGCGCATTCGCATGGGAGCTTCGGCATGAGTGGCAATACAGACACTACCGTTATGCTGAAGTCATCACGATTTGGCTTGGCCAGCATATTGGGCCTGTGGTTGCCACTGGCGGTGATCGTGTTATGGGCGCTGGTGGCACTTACCGCTTCCTTTCTACCGTTAACGCCGGATCAGGTTGTGCTGGAACATATCCTTTTGCCACCGGGTAGCGAGCTATGGTTAGGGGCAGATGATCTTGGACGCTCGCTGGCGGAACGCGCATTGGCCGGGGCGCAGACTTCGTTTCTCGTTGCACTGTGGGTGGTGCTGGTGTCCACTGTTGTTGGCACAGCCATTGGCACGCTTAGTGGCTACCTCGGTGGCCGTTGGGATTTACTAATGGTGCGCATCATCGATATTTTTCTTGCCTTTCCCGGCATTCTGTTGGCCATTGCGTTGGCAGGCATTCTCGGCCCTGGTATTGAAAACGTGGTGATTGCACTGAGTGTGGTGGGCTGGGTGGGTTATGCACGACTGGCGCGGGCGCAGGTGCTGAGTCTCAAACATCGCGAACATGTACAAGCGGCCATTGCGCTGGGTGCAGGCACGGGACGCATCGTGTTTCGACACTTGTTGCCACTGTTGATGGCACCGCTGATCGTTGAGGCCAGCTTTGGCATTGCCGGTATTGTTATTGCCGAAGCAGGGTTGTCGTTCCTCGGGTTAGGTGTGCAACCGCCGGAGGCTTCCTGGGGTAGCATGATCCGTGATGGTGCGCGCTATTTGCTGGTTGCGCCGCACATGGTGCTGGTGCCCGGTATAGCCTTGATGCTGGTGGTGTTGTCCGTCAATCTGCTCGGAGACCGCTTGCGGGATAAACTGGATGTGCGCAACCGGAAGCGATGAGCGTCCATATACCCGTAGCGATTGAGATTTAGGTTTTTATTGCATACCTTCATCATTCCATGGCGGCGTTGAAATTTCTCGCAATAGTCAGGCTATTATTCCTTAGACTTCCCCAGCTTTACAGTAACGACCCACTAAAAATGCAAATCGGAGTGCGCATGTATCACGGCGAACGCTTTAATGGCATCACCCACCTCGTTGGCGCCGCACTGGCTCTGGCGGGCTTGGTGGTGTTGGTGGTATTTGCCACGTTGCAGGGCGATATCTGGAAAATCGTCAGCTTTAGTATCTACGGTATATCCCTGTTTTTGTTGTACACCCTGTCGACGCTGTATCACTCCCTGCGCGGGCGGGCCAAGCAGATATTCATGAAGCTGGACCATGTGGCCATTTATTTGCTCATTGCAGGCACTTACACTCCTTTGACGCTGGTGACTTTGCAGGGTGCCTGGGGTTGGAGCCTGTTTGCTATTGTTTGGGGACTGGCGGTTATTGGTATTGTGGTAGATACTCTGCATCGACAGGGTTCGCGCAGTATCCAGATGGCTATCTATCTGCTCATGGGCTGGCTGATCGTGGTGGCCCTGTATCCTCTTTTTAAGGTTATGCCCACAGGTGGACTGGTATTGTTGATGTTAGGCGGGTTGTTTTATACCGGCGGCATTGTCTTTTATGCACTTGATGAACGAATCAAACACGCCCATGGTATTTGGCACCTGTTCGTACTGGCTGGCAGTATTTCGCATTATTTGATTATGTTGCTTTATGTGTTGTGAGTCGCCATGAGGAATGATGGAATGAACGTTTTAAAAATCCGCTAGGTTTAAGGCACCGGTCTTTATGGATAGAGTGTTTGTTACAGCCGTTTGAAAAGGAGGGGGATAAACCATGTTTTCGATAGAGTCATGTCCGCTTCCGGATGGTGCATTGCTGGGTGCTTACCAACGGGACGGGGTTTACACTGATTGTTACAGAGCCGAAATTTCCGGCATAGTGACTTACTCACAATATGTGCGTGCATTTTATACTACATCGATTTTCAAGCTGGAACGGTCCATTTTGAAATGGATCGTATCAAGGCCTTCGTCTGATGCAGAGGTTAATCAGTTGGCTGAGGGGAAAATCGATACATTTGCGGCATGGGATGTGGAAAAACGCTGCAAAAACCAATTGTTGATGTGTGATTTTCAAAAGCGCACAAGGTCATGGCTCATGATTGAATTTATCGAGAGTAAAAATGGCCCCCGAACGCGATTGTATTTTGGGTCTGCGGTTGTTCCGATAAAAAACATTAAAACGGGTAGATCTTCACTTGGCTTTGGTTTTCATGCGCTACTTTGGCTCCACAAAATTTACTCGGTTGTGCTCTTGTATTCTGCCAAGTCACGTCTTATGGAACACTGATCCCGCTGAATGGATGACATATTGTATAACAAAGCATTCAGGTAGGCACATGGAGGTCGCCCACCTGGGACGAATACAAAACCGCAGCCAATATTATTTGACCACTACAGTTGTTTGTCCAATGTGATGAAGCTATATGCGTGAGGATTTTTTTCATCTGCCGGAAAATCACTGCGTGCCGTTTCCTGCCAATGATGCAAATCAAATTCCGGGAACCAGGCATCTCCTTCAACATCGGTATGTACCAGTGTCATGTAAAGGCGGTTAGCGAGCGGCAGCGATTGTTTGTACAACGACATGCCACCGATGATCATGGTTTCTTCGCTGTCTTGCGTGGATTGCAAAGCATCTTCGAGGGATGTGTAAACGTCTACCCCATCGGCAGTGTACGAGGGGTTCCGGCTGATAATGATGTTACGCCGACCGGGTAGGGGTTTTGCGCCAAAGGACTCAAAGGTCAGGCGACCCATGATAATCGGTTTGCCCATGGTGTTCTGACGAAACCATTTCATATCTGCGGGTAGTTTCCACGGCAGTCGGTTTTCGATGCCGATGACACGATTGTCGGCCATGGCCCAGATCAGTGATAGGGTCATATGGCGACAGGTGCTTTGATATGTTCGTGTGATTGATGATTGACCATTTTAAAATCATCAAAGGTAAACAGATTATTGATGCCGGTGTTCATTTTTAATAGGGGCAAGGGAAGGAGGGCACACGAGAGCTGTAGTCTGGTCTGTTCCGAGTGAGTACTATGGTGAGCGTTATGGTGAGTACTACAAAGGTATTTAAGGTACCTGAACAAAAATTTACACACTACCAAAGCCCTTTATTCTATGGCCCAGATTATATAGGTGTTTCATCCCCAAGAATAGAAACACTTATCCCGTTGCGATCTAAATTATATAGTACTAGAACGATATGACAATACAATATTGTTAACATCGCATGAAGTTGATAATGCCGCCATAATCCAGCTTGATATCAAGCTGGCCCAGTTCCGCCAGAGAAATTACAGCCATCTCAAACAGTGAGCCACTAGAACTTAGATGCGCTCATAAAGCGAGTCAAACCTTGATGGTAGTCGATAACAGTGGAAAACTGTTACGCTAATTCAGAGGATATGCTCCGCGCTGGAATACGATCCTTACTAGAGCAAAATGCAACAAGTCGAAGCAGAGTTTTCCTCTGTCGCTTCCAACCATACGAAAAAGAGAAATCTCAAATGCCACGGGTATATATTCTTCGGGATAATTTTTTTCCCCTAACACTTTTTCAGAAGTCAATCATTCAGACAGCAACGGGCGCTTTAATAGCAGACTTTGGTTTATAACCAACAAGCTCGAAATCTTCGAATTCATATTCATAAATTGAGTCTGGGTTACGCTTTATTATCAGCCTGAAAAGCTTCTCAGGAGTGCGTTGACGTTGCGTATCCACTTGCTCCAGGTGCTGTATCAAGAGACAATAGGCGCCCACGCGGAAATCAAAAAAAAAGACAAAGAATTAGCGATGCTAGAACGCCGCCTTGAAATGAAAGAAAAATTAACGTGACCAGATTAATTTGAGCCCCGACACCAAACATTGATGGAATAAAGACAATGAAGAAATACCTAGAGTTACTACAAGATATTACAGACAATGGTATACAGAAAGGTGATAGGACGGGTACGGGTGCTACATCTGTATTTGGTCGCCAGTTTCGTCACAATTTACAAGACGGTTTTCCATTGCTGACAACGAAGAAACTTCACTTTAAAAGCATTGCCAATGAACTGATATGGTTTCTCAGTGGTGATACCAATACAAAATGGCTTAAGGATAATGGTGTCAGCATATGGGATGAATGGGCAACGGAATCAGGTGATCTTGGGCCAGTCTATGGCAAGCAGTGGGTCGCCTGGCCAACAAAAGAGGGCGGTGAAGTCAATCAAATTGACAATGTAGTTGACGCCCTAAAAAACAATCCTAATAGCCGCCGCATGCTATTTCATGCCTGGAATGTGGAATACCTGCCTGATGAATCGATCAGTCCGCAGGAAAACGTTCAAAATGGCAAAATGGCCCTGCCGCCCTGCCATCTTCTCTATCAATTTTATGTCGCTGATAACAAGTTATCGTCTCAGCTCTATATCCGCAGCTCAGATAGTTTCCTCGGACTCCCTTACAATATCGCATCATTGGCCTTGTTAACACATATGCTTGCTGATCAAACTAATCTCGTCGCCCATGAAATCATCGTCAGCCTTGGAGACTTGCATGCCTACAGCAATCATGAGGAGCAAATTCGAACTCAGCTATCACGCGAACCACGCACCTTGCCAAAATTGATGATTAAGCAAACCCCCAAGAGTATCTATGATTACACCTTCGATGACTTTGAGATTCAAGGATACGATCCTCTGCCATCTATTAAGGCACCCGTTGCTGTTTGAATGATGCGGCTTTGGCATTCCTTTTTTTCATGTGAAAGGGAGATCGAGACCTGGAGGTTTGGCTCTCCCGTTAGATAACATTTGCGTAAGCAAAATACGGAAAAAGGGGAATATAAATGACGTATGAACGAATTATGGGTATTCATGTCATTGATGATGAGGAATATCAAAAGTATCGAGATGGAATGATACCTATTTTGAATTCCTTTGGTGGTTCTTTTGGCTTCGATTTTAAAATAGCGGAAGTCCTTCTTTCAAAATCCGATGACGAAATTAATCGAGTATTCACCATTGAGTTTCCACGTAAGGAAGTGATGGATAGTTTTTTCTCTGACCCGGAATATTTGGAAGTTCAAAAACAGCATTTCAATAATTCTGTTAAGAGTAAAACTATTATTGCAATGTATGAGAAACACGAATAACCAGACATTCCTTAAGAAAAGGATGCTCGTGGTTTAATCCAGTCTACCCTCTCTCTCCATGGGCGGCTTGATGTAATAGTTAATAATTCTGCAATGAACGAGGTTATTCCACATGGCGAGCTAAGGATCGCTCGAACAATAACTGTCTCATTGGTGAGCTGGCCCGGTTTTTGGGGTGTGTGCAAGAGCATGGTGGAACCGCTACGCTTGTTCCACCCTACGATTTTACCTTGTGCATGAGGAGACGGAACAAACAAATCCCCGGTCCGGATTATGAATACCCAGCTTCAGCCATGTACGCAGGTAGGGTGGAACAAGCGAAGCGGTTCCACCAAAAGGTCAAGGGAAGAACATCCGTTCTTTCAACTTTTTCAACCTGAATGACCCTCTACATCAATAACCAAAAAGTGACAGTTATTGTTCGATCAACCCTAAATAGCACAACTCCAGAAATCTGGCGCAAGTTATATGGTGTAAATGTAGTTGCGCCTGCAACGAGGAGCAAAACCAGAAGAAATTGCAGATATTGCTAAAACGGTTATTGAGCCCAGCTACCTTACTGGCGAAGTACTATTAGATAATGGCGGCCTGAACTTAACATGATAATCGATGCATCTAATCAACTGTAGTTTTACATGCAGTAATTCTTAAGTGTGCCAGCTTAGACTTAATCTTGCATATTCGAGAAGCCGCGTCAGAGAAGTTCTGACAGCTACCCAATATAAAGCGGACATTGATTAGAGTCGCTTGATTTTCTGAAATGTCGCGTTTGGAGACATTTAAAATGGAGTGGTTAATCGCGCTGTTCCGGCATTCGATCTAGTAGCCTCCCGGTTCGCTCAATTTCTTTCCCGCCCTTTCCCCGGCATTCTTTCTGGTTGTCAGCGCCAGCTTCAGTTAATGTTTTAATTATGATAAGGAATAGAAATTGAATAATTTATACAATTGGCATCCCTGCTTCAGCCCGTCTTCGCCCGTTCTTCAATCACAAAAGCTCGAAATAGAACGACTATTCCTGTGCTTTTGTTCAATCAGAACGAACAAATACGGACTAAATCAGAGCGCCACTTGTATAAGTTATTCAATTTCTATTCCTAAGTGGATTCAAGGAGAAAATTCACATGGTTAATGACACTAAACAATGGCTTTGCCCTCGTAGAAAGGCGGCGGGTTTTAGTAGCCAAGATAGTTTTGCTTTAGCACTTAAATCTCATCGGCATAAGTCAATCAGCGAGCGAGATGTTCGTGGTTGGGAGAATTGCGACAAAAATTACCGTCGCAATGTTCCCTACCAAGCCATTGCCACGGTGCTTAACGAATATCTGCCTGAGGATAAGCAGATCACAGAAGAACAACTGCGCCAAGACCACAACCGTGATATTCGCCATTGCGAAATCAACGAACAGCGCCAGGAGGCGCACATTGATGAGCCTGTTCTTCGTCAAGCAATTGAGTGTTGTGATCCCAACTTAAAGGGTTTGTTGCTTAAAGAATGGAATGCTGACGGCAATGTTGGGTTAGCTGCTCATAACGTGGCAGAAGCAATCCGGGCCGGTGAGCCGAAACAGGTGTTGCTATCGTTTTCTCGTGTTTTTGAAAAAGTACTTCCAGTAAGGGTCGAGCGATCCCCGTTGTGCGAACAGGTTTGGAGGGTGGTCGATGCGGTGGCGAGGGCCTGCATCATTCCGGGTACTGAGTATAAGGTCGGGCAAGGTCAGAAGGTTGCTACCGATCAAGCTTGGTTAATTCGCATACGTTTGTTGGTAAAAGAGAACCTTCACATCAATGGTCTAAAGGCCAAACCGAATAGTGAAT
>Ga0316202_10000350_pt1 | contig 56375 bp, 42 predicted proteins | sample 3monrhotite_MG_FD_204934 | JGI IMG/M metagenome (GOLD analysis project Ga0316202, IMG submission 204934) | Microbial mat bacterial communities from mineral coupon in-situ incubated in ocean water Damariscotta River, Maine, United States -... | ecosystem: Environmental > Aquatic > Marine >...
CTTTGGCAATGCAGCAGAGAACATGGATGCAGGGTCTGTGGGATGCGTCAAAATCGTTCGACTTACCCGCCAAGTTCACCCCCATTTATTCGCTATGAATAGTTTCTAATGGAAAATCTCGGTTAAACATCACCGTTCCAACTACTGGTGTAGGGCTAGCCCAGCTCAATTCGGCAATTAATACTCAGCTTAATACCGCCACCGCAAGCTACGCAAAAACAGGGGCAACTACACCGATTATTCGACTGAATATAAGTAACTTAGCGGAATTGCTTCACGCCGCAGAAAAAATAGGAACAGCAGCCACAAGCGCGTCTAAGGGCACTGCATTGACAACTGCGCAACTAAATACCCAAGTTGCAAGCACAGTGCAAACTCAGCTAGCAACTATTAGCTCCGCAGTTACTGGCGGAAGTACGCTTGCAGAAGCAGAAACCGCGTCGATAACGAACGCTAAAGACGCCGGCCTCCTACTCGCCAACGCAAGCACAGCAGGGAAAAACTATTTCACCTCACTACTTTCATCTGGCCTGTATAGCTTTCAATCACCAAATAACATCGGATCAATCAATATTAGTAAACAAATTGCTTCTGGCACGACTACAGCACTAACAACTAGCAATACTGATTACGAGTGGACTGCCACTAGTAAAGCTTGGCTTACAAGCACGCCGATTAATAGTATTTGGTATCTTACCCCCACTTCAAAGGGAGGCTGGGTTGAACAAACCTCCACAGCAAGTAAGAGCATGAAAATCAATACAGATAGCACTATCACTTACAAATTTTCAGCATCAGGTGCTTCTGTTACGTTCATCCCTCAAGAAATCAAGCTAGATGGAAAACCTTTGGGAGTATGCAATACAAGTCCTGCTGGAAACTTGATAACTTGCAATCCCAGTACAGACGTTTATCCACAAGGCTCTATTCGCTACCAGCCAAGCAATATAAATTGGGGCTCAGATACATATAGTATAAGTACAGGCTCTGGGGCAATGACCGATGGCAATGGAACTCCGCTGACAACACTACCGACGCTTGGCACTGATATCTGCGTTGGAAACACTATATTCACCGCACTTCCCAATCCATTAGAAAATGGGAATAATTACACCGCAATATCAACTAACTCTTGCTCCCCTACAGATATTGCAACAGCAAAGAAGCAGCCAAGGCTTGCCATCGCTCCGATTTCTATATTGATCACCAGCAAAGCTACTGGCAACAGCACCGTACCCACCGTGTTATTTATACCTCGAGGTTATAGCAACTCCGCCGCATGGGGAATTACAAGGCCGACAATGAATGCACTCATTGCCGAGATTAATGGCGCTATTAAGATGGGCATATTTCATCCTAAGGGCCCTTCTGCCAACACGATCGGCGTACCTATCACATCTTACTTAAACAAAATAGCTATAGATGCAGATCTGCAGAAAGCAGGAGCTAGCGCGGCAACCCCCTAATTTGCTGCATTATTAAAATGCCAGCCTTGTGCTGGCATTTTTCATTCTATAATTTCCTACTATCGTTACGTCAGATTACGCGGGCGATTGCCGACACAGCTGTATGTTGTTGATGTTTCGCTTTTCTCTGAGCCTCAATAGTGGGATTTATAGCTTAATCCTAAATCTAGCAATTTTTCATGGATCAGCAAGCTATATTAAAACCCAGATGATGGTGCCACCTCCCTCCGTTATAATGCCACGCTATGCCCACAATCCAACTCCTCCCCGACCTGCTCATCAATCAAATCGCCGCTGGCGAAGTCATTGAGCGTCCCGCTTCTGCGCTAAAAGAATTATTGGAAAATAGTTTAGATGCAGGATCAAGCGAAATTGCGGTGCAATTAGAGGTGGGAGGCATCAAGTTGCTGCGTGTTCGTGACAATGGCGACGGAATCACACAAGCACAACTGGCGCTAGCATTAATGCGCCATGCCACCAGCAAGATCACCTCACTCAGTGATTTACAAAGCGTTGCCAGCATGGGCTTTCGCGGCGAGGCATTGGCCAGCATGGCGGCAGTTGCACAAATTTCGCTCACTAGTCGCCATAGTGAAGCGCCCCACGCATGGAAGATAGACAGCGTTAACGGCACACAAAGTGAAGCGGTACCTGCTGCTCATGCTTTCGGCACAAGCATTGAAATGCGGGAACTGTATTTCAACACACCAGCACGACGTAAATTTCTCAAAAGCGAAAATACAGAATATGCTTGGTGTGGAGAAACTTTTAAACGTATTGCGCTATCGCGCCCCGACATCGCTTTTTCCTTGCAGCACAACGGACGCATGGTATGGCAACTCCCCGCACAAAGCTTGTCGCAACGTATTACCGCTATCCTCGGAGCCGAATTTGGACAATATGCCGTAAACGTAGATCGAGAAATTGCTAATCTACATTTATATGGCATCGCCGCCCTTCCCGCCTATTCCCGTTCGTCGCGCGACGAACAATACTTCTTCGTAAACAGTCGCTTTGTGCGCGATAAAGTTTTGATGCATGCGGTTCGCCAAGCCTATCAAGACATATTGCATCACCAACGCCATGCGGCTTTCGTACTCTTCCTAGACATGCCGCCCGAACAAGTTGATGTCAACGTACATCCAGCAAAAAGCGAAGTGCGCTTCCGCGAAAGCCAAGGCATCCACCAGTTTGTATTCCATGCCCTGCAAGATGCACTAAGTACAACCATGGCAGAAGTACCAGCCGATACTACATCTGCAAGAGAGAACACTCCGACAACTCCAGAACAGACAGCATCCACAAGCCACCCCAGTGCCTACAATATGGCGCGCACGAAGCAGCAACGTATTCCATTCGCTGCCTCACAACAGGCTACGTATCAACTTTGGGAGGCTCAGACAGAAAAGGGGGAACAGGGAAGGGAGAAGGGTAAAAACCAAATCGCTTTTGATGCATCACTTTCATCCGGCGCTGAACTCCCTACCCTTCCCGCTGCCGAGCACCCCTTAGGCTACGCACTCGCTCAACTCTCAGGCATCTATATCCTTGCGCAAAATCAAAATGGTATGGTGGTGGTAGATATGCATGCCGCTCACGAGCGCATCGTATACGAACGTTTGAAAACTGCGTTCGACGCACAGCAGATGCCCACTCAACCCCTGCTTATCCCTGTGACATTCAGTGCTGACACATTCGACATTGCCACCGCTGAAGAAGAGCAGCAAGCCTTGCTACAACTCGGCTTTGAACTCGCGCCGATTTCAACCAATACACTGGCGATACGCGCCATGCCTGCCATGCTCAAGCAGGCGCATGCCGAAGCGGCCGCACGGGAAGTGCTGCACGAATTACGCGAATACGGTGCGAGCCGTGCCCTCACTGAGCGCCGCAATGAGTTGCTCGCGACCCTAGCTTGTCACTCAGCCGTGCGCGCCAATCAACAACTCAACTTGCCAGAGATGAATGCTATTCTGCGTGAGATGGAGCAGACTGAGCGTGCTGACCAGTGCAATCATGGTCGCCCGACTTGGTTTCCGATCACACTAGCGGAATTAGATGCAATGTTTATGCGCGGGAAGTAAATATTTTACAGCCCCTTAGCACAAGGCGGATTCTATCTAGAACGTAAAGCGCTACTTCACTGACAACAAACAAGCTGATATAGGTAAAAAATTACCACAATATACACTAAAATTAAATAAAAAAAGGGAGACCGAAGTCTCCCTTTTAAACGATATTTGTTTAATGGGTAATACTTATCCCATTTGAAACAAAGTATTTCTTAGAACAACACTTCCAACAAGAATGTTGTTGCAGTTTTACCACCTGTATCAACTGTCCACATATCGCCAGACTGAGCTGTGTAGTTCACACCCAAATCGATATTTTGCGCTAGACCATAAGTACCACCAACCATCACAGCATTGTCTGTTAGACCAGCTGTCTTAGCCATACGGATAGCACCTTGAACAGTCACTTCAGAAGCAAACTCCAATGTCGCTGCCACGTTCAAAGATGTACGTGTATCAGCTGTGCTGGCGTTAAATGTGTTCTGATTGCCAGTTGTTGCTGAAGCAGCAGCAGTACCATATGATGCATATACACCTAGAGGCATAGCAGCTACTTCACCTTGTGCCTGGAAGTCCACAATAGTCAGATCATTCTTCACAGCTGTTACTGTACTTTCACCACCAAAACGCTGAACACCAAAGCCCATATCAAACCCTGCAAGATCTGCGTTATACACGCCACGCAAGTAGTTTAGATTTAGTGCAGAAGCGCTTGTTACAGAGTCATTACCCGCTTGCTCATACATGCCGAAGTTTACAAAACCTGAGGCTGTATTGGCAACTAAAGAAACACCTGTTGCCGCAGTATCAGTACCGAAGTATTGCGCCGCTGAAAATGTCCTAACGTGCTGACCATTTGGACCGCCATTACCCATCAATTTATGTGTAGCTGCGGCACCTGTGTTCAAAGTTTCGAAGCTATATGCAACACCTTGACCCGTGCTGGAGTGAATCACCGCACCGATGCGAGCATCGCCAACAGGGAACAGCATCGCAATTTTCATACCGCCAACTGAACCAGCTTGATCAGCTGGAACACCTGCACCACCACCGCCTAGACCCGCTTCAGCAACAAAGCCGGCGAATTCAGAAGCGCGTCCACCCATAAACAAGGAGAACTCACCACCTGTTGATGGGACTTCGATGTTATACAGGTTATTACCTACCGCAGAAGACTCATTACTGATTGCTGTAGTTGAGTAAATAGCCATATTCACACGATCAGGAATGCTCAAGTTATCGCCTTCAACTTTTTCTTGTGCGCCCATCATGGTAAAGCCGCTGGACTTAAATGCACGTCCAAAACCATTCAGCAAAGGAAAATGTTGGAAGTGACAAGCAGAGCATGCCATTCCAACTTGACGGGCAAATGCTGGAACAGCAGATGCTTCAGGGGCAAAGACAGTTGCGGCTAAAACACCTGCCATAGTCAGTACAATCTTCTTCATTGTGTTTCTCCTCCAAGGATTATGAAAACTAAATCTTCCCAACCAAATATTCCCCTCGTGCGGCTGGGTATTACGAACTACTTGCACAGGACGGAGCGGATGCTAGCAATGGCTGCGTTAAGATTCGGTGAAGGAAATAGGCAAATGTTTCAATTCTGCAACATTTGAAATAAATTGTAGATGCATCGCGATTTAAAGCGCGGTTGCACTACTGAGAACACAGAACCGCATTCCCCGCTTTGCACGGATTACGCAATGGGTGCTTAGCTGTTGCTGTTTTGATTTTCTCTGTGTCTCTGTGGTGAGGCTTTTAGGTTTTTTATCTGAATTTCTAAGCGTCGTCTATTCCGATGTAAAATCAATCTCGACAGTAGTTCCAGCACCCTGCTGACTATCAATGATGATTCGCCAACCATAACGATCACATATCCGCTTTACCAGAGTCAGCCCTACGCCTGCGCCAGAGCTCGACTCACCTTTATAGTGGCGCTCAAATATATGCTGCAAAACCTCGTCAGACATGCCAAACCCAGTATCGCTGACGACTAGGCGTTGTGCTGCCAATCGAAGCGTTACACTACCATTTTGTGTATTGAAAAATGCATTGCGCAGCAGATTGCTAATCACAATTTCCAACAAAGACCTCTCCGCAGCCAAACATACGGTATCTACAAGCTCAACTTCTAATCGAATCGGGCGATCTATAATCAAGTGCCGATGCCGATCAACGCAGGCACTCACAAGCTCGCCCACTTCGCTGTCATGGTGAGTGGGAATATTTTCACGAACCAACATTAGTAAAGCATTGGTTAAGTCGATCATGTCACGTATAGCACGCTTAATTCGCGCTACTCTCTCTTTTTGCTTTGCCGACAGCGTGTCATCCTGCTCAAAGACCTCTACCGCCCCCTGAATAATCGCCAGCGGGGTGCGCAACTCATGACTAACATCGGTCGTAAAATAATTTTCGCGCTCTACAAAATTTCTTATACGGCTCAAGTAACGCTCAAAAGCGCGTGCTAACTCACCCACCTCATCATTTCGCGCCAATTTAAGTAAAGACAAATGAGTATCCCCTGGGTCAGCCTGTACCACCTGTGTTGTTAAGCGAGTTAATGGACTAATCATCCACAAGGCCAACCAGAAACCAGCACCCGCCGAAACCGTAGTCATGAGAAAGACAAATACCCATAAAATTCGCAAAAAATTGGCTTCACGCAGATTTTGGCTATCCACATCAAACAGCATGAAATAGCGCGCACCATTTCGATCAGCAACTAATACTCGATAATCAATTCTATCAATGACAACAAGCTCATGAATTCCGAGAGATAGTGATTTTACTTCAGGAGGGACGCTGTCTACTGGTTCTGCTTCTGACAGAACATAACCTTTAATTGACACGGTATTAGGGGGAATAAATGCGGGATTACGTGCATGCCGTGCAACAGAATCATCCAACTCTGCACGCAAGGTTTCATCCATGAGCTGCTTACCCATCTCATGCTCTGCCAGATAAATCGCCACCGATAGCAACACACTTAGCAATGCCCCAAATACAGCAAAAGCTAAGGCCACGCGAAAGCGCAGACTATTAGTCAGAGGCATCAGGACTTGCAATTTGATAACCAAAACCACGCACTGTACGCAATAATTTTCGCTCGAAAGGTTTATCTATGAGGCTTCTTAGCAAATGCAGATGCGCCCTGAGTGAATCACTATCGGGACGCGCATCGCCCCAAACTGCATGCTCAACTTCTTCACGACTCACGACATTTGGAGAATTCACCATCAGCACCTCTAATATCTTATAAGGTATCGGTGGCAAGTCGATGAGTTCCCCCGCACGACGAACCGTACAAGCAAGTGGATTCAAACTAAGGTCTTCGATTACCATTCTTTCTTTAAGCTTGGACTCAATACCTCGCCTAAGCAAAACGCGTAGACGCAACTCAACTTCGCGGAACTCAACGGGTTTAACCAGGTAATCATCCGCCCCCGCTTCAAGACCAATAATTTTATCTTCCAGTGAATCTCGCGCAGTAATCATTAATATCGGGGTGTTCTTGTTGCTCGCTTCAATAAATTTTCTGCACAACGTTATGCCATCCATTCCCGGTAACACTAGGTCAAGTACGATGGCATCGTATTGATTAGTCAGCGCTAAACGCAGTCCAGTAATACCATCAGCAGCAGCGTCAACAATATGGCCTTTCACCTCTAAAAAATCAAACATATTTGCAGCAAGATCGCGATTGTCTTCAATAATCAGTACACGCATAAATAGCCCCCAAGAACACTCAAGGCAAGCATCTTACACTGGCTTTGCTAAAACAAAAAAGAGGAGACCGAAGTCTCCCCTTTTTTACTACCTTCGTTATATTGGAAAATACTTATCCCAATTTAGACAAAGTAATTCTTAGAACAATGCTTCGAACAAGAATGTTGTTGCGTTTTTACCACCTGTATCTGTAGTCCATGTATCGCCAGACTGCGTGGTGTAGTTAAAACCTAGAGCAACGTTTTGCGATAAGTCATAAGTTGCACCAACCATCACCGCATTGTCAGTTAGACCAGCTGTCTTAGCCATACGGATAGCACCTTGAACAGTTGTAGCGTGCATGAATTCCAAAGTTGCCGCCACGTTCAAAGATGTACGTGTATCAGCTGTGCTGGCGTTAAACTCATTTGCGCTACCAGTTGTTCCAGAAGCTGCGGCTGTACCGTAAGATGCATATACACCTAGAGGCATTTCTGCTACTTCACCTTGTGCTTGGAAGTCCAAAATAGTCAGATCATTCTTCCTAACTGTTACTGTGCTTTCGCCGCCAAAACGCTGAATACCAAAGCCCATATCAAACCCTGCAAGATCTGCGTTATACACACCACGCATGTAGGTCAAGTTTAATGCAGTTGCTCCATCAGCATTGGCGGCGCCGACACCAGCCTGCTCATACAAACCGATATTTACGAAACCGGAAGCATTGTTTGCAACGAATGACAAACCTGTTGCAGCTGTATTTGTGGCAAAGTACTGAGCAGCTGAGAAAGCTCTAACGTGCTGATCAGATGGACCGCCATTACCCATTAACTTATGAGTAGCAGCTGCACCTGTATTCAATGTTTCAAAGCTGTATGCAGCGCCCTGACCGCCACTTGTGTGAACCACAGCACCAATGCGAGCATCACCCACTGGGTATAACATTGCGATCTTCATTGCGGCAATTTCTCCACCCTGCAGACCCGCTTCAGAGATAAAACCAACAGTTTCAGAACCACGACCAGCGATAAACATATTGAACTCACCACCAGCTGATGGAGCGTGAATTCCGTACAAGTTATTGCCAACAGCAGATGACTCATTGTCGATTGCTGTCGTTGTGTACATAGCCAAGTTCAAACGATCAGGAATGCTCAGACCTTCGCCTTCAACTTTTTCTTGTGCGCCGATCATTGTAAAGCCGCTAGACTTAAATGCACGTCCGAAACCATTCAGCAAAGGAAAGTGTTGGAAGTGACATGCAGAGCAAGCCATACCAACTTGACGTGCGAATGCAGGAACAGCAGATGCTTCTGGAGCAAATACGGCGGCAGCCAAAACGCTTGCCAATGTGAGAGCTACTTTTTTCATTATTTCTCCTCGAGGAAAAAGTTAATTTAGGATGTTGCTATAGCCGAAATCCCCTTGCAGCTATGGATGAGCAAGATACGGATACGTTAAGTTTGTGTCAAAACATTCTTAGTCAATTGTTGCAAAATTGCAACAATTGACTAATCGAGACGGCAAACTCAAGTAAGAAATGAGAGGTTTATTCACACTGAATCGCAAGCAATCTATGCTTTTCGAAATAAAACAAGCATTAATATTTTCAATCAAGCAATTGAAAATATTAATTATTACTAACAAGCCACGAGCTAAGGCAAGACGTCAGTATGACTACGACTCTTCAAGCAAGCGCTGAATTACAGCCCCAGCCAAAGTAAAGCCAAATAAAGGCGGCATATAACTGATTGTACCGTTCACCGCACGCGGATTCCCCCGTCCCGTTGGCTCAGGCGGAAGCGGAGCGCTAGGATGTTCGTCTGAAAAAACCGTCAACACGCCTGTGTATACATCTTCATTTCGCAGCCGTTTGCGCATCTCTCGGGCTAGCGGGCACATGATGGTGTCACTTATATCTGCAACTTTAATTCGAGTAGGATCTCGGCGATTTCCCGCCCCCATACTGGAGGCCACTTTCAAGCCACGTTTATAACTCTCCACCACTAACGCCACTTTACTCGACAAAGAATCAATACAGTCGATTACGTAATCGACATCAACGGGCACCAGATCATTAACATTTTCGATCGCTAGAAAGTCATACAGCACGGCAACTTCACACTCAGGATTAATGTCGGCAATACGTGCACGCATCAGCTCGGCTTTAAACTGCCCGACCGTGGAGAGCAAGGCAGGCAGCTGGCGATTAATATTACTAGCCACCACTTTATCGTGATCGAGCAAGGTAATACGCCCGATGCCTGCCCGTGCCATTGCTTCGGCACAATAAGACCCCACGCCGCCCATTCCGGCGATAAAAATGTGCTTTCTTTTAAGACATTGCAGACCCTCATCACCCAGCAGGATGTGAGAACGAGTAAATTGGGGAGCTGTAGTATTTGGCATGGGCAGATTTTAACCCAAACAATTTATCCTACAAGCCTCGCCTCAGAGAAGCTGTGAATTAGAGTAAGAACAAGCGCATCCATCGTTTTTCTTGCACACCCGATGGATCGCCACAGCTGTAAGTTGTTAACGTTTTGCTTTTCTCTGTGTCTCTGTGGTGAATGATTTAGGTTTCACCATCAAGACGACATTTGTCTTACTGCGAAACACAAATCCTGCCAAGCTTTAGCTTTTTCAGAAGGACTGCGCAATAAATATGCAGGATGATAAGTCACGATCAGCGGCGTACCGTGATAATCGTGCAGCGTACCACGCAAAGAACCTAGAGGTGCATCATTGCCAAGCAATGCTGTTACCGCAGTTTTGCCTAATGCTACGATTAATTTTGGCTTCAGCAACGTAATCTGCTGCTGCAAATATGGCAAGCAAGAGGCAATTTCCCCTACATGAGGCTTTTGATTTGCAGATGGACAGCATTTGATGACGTTAGCGATATATACATTCTCACCGCGTTTCAGCTTAATCGCCGCCAGCATATTGTCCAATAGCTTTCCGGCAGGCCCTACAAACGGCTCACCCAGCTCATCTTCTTCCGCGCCTGGGCCTTCACCAACAAACATCCATTCCGCCTGCTCATCACCCACACCGAATACTGTTTGCTTACACCCAGCGCGTAAAGAGCATGCAGTGCAGTCATGTACTTGTTGCTTCAGACTAGGCCAATCAACTCCAAGCATCGGACTCTCATCCTTCTGTTCAACTGGCTCAGGCGCGTCAGAAAGCGCCACTTCGCTCGACTCCGCTGCTGAATCACCCACTTCTACTACAGCGGCTTCCATCACCGTTTCAGTAGCGAGTGTCGCTACATTAGCCACCTCCTCGCTAGCCTCTTCGCGACTTTCAACTAAAGCCACTTCCGCCTCAGGCTCGACCACAGGCATGTCTTTCCTCACCCACATGGGGTAAAGATTGAGTTCCCGCAATACTGCTTCATCCCTGATATTCACAATTTACATCCCATCAATATTGCATCTTCACGGCCAGTTTGGCTCGCATAGTAATTGTGGCGCAAGCCGATTTCAGCAAAACCTGAAACTCGATATAGCTCGATTGCTACCGTATTGGAAGCACGCACTTCCAATAACATTCTTTGCTTACCTAGCTCACGCGCTAAGTCCAGCATCGCGCTCAAGAGCATGCGCCCAAAGCCACGACGTTGATATGACAAAGAAATACCAATATCAAGCAACTCGGCATCGTCCACCCCTTGCATCAAAACAGCGTAACCCACCTCGACGTGATCGATTTCCGCCACTTTACACAGATATGCACTTGCCAATGCATCACTAAAGTTTCCGCGTGTCCAAGGATGCGCATGCACTTGCTGCTCAATGCGCAACACGCTATCAATGTCGTACACAGTCATATCGCGCAGCGTCACAGTCATTCAGCGCAGGCTTCACAACTTAATTCTGCCAAAGCCCTCATCGCTCGCTCGTCTTCAAAGCCACTTTGTCACGTAAATAGAGTGGCAAGGCCTGCGCAGCATCCACACCCTTACCTTGCGCAAATGCCAATGCTGCCAGTTGCGCAACTGCACTCGCTTGCGGTACAAGTAGTGCATCAACTCCGCTCAACTGCTCAGCATAACGTAAGGCCAACGCTCCCTCGTTCACCGCGAAGCCAGTACCCACTCCATACCACTCAGAACCTGCTAGCACGGGAGCATCCTCTGCTTTACACAAGCATGGCTCCAGCACCGTCACCCATACATCTTCATGTTTTTCATATGCGGCGAGATAAACTTCGCTCATACGCGCATCCAGTGCAGCGATCACTTTATCGTGAACAGATGCTTGTGCCAGCGCTTGCAGCGTACACACCCCGACCACCTTCAGATCAGCCCCAAATGCCAGCCCTTGAGCCACACCACAAGCAATACGCACGCCAGTAAACGAACCTGGCCCTTTACCAAAACCGATACCGTCAACTTGCTTGACTGCAATACCCTCCTCTTGGAGCAAACCGTCAAGCATCGCCAACAACAATTCGGAATGCTTCTGTCCGACTTGCTCGCAACGTTCACTCACTACGCCGTCACGCCACAAGGTAACTGAACAATATTCGGTGGAAGTTTCTATGGCTAGAATATTCAAGATAAACCCTCACCACAGAGACACAGAGACACAGAGAAAACCTCTAAGCAAACCACATTAATTAGAACAATAGAGCCTTTATGTCTCTTGACTTGTTTTGCCGTTCTCAGTGTCTCGGTGTCTCTGTGGTGCATGTATTTCAAACCCATATTAAAACCACCGCCTGTGCCGCTATACCTTCGCCGCGTCCGGTGTAGCCTAGTTTTTCGGTCGTGGTCGCTTTCACGTTCACCGCATTGATTTCCAGCTCTAGATCAGCAGCGATATTCGCCACCATCTGCGGAATGTGAGCTGCCATTTTTGGAGTTTGTGCAATGATGGTCGCGTCTATATTGCCGATACGATAGCCCGCCTCTTTGATTTTTCGCACCACATCGCGCAATAAAATACGACTGTCTATATCTTTAAATTTCGCATCAGTATCGGCAAAGTGCTTGCCAATATCACCCAACGCCGCCGCGCCCAACAGTGCGTCACAAATCGCATGCAACAACACATCCGCGTCAGAATGTCCGAGTAAACCTTTCTCATGCGGAATATCCACGCCGCCGATAATCAGCTTACGTCCCGCCACTAATTGATGGACATCAAAACCTTGCCCTATACGCATATTCACAATCTCTCCTAGGATGGGCAAATACCACCATTAAATCTAAACAATTACTAGCTGCGCCGGGAATTGAGGTTCGCTATTGACGAACAGCCGATTGTCATTTCGGAATGAAAATCAAGATTCCTCTCTTCGTTCGGAATGACAGTTTTTTATATTCGCAAGCGACACAGTTATCGTTTGCGCTACCATTAAAAACTAAAACCTATTTCCCACCACAAAGACACAGCATAAAACCAAGCAACTCTTTAAGGATGTTGAATTTCTCCGTGTCTCTGTGGTGAGATTTTCAACTTTCAACGTGGGCAACCCGCCCTACATTTTCCTCAACAGCAACTCCGCCAAGCGAATATCCTGCTCATACGTTACTTTAAAATTCGTCGAATCACTCGCCACCAATTTAGGCTGCAGGCCCAGCACCTCAACAGCCGACGCTTCATCGGTCACACTCCGGCATTGCTGCAAGGCCTGCGCCAACAATCCGGCGCGGAACATTTGCGGTGTTTGCGCCTGCCATAATTGCTCACGACTTTCGGTACACGCAATACGCTGCTGCGTATCAGCACGTTTCAAGGTATCTGCCACCGGTACGGCGAGAATCCCGCCCACTGCATCGTCGCGTAGCTCAGAGATCAATTTCTGCAAGTGTACCTGTGTCAAACATGGTCGTGCCGCATCATGCACCAACACCCAATCATCTAATTCCAACTCCGAAGCCAGCAAACCATTCGCCACACTCTCTGCACGTGTTTCGCCACCACAATACAAAGGCTCTAACTTATCCGCGCAATGCGACCAGTCAAAACTTTTAAATAGCTCGTCATCCGGCGACAGCACCACGAATACCGTGCTGATATGCGGACAGGCACACAAAGTAGTGAGTGCGTGATAAATCATCGGATACCCGGCCAGAGGCAGATACTGTTTAGGTAATTCGCTTCCCATGCGGGAACCGAAGCCAGCGGCAGGAACGAGGGCGTAAAATTCAGACATAGGCTAATTGTAAAGGAATCTTCCTAACAACGCCTACGCCAACACCGCTTGACGACAACAGAAACTATCGCGTAAAACCCTTTTATCGTCATCTCACCAACTTAGCTATGCGCATTATTCCAACATTGTTCGCACTGACACTACTGCTTCTCGCCACAGGCTGTAGCCAAACCCGCTTACTCACCAAACACGATTACGAAAAGAGCCAGAGCTACTTTATACAAGGCAATGCGAATGACGCTCTCCTTGACCGTCCCCGCAGAGCAGAACAAGGCACTTTTATCAACGCCATGGAGAGGGGCTATTTAAACCTGATTCAAGGCAGACCTTCCATTAAAGCGCTACGACACCAAGCAAAAATATTAGAAAACCGTGTGCGCTACCACATCTCACGCGAAGCCAAGACTTTCTTCTACTTGCAGACACCGGAAGATTACTACGCATCAGAGCATGAAGTGATATGGCTGCATTTATTATTAAGCTGGGGATATTCACTCGAAAAAGATTATGAAAATGCTGCCATAGAAGCACGCATCGCGGGAAGTTTGCTCTCCCTCCCCTGGAGTCCTGAAGGGCATTTTGACGACCCCACTCTGAGATTGTTTTTAGCTAGCTTATGGACAATGTGCGGCGAATGGGAAGAAGCACAAGTTGATTTGCGCGCGGCGTGGGCGTTAGACAACAGCCTTACATGGGCTAGGGAACTGGCGCAACTGGAGCGCCCACCCGCTAATTTATTTATCGTACTAGGCGGTCCAGGCCCAGAGCCTATATGGTCTCCAGAATTCACTATTAATCCCCTGCGCTCAGAACGCCAAGTCAGTTTCAAACTACGTGGTAAAAAAAGCGCGCTCAGCATTACAGATAAAAGCGGCATCTCGATTCCCACACATATTTCCCCAGATGCCAGCCACTGGTACGCGCGTCACGTAGCACGCGAAAGCGAGTTACATGAAATGATGCTCGATTCTGCATACGGCGGGAATGCTGCAGTTAGTGGTGTAGTCGCTACCGCAAAAATTGCTGTTAGCACTAGCTTTGGCATAGCCGTTGGCCTAGGAGGATCCGCCTTAGGAGCAGCGGTCATGTATCTTGGATTAGAAGGCAAGTCGGAAGATCTCTTTGGCGCAGGCGCAGCCATCGTAGGTTACAGCCTCCTAAAAGGCTTGGTCATAAGCAAAGAAGGCTATGAAGAAAGCAGCAAAGAACTCAACCAACAACTTGACCCAAGCGAAAGCTACCGTTTCGTGCGCTATCTGCCAGAATACCTCTGGATGGGGTGGAGTCAGCAAGCAATCAGCTATCCACTAAAGCTGCGCACACCCTATTCCCAAACCGGAATCATGCAGCCCACCATCATCAACAATAATTCTTTGATTAGCATCGCCTATTTACCGGATACAGGGGAGAGATTCTTAGGCTATTGATCTTAGGCTAGTCGAAAAACTCTCACTTTCCAATTTAACCTAGAAAAAGCAGTTGTACCGCAAAGACACAGAGTAGAAACAAAACACTAGCATTTCATGGCAGCTCACCAATCAAGTGAGCAATTCAGAACTCAATAAGCTATTGATATTTTAACTTTCTCTGTGTCTCTGTGGTGAGGATTTTAAGGGTGCTTGAAATCTGCGTTAATCTGCGAAATCTGTGAATTGAACTTCGGGCTTTAAGATTCAGCTCTTCCGCCCTGCACGTCCGGGGAAAATTCGGCGGATAAGCACATAGAACACCGGCACAAAGAACACGGCTAGCACTGTCGCAGCCACCATGCCGCCCATTACGCCCGTACCGATGGCATGTCTTCCGTTCGCCCCCGCACCATGGGAAATAACCAAGGGCAGCACCCCCAAAATAAAGGCGATCGAAGTCATCACAATCGGGCGGAATCTCAGACGACAGGCTTCCAAGGTAGCATCAAACAGTTCGTAGCCTTTATCCTGCAAGTCGCGTGCAAACTGGATAATCAAAATCGCATTCTTGGCGGCTAAACCGATGATCACAATCAAGCCTACTTTAAAGTAAATATCGTTATTCAAACCACGCATGGTGACTGCCGATAAAGCCCCAAGCACACCTATAGGCACAACCATAATAACCGCTGCTGGAATCGACCAACTTTCATATAGCGCAGCTAGACATAAAAACACCGCTACCACCGAAAGTCCGAACAAGAACGGTGCCTGATTACCTGAAAGTCGCTCCTCATTAGATGAGCCAGACCATTCATATCCGAAGCCAAGCGGTAGTTTTGCAGCAATATTTTCCATCGCTTTTAAAGCTTCGCCACTACTATACCCTGGCGCGGGGCTACCCGCGATTTTCATTGAAGGGAGTCCGTTATATCTATCCAGCTTGGGCAATTCCACAATCCATCTTGCTCGTGCGAACTCTGACAAAGTGACCATTCCACCCTGTAAATTCCGTACAGGAATACGCAATATTTGCTCTGGAGTGCTTCTGGCAGTCGATTCGGCCTGCATTTGTACACGCAGGATACGGCCTTCACGCACAAAATCGTTGATATACGCGACCCCTAGGGTCGCTTGTAATGTCTCATTCAAATTGGATATATCAATACCCAATGCCCGAGCTTTCAGCCTGTCAATATCAATCAGCAATTGCGGCCCCGGCTCTTGCCCTTCTGGACGCACCCCTACCAAAACAGGACTTTTACTCGCCATACCTAACACCATATTACGTGCCTCAATCAGCTTTTCTCTACCCTGTCCAGAACGATCTTGCAGTTGAAAATCGAAGCCACCGACTGCCGCCAATTCTGGAATCGGCGGTACGTTAATGGCAAAGATGAAAGCTTGTTTTATACGGAACAGCGCCATATTGGCACGTTTAACCAGCGAGCTAGCCGAACTATCTTTATTGGGCCGCGCATCCCAATCCTTCAAACGCACGAATGCAATAGCTGCATTCTGCCCACGACCAAAGAAAGAAAATCCCAGCACACCAATGACATGCGCTACCTCAGGCTGTTGCATATAGTATTGCTCAACTTTGCTTAATGCTTCTTGCGAACGCTCGCGGGTGGCACCCGGCGGCAATTGAATCAAATTGATAAAATACCCTTGATCTTCTTCCGGCAAAAAACTGGTTGGCAAAGACACAAACAGCCATCCCATCACGCCCAGCAAACCTGCGTACAGAATCATTGTGCGTCCAGTGCGCTTCAATACACCAGCGACACCTTTTTTATAGCCCTGTGTAGTTCGCGCAAAAAAACGGTTGAACCAGCCCAAAATCCCTTTCGTCGGCACCATTTCATGACCCGGTGTATTTTGCAGCAAAGCTGCGCACAAGGCTGGAGTCAATGTCAGCGCCATCAATACTGAGAACAAAATAGTCAAGATCAGGGTAACCGCAAACTGGCGGTAGATTGCGCCAACCGAACCACCGAAGAAGGTCATGGGAATGAATACTGCGCACAACACCAAGGTGATCGCAATAATGGCACCGAATATCTGCCCCATGGCCTTATGCGTCGCTTCGCGCGGCCCAAGACCTTCCTCGGTCATAATCCGCTCCACGTTCTCCACCACCACGATAGCATCGTCAACCACAATGCCTACCGCCAGCACCATAGCGAACAAGGTCAAGGTATTGATTGAATAGCCGAATACATACAAACCCACCAAGCCCCCCACCAATGCGATAGGAACAACGATTGCCGGGATGATAGTGGCGCGCAGATTACCCAAAAACAGATAAATAACCACAAACACCAGCAGCATGGCCTCTGCCAAAGTTTTTACCACTTCGTTAATGGAAATTTCCACGAACTTAGAGGTATCGTAAGGCACCATCCAATCTACACCTTTAGGGAAGAACTTAGCCAATTCAGTCATCTTGTCTTTGACTGCTTTAGCGGTATCTAGCGCATTTGCACTAGGCGACAAACGAATCGCTATCGCAGCTGCGGGCTGTCCATCAATACGTGCTGCGATTGAATAATCCTGCGCCCCCAATTCCACTCGCGCCACATCCTTAACGCGTACCGTGGAACCATCTGGATTAGCACGCACAATAACATTGCCAAACTCCTCTACCGTAGCAAGCCGACTACGGATCACAATAGGCGCATTCAGTTGCTGACCATGAGCAGATGGCAAATCCCCCAGTTCGCCTGTTGCCAACTGCGAATTTTGGGCACGCACTGCGCTGCTAACATCGCTGGGAGATAAGTTATAAGCATTCAGTTTTTCCGGCTTCAACCACAAACGCATTGAGTATTCGGTGCCAAACAACAATGCCTCTCCAACCCCCGGCACACGCCGTATATTTTCCAGCAAATTGGCTGCTGCATAACTGCCAAGCGCCACATTGTCGTGACTCTTATCAGGAGAGATGAGCGCAATAATCATAAGAAAATTACGCGCAGATTTACCTACTGTAATACCCGCACGCCGCACATCCTCCGGCAAGCGCGCCTCGGCACGCTTGACACGATTTTGCGTTTCAACCGATGCCACATCCAGATTTGTACCCGCATCAAAGGTCAAGGTAATCGTACCCCGCCCCTGTTCAGAGGACGAAGCCATATAAATTAAATGCTCAATACCATTCAACTCCTGCTCAATCAGCGCAACCGCTGTTTCCTCTACCACTTGCGCTGAGGCACCGGGGTAATAAAGCGAAATCGCAAGTGCAGGAGGCGCGACGGCAGGATAGGATGCGACGGGCAGGTTACGTAATGCCAACACTCCACTCAACAAAATGATGAGCGCAATAACCCAGGCAAAGATAGGCCGGTCGATAAAGAATTTTGCTATCACCTTATGCCTCTATTTCTTTTCAGGAAGGGCTGCCACGCTAGGGGCAGGAGTGTTACCTCCCTCCGGCTGCCATTCAAGCGCTTTAACTGGCGTACCGGGACGCGCTTTCTGCAAACCATTCACAATCACTTTGTCGTCTGGATTCAGCCCTTTTTGAATGACAAAATCAGTACCAATCATCTCCCCTGTTTTTACGGGCCGCATTGCCGCTTTACCTTCCGCATCCACCACCATCACAAACTGGCCTTGCGGGGTCATTTTCAAAGCGCGCTGCGGCACTTTGATGCTATTTTCCTTGCTACCCTCGGCTAAACGGATGCGCATAAACATACCGGGCAGCAACTCATGTTTGGCATTGGGGAATTCAGCGCGCAGAGAAACACTGCCAGTGCTTGAATCCACTGCTAGATTGGAGAACAACAGCTTGCCTGCTTGCGGATAAATACTGCCGTCTTCAAGAATCAATTCAACCTTGTTTGAAGTGGGTTTTTTTAAACTTCCAGACTCCATTTCTCGTTGCAGCCGCAATACATCTGAACCAGGCTGAGTGAAATTTACATAGATGGGATTAATCTGCTCAATTGTAGCCAACAGCGTGGCATCACCATGACCAACCAGCGCCCCCGCAGTTACTTGCGCACGACCAATACGCCCATCTATAGCAGCGGGCACATGGGTATTGTCCAGATCAATTTGTGCTTTAGACAAAACAGATTCGGCCTGCTTCAACTTGGCCTCAGCCAGCTCAAAGTCTTGCTGACTCAAGGCCTTCGCCTCATACATGGTTCGGTAGCGCGCCACAGTTTGACGCGCCACATTGGCATCAGCTTTAGCAGAAGAAAATGCCGCTTGATAGTTACGGGCATCAATCAAAAACAAGGTATCACCGGCTTTTACATCGCGGCCTTCCGTGAACAAACGCTTCTCTACAATACCTTCAACGCGCGCCCTAACCTGAGCACTCCGGTAAGCCTCCAGACGCCCAGGCAAGTCCTGAGTCAACATCACTGTTCTGGGCACAACCGTCACCACATCTACTTCCAAGGCGGGAGGTGCAGCAGGAGCCGTTTTCTGGCTAGCTGCTTCCTTAGAACCGCAGGCAGCCAGCAACAGAGGAACTGCTAATACAGCGAACAAGGGCCGATAACGGGCTAGTGCTTTCATTCAAAAACTCCTTCAAAGCTTCCTGTGCCGCAAATTTGAATTAATTTGCCGATTCTTAATTTACTGGAAAAATGTTGCACTGCACTAAAGTCAAAAAAACACGGCTGAAACAAATTTAGCTGCATTCTAATACGGAATCAAGATTCCAATAAAAGTACTATTCTCAAGCGTAGCCCCCCCAGTTTCTCTATCACTAAATGCAATATCACGATAGGTCCAGAATATTTTTGCCTGCGGAGATGCCACGACCTCCAAACGCAAACCTAACTGGTTAAAGCGATCTGCATCAAGAAATGTCAGTATCTTGAGGGTAGTGTAATACTCAATAGAAAGTGAAATCGGAACGGCTGGCGACAATGAAAAAGTCATTTCTGTCCCCAATGCAATACATGACAAATAGCTGGTTTTCACCCCATGAATAACACCGAACACACCTTTAATTCCGCCTCCGGCAGACAACCCTTGCGCCCCGGAATCAGCCACACTGGCCGACTCCCCTTCCGCATCGCCCTCGGCATTACCCACCGCACTGCCCGCCTCTCCCACTGGCCCTTTTACACGTAACCCCACCTCTCCAAACAAATTATTCTTATCGTTAAAGAGCAGTCCCTTTATCAGTTCAGCATTCCCGCCCGGCATAGCAGTTACAGTTTCCCCAACCCTCACCTGAAACGCCGTGTTGTTCATATACAGCTCTAGCGAACCAGCATAAACCACAGGGCTTAGCATCAACAGGCAAACTGCAATCACACCACGCATCCAAATACTGCCTTCCCTCAATATGGAAATTATTCAGTCCGCCCATTTTCTTAGCGACTCGCTCTGTTTCAACTTAATCAAAACACCTAGCCATCCTACGCTGTCCTGTATTTATTAAACATCGCCCTAAGCCATTCGATTCCATCATCCACATAAGTGAATACTACAGGAATAACCAATAAACTCAGGAAAGTAGAAGTAATTAATCCACCAATCACCACAATCGCCATTGGCGCACGGAAACTGCCATCACCCATCCCCATATCCAATGCTACTGGCAGCATGCCAGCCCCCATCGCCATAGTCGTCATCACAATGGGCCGCGCACGCTTACGACACGCATCCAACAAGGCTTCCGCACGATTCATACCTCGCTCACGACGCGACACAATAGCGTATTCGACTAACAGAATGGAGTTTTTCGTGGCGATACCCATGAGCATAATAATGCCGATCATCGACGGCATCGAAATCGCAGTATGCGTCAAAAACAATGCTAAAAATGCTCCTGGAATCGACAAGATTAGCGCCCACAAAATCGTAGCGGGTTGCATAAAATCTTTAAACAACAATACCAGCACAATATAGACACACATCACGCCTGTAAACATCGCCAGACCAAAGCTAGCGAATAATTCCTGCATCGCTTCGGCATCACCAATCGGTGCCATCGACACACCTTCCGGCATATTTTTTATAGAAGACAAGCCAGCAACGGCCGCCTGAACTTTACCTAATGGCTGACCGGCCAGCTCAATATCAAAGCTGACATTGCGCTGACGATCATAGCGATCAATTTGTGCGGGACCACTTTCCAAACTCAGTGTTGCCACGCTCCCTAGCATCACTGGACCATGCGTTCCAGGCACCACGAGCCTCGACAGCAAGCCGATATCCTGACGTGCATCGTCACGCAGTTTCACAATAATGGGGAGCTGACGATCCGGCAGATTAAGCTTGGCGAGCGATTGATCGTAATCGCCATTAGTTGCTACGCGCAGTGTTTCGGCAATGGCACGAGAAGTTACGCCCATATCAGCAGCCTTAGCGAAATCAGGACGCACCACGAGCTCTGGACGCAACACGCTGGAATTGGAAACCACATTGCCGATGCCTAGTATGGTACGTAACTCCTGCCCTACTTTTAGAGCATGCTCATTCAGCAATACACCATTTTCACTCGTCATCACGATTTGATATTTATCTGAAGACGAACCTAGACCAACTTTCACCCGCACGCCCGGCAGTACCGTCATCGCTTCGCGCAACTCATCTTCGATCTGCTGCTTGCGCTTATTGCGCTCTTCACGTGGCTTAAGTTGAATAGACAGAGTGGCTTTGCGCGACTCAGCAGCACCCGCCGGCTCAAAAGCATTGCCTCCCGTCGCGCCTCCGCCAATGGCGGTATAAACTAAGGTGACATTTGGATTACGCATGATGATGTTTCGCGCATCTTCCGCTAGGGCATATGTCTGCTCAAACTTGCTTCCCGGCGGCAAAGCCAAAGAAACTTGAGTTTGCGACAAATTATCTTTGGGTTGAAAAGCCTTAGGCAAGGTCCCTGCCAACACAAACGAACCAAAGAAAAAGATGGCGGTAAAAAATAATGTCGATTTTCGATTACGCATGCACCAGCTCGCCCATTTGAGATAAATCTCAATCCACTGAGGCGTTGGATGTTCGACGCGCGGACGAAGTAGATATGCAGACATCATCGGTGTCAACAGACGCGCAACCACTAGCGAGAACATCACCGCAACTGCTGCGGTCCAGCCGAACTGCACAAAAAATCGCCCCGGCACCCCGCTCATAAAGGCCGTCGGTAAAAATACAGCCACCAGCGTAAATGTCGTTGCAATCACTGCCATGCCGATCTCATCCGCCGCTTCCATCGCTGCCTGATAAGGCGTTTTTCCCATTTCCAGATGGCGCATGATGTTTTCAATTTCAACAATGGCATCGTCCACCAACACGCCGACCACCAGCGATAAAGCCAATAGCGTAACCAAATTGATGGTAAAGCCAAGCAGATACATCACAGCAAAAGTAGGAATAACCGCCAGCGGCAAAGCTGTGGCAGCCACGATAGTCGCACGCGTATTACGCAAAAAGAAAATCACCACGATTACCGCCAGCAACGCCCCTTCAAAGATCATATCCATCGAGCCTCGGTAAGCTTCATATACCTGATCAACAGTATTAAACACTCTCTCCAGCGTAATCTCTGGATGGGCACTACTTAGCCCCTGCAATGCTTTTTTAACAGCCTCGCCCACCTCCACATCGCTAGCACCTAAGGAGCGGATAATTTCAAACCCGACCACTGGCACACCATTGTGCAGTGCCGCGCTGCGGCGTTCGGCGATGGAGTCACTCACGCGAGCCACTTGGCTCAGACGCACATAGCGCCCGTCGCGCAAACTGATTTCCATTTGCGCCAATTGTTCAGCGCTTTTCACTGTCGCCACGGTACGCACCGATTGCTCCATACCACCAAAATCAGTGCGCCCACCTGGGGCTTCCTGTTGAATCTGGCGTAACTGACTGGAGACTTCCGCTGCCGAAATATTGAGCGCCAACATTCTTAGTGGATCAAGTTCCACACGCACTTGCCGCGTCACGCCACCTACGCGATTAACCGCGCCCACTCCCTTTATGCCGAGCAGGAGTCTGGTGATATTGTTATCCACAAACCACGACAAAGCCTCTTCGCTCATCTTGGGGTCAGCAATGGTATAAGTCAGGATAGGCTTGCTACTCAACTCCATTTTATTAATAACGGGATCAAGCATTTCTTTAGGCAAATCACTACGAATACGAGAAATAGTAGAACGCACATCCTCCAGTGCCAAACGAGAATCTCGTTCCAAACGAAACTCAGCTGATACGATTGCCGTACCGTCTGTAACGTGGGTATACAGATGTTTAAGTCCCTGCGCGCTTGCCAAGGCATTTTCAATCTTGCGCGCCACCTCGGCCTCCATCTGATCTGGGGAAGCGCCGGGCATAGAAGCTGTCACCGATATCATCGGCAAATCAATATCAGGAAAAAGTTGAATCTTCATGGCCTTAAAAGCCATCAACCCCATGAATGTGAGCATCACAAAACCCAATACCGCAGGAATAGGATTTCGTATAGACCAAGCAGAAACGTTCATCTTTAGCCCTTTACCACCTTAACCACATCACCTTCAGTCAGAAACGCCGAACCACTTTCCACCACCACTTCATCCGCTTTAAGCCCGTGCTTGATCTGCACGCGGTCACTCTTGCGCTGCCCTACTGTCACGACACGTTCATGCACATGTTGGTTTTTTCCGATAACAAACACATAGGTCTTACTACCCCGCTGCATGACTGCTGATTGAGGCAGTGACTTCAAGCGCTTTTTACCACCACTAATATCGAAACTGCCGCGCGCAAAAGCCCCAGCAATAAGCCCCTCGCTATCTTGCAAAGAAATCAATGCATAGCCGTAACGAGTCTGCATATTTACCGAGGGAGAAATTGCGCGTACCTGACCTTTGATTAGCCTATCCTCACCCACGCTGACGAGCACAGGCATATCTTTCTTTAACAACATTAGCTCTTCTGCAGTCAACTCGGCCCGCCATTCCAACCGTCCCTTGCGAATCAAGCGGAATAGCTCTGCACCAGATTGAATCGTCGAACCAACATTGGCGTTGGCTACTGAAATCACACCGTCATCAGGCGCTATAATGTAGCCTTGCACAGTGTGCTTTGAAGTATCGCCGCTAGCCCGCATCGCATTATCCAAGGTCAATAAAACTTCTCCACGCTTAACTTTATCTCCGATATCAACGCGCACTTCCGCAATCCTCACACCAAGCATTTGAGCACTAATAACCGCTTCCTGCCAAGGTAAAATACTGCCATTAGCGGTCAATGTACGCGCCCATTTCTCGCTACGCAGCTGCGTGCTACGCACCGTCAGTGCTGGCCTACTCACTGACGACTCCACGGCAATCGGCTGCGCATTGCCCGCAGGCAAGCTAAGCATCCCTGCTAGCAGCGATGCTGACAAAGTCCCCTTGAGCGGTTGACGTTTGGCGTTGATGTTCAAGTGCATACTTTTCCCTTAAATACTTTCTGTACAGCGTTGAAATGTTGTTGTGACCTACACAAACTCATTCTTTGGCAACGGCCTCTTCCTGCTTGCTAGAACCGCATCCCCCCCGCATCCCCGACTGAAACTTTTCACGCTCTTCTGGGGTCATTTTTTCCAAACGATGCTGATGCCATTTGCTATGACCACCACAATGACCACGAAACCCACCGAATAATATCTTACTCAACACCAAAACACCCATCGCCTGCACATAGTCAATCTGCTTACCGCCATCAAACAAGCTCGGAATCAACCAATTCCACAAAGCCATCACGACCCAGCCCAGAGCGGCAACACCCAGCACTACCAATATAGCAATTTTCCAGCATTTCATTTTACAGCTCATTTTAACTCTCCTTTATAAATCAAATTCATCATAGATCGCTTGCAAGCGTGTCCGCAGATGCAGCACTGCATAACGCTTACGAGCTAGCACGGTATTTATAGACACACCGCTTTGTGCTGCCAATTTTTTGAAGCTACAGCCATCCAATTCATGGGCAATAAATACCTCACGCTGTTGTCTGGGTAGTTCTTCGAGTGCGGCACATAACTCATCTAGCAACACCCCCCGAGCATAAATTGCCTCCGGCCCTGCCTCAGGCGAAGGAAGCACCTCCTCCAACCAGCACTCCTCTTCAAGCTCACTCATCTCAGCTAGACAAACTTCCTTTTTTTTGCGAAAACGGTCAATAATGCGATTCCGCGCCACTCGATACAGCCATGCACCGACTTGCTCGATGGATTCGGGTAAGCGATACGCTTGCACATATTCGAAGAACACATCTTGCAGAATATCCTCCGCTTCATCAGCGTCCGGCACTCTCTTGCGAATGAAATTTTTGAGCTGTCTGCGCTCACGCGTGATGGTTTCTGTGATGCGTTTGTCTTGCTCAGCCATCAGCTTATTCCGGGGAAGTGTCGTATCCATGCATATGAAGACGAATCAAATGTGAAAATATTGTAAATATCGTAGATTCTAAGGAAGCGCTGATTTAATTGGTTTCCGGTTGCCCCTTTTTGAATGGATCAATTCTGAGGGCGCGAAAACAACTGGGACGAGTCTTTCGTAAGCCCCTTGTAGCGCGCCTTGCGGTTGAAGAACAGGTTCTTCAGCGCATGCTCCTCTGTTTGCCGTGATGCTCACGGCTGGGTTGAACAAGGCTACCACTTAACGGACTGTTCGAGTTTACGAGGCCCCGTCTTTCACGCATCAAGCATGTACGCAGGTGGCATCAGCGTTTTCAATCCATGGGCAAGAATTTCGTGTTGGCATGCCGCCTCGATTTGCCTGCTGAGCAACTTTCAGCTATCTTCCAATAAGCACTATGTTTTAGTGCTGCGTTTTTAAGTACGGGCGCTTCATTAACGCCCATTTCGGATATCCGTGCTTGATAATGAATTTCAGGATGAAAATTCATGCGATACTCAAATTATACTTCGTGGCTGAGTGGGATTTATGGTAAATGTCTAAAATCACCTTGGACGGTTATGGAAACCAAGCGCTGATGACAGTCTGTTTCATTTCGTTATTCCAAAATAAAAAACTCACACCTAAATGCAGATGTAGGCTGAATGACACTAGGAGAAATAGCGTGTGTAGTGCTACTGCAATGCAACGTTACATCGTCATACGGGCGCTATCAACAGATTTTTCTGAATTACCTATCTGGTCCAGTCAGTTCGATTACCTCCCGTCAAAAACAGGAGGCACTGAACATAAAATCAAGGCAGGTTTGGCGCAGAAATCTGATTAAGTGATTTGTCGGTGAGCGTTTGCATAAACGCCGCTAAATCGGCTTTCTCCTGACCATTCAAGGCAAGCGGCATAATTAGCGGATCCTGATTCTTCTCCTGAGGGTTGCCGCCTTTGTTGTAATGCTCGATCACCTGGCTTAACTTGCTGAAAACCCCATCGTGCATAAAAAAGGCAAAGCTGGCCGAGTTATACAGGCCGGGAGTTTTGAACTTACCTTTGTCGGCTGGGTTCTTGGTCACCTCATAGCGACCCAGGTCTTTCTTCAGCGGCCCTGCCTGCGGCGTGCCAATATTGTGGTAGAGGTTGTCCGTCAACAGTGGTGGGACATGGCAAGTGGTACACATTGCCTTACTGCGGAACAGTTCAAAACCACGCTTTGCGGAAGCGCTAATGGCTTTGCTGTTACCGCTGACATAACGCTGAAACGGTGCCTTGCGGGCAACCAGAGTGCGCTCAAAAGCGGCGATGGCCTTGGCGACTGTTTCAGGTGTCGCATCGCTGCCAAACACACTGTTAAATTGCTTCTTGTAGGCAGGAACCGCATTTAATTTGGTCACCACTTCACTCATTGTTCCGCCCATTTCACCGGGTGCACTGATTGGCCCCATGTGCCCGGGCAGTGCGCCTGTCTGCTCTTCTAGTGAAGCAGCGCGACCATCCCAGAACAGCGAAGTGGAATAACCAGAATTGTCCCAGCTCGGTGCCCAGCGACCAAGCTCACCGGCATGGCCGAAAGCACGCGGGGTCGGGCCGGCACCGCCAGTAGCAGGCAGGTGGCAGCTTGCGCAATTCATGGAGTCATTCTTGGACAATCGCCAATCGAATGCGAGTGCTTTACCAAGTGCAGTTTTGGCTGCGGATTGCGGATTGTCCTTGGGAATCGGAACTGGCGGCAGTTTCCAGTTGGACAAATCTTCTTTGGCATAGACGGGCAATGCAATGCCTAGCGCAATAAATGGCAGAACGAGACGCAGAATTTGTTGTCGCGGTTTGGATGTCATGATAGCTCCTGTATGATATTCCGGCTTACACCCCGTGCCGGACCGACGGGAAGAGCCGGGCAGTGTGCAAGAAAAAACCATTTGATGGAAATAGGTTTTATATTGCAAAGCTATAACCTGTACTTATCAAAGCATAGACGAATGATTAGAATAAACTTGAATGATCTTAGATATCTCGTGGCCACCGCTCAGGAGCGCAATTTCAGGCGTGCTGCTGAGCGTTGTTTTATCAGCCAACCCGCGCTATCTCAGGCAGTGCAAAAGGTGGAAAACGAACTGGGCATACAAATTTTCGAGCGCACAAATAACATCGTGAATGTCACGCCTCTCGGCGAACAGATAGTGACGCAGGCACAGTGTGTGCTCGGGGAAATGGCCAAGATCCAGTCGATTGCACAGCAAGGGCAGGATCAACTGGTCGGATCGCTTAAATTGGGTGCGATTTACACTATCGCTCCTTATCTGTTGCCGGAGCTGATTCTTGCATTGCATAAGTTGGCGCCACAAATGCCGCTGGAAATTGAAGAGAATCTCACCAGCAACCTAACTTCTATGCTCCAGAACGGTCACATTGATGTGGCCGTTGTCGCGCTCCCCTTTAGTTTGCCGGGAATGTCAGTCCAGCCGCTTTATAACGAACCTTTTGTAGCCATAGTGCCTGCAACGCACCCTTGGGCATCGCGGGAATCAATTGCGCCCAGTGAATTGGCGGGCGAAAAGGTGTTACTGCTGGCCAGTGGTCATTGTTTTAGTAATCAAGTAGTGGAGGCCTGCCCTGAACTGCAGCAACGGGGCGGGGAGGTGTTTCATGGCACCTCGCTGGAAACCATTCGCAACATGGTGGCCTCCGGGCTAGGGGTGTCAGTGCTGCCTCGTAGCGCGCTAACAGAGCGTTACCAAAGCCCCTTAATTCGGGTGCTACCATTTTGTGCACCCTCTCCTTTTCGGCAAGTGGCGCTAGTCTGGCGCAATAGCTTTTCCCGCGTGGAAGCAATTAACACGCTTGCTGAAGCAGTCAGGCTCCTGGCTATCCCGTGAGTTATCCATTTGTACGTCGCTAAACTTAAAACGCCTGTGGACAAAAAACGAACCGGTGCATGGGCCAATTTAAATAATGGCGAGCTTGCCGTCATTTGAATATGTGGCCCTGTGGTATTTTTCTATTTAGCAGAGCACTCACGGACGGCAGGAATCAGTCTATTTTGTTGAAAAATTCGGTTTTAATTTATCTCTGCTAGCTTACTGAATCTTCATATCAGTCATTTTTTGAATTTCACCAGAGAAGAGCTGATTTAATCGGTTTTCGCTTGTCTCTTTTTGAATGGGGCAATTCTGAGAACGCGAACTAAACAATTTCAGTCATTTTTATCATGAGTAACGGAGCATAGTCATGTACGTTAGCGGCAATGCCAACACGCTATGCACTAATCCTGACTCCACATCGACGCAGATATGCGCGTTGATGGCAAAGAAGATTGACCCATGGTTTCCAGTAAACGGCAGGGCTTAAGCAGGGTCGTAGCATTCGTTCCAACCCTATTGGCGGATGTCTTCGTTCGCCGCTACTAAAATATGAGCGATGTCCACGAAGTGACAGCTTCTATCTCAGTCCGAAAACAATCTCTCCGCATTTGTTTCTTCTTCCCCGCATATTCTTGCTCTGAAAAACTCACTTGCATCGTGCGTGCCATCTCATTCTGAGCCTGCGCATATTCTCTCAAAATATATATGAATGAGGGAGGGTTAATCAGCGTTTCCCTAAAAATATAAGCACATAAAAAATTAAAATTTCAATAAGTTACAGGCGTATCGACCACCCAGCTTGTGAGCCAAAAAAGCGGGGGATGCTGTTGTTTTTATGCTCTCTCTGTTTATGTAGCGAGGGTTTAAGACTAAATAGACAGCCGCCGATAGGCTGTATCTAAACGGTCAGTGAAGGTTTCAGTTTTTATATCGCGTGCACACACTAGAATCACCGCCCAATCGCGGCGATCAAAACCAATCAAGTCGCTAAAGACTACTTTATAGCCTTGCTTCATTCCTTCCACCTTGCGTCTAATACCCATATTATCCAAGATCATCGGAGTCGTTTTTAAACGCAGATAACGTTCAGGATTAAACATAACGGCTTCAAAATCGTCCAGATAATGGCGTAAATTCAATGCACGAGTTGTATCCTGCATTTCACTCAACATGCTCGACAACTCTTCTTTCATCGCTGGACGCTGCTCAGCATCGGCCACATGCATACGTGCCATCAACATATCTGTCTCTTGCCGCTGCGACTGCAACTCCTGCTTACGCTCATCCACTCGCTTCGCCACTTTGTCGACCAGACTATCGAAAAAGCTCCAAGCCATCAGCTCTCTGGCCTGCGGCTCATCGGGCGCTGCATTCTCTAAGGTATGTCCAGTGAAATACACCACATGTTGAGCGACATCATGCTGCACAACTTGACCGAGCAACTCCATTCCCATCATAGTTTTTTCGTGACGGCGCATCCCCATCAAGGCGTAAACACAGCCACCGGAAGAATTTTTGCTCAGATAGTTTTGCATAGCCAGACTGGAACGGAACGCTTCCTCGATGAAATCCTTAGACGGGAATATGGCATGCACATAGCGATCCTGCGCATAAGCATCGCCATCAAGTATTAGCGGGCCCGGCACGCTCATAGCCAGACTATGAGCATATTTCAATCCAGCTATTACCGGTTTTCGATAATCACTAGGATAAGCACCGGACTGTTTCAACAAAGGCTCGACCTTGGAAATCGCCCTATCAATAGCCAATATTAACTCTGGGCTATCTTCGTCATGACCGAAGCTAAACAATTGTTTGAACACGCCCATTATCCTAGAAACCGCAGTTGGACGAAGTGTAGTGTGTGTTCATCGCGGCGTAGGGCAGAGCACGACGACAAGGAAGGAGTTCCCTTCCGAGAAGAAGCAACGCCACCTCGCGTTGCGAGGGACGCGCAATACGCTTCGTAGCGACTCACCCAGTAGGTGAACGTGAATAGATATCGAAATGTTTTCATATTCATTTCCTTGCGGGCTAAATGGAGCGGTCAACTGCGGTTTTTAGATTACCCTTCGGATGCATCCTAAGAGCTCCTTACGATTCAAGACGCTGATAATTTATGTCAACCACTACCAATTCCTCCGCGCCGTTGGGAAGTTGCAACATAAGGACATCCTCCACCCGCGCTTTTAATAAAGTACGCGCCAGTGGTGAAACCCAACTGATACGCCCTTTACTCACATTAGCCTCATCAACCCCGACTATGCTGTAGCTGCGCTCAACACCATCTTCGTGACACACCGTAACCGTCGCGCCGAAAAACACTTGCTCACAGCCGATGCGTTGAACAGGATCTAACACTTCAGAGTTTTGCATACGCTTAGCCAAAAAATGTAAACGACGATCAATTTCGCGTAGACGTTTTTTTCCATAGATGTAATCACCATTCTCAGAGCGATCACCATTGGAAGCAGCCCAAGACACGGTCTGCACCATCTCTGGCCGCTCCACATCCAGCAGATGCATATACTCTTGCTTCAAACAACGATAACCCGCTGGAGTCATGTAATTCTTCGTACCAACAGGTATTGCAGGCAAGACCAACTCTTCATCATCGTCAGCGTCATCGTTTTCTCTTGTAAAAGCTTTACTCATCTCATTACACGCCCTGTAACAACCACCACCACATCGTTAGTGTAACAAAGGAAATCATCAAACCAATAGCCACCATCAAGTTGGCAAGATCAGGATCTAAATCATGCTCAGAGGCAATAATCGCTGCCGTAATCATAGGCGGCATAGCGGCCTCGAATAGGGTCACCTGCATTGCCTGTCCGTGCGCTCCAAACCATTGCACGTACAGCAAATAAATCGCCAAGGGTGCGAGCAACATTTTAAAACCGAGTCCGAGGGCTAAATTACTCATATTTCCTGCTAAATGCCCAAAGCGCAGCTGCAAACCAACTGAAACCAATGCTAAAGGTGCAAGCGTATCCCCTAGACGCTTTAGTATCGTGCTAAACCAGTCTGCATATTCAATTGGAATCAATAACAATGCGATGCTTAATGCAATAAACGGCGGGAACAATACGATACGCTTGGCGATCTGCATAGCGGTCGGACGACCCGATGAATAAATCCCCGCAACGCTAATCCCCAAAATCGACAACACAAAAAATGAGCCTAGTTGATCGGCGATAATCGCGCTACTTATTCCTTCTTCACCGTAAAACGCTTCGACCATAGGCAGGCCAAAAAAAGAAGTATTGCCTAAACCCCCTACCAAAATTAAAGCGCCCACCGTAGCTCGCGGCAATTGCAGCCAGCGCCCGACCAGCCAGAAAAATCCTGCCGACAAAGCAAACACCAACCAAGCCATCGCTGCGATCAAAAGCACTTCGCTGGAAAAATGCAGGCCGTGTATATACAACAGGGTTAAAGCAGGAAGGGATACATGAATAATGAAACTATTCAGCGTTGCAGGTGCATTGTCCGGCATACGTTTAATACTACGCAGCAAGATGCCTACAATAAAGCAAAGAACAAGCAGGATTAAATTATTCAAACAACGCCTCTTGCCATCAAAGCTATCGCCTGAAGCACAGTTAATTTCTCAAAACGTATTAGCAGATCGCTCGTTTTCATTGCAACACATCCTCTCAAACTCGGCACCCCTCACACCCGTCATTCCCGCGTAGGCGGAAATCCAGATAATTAAATAATCCCCGCGCAGCGAACAAAGTCAATAATATGGACTCGCTGCGCGAGATGTGTTGACTTGACTGGATTCCCGCTTTCGCGGGAATGACGGAGGATGTAAATACAGCGTTACACAATCTCTCCCCAAATCACGCCAGTCTGGATTTCTTGATTCTATCAACTCAAGCTTCCAAGCCCGATTCCATTTCTTGATTTACTTTTCACGAGCAATAGCCGCCAACATATCCGCATGCAACTCGTAATAAACTAGTATATGAACAGCGTGTTTTTTCGTGAACCCATCGACTGCTTCACTCTTATGCTCCCAAGTCCGCTTCTCCAAATCGCTGCTTACGTCGACATATAATGCACCGTTACGTTGGCTTGCAAGAATGTAAACACAAGACTGTATTGGCATAGCAACACCCCTAATGCAAAACCACTATTGTCCCGCTGCGCGGTAATTGTTGAATTATCTGGATTCCCGCCTACGCGGGAATGACGGCAAATTACGAGTTGTTTAATCGGCGAAAATCTGCGGACAACAGTTTTTATAGCTTAACTATTGCGCAACATTCGCGGAAATAAACGCCTTCAGTTTCTCCAAATCCACATCCATCACTTCACAGCGCTGAGGCAAGTCTTCGATACCCTCTAATGCGGCTGGACGTTCAGGTTGTCGCCCTAGTGCTTCTTGAATCGTCTCGGCGAATTTAGCTGGCAGTGCGGTTTCCAAGCAGATCAAGGGCAAGCTCGGTCGGCGTTGCTCCAAGCCGACTTTCAAACCATCCGCTGTGTGCGTATCAATCATCACACCATACTCTTCCCACATTTCACGGATGGTTTTGAGACGATCTAAGTGTGAGCTCTTGCCCGATGCAAAAGCGAATGCAGACAGTCCATGCCAATAGTCTGTACCCTTGATGTCGAAAGAAGCACCCGCATCCACTTCACTCCAAAACTCACGCACCTTGGCACCATCGCGCCCAACCAGATCGAACACAAAACGCTCGAAATTGCTGGCCTTGGAAATATCCATAGACGGACTACTCGTCTCATAAGTGTGATCCGTGCCACGCGGACGATATACGCCAGTGCGGAAAAACTCATCTAGTACATCGTTTTCATTCGTCGCCAAAATCAACTGTCCAATGGGCAAACCCATCATGCGCGCGATGTGACCAGCGCAAATGTTGCCGAAGTTACCGGAAGGCACAGAGAACGCCACCTGCTCATCATTGGATGTCGTCGCGGCAAAATAACCTTTGAAGTAATACACAATCTGCGCCGACACGCGTCCCCAGTTAATGGAATTGACCGTGCCGATTTTGTGTTGCGCTTTATATGTGTGATCGTTAGAAACCGCCTTCACCATATCCTGCGCATCATCGAACATGCCGTTGACCGCGATATTGAAAATATTAGGATCTTGCAGTGAATACATTTGCGCGCGTTGGAAGCTAGACATTTTTCCATTCGGCGACAGCATAAACACGCGAATACCGCGCTTACCGCGCATCGCATATTCCGCCGCAGAACCCGTATCACCTGAAGTCGCGCCAAGAATATTCAACTCAGCATCTTGCTTATCCAAAGCGTATTCGAACAAATTACCCAACAACTGCATCGCCATATCTTTAAATGCCAGCGTAGGGCCGTTGGACAACTCCAAAACATGCACGCCGTCAGCCAAAGTGCGTAGCGGAGTAATGTCTTCAGCCTTGCTGTCTGCACGCCCGTTGCAATACACCTCAGCAGTGTAAGTTTTGCTGATAATGGCCTTAAGATCGTCCGCTGGAATGTCCGTAGCAAACTTGGACAACACTGCAAACGCCAAGTCTGCATAAGACAGATTGCGCCAAGCATCCAGCTCAGCACGCGTCACTTGAGGATACTCCTCAGGCAAATACAAACCACCGTCCGGTGCCAAGCCGCCCAGCAGAATTTCGGTGAAAGTTTTAGCGGGCGCATTGCCGCGTGTGGATATATATTTCATTCGCTTAATTCCTCAACAGTAGGACTGAACTTAAGATAGCGTTATTACATCTACGATCTCTTAGTCCAGAGCATGGGTGTCGCCAAGCACCACCCAGCCTACATTTTAATTTCCTAGTTCTTCCAAACGCAGCTTAGTCACTTTGCCGACCACTGCGGCATGTGTTTCCATTTTAACTATTGCTGAATTAAGACGTTTCTCGCGTGTAGAGTGTGTAAGCATGATTAGATCGGCTTGTTCTTCTCCTGCGATAGGCTCTTTCTGAATCACGGCGCCAATAGAGATTTGTTCATCCGCCAGAATGCGCGAAATGTCGGCCAGCACACCACGCTTATCAATCACGCGTAAACGCAAGTAGTAACAGGTCTGCACTTCATCAATTGGCAGCACTTTTATATCAACCAATTGATTCGGCTGGAAAGCCAAGTGCGGCACGCGATTCTCAGGATCAGCAGTGTGCATACGCGTGACATCCACCAAATCAGCGATCACAGCGCTGGCAGTTGGTTCTGCGCCCGCGCCTTTTCCGTAATGCAAAGTTGGCCCTACTGCATCACCTTGAACAACGACGGCATTCATTGGGCCTTCAACATTGGCGAGAAGACGTTTACTTGGAATTAAGGTTGGGTGAACGCGTAGCTCAATTCCTTCTTTGGTGTGTTTGGTAATGCCAAGCAATTTAATGCGGTAGCCAAGCTGCTCCGCATATTCAATATCTACCGCATCCAATTTGGAAATACCCTCAATATAGGCTTTATCAAATTGCATGGGAATACCGAACGCCAAAGAGGCCAAGATAGTAATTTTGTGTGCAGCATCCACACCTTCGATATCGAAAGTAGGATCGGCTTCGGCATAACCCAAGCTTTGCGCTTCTTTCAGCACCGTATCAAAGTCCAATCCCTTGTCGCGCATTTCAGACAGAATGAAGTTAGTCGTGCCGTTGATGATGCCCGCAACCCATTCAATATTGTTCGCAGCCAAACCTTCGCGCACCGCTTTAACAATGGGAATTCCTCCTGCAACTGCCGCTTCAAACGCGACCATGACACGCATTTTTTGCGCGGCAGAAAATATCTCATTACCATGCATCGCCAACAATGCCTTGTTAGCGGTGACTACATGCTTACCGTTGGCGATGGCTTTCAGTACCAATTCTTTTGCTACACCGCATCCGCCAATAAGCTCAATGACTATATCCACTTCAGGATCGTTTACCACGGCAAAAGCATCATCACTTACACGGCATGCACCCGCCGTAATTTTTTTAGCTAATTCGATATTTTTATCGGCCACCACAGTAATGCGGATGGGACGCCCTGCACGACGCATGATCTCTTTTGCGTTGCGTTGTAATACTGTAAAAGTACCACTGCCAACAGTGCCGATACCGATGAGTCCTACGTTAATTGGTTTCATATATTTAATGATGTCAAAAGTGAAAAGTGAAAAGTGAAATGTGAAACGTGTGAAGCGAAGCGTGAACGATCCTGCATTTCACATTTCACATTTCACGTTTCACTATGTTATGTCCCGTGTTGCTTTCGATAGTGTTCCAAAAATCTGGCGATGCGAGCGATAGCTGCGCGCAGATCATCTTCTATTGGCAAGAATACAATACGCAAATGATCTGGCTGCTTCCAGTTAAAGCCACTACCCTGCACCACTAAAACTTTCTCCTGCTCTAGCAACTCCAAAATAAACTGTTGATCATCTTGTATAGGATATATGACAGGATCAAGACGCGGGAATAAATACAATGCCGCTTTGGGTTTTACGCAAGTCACGCCGGGGATCGCGGTCAAAAGTTGGTAGGCCAGTTCGCGCTGCTTAAACAAGCGTCCACCCGGTGCAACCAAGTCATTGATGCTCTGATAGCCGCCAAGCGCTGTCTGAATCGCAAACTGTCCCGGCACATTCGAACACAATCGCATTGAGGCAAGTATATTCAGCCCGTCCAGATAATCTTGCGCATGCTGCATGTCACCAGAAACAATCATCCAGCCAGCTCTATAGCCGCAGGCACGATAGTTTTTAGACAGACCATTAATCGTAACAAATAACACATCATCTGCTAATGAAGCAATTGAGGTGTGCGTCGCGCCGTCATACAGCACTTTATCGTAGATCTCATCCGCATAAATAACCAGATTGAACTCACGCGCAAGTTGAATAATTTGCTGCAAAATCTCGTCAGGATAAACAGCGCCCGTCGGATTATTGGGATTAATAACCACAATAGCGCGCGTATTTTCAGTGATTTTGCTGCGCATATCAGCCATGTCGGGATTCCACCCATCTGCCTCATCAGATAGGTAATGACATGGTGTACCGCCTGCCAAAGTTACCGCTGCGGTCCATAGTGGATAATCAGGTGCCGGAACCAACACCTCATCCCCAGGATTCAGCAAACCCTGCATACACATCACAATAAGCTCAGATGCGCCGTTGCCGATAAAAATATCGTCGATGGTTACGTCCGTGATATTCTTCAATTGTGAATAATGCATAATCGCTTTTCGCGCAGCGAACAGACCTTTGGAATCAGAGTACCCCGCTGACATCGGTAGATTTCGAATCACGTCCTGCTGCACCTCTTCTGGTGCCTCAAAGCCAAACGGGGCAAGATTGCCGATATTCAACTTAAAAATGTGATGTCCCTCTTCTTCCATGAGTTTTGCCTGAGCCATGACGGGGCCGCGAATGTCATAACAGACGTTCGCAAGCTTGGCGGACTTCAGCAAGGGTTTGGAGTAGCTTTTTTCGGGTTTCACTTGAATGCTTCCTAATCTGCCGCACTGATAGTAATGGTAGAATCACTATTATTCAGGCAAGGCGTTGCAAAGAGCATGATTCTACCGCGCCAGCACTACCCGCCGCAAATGGAGACTACACTTTGGCACTACATCAACAAACCGATTCAAGTCGAACACTTTTTACCGAGTATGGCGAGGGCTACGTCACCGTTAGTGGACGACGCTTCCAGCAAGCCGTTGTAGTGTTACCTAAGGAAGTACGCACTGACTGGGATGCCACAGATTTCGCCAGCTTGAGCGCGACACATTTCGACTACTTTCTCGCCCTCAAGCCCGAGGTGCTATTGATAGGAACAGGCACCAATCAGCAGTTCGCCCGTCCCGATCTATATCGCGAACTTATTCGCGCAAAAATAGGTATTGAGTTCATGAACACTCCCGCTGCTTGTCGCACCTACAATATATTAGTTGCGGAAGACCGTAACGTGGTTGCGGCAGTTTTAATTTAGGACATTGAGAGTCGCTCACTACATTTTAAATGTCAATGACAAACTCATAATGAGGAGCCTCTTAAAAAAACAAGCTACCAGAGCGGAATTTACCGCCGAATGGACCGGTAAAAGGTGTCAATGCCAAATGAAAATACCCTCTACCCCCGCTTCCTTTCGCTGCAACAGCACGCAGCCCGTCGTTGGCGTACTTCTCCGCAGGCATGTTTTGAGGTAAGCCAAAAAGATGGGCAGCAATGTTTTGTTAAACTTAAAATGGAGGTGTCAGATTAAACAAAAAATTCCTAAGGCAACAACGAATTCAAACCACAACATATCGGTCGCAGCGAATTTACAGAAATAAGAATTTACCACTACGGACCCAATCAAGTCTGGCTGACCGATATAGCCGACGAAGGCTGGCTCTATTTGATAGACACAAAGATATATTTACCGGCGATCTAGTGGGTTGCACGATGAACGAGCGCATGACAAAAACCTAGCCAAGCAGTCGTGTTCCGCGCCGTTGCTAAGAAACGCCCGCCACGCGGACTGACCCACCATTCAGATCGCGACAGTCAGTACTGCGCGCATAAGTACTACAAATTACTCGAACAATTCAGCATGGCGGCATCCATGTCACGCAGAGGAAAATGTTACGACTAGGCGTCAATAGAGAGCTTCTTAAGGGCTGCTCAAAAACGAGCTGACACCCCCAGAAGTTTAAAACCCGTACCGAAGTAATCAGGCGATTACTGAATCAAACACATCACAATCTTTTACCGAGGACAGCATACCAAGGTGAGGTTGGGCTATTTATCGCCAGCCACTTTTGAACGAAAATATATTGGCAGCATGAACCCGTTAGGGTCCATCATTGACGGCCAGCCTCACTAGACCATAAAAACTTGCATCCTTATTTCATTTTTGCCATCGCAATGCATCAAGTAACTGGGCAAATTTTTGGTTGGCTTTTGCATCCTTTTTGGTCTGCTGCAACAATGAAAGCACGAGAGCCAAAATAACTGCGAAGCAGAACCCTGTTAGCGTCGACAATAGAACGATCATGCTACGTATAGGTTTACTTTTTTTGTCTGGCTCCAAAGCATGATCTAATATGTGAAATGCAAAATCTTTTTGTGTTTTGGCTATCATTGCTTTTTTTTGTTCTTGTGCAATCAGATCAAATAATGTTTTTCGCATTTCTTCAACCTGCGTGTGCATAAGTGCTTGATTTAGATATGTGAGATTAGCTTCGCTACGGGCGATAGATTGTTCACCCAGATATCGGTTTAAATACGTAACTAGGTCATTTGCCCATTCTGTTACTTTTTTCTTATTCTTCCATTCAAGAGCTACTGTGATTATGGAAGTGTTTTTATTTTTATTGATTTTTAATATAGCGGAAAAAGCACGGTATGCTTCCCATTGTCCTGGTTGCTTTTTTGGGTCGCTTTGTTTCCAGTTCTGTTTGTCGGCATCCCAATCAGCTTCGAACAAGAATGGCATAAGTTTTTCATCTTGAATAAACTTCCACAAAAATTCGCGTGATTTTAACACGGCGAGATTTAAATCACCGTTGCCACTGCCCATAGAAGAAACGCCTGCCAATGACGCTAGCCCGCCCAAGTTACTCAATGCAGCGCTTAAACCACCTTTGCCACCCTCACCCACGGGTACTAGCACAACTTCAGCGCGATAGATCGCAGTCGTTCTGAGCGAGAGGCTAATCGACAGCATTGCCGCAATGAAGGTTATGGTCAAAATCATTCGTTTGCGCTTGAGCAATGTCAGCAGCAAGTCAAACAGATTGATTTCGTCTTCCTCAAACTGCATATTGTCTTGCGATAATTTATTTTGTGGCGGCAAATCTAATTGATCGGGCAGATTATTTTCTAGCTCACTCATTAAAATATCCCGATAAACTTAAGTGACGCAGCTGTAGTTGCAATTTGCATCGTAGCACGAGACCAATCGAGCACCGAATCAAGCAGATTGAAATTAGTCAAGCGTTGAGGCACTACGAGAGTATCGCCCGGATACAGCTTTTGGCTACGAAACCAACCTCCGTCATCCTTGTCAATACTACCATTAGCACGCACTACATAAATTTCGCTCAAATCTGCAATACCAGATGGTCCTGCTTGCCGCAAATAATCATCTTTGGTTTTTTTTGGGTCATATATTAATGCACTCTGGTTGTAAACCTCACCCAGCACTAATATCTCATCCGGCCGCGCAGGAATGTACAACTTGTCACCGTCATGCACTTGTATATCGTAAGAACTGCCTTTAAATTTTTCAACATCACTTAACTCGATCACAATTCGCCCAACAGCTTTGGTGGATTTTAATTGAGACAACACTCTTTTCGATGAGGCTAAGTTTTGCAGTTCACGCTGCTTGATAGTTGGATCGCGCACCTGATCAGTTGTTAATTTCAAATGACCTAACTCCCCCTCCAACCTACTGGACAAGGCTTCAATCTGTTTTTGCTGTTCTTCACGCACAGATTCTCTAGTAAACACTGATGCATCGAGGTAAGCCCCTTTAGAGTACCCTCCTGTACGGGCTAACAATGACGAGAGTCGCTCACCTTTTTTAATTGAATAAGTTCCCGGGTGTTGCACCTCTCCAAGAATAGTCATTTGTCCAGCATCTTTCCAGTCGCTCACTCTGCGCACAATTAAACTGTCGTCTGATTGCAAACGGATATTTGATGCTTCATCACCCCGCAAAGCTGCCGCGAGATCAATTTCGAAGTGTTCGCTTATACGGCGCTCACCATTCACTACCTTGTAGCGGGTTATTTCGGCCTTGCCTAGGTAAGCTTCTTCAGTGACGTTACCTGCAGCAAATACGAGATCTGATACACGCATATCCTTACTCCGCTCTAAAGTTTCAGGGTTATGCACTTCGCCGCTCACTGAAACTGTGTCGCGTTGTTTACGCTCAAAAATAGAATGCACTACGATCCTATCCATATCTTGCAGCAGAATGTCATCGGTCTTATCTCCTTCCATCGCCAGCTTGAGATCCTCCTTAAATAGAGTGATTTCCTTTGAAATTGGGTCAGTACGATATAATTCCACTTTTTCAGGATCAGAGTCCCGCAACAAGCCACCAGCAGCCAATACTAAATCAGCCAAACGCATATTACGTTTGAATTCATATAGACCTGGTTTTTGTACACTTCCGATTATATTTAGCTTGGGCTGTTCGCGAAAACTGTCGCGTTGAAACACATACACGCGGTCACGAGGTTTTAGCAACACATTCAGCGCGGGGTCACCCAAACTCATTAACTCCCCCAACTTAAAGCGTGTCACTACCTTTTCACGGTTATCTTCTGCTTCACTTTCTATAATGCCATAATCCATCAAGGATTCTGGTAACAAGTCATCACGACTAGGAATCAAATCCAAAATACGCATACCCTTATGCCAAGCATACTTACCGGGGCGTTTAATATTACCCAACAATAACACTTGGTTTGTTTCAAATTCAGTGGACGCAAATATCTTAATCACGTCACCGTTTTTCACAGGGACAGATAGTCCGCTAGACGAAATATCAATATTGAGAACCTGTTTATCACCTGTAGGATTGAAGCGTTCAATCAACGCCTTGCCAGTATAAGCGTCGGGCAGCAAGCCTCCTGCCAGAGTAAGAACATCGCCCACCGTATTTTTGCCTGCCAATTCGTAGATAGCTGGGCGCATCACTTTACCGGCGATTGTGACAGTCTTTCCAATAGTTGGCACAAAGACAACATCTCCTGGCAGTAGCCTCACATCTTTGCTGGTATTGCCGTGCAGTAAAAAATCATACAAATCAATACTGCCAATACGGCGTCCACTACGCTTAAGCTCAATGTTACGCAAAGATCCAATTTTCTTTACCCCGCCACAGGCAAACAAAGCATGCGACAGTGTAGCCAAACCGCTTACCGTATATGAACCGGGTCGATACACATCTCCCAAAGCAAAAATACGAATAGAACGCAATTTACCCATTGTGATACTGACGGACACCCCGATCATTTTCTGCTTGATCTGCTCTGCCAGCATCGCTTTGGCTTGAGCAAAACTCAAACCCGCAAGAGAAATCGGGCCGATTTGAGGAAAAGCAACCGCGCCTTCTCGATCAACCGTGAGTGACAAACTCTGCGAATCCTTGCCAAACATCTGCACGTTTATTTCATCGCCTGGCCCCAATACATATTCAGGTGGCACAGGCACATCAGTAACGGGAGCAAAGCTAGTAGGTTGATTAGCAAATAATTCATAACCAAACTGCTGCAAATTTTTGGTGCTCACAGTCATCGGCTTTGATTTTCTCACAAAGGCTTCAAATGCTTGATGCACTCCTGTTTCATCAGAAGGCAACATTGAATCTTGCTCCACTGGCGCACTATTTACAACTTCAGCATCAGACACCACCGCATCTGCAGCAGGCTGCACCTCCCCCTCCAGCTTACCTAAGCCAGTGCCGCGAGCTTTCATCGCCACGGGGGCTGCGACTTCATTCTTCGCAACTCCGCTCTTCGTCTTCTGAGCCAAAGTCTCACGTTGCTTAGAAGACATTTGTTTGATCTGCTGCAACTGCTCTGGAGTGAGCGCGCCTAGCATTTTGAGCTGTTCTGCAGTAGGCGTAGGTGCTGCCAGCAATGAAAACGAGCAACTAAACAAGCAAACCGCAGCGATCAACTTAACCCATTTGATGCGCAGCAAAATATTTGCCTCAACAGAAAAAAATCTATGACTCACAAACTTACCCCATATTCTAATAAATATTATAGGACGAACAGCTAAAGATCTTCCGTGTTTTTTCTTTCTCGCTAAACCTTAAACCGTCATAATTAATCTGAATATTTTTGCTTATTATACGCAGATTTAAATGAGTCATTATACATGAGTCTTTATAGCCATCTGGTTGATTTTGGGCTAATGCAAAATTGCGCATTAATGTAGAGGAGTCGTCAAAGAGTTCATAAACTTTGGCAATATTCCGGTAAAATTATCTTAGTAAATCTGAGTAATACATCTCACCTAAAGAAAGCCAACCATGACTCACCCACTGCACAAAGTCATAACCCATACCGAACAAGTCATTCTCGGCAAACCGCGTCAAATAAGGTTAGCACTTACCTGCCTGCTGGCGCGTGGGCACTTACTCATTGAAGACCTGCCCGGTGTCGGCAAAACTACACTAGCGCACGTATTAGCCAAAACATTGGGCTTGCAGTTTCAACGCATACAGTTCACTAGCGACATGCTGCCCGCCGACATCCTCGGCGTTTCAATCTATCAACGCGATAGTGGAGAATTCAAATTTCATGCTGGGCCAATCTTCGCGCAAATGATCCTAGCCGACGAAGTAAACCGCGCCACACCCAAAACACAAAGCGCACTACTAGAAGCCATGGAAGAGCAACAAATCACCAGCGAAGGATTAACTCGCGCACTCCCCTCACCATTCTTTGTGATCGCCACGCAGAATCCAAGCAACCAAATTGGCACCTTTCCGCTACCCGAATCACAACTAGACCGCTTTTTGATGCGCATTCAATTAGGCTACCCCGATGCCCAAGCCGAACGTGGTCTATTGGCAGGCATCGAACGCCGCGACCTCATCGCCGACCTCGCGCCGCAAATGGAAATAAACGAACTCATGGCTTTACAACAACAAGTCAAACAAATCTTCGTTTCACCTGCCCTACTCGACTACGTACAAGCCATCCTGCACCACAGCCGCGAATCGGCAAACTATGTGCACGGACTCTCCCCTCGCGCCGGATTATCACTACTCGCCGCTGGGCGCGCATGGGCCTTGCTAGACGGACGCAAGGCAGTCATTCCCGAAGACATTCAAGATGTCCTGCCGGGCGTTACCAGCCACCGTTTGCAAAGCGTACATGACACCCTAGCCTCAAACGCCAAACATTTGGCGCGCGAACTAATCGAAGCAGTGGCGATTCCATAAGGCGCACAAGTAGTGGTCCAAATTTGCAGCATGAATCACAAAAGTAATTATTGGGATCATGCAGTGATGGAGCACGTCTTCTTGAGCTTAAAGATGGAACGGGCGTAACAACGGAAATATGCAAACCCGATGGAGGCCATTAAAGACTTAACGGAGTACATTGTGATATTCTATTAGTGGTACACAACGGCACTTCGCTTTAGGAAACTTAGCACCAATAGTGTACGAAAAATAGTTTGCAACAAAACAAGTTATCGAAGTGTTCCTTATTGCTTGCCCACTACATATTCGCCGCCCCCCAAACCAGCCGTGCCGGCTACCGTCTATCTGAATCAGTTCAACAATCGCAGCGCACACAGCCTCGTTCAATTTTCGGTTGATTTCATGCCGCGCTTCTTGCTAACCAAGCCCTCCAGTCTCTCAGCATAGTAGTGTTCCACGCAAATAGCATAGGTGGCGGGAGCTGATACCCATTCGTTTGGACGCTTCTTTCTGCTCGATTTTGCCTTCATTTAACATACCTAACACCTGTGCCCGCTTCTCTTCCTTTTAACCCATCAGTTTGCCTATTTTTAAAATGCCCGCCGCTATTTTTAACGGCAGTGAGTTTAATCAATGGCAGATATTTCTATTTGGCAGAAACCAGAGATTACTACTTGGGGCTAACAAATTTCTTGACGAGATCTCCATTCCTCAGTAATAGTATGGCAAACTTAGATCTCAACTGCATAATATTGATTTTTTATGAGCAACGAGCAATCTTTATTTCCTGCCTATCTATTACCCGAACAGCTATGTATCGGGGTGTTTGTAGAACTAGAACTAGCTTGGTTTAAACACGACTTTGCGCGTAGTGCTTTCAAAATAAGTACTGAGACGCAGTTACGCGAAGTACTTGCTCTACGCCTTCCTCGCTATCGATATGATCCAGAACGTAGTGAAATATTGTTCAATGAGCTAGCTGAATCAAAAGCCATTGAAACTATTCCACAACAGCCTGACGAACCAATTACTAGTAATGATCCGGCCCTTCTGGAAGAACAACAGCGAAAAAAGTTTTTAGTTCAGAGAGAACAAAAAATACTAGAGACTGAAAAAGCATTCTCCAAAGCAAGCAACTTAATGAAAAACCTCAACCGTGACCTACTTTCCAATCCTTTAGCAGCGAGGGTAGAAATGGAAGCGCTAGTAAGCGAGATGGTTACGGCTTTTTTAGAAAGTCCAGAAGTCACCTTGCACGTTATGGGCGAGCGCGCAGGAGGCGAAGATGTTTACTATCATGCATTGAATGTAACAATTCTTGCCATGATGCTAGCCAAAGAACTAGGTCTATCATGTGAGATGGCACACGAGCTGGGCGTCGGAGCAATTGTCCATGACATAGGCTTAACGAAAATTCCAGATCGAATCTCAAAAAAAGATGCCAGCGAATACACTAGCGCGGAACGCAACTTGCGTGCCATGCACATCGAATATGGTGTCGAAATCGGGCACCTTGCAGGACTTTCCGCTAATGCACTGGCCGTTATAGAGCAACACCATGAGTTTACGGATGGCAGCGGATACCCTAATGCGCTTAAAGAAGCGGAAATGACGCCCGCCGCACGCATTGTTTCGCTGGTTAATTACTATGACAGCCTTTGCAATCCAATTGATATTTCCAAAGCGATGTCACCGCACGATGCACTATCACTAATGTTTGCCCAACGCCGTGATAAATTTGAATCACGTGCGCTTGCGCTCATGATTCGCAGCTTGGGAGTTTATCCGCCGGGAACAATAGTGCAGCTATCCGACGAAACCATTGGCGCAGTCATTTCAGTCAACCCAAAAAGATCGCTACGACCGTGTGTATTGATATACGACCCCAAGGTAGCGAAAGAGAAAGCCAGATCACTTAATCTCGAAGAAGAGCCTTCAATCAGCATCAGTAAAACCATATCACCTAGGTCACTTCCACAGAAAATTATTGCCTACCTTTGTCCTCGAAAACGCGTCACATATTTTTTTGACAGCAAGAATCTGGAAGAAAGCATATAAGTGGATACTTCCAGCCTGTTGCTAGAAGCCTCTGGAGAAATTCTTATACTTGTCGATGCGAAGACGTTGAGAATTCTTGAAGTAAACCCTGGTACTTCAAAGTTACTGGGCTACAGCGCCGTGTCACTAATTGGCACTCCTGTCGGAGAAATCGAATGCGCACTCTCAGATATGTTTTTCTGGGATGAAGTCAGCAGCCTGAATGGCAGCAGTGAAACTGAAGGTGCTTATCGTTGCGCCGATGGCTCAATTTTGGAGGTCAGCAAAACTGCACGCCTAGTTGGCGACACAGGTAATCTATTCGTAGTAAGAGCATGTCCAGTCAGGCAACACAAACAAGCTGAAGCAAAACTGGTAGAAATGGACTCGCGCTTAAGCGCGACTTTAGAAGCCACGGCTGATGGCATTCTTCTAGTTGATAGCGAAGGTGTTATTTTAAACATGAATCATCGTTTTTCGCATATGTGGGGACTTCCCAAGTCACTGCTGGACAAACGTGATGATGCAGGCATCATTGAGCATATCAGCAAGCAGATCAAACTAAACCAAGATGGCCTGCCAATACCCCCTATCCACACTCGAGATGCGGAAGGTGGTGCTTTTAACACTCTCCATCTACAAGATAGCCGCGTATTTGAATTAACGTCGCTACCAGCCTACTCCGGCGAGCAGATTATCGGGCGAGTACACTCCTATCGTGACATTAGCGAACAAAATCGCGTAGAACAACAACTGCGCATTGCTGCAATCGTTTTTGAATCTCAGGAAGGCATGTTAATAACCGATTATAATCATATGATAATACAAGGAAATCACGCCTTCACAATAATTACTGGATACACAACGGAAGAATTAATTGGCAAAAGTGCACAAATACTCAGCTTGGGGCTTCATGATTCGAAATTCTATGCTGACATGTGGAAAAAGATCAACGCTACAGATGTCTGGAATGGCGAGATATTGAACCGACGCAAAAATGGTGAAATTTTTCCTGTACATCTCACCATCACGGCGGTAAAAGACCAAAAGGGCAGCATTACAAATTACGTTTCTACCTTTCACGACATCACCAAAAACAAAGAAGCAGAAGAAGAAATTAAATATTTAGCTTTCAATGATCCCCTTACCCAATTGCCAAATCGGCGCCTGCTCACCGATCGCCTGCAACATGCTTTTTCCTCCTGCGAGCGCACAGGCAAAGAAGGTGCGCTGCTATTTATTGACCTAGATAACTTCAAAACGCTTAACGACACATTAGGACATGACATTGGAGACTTATTACTTCAACAAGTAGCTCAACGCTTGAAAACCTGTGTACGGGAAGGGGACACGGTGGCACGTTTTGGTGGTGACGAATTTGTAGTGATACTTGAAGGGCTAAGTGAACATGCACTCGAAGCCGCCTCACAAACAAAAGATGTAGGTGAAAAAATTCTTGTCACGCTCAGCCATACTTACCAGCTTCGTAAACATGAATACCATAGCACCCCAAGCATCGGGGCCACATTATTTAGTGGCAAATATGATGCGATAGATGAGTTATTTAAGCAAGCAGACATTGCCATGTATCAGGCGAAAAAAGCTGGGCGCAACAATCTACGTTTCTTTGACCCGCAGATGCAGCAAGTCATCAACGCTCGTATGCTTCTTGAAAAAGAGTTGACCCAAGCACTGGCAAGCCAACAGTTTGAATTGCATTACCAAATCCAGGTAGACAGTGCGAATCACGCCTTAGGAGCAGAGGCACTCATCCGTTGGATTCATCCTGAACGCGGCATGGTACCTCCTTCCAACTTCATCCCTTTAGCAGAAGAGTGCGGACTAATCCTTCCTATTGGACAATGGGTACTCAACACAGCTTGCGCCCAACTCAAGAAATGGCAACTAGAAAAACTCACCCGCGCTCTTACACTCTCTGTAAACGTAAGTGCCAAACAATTTCGCCAGCCTAATTTCATAGCTCAAGTAAAAACTGCCTTGCAAAACTACGCAGTCAATCCAGAACTACTCAAACTAGAATTAACCGAAAGCATGTTATTAGACGATCTAGAGGATACGATTTCTACCATGAACACCTTACATGAAATAGGTGTAAAATTTTCACTGGACGACTTTGGTACTGGCTTTTCATCCTTGCTATACCTCAAACGCCTGCCGCTAGACCAATTAAAAATCGACCAGTCATTTGTTCGAGATATTGCTAGCGACAGCAGCGACAAAGCGATTGTGCGCACCATCATCGCCATGGCAGAAAGTCTGAATCTCGGCATCATTGCCGAAGGCGTAGAGAGCGATGATCAACTTCAAATTCTTAAGAGTAAGGGCTGTAAGCAATTCCAAGGATATTTATTCAGCAAGCCTATTCCGATAGAAGATTTTGAATTGCAATTTATACCCAAGGGAAATACTGATCAATCCTAATAACCTCACCATAGAAACACAGAGAAAAGCACTGCATCAACAACTTGAAGCGGGAACACTGCTCACTAGATGGGTGAGTCTGTAAAGAGGGGCATCCACTTGTTTTTACTCGGTGTTCTCTGTAGTGTAACTAAGGCTTTGAGGTTAATCCTAGAACAAGCTATTATCCGCAGATTACCTCGAAGAAGTTCTTGCGCCCTATGGGTAGACAGATTTTCGCCGATCAAACAATAAGTAATGCAGAGTTATTACCTATAAGAGCGTAAATACATACAACTACAAGTGATTGAAAATCTGCGAAATCTGAACTGAGATTATTAGCTTAATCCCTTGCGCATCTGTTTTACAGCGGCGACAGAAACACGCTCTCACGCAACTTTTTCAACTGATCACGCAATTGTGCGGCCCTTTCAAATTCTAGGTTTTTCGCGGCTTGCAGCATATCTTTTTCAATGCGGGCGATTTCTTTGGAAATTTCTTTTTCGCTCATCGCCATATACTTAGCTTGCGTCTGCGCAGCCTGCAAAGTTTTGCGTTCATCATCAACATTGTATGCGCTGTCGATAATATCTCGGATACGCTTCACAATAGACTGCGGAGTGATGCCGTTTGCTTCGTTATGCGCCACCTGCTTTGTGCGGCGACGCTCCGTCTCATACATTGCTTTGCGCATGGATTCAGTAATTCGATCAGCATAAAGAATAGCCGTGCCGTGTAGATGGCGTGCTGCGCGGCCTATGGTCTGAATGAGCGAACGTTCAGAACGCAAAAAGCCCTCTTTGTCCGCATCCAAGATGGCGACCAGCGACACTTCTGGAATATCCAAGCCTTCGCGCAAGAGATTAATGCCGACCAGCACATCAAACATCCCCAGACGCAAATCACGAATAATCTCCACCCGCTCCACCGTCTGAATGTCAGAGTGCAGATAGCGCACTTTAATGCCATGCTCGGACAAATAATCGGTCAGGTCTTCTGCCATGCGCTTGGTCAGAGTGGTCACCAGCACGCGCTCGCCCACCTTCACGCGTATGTTCACCTCTGACATCAAATCATCCACCTGGTTACCCGCAGGACGCACTTCGATCATTGGATCGATCAATCCTGTTGGGCGCACCAACTGCTCCACCACTTTCCCGGTGTGTGCAGCTTCATAGACAGAAGGCGTAGCGGAAACAAAAATACTCTGGCGCATGATTTTTTCGAATTCATCAAAACGCAGCGGACGATTATCCAAGGCAGACGGTAGACGGAAACCATAGCCGACCAGATTTTCTTTGCGCGCACGGTCACCTTTGTACATAGCACCAATTTGCGGAATTGTGACGTGACTCTCGTCGATAATCATCAATGCATTAGGCGGCAGGTAGTCCAGCAATGTCGGGGGTGCCGCTCCATCTGGCCGTCCAGACAAATGCCGCGAATAGTTCTCAATTCCCTTACAAAACCCAATCTCGGTCAGCATCTCAATATCATGTCGCGTGCGCTGCTCAATACGCTGTGCCTCCACCAATTTATTTTCTTTTTGGTAAAAAGCGATACGCGAAGCCAACTCTACTTTGATTGTCTCGATGGCGCGCAAAGTCGTCTCACGCGGCGTGACGTAATGGCTGGACGGGTAAACGGTGAAACGCGGCACACGCGTCTGAATATGTCCGGTAAGCGGATCAAACAAGGCGATAGACTCCACCTCATCATCAAACAAAATTACACGGACTGCGTGCTCGCTACTCTCAGCCGGAAAAATGTCGATAACATCACCGCGCACCCGAAACGTTCCGCGCTGAAAATCCAACTCATTGCGTTCGTATTGCATAGAGATCAGGCGCTTAATCGCCTCGCGCTGCTCCATTTTCTCGTGCACGCGCAAATGCAAAATCATGCCGTGATAGTCCACCGGATCGCCGATACCATAGATCGCCGAAACCGTCGCAACGATCACACAATCCTGGCGCTCCAGCATTGACTTCGTGGCAGACAAACGCATCTGCTCAATCTGCTCGTTAATACTGGAATCTTTTTCGATATACACATCACGCGATGGCACATACGCCTCGGGCTGGTAGTAATCGTAGTAAGAAACGAAATACTCCACCGCATTGTCGGGGAAAAACTCGCGCATCTCCGAATACAACTGCGCCGCCAGCGTCTTGTTCGGTGCCATGATGATGGCAGGCCGCCCAGTACGCGCAATCACATTCGCCATTGTGAAAGTCTTACCTGAGCCAGTCACACCCAGCAAAGTTTGATACGCGAGACCATCCTCAAGCCCCTCTACCAATTGCGCGATAGCCGTAGGCTGATCACCCGCCGGTTCAAATGGCAGATGCAGGAGGTAGGGGCTGTCGGGGAAAGTGATGGTGTTCATAGCAGAATGCGTATTGTACGAGGAAAAGTAAAATAGCTAAACCTCAATACTTAAAGAGTACGCAAAAAAAGCGAATCAATGCAGGTGCACACTCGTCGTAAATGACCTCCAGAACAGCTGAAATATTTCAAATAATTATAACTAACAGGAAAGTGAATCAAACTCGGATGTTTTATTGAAATACTTAAAGCAATCACGCAATTTGCGCATTGCATCTTCCGAGATACCGACAAATTCGATGCCGCACTGATTCTTTCCGTCTTGCATACCCTGCCAATTGACGCGCCCACTCAACTTGAGTGGTGTTTGGCTCTCGTATTTACTGAGGCCATCCTGCGGCAAACACACTGCCAGCTCTACAGGACTCGTTTGATCCAAATTCTGATTTATCGCGAGGCGTATTCCCGTTAGACTAAAATCCAGACTGGAACACTCGAACGACTTTCCATTTTGCATCGCTTCCACAAGCAACCTGTTCGTGGCACGCGGATAGGTGCGTTTCTCATTCTGAGCTGGCTCGATGGCATTAATATTTTCAAAAGTAAAGCCAGCCATGAGCTCATTCAAGGTGCCCGTCACCTTATGAAGACTATCGCCAATCGCAGCAGTCGTTTCCACTTTAGCCGAACTTTCGCTTAGCGTGGAAAACAACTGTAGCAAAGTTTCTTGAAGCAGATTGACGTTCATGATCTGTTCGCCACTAGCAGCCGAAATGCCATCATTAGCACCCGCAGTTTCCGCCACATCGCTAGCCATTGATTCAATTACCGAGGCAGTTTCTCCTGCTACCTGCTGATTTTCATGCACCTTAGCTGCCACCGCATTCATGGAACTCGTTACCTGCTGAACATAGCCCCCTAATTGACCAATGATATTGGACACCTCTCCTGCTGAACCCGTTGTTCGTTCGGCCAATTTACGCACTTCATCAGCAACCACAGCAAAACCACGCCCTTGCTCACCTGCGCGTGCGGCTTCAATGGCTGCATTAAGTGCAAGTAAATTAGTCTGTTCAGCAATTTCCTGAATCGTGGCAATGATCTCATTGATCTTTACAGCGGATTGTTCAAGCTCGGAAATCTTTAGAACAGCCTGATTAACCTCTAGCGCAGTCCCTTCCATTTCAGAAATATTTTTTTGCACCATCCGTATGCCTTCGTGCGCGCGCGCCTCAGTCTGCTTAGAGCGCGTCGCCGCGTCCATCGCTTGTGCCTGCACACTTTCGGAGGCCTGTTGCAACTGCCCTGTCACCTTATTTACATCAGCCGAACGACTTTGTTCATGATGTCCTACCTCTGCAATTTCGTGCGATATTTTTGCGATCTGGAAAGCTGATTGGCCCATTTCCTTGCCGCTTGCATCAACCTCACGCATGATGTGATTAAGATTACTTAAGACTTCATTAAAATTTCTCTCGAGCATCCCGATTTCATCATGGGAAGTAACCTTAACGTCTTTAGTCAAATCTCCCTGCACAACCGCCTTGAGCGAAGCACACAAACTCTGTATCGGTTTTACAAATTTCTTCGCGACCACACCAATCAAAAAAAACTGGAGGGCAAACTCAAGACCCGACTCCCAGAATGAATTGAATATGTATGCATTGTGCATGGTCTGCAACTGACTGATAACTTCAGCACCAACCTGATTCCGTATGGCGACATCAACCATATGTCCCAACTCATTCGAAGCCAAAATGCGGTTGTAAACCGTCGTAACCATAGTTACTAAAAAGAAACCGAATTGCAGCTTCCATCGAATACTGAGAGAGAGAATCCAATTAGACATTACACACCCCTAATTTATATTACCGTCGTCACATGCTATCGAGAAGGAAATCTATTCAGGGGGAGTCTAGCTGCTTTTAATGAGCGTCATACAGAGAAAACAGCTGAAATCAGATGCCAATTTATGAAGTTAGTAAGAATTAATGCACGGCAATTCAGGATAACTGAAAAGTTATTACTGCAATTCAAAGCACAAAAGGCTGTTTTATGAATCAAGAAAGGGCGTCAATTCTAATGCGCGCTTAAAACTAACGATTAGAAATCGAGCCCCCCGTTTTACGGGGCATCATATAAATATAGGGTGCCCAATAGAAACATTCTCAAGCAGGCTAGTCAGCCCGCTCGAAACCTCAAAGCACCTCGACGCTATAGTCTACGACCAGTCGATGCGTATCACCTGCTGCAACGCTAACTACATTGTCAAAAGCATTAGCGCTTTCCACGCACACCATACCTCGGAAACCGTTCTCACCCAAATCGCCCATTTTGTCGGCTTTTTCTGCCCACGGATTCCACACTACGGTGGAGGCACTTCCGGTTTTTGCGATACGGATAGCGCGTTTCAGACCTTTATCTTCGATTACGCAATCCGCTTTGGTATCGACATATACGCGATCCACTTCGCTTTCGATGACTATGCCACCTTGCTGAGTACGGCGCGCTGGCTCACCTACTTTGTCCAGATAATCGCAACCATCCAAGCCCCTTATCGTCACCTGAGCCACATCGCTGATTTGGAAATAGGTGTGCAATGCCTCACCTAAAACAAATGCTTCAGCACCGCTGTTATGCGTCACTAATTCGATGCGCAAGCCCTTACCCACTGTCACCTCAAGTTGTACAGAAGAAGGATGCGGCCATTGCGCACGCGTCGCCTCGGTTTCGACCAAGCCCAAACGCAAAAAAGTCTCGCCCTCAGGCAGTGCTTTGGTTTCCAGCATTTCCCACATCACAGTACGTGCAAAACCATGACCTGACAATTTAGAGTCCGTTGCATGTGGGCCAAACCAAGGCCAACAGATTGGCACACCGCCACGTATGGATTTACCCGCTGCGAATTTCGCGTAAGGAGATAGCCAGATCACCGGCTCTTGACCGCGCGGCTGCCAAGTGGCGATATGCGCACCTTGCAGCACAATATTGCTATTGGCATGTTGATTGGAAACTTCGGCAACGGTAATTCCGTCCGCTATTTCCTTAAATTGAACATGATTACTAATGGCAAAACGTAGATTAAGTTCGGTGAGTGACATGAGGATTTCCTAATAAATAGTGCGCTATTGTCGCTTTAAATCAAATTTATTACCAGTACCCATGTTGCATACACATTGCCAACCCAAGCAAAAACTAGTACGGTGATACCCATAGTACATTTTGGAGGTCTTCATGGCCATTTCCAACGTCGGAAACACGAATCAAGCCGCAGCCCTCAAATCCATAATCCCGACCACGCCTTCACAGTCGGCTGGCAATACACGCTCATATGGAGAGCAACAGCCTGCGGCAATCGTCACACTATCCGCACAAGCAAAAAAGCTAAGCATGGCACAAGCCGCGCCTGCTCAGCCGCGTGCCAACCAAAACTATGCGCCTCCTGCAGCTCAAGCTCAGACACGCCCCAACCAAACAGTAAGCCGTGCGCCCACTCAAACTCGTAGCCTACAGAACATAGAGAGCCCACGTACACAAACACAAACTCGCGCGACCCAGTCAGCAGAAACGCCGCGTTCGCAAATTCAAACCCGTATCACTCAAGCTCAATCCGTGACTCAAACGGCAAATGTAGCCACCACTAAAATCGAAACCCGTGCCGCAGAAGCCGCCGAACCCCCAGCGATTCAACGGCAAGAACCTATAGAAAGAAAGCGCATTAATACCTATGCTTAATCAAACTTGGCAGTCATATCTCACCCAACAAAACGCACAAATTCAAAATGAAATAATACAAGATTTCGGCGACGCAGCTGCTGAGCGAATCGCCACACGCGATGCCACAGTGCTATGCGACCTCGGCCAATTCGGCATACTCAAAGTAAGCGGTGAAGATGCACAGAATTTTTTGCAGAATCTATTCAGCAACGACATCAAAGCCGTCACCCCGCAACTCGCCCAACTCAGCAGCTTTAACAGCGCTAAAGGACGAGTCATCGCCACCTTCCTAATATGGCAAAACGGCGCGGATTATTTTCTGCACCTACCCCAATCCCTACTCGCCCCCATCCAGAAAAAACTCAGCATGTATGTGCTGCGTGCCAAAGTTAAAGTTGAAGATGTGAGCTTGCAGCAAGTTTGCATCGGCATCTCTGGCAAACAAGCCGCTACGCTACTACAAGCCAATATTGGCGAGCTACCGCAAACAGCGCTCGGCATGCAAGCGCACTCACAAGCCAGCATCATGCGCGTCGGTGCAGAGCGCTTTCAAATCAACACCACGCCCGAGCACGCCGAAACACTCTGGCAAAAACTCAGTGCCGAAGCGCGCCCTGTCGGCTCAAGCTGCTGGGACTGGCTCAACATTCGTGCTGGCGTTCCCGTCGTGCTGCCAGCCACGCAGGAACAATTTGTCCTACTCATGTTAAATATGGACATTATCGGTGCCGTGAGCTTCAAGAAAGGCTGTTATCCAGGTCAAGAAATCGTAGCGCGTGTGCACCACCTAGGCAAACTGAAACAACGCAGCTATTTAGCCCACATCGACACTGAGCTAGCCCCGCAAGCCAACGACCCCTTGTACAGCGAAGACTATGCAGGCCAAAGTAGCGGCAGCATCCTCAACGCAGCCCCCGCACCGCAAGGCGGCTACGATGTGCTAGCAACACTACACATTAGCACAGTGCAAGCATCACATAGCGTGCATTGGAATAGCACAGATGGCGCAACACTGGATTTCCAAGACTTACCTTACCCCTTCCCTGCATAGCTTGTAAGCGAGTCTTTCTCTCGAACGCAGGGTAGTAAATACGCATCACTTAGCTTGGTAAAAAAGGTCTTTAAACCTAGAAAAAACAGTTGCACCACAGAGACACTGAGAACACAGAGTAGAAACACTAGCACTCCATGACAGTTCAGCAATCGGGTGGGCAATTTAGAACTCAATAAGCTATTGATATTTTGACTTTCTCTGTGGTGAAGGTTTTAGGGCGCACTTGAAAATCAGTGTTAATCTGCAAAATCCGTGAATTGAACTGCTGTTTTTAGGGGTATGGAAGTGACAAATGCCTTTTGAAATCCGCGTATTCAAATTTGTTAATCATCTGAATCGAACCATCACTTTTCTTTAAGTACACCGATGGCATACGCAAACCATTAAACCAGTTCATGGTAACCATGGTGTAGCCAGCGGAATCCATGATGTGCAATTTATCACCGATTTTCAAAGGTGCATTGAATTGCGTAGTACAAAACACATCACCCGCTAAGCAAGAGTTACTGGCAATCATATATTCATGACTTCCATTGGCAGTGCTTTCTTTAATCTGTGGCGACTCGCTATAGATCAAAGTATCCAATCGGTGCGCTTCCGTAGAGCTATCTACAATCACAATTTTCTTGTCATTGCAGACGATATCGACGACTGATACTACCAAGTCTGCACTATGGCTTATCACCGCTTCCCCTGGCTCTAAATAGATTTGCACCGAATGCTTGGCAGCAAACTCGCGCAACAACTCAGCAAACGCTTCCAGCGGATAGTCTTCGTCAGTAAACATCACGCCACCGCCCAGACTGACCCATTTCATTTTGTCTAAATAAGCTGAAAAGTTAGCCGAGATACGCGCTAGAATTTTTGTGTATTCAGCCAAGCTCCGATTTTCGCAGTTCACATGAAACATGCAGCCCTCAATTGAGCTGAGCTGCTCAGGTGTCAAGTCAGCCTTCTTAACACCCAACCTAGAATATTTCGCCGCCGGATCGGCAAGCACATAGCTGGCATGGCTAATTTCAGGGTTTAAGCGAATTCCAATCGAAATATCGGAACGCAATGAAGATTTACAGTGCTCATACTGCGACAGCGAATTGAAAATGATTTTGTCAGAGAATTGGCTGACTTGCTGCGCCTCCTCAACTGAATAAGCCACGCTATAAGCATGTGTTTCGCCGCCAAAGATTTCATGACCAAGCTGTGCCTCATAGACAGAACTACTCGTAGTTCCATCCAGAAAAGGACGCATCACATCAAATACGCCCCAAGTAGAAAAGCATTTAAGCGCCAACACCACTTTTGCGCCAGACAACTTACGCAGCGTGGCTATTTTGTTTAAATTGCGCAATAAAGCTTGTTCATCAATCAAAAAATAAGGCGTTTGCATAATTTAACTATTTCATCCAAGCATTAATGCGGCACAACATCGTCTTCACGAACATCCCAGCTCAAACCGAGTTCAGGCATTAACTCAAGGAATGGATCGGGATCGAGTTGCTCGACATTGAACAAGCCAACATCACTCCATTTTTTCTGGAAAAACAGCAAAGCGGCGACAATCACCGGAACGCCCGTGGTATATGAAATAGCTTGCGACTCAACCTCGTCATAACTTTCTTCATGATCGCAAACGTTGTACACAAACACCGATTTCTCTACATGGTTTTTACGTCCACGCACCCGCACACCGATACAAGTTTTACCGTTGTAATTTGGTGCAAGCGAGATAGGATCTGGCAGCACGGCTTTAAGCACTTTTAAGGGCGAAACTGTCACCCCATCGCTAGTCGTAACTGGCTCTGAAGACAACATGCCTACATCACGCAATACATTAAAGTATTTTAGATACCCCTCACTAAAGCCCATCCAGAATTCGATT
>Ga0316202_10000353_pt1 | contig 56098 bp, 60 predicted proteins | sample 3monrhotite_MG_FD_204934 | JGI IMG/M metagenome (GOLD analysis project Ga0316202, IMG submission 204934) | Microbial mat bacterial communities from mineral coupon in-situ incubated in ocean water Damariscotta River, Maine, United States -... | ecosystem: Environmental > Aquatic > Marine >...
CTGCCCGGAGAATTTGCTCGGTTGTTGTCCAGTCGATGCATTTATCGGTAATCGATACGCCATACTTGAGTTGACTGAAGTCTTCAGAAATCTCCTGATTTCCTGACTCAAGGTTACTTTCAATCATGACCGAGTTGAGGTCTTTGTTCCCTGCTAAAAATTGATCAATGACCTCACTCAGCACTGCTGCCTGACGGTTGTGGTCTTTATTCGAATTGGCGTGACTACAGTCGACCATGATCGACGTCGGCAGTTGATTTTTATTCAACAGTTCAGTTGTCTCTGCAATCGCTGCGGTGTGGTAGTTTGATCCGCTGTTGCCGCCCCGCAGGACAATGTGCACATCCGGATTGCCCCGTGTATGGACAATCGAGGACCGACCGTCGAAGTTGATGCCGAGGAAGCTGTGTTCATGCAGGGAAGCACTCATGGCATCGGTTGCGACTTTTAATCCACCATCGGTGCCATTTTTAAATCCAACCGGAAAGGAGAGACCACTCGCCATTTCGCGATGGGTTTGAGATTCTGTCGTGCGAGCACCGATGGCGCCCCAGCTGATCATGTCAGAAAGATACTGAGGGGTGATTGGGTCGAGCATTTCACTGGCGATTGGCAGCCCGAGGTCGGTAATTGCACAAAAGAGTCGTCGTGCGACCCCGAGACCTTTAGAGATGCGATGGCTGCCATCCAGATCAGGGTCATTGATCAAACCCTTCCAGCCAATAGTGGTCCGAGGTTTTTCAAAATAAACCCGCATAACGATAAAAATGTGCTCCTCAACTTCTTTTGCGAGAACAGCCAAGCGGCGTGCATACTCAAGGGCTGCTTTGGGATCATGGATCGAGCAAGGCCCGACGACTGCCATTAAGCGGTGATCTTGGCCATGAAGAATGTCTTTGATCGTATTGCGACTGTTCAGGACAAATTGGGCATTTTTTATAGTCAGCGGGAAGACCTGTTTCAGGTCGGACGGAGCTATGATTGGGGTCACTTCGTGGATATTCAGATTATTGGTTTGTACCATCGATTCTCTCCAGTATGGAATGATTGAAAAACGGGTCAGATTAGCTCTTTTTGGACAGAAAAGTCAAAATAACCGCTTCAGTTGCCTATCCTGGAGCACGTGGCTTGAATACAGACGACATCTCCCGGACATCTGATGTTTGGCGTAGCTGGCAGCGCAATTGACTAAATCGTGAAAAGCCAGTATAAATTCAAGAGATTACAGTTACTTTCATTCTCACTGGAGCAGGCGTTATGTCTTCTGTCTTTATTGGCTTGGCTAATTTAATCGATATGGCCTTCACGCTTTATATCTATATCGTTGTTGCTCGTGCGCTTATTAGCTGGGTCAATCCCGATCCCTACAATCCGATTGTCCGTTTTTTGCATAATGCGACAGATCCGGTGCTATACCGTTTGCGCCGGTTGTTGCCATTTTCATCCGCGAGTATCGATTTCAGCCCAATGATCCTGATTTTCCTACTTTTTATGCTGCAAGGTTTTTTGGTGAGCATGTTGAGAACCCTCAGCCATTCCTTCTAGTTAAAATGAGTCAGTTATGAAGATCACACCGATCGAAATTCAACAACATCAGTTTAAGACTCGTATGCTTGGTTATGATTCGAGCGCGGTCGATCTTTTTCTCGAGATGGTCGCTGACGAACTTGAGCGATTGCATAAGCAAAACCACGAACTCAAAGAGAGTCTTGTGAGAACCCGAACCGCCCTTGATCAGATGAAAGATCGTGAGCATTCCCTGCAGCAGACTTTAATGACAGCTCAACAGGTGACTGAAGAACTTAAAAGTACTGCACGCAAGGAAGCTGAAGTGGTCATGGTCGATGCTCGGATGCAGGGTGAGCAGATCGTCCGCAGCGCCGATGAGAGGCGTTTGCAATTAATTCGTGAAATCCAGGAGATAAAGCGGCAGAAGATTTCATTTGAATGTGGCTTGCGTGCATTAATTGACGGTCATATGAAATTGCTCGATATGGAAAGTTTTGCCATTGAAGAGAGCGAAGAGAGTATCTCTCTCCTCGAAAATCAACTCAGCCTTGACGCTCCGGAAAACAGACGTTAATGCTTGAATGCCTTAAGCTACATCCTCAAGGGACTGTCGTCTGCTTATATATCCAACCCCGTTCCAGTCGCAATCAGATTGTCGGTATCCATGGCGAGAGTCTTAAAGTAAAATTGACATCTCCTCCGGTTGAGGGTGCGGCCAACAAGTGTTGCTGCGAATACCTGGCGAAATTATTCAAAATACCCAAATCTGATGTCGAGCTTATTTTTGGTGACAAGGCCCGGCAGAAGAGAATATTGCTCCATGGACTCCAACCCCAACATGTCGAGTTGATTATCAGCGCAGCGCTTCGTGCTTCTTGACTTTTTAAGTCGCTGGACTTAACATCGCGCCGCTGAAGAAGAAATATCAATTCTGGAGGATTAAAAGATGCCATTATATGAGTATGAATGTGAATCTTGTGGAATCATTTTCGAAGCTCGTCAGAAATTTTCTGATGCTCCCCTTGAAAGCTGTCGTGAGTGCAATGGCAAGGTGCAGAAATTGATTTCACGTGCCGGATTTGCTCTTAAAGGCGGCGGCTGGTATGACCAAGGCTATTCTGCAGCACCGAGTTGTGCTGGGGGTGAAGGTGGCGGTTGTGGCGGTTGCCCCAAGGCCGCTAATGGGTAATCCGTTAAGTGTTGCAAGATCGAAACCCGGACAGCATGAGCTATCCGGGTTTTTTTATAGAATGATTTCCAGCGACACTGTGACCAGTGCGGTCGTATTACGCCCCTTAGCTTTCGGCCATTCAAGTTGAGGGGTCAGGTCGACAAAGCACCATTCACGCCAGAGACTCTGACGATAACGAAAGAAGACTGCGCTGTTGGTTATGCCGCTATCGCTGCCGGTGACTCCAGAAATACTCGCCCCGTATGCGTAGGCGCGCTGGTTCGGCAAGGCGGTCAGAATCTCTAAGGGTAGCGACCATTCGTAGCCGTCGCTCGCTTCTGAGTTGAGGCCTCGCAAGGTAAGTCGTAGTAGGCTGCTCTGCTGTGGATCCCGATTGCGGAGTAAGTGTTCAAAATCGAACCGTGATTCTTGGCCGAAACCATCGAATCTCTCCCAGAAAATAGATTGAGTGAAACGGACCAGATCTCTTTTCGATGCTTGCCAGGTAAACCGGACCAGACTTCTGGCTTTAGGATTCAGCTGATCATTTCTTAAGGTCAGTCCAATCCGATGACTTATTCCTAGATCTGCGGTACTTTTTTGTGCCAGTTGGATGGCGATACTGGTTTGCTCATTGGTCTCATTTGACGATGGCTTGATGACCGACTGATCCGACAAGGTACTGATGTCGTCACTTTCGGTGTCTATCAGCAAGTGAACCCTACGTTTGAGGTGGGGGAGGGTGAGTCGGGCACGCACACGTGGAGTAACGTCAATTCCCCCCCCCTCTTGATATCTGAGTGAGCTGATAATGCGGATCTGAGTGTCTCCCGCCTCTTCATTGGATCTTTTATCGGCGAAAAAATTATCAAAATATTGGGCGTACCTATCCAGTTTTGTTCCGACTTCGCGATGGACACGGTCGATCAGTGGTGATTTGTTTTGTTCTTCGCTTGGGTTTTCTGACAATGCCGCACCTGCGTTTATCTTTGCTGAGAGCAAGAGACTCAAGATGAGCAGTGGTAGTCTATATTTCATTAAAGCTCTCGAAGTTTATGCGGGCAGGGAGGGTTTCCCCTGTGTTTATCGTGCAATAACTTTAACAGACAAAACGTAGACGGCAAAACTGTACAGATCTCCTTTACAGGGTCCCTGCTTTCATATATTTTTTAGCGCTCATCCAGAATAGACAAATATTCGAGAACATTACATATACATAGATCTATAAAGGGAGAATTCAACAATGGCAGAGATTATAGATGGTAAAGCGATTGCGGCAAAGATGCGTGAAGGAATAAAGAAGGATACAGCAGAATTGGCTGTCCAGGGTGTGACCCCAGGGCTGGCGGTCGTACTGGTTGGTGAAGATCCTGCGAGCCGTGTCTATGTCTCCATGAAAGAGAAGGCCTGTGCCGATTGTGGCATATTTTCCGATGAGCACAAACTTTCGGCTGATACCAGTGAGGAAGACCTCCTTGGATTGATCGCGCAACTGAATGCCGATTCACGGATCGACGGTATCCTGGTTCAGTTGCCTCTGCCAGCGCATATCGACGAAAATAAGGTTCTCGAGGCGATCTCTCCTGCCAAGGATGCTGATGGCTTTCACCCCTACAATGTTGGGCGTCTTGCAACTGGTAATCCTGTCTTTCAGCCATGTACCCCTTTTGGTGTGATGAAGATGCTTGAGGAGACCAGGGTCGATTTAAAGGGGAAAAACGTTGTTGTTGTCGGTCGTTCGAACATAGTTGGCAAGCCAGTTGCCCTGATGTGCCTGGCTGCTCATGCTACCGTTACGATTTGTCACTCGCGGACAGTCGATTTGCCGTCAAAAGTTGCTGCCGCCGATGTTGTGATTGCTGCTGTTGGTATCCCTGAGATGATTAAAGGTGACTGGATCAAGGAAGGGGCTGTGGTCATTGATGTCGGGGTCAATCGTGTTGGGGAGAAGAAACTGGTAGGTGATGTTGAGTTTGAGGCGGCTTGCAAGAGAGCTTCGGCTATCACCCCTGTTCCGGGTGGCGTTGGTCCGATGACGATTACAATGCTTCTCTATAATACTCTGGAAAGTGCCAAACGACGGGCCAAGGCATTGGCTTAATTTCTTATAATTCAGATGTTGAAAAAAACTTCTTTGGCGCTTCGCACTGGGCTGATATTCTGTCGTCCCTGTTATCTATTTAAGGGGTGATCAGAAGGGATGAATAAAGTGAAAAAGACAGTACTGAATCAGGTGCATCGAGATCTTGGCGCTCGGATGGTGGAATTTGGTGGATGGGATATGCCGGTTCAGTATACTGGCGTTATTGCTGAACACCTTGCGGTGCGCAGCGCTGCCGGGCTTTTCGATGTGTCGCATATGGGGGAGTTCGAGGTGAGCGGTCCCGATGCCTTCGTCTTTCTGCAATTTGCGACGATCAACGATCTGTCATCTCTGGTTAATGGTCAGGTCCAGTACAGTGCGCTTTGTTATGCCACCGGCGGGATTGTAGATGACATTACCCTTTATCGTTTTGATGACGAAAAATATATGCTGTGTGTCAATGCAGCGAATATTGATAAGGATTTTGCCTGGCTGCAGGAGCTTGCTGTTCAACATAAGGGCGACTATGAACTTGTTAACCGGAGTGTTGATTTTGCTCAGTTGGCTCTGCAGGGACCGAAGGCCGCTGCAATTCTGGGTGGATTGACCAGTGCCGATCTCCTTTCGCTCAAGACTTATCATTTCTGCGAGTCTGATGTCGCCGGGATGCCAATGATCATATCGCGCACCGGCTATACCGGTGAGGACGGGTTCGAGCTCTACTGTTCACCGACAGATGCTGAAACTCTCTGGCGGGCACTGATGGAGCAGGGCGTACCCCAAGGTTTGGTCCCTGTCGGACTTGGAGCCCGGGATACATTGAGGTTAGAGAAGGCCTATGCCCTTTACGGTCATGAACTGAGTGCTGAAATCCTGCCGTTAGAGGCTCGTCTTGGTTGGATAACCAAACTCGAAAAAGCTAATTTCTGTGGACGTGAGGCTTTGCTCAAAGCCAAGTCTGGAGGGGTCCGCCGGCAACTGATCGGCTTGCGTCTGACCCAACCAGGAGTTCCACGTGAACAGTATTCCGTGCGCGTTGCGGGGCGCGAGGTCGGTCAGGTGACGAGTGGAACCATGTCCCCGAGTTCGCGTCAGGGAATCGCTCTTGCGCTGGTTGAGACTGTGGCGGCTAAAAATGAGTCTGAATTTTCGATCGTGATTCGTGGACGTGAAATTTCGGCTGAAAAAGTTAAACTCCCTTTTATCTAGATACCCCTTAATTTGCATGGAGGAGATTATGGATTTTCCTGAAGAGTTAAAATATACCGAAGATCATGAATGGGTACTTCTTGAAGGCGACCTGGTCAGTATCGGCATCTCTGATTTTGCTCAAGATCAACTGGGTGATGTGGTTTTTGTTGAGCTCCCAGATGTTGGTGACACGGTTGAGGTTGGCAAGGCCTTCGGTGTCGTTGAGTCAGTCAAAGCGGTTTCTGATGTCTATGCACCCCTTTCAGGTGAAGTTGCCGAGGTGAATACAGATCTGCCCGACTCTCCAGAGACTATCAATACTTCTCCATATGAGGATGGCTGGATGATCAGGATTAAACCAGATGATTTGTCGGTTCTCGATGGTCTGATGGATGCCACGGAATATCAGGCATTCATCGAAGAAGAGTAGAGTTTTAAGAGCTCGGCCCGGTGGCGCTTGTTCTGTGCGTCACCGGGCTTTTTTTGTTCATGACTTCAGTGAGGATCCTCCATGCGTTACCTTCCGCACAGTGACCAAGACATCTGTTCAATGCTTGAAGCGATTGGCGTTGAAAAGATTGAAGATTTGTTCAGTGGTATTCCGCAAAGCTGTCGCCTGCCGCGGGATCTTGACTTAAGTGAGCCCCTCGCTGAAGCTGACCTGCTGCGCCAATTGCAGACAATGGCTGCCGCGAATACAGTTGATGACAGCTGGAGCCGGTTTTTGGGTGGTGGCTATTATGATCATCATCTCCCGGCGGTCATAGATCATCTGATCAGTCGTAGCGAATTTTATACCGCCTACACCCCTTATCAGCCAGAAATAAGCCAGGGGACCCTACAAGCTGTCTTTGAATTTCAGACATTGATCTGTCAGTTGACCGGGATGGAAGTCTCCAACGCCTCCCTTTACGACGGAGCCTCGGCCTGCGCTGAAGCGGTGTTGATGGCGTTGCGTTGCGGGCGTAAACGTTCAAAGGTTCTTCTGTCACGCGGGCTGCATCCAAGCTACCGTGAGGTAGTCGCAACCTATGTCCGCTTTCTCGATGTTGAGTTGGTTGAGGTCCCTCTGTCCGCGGACGGTCAAACTGACCACGCGGCCGTCACCAAACTGATTGCTGACGATGTTGCTGCCTTGGTTGTCGGTTACCCAAATTATCTGGGGGTGGTCGAAGACATCGCATCGCTGTCAGAGTTGGTCCATAGTTCTGGAGCCCGGATGCTGGTTGCTGCTGCTGAACCTCTGGCCATGGCTCTTTATCGTTCTCCAGGTGAGCAGGGTGCTGATATCGTTATTGGTGAAGGGCAGAGTTTTGGCCTCCCGCTTTCTTATGGTGGTCCCGGTGTCGGTTTTATCGCTGCTTTGCAAAAAGACATGCGGTCTCTGCCCGGTCGTTTGGTGGGTGAAACGATCGATAAGGATGGCGCGCGCGGCTTTGTTCTGACCTTGGCGACCAGAGAGCAACATATTCGGCGTGAAAAGGCGACTTCGAATATCTGCTCCAATCAAGGGATTTGTGCCGTGATGGTCAGCATCTATCTATCACTTTTAGGCAAGAACGGTTTGCCTCAGCTTGCGCGGGACAATTATTCGCGTGCAACTTATTTACGTGAGCAGATTGCTGCTCTGCCAGGATATTCTCTTCCTTTTTCGCCCCCTTATTTTAATGAATTTGTTATCTCCTGTCCTCAGCCTGCGGCTGAAATTTTACAACGCCTGGAAAATGATAAAATCCTGGCGGGTATCAGCCTGACCAATGATTTTCCGGAGATTGAAAACGGTTTGCTGGTTTGTGTGACGGAGCAGAATGATCGTTCTCAACTCGACAGACTTGTTGGTGCGTTAAAAGGAGCGACTGTATGAGTGCGATCACGAGCAAGGGGTTGATCCTCGACGAGAAATTAATTTTTGAGCGTTCAACTTCCGGGCGTTGCGGCTATGACCTACCTAGGCTTGATGTGCCTTCGGCTCTGCCCGGCACAAATCTTCTTCGTGATGAAATCGAAGGATTTCCTGAACTCTCTGAAGTCGACGTTGTACGGCACTACACGCGCCTTTCGACCTGGAACTATGGTGTTGACAGTGGCTTCTACCCTTTGGGGAGCTGCACGATGAAATACAACCCCAAGATCAACGAAGTTGTTGCACGTCTGCCTGGCTTTGCCCATCTTCATCCCGAAACGCCTGGGCAACTGGCACAGGGTTCTTTGCAGTTGATGTACGACCTGCAGCAGTCGCTTTGTGAAATTTCCGGTTTCCCGGCGTTAACCCTCCAACCTTCTGCCGGCGCTCAGGGCGAGTTTGCTGGTATGTTGATGATTCATGCCTGGCATAAGAAACAGGGGAATAAACGCCATAAGGTTCTGATCCCTGATACCGCTCATGGTACAAATCCGGCCACTGCAGCACTTTGTGGTTATGATGTTGTCCCGATTGCCTCGGATGGCGTGCTCAGTGTCGAGGCGGTGGCGGCCGCAATGGATGATGATGTTGCCGCGTTGATGGTCACCAACCCGAATACTCTCGGCCTGTTTGAATCCAACATTCGCGAAATTTGCGAGCTGGTCCACAGCCGAGGTGGTCTGGTTTACTGTGATGGCGCCAATCTCAACGCATTGCTTGGCATGTGTCGTCCAGGTGATCTGGGGATAGATGTCATGCATTTTAATCTGCACAAGACCTTCGCAACTCCTCATGGTGGTGGTGGGCCTGGAGCAGGTCCGGTTGGAGTCAGTGCTGCCCTTGAACCCTTCTTGCCTGTTCCGGTGATTGTAAAAGAAGGGGAGGCTTATCGCCTCGCAACGGATCGCCCCCTGTCGATCGGTCGTTTGCGGGCTTTTGCCAGTCAGTTCGGAATTTTGGTGCGGGCCTATGCCTATCTGTTGTCGATGGGGGCAGAGGGATTGAAGAGAGCGACTGAGTTGGCAGTTCTGAATGCAAATTATATTCGCGCACGTCTTGAAGGGAGCTATCATCTCCCCTATAAACAGCGCTCACTGCATGAAGTTGTTTTCAGTGATGCAGATCTGCCGAACGATTGCCACACTCTTGATGTCGCCAAGCGCCTTCTCGATTACGGTTTTCACCCACCGACCATATATTTTCCACTGGTCGTTCATGGCGCATTGATGATTGAACCGACCGAAACTGAGAGCAAGCAGGAGCTTGATGAGTTTTGTGATGCACTCATAGCGATTGCTGAAGAAGCAAGACATAGCCCGCAACTGCTCCATGAAGCTCCGGTGAATGCGCGGACGCGCAGACTCGATGAAACTCTGGCCGCGCGGAAGCCGAAACTGAAATGGAGCAGGGACGAAGCCTGAGTCGTCTACATTGGGAGCAGGTGTTATTTCTAGAGCTCTGCCAGATGTTCCTTCTCAGGGGTTGCCATAAATCATACGGCGGTTGAGACTATACTGGAAGTGGGCGAAGATTTTTAGCTGATCATGCTTATAGTCGCTTGGGAGCTCTCCAAAGGGGGCTGCTCGATAGACGGCAGTGATAGCTTCATAGTCAAGGACATCTGAACCTGAACTTTCCATGGGGAACGCATCGATGAGTTCCCCTTTTTTATTAACAATGATCTTGATCAGCAGGGTCCCTTCGACCCCTTGGCTGGAGGCTTCAACCGGATAGTTCCAGACCGCTTCAATCCGATCACTAAACCGGCGGAAAAATGAGATTAATTTATCGTCCTGCCTGAGATTCAGCCAGACTTCATCATCCTTCAATTCTATTTCTGGTCGGTCTTTGCTGCGTTGGTTCTGTTGTTGCTGGTCAAGCCGCGACAGGGTCTCTTTTGAGAGGTTTGTCAGCTGGCTTAAATTAGGCAAGTTGACAGGGATTTCTTTGAAGCGATCCTCAGGCTCTGGAGTCTTTGGAAGTCTTCGGTCCCCTTGAGCATCAGCTTGTAATGGTGGGACTGGTGGAGGCGAGGGCTTTTGGTTTGTGCTCTGTTTTTTTTGCGCGGGCTCTGTTTTTCTTTTCGCGACCTGTTGCTCCTGCTTATCTAGCCTTTGCTTGTCGCGGCTATCATCCCCCTTGGGGGCCGTCTCTTGTTTGACTGTAGCGTTTGCTTCGGCGATATGGGCTGCATCCTTGGGAGGCGAAGTGATTTTTTCGAGGGGTTTCTGATCCAACTCGAGCCAGTTTTTGCGATCTTCCAAGGCGACTGCGGTCTGTTCAAATTTTTGCGGAGGCTCTGGGGTTATGGGGTGATTCTGTAAAACGAATCCCGCAAGCAGGTGGAGCAGGGTCGAAATCAGGAGGAAGAGACTGAAAAGACTTGTCTTGTCACGTAATCGATTTTTTTTAATCTGTTTCATGTCAGGCGAGTATACCTTTGCCATCAAGTCTCTGTCAGTAGCAATCTGATTTCATGGTAGATCCATTGGGAGTAAATCATTGACCCTTTAGTGTGACTTTGTCTATAACTTTGTAGTTCGACATTATTTGAAATCGGTATCTGTCGATTTCTTTTGCACTAAATATGGTGAGACAACCCAGGACCTTGCGGAGGAATGAAAATGGAGTTGGTAGAACAGATCAAACAAAAAGCAAAGAGTAACCTGCAGACTGTCGTGCTACCTGAAGGATATGACGATCGTATGGTTGAAGCCGCAGCGCAGATTGTCTCTGAGGGGCTTGCGCATCCTGTATTGCTTGGAGATATCGATAAACTGCAGGCCAAGGCAGTTGAGCTGCAGGTTTCACTTGATGGTGTCCGTTTGATCGATCCTAAAAGCTCTGATCTGCTTGATGCCTATGCTGACGAGTTGGTTGAACTCCGCAAAAAGAAAGGACTCAGCAAGGAGCAGGCACTCGAGCTTCTGTCCGGCGAAGATAATCTATATTTCGGATCTATGATGGTGCGCAAGGGAGACGCCGGGGGGGCAGTAGCGGGAGCGTTTAATACCACTGGTGATGTCCTGCGTGCTGCCTTTCAGGTGGTCGGTACCGCGCCAGGCATGAAAACTGTTTCGTCGGTCTTTTTGATGGTCACCCAGAACCCAGATTTCGGTGAGAACGGAGTACTCTGCTTTGCCGATTGTGCTGTTAATCCCAACCCGGACGCTCAGTCTCTGGCTGAGATTGCGATCAGTACCGCTGCCAGCTGCAAGAGTTTCTTGGGTGTGGATGCACGGGTCGCTATGCTTAGTTTTTCGACCAAGGGGAGTGCCAGCCATGAAGCCTGCGACAAGGTCCTGCAGGCATTGGCCATTGCTAAAGAGATGGCCCCTGACCTTGCAATTGATGGTGAATTGCAAGCTGATGCTGCTCTTTTGCCCAAGGTTGGAGAGAAAAAGGCTCCTGGTTCACCAGTGGCTGGGAGGGCCAATACTCTGATCTTCCCTACTCTTGATGCTGGAAATATCGGATACAAACTTGTCGAAAGGGTTGCTGGTGCCGAAGCTGTCGGTCCAATTATCCAAGGCCTTGCCAAACCAGTTAACGATCTTTCGCGTGGCTGTTCGGTCGCAGACATTGTCAGTGTCTCTGCAATAACGGCGGTTCAGGCTCAAGGCTGATCAGTATTTATATAATGATCTAAAAGGGATGGCAGATGTCTGCCATCCCTTTTTTTCTGATTTAAATTACCCTCGTGGCACACATCCCTCTGCTTTAAATTCCGGTTATAATTGAGCTGAGATGTTTTTCCGTCATGATTTGCCTATCCTTATGAAAGGAGAAATGGTGATGACACAGGAATTTAATTATCAGGAAGCAATTCAACGAGCAATGCTCATGGCACGAGATCTGATGGAGTTTTACCAGCGAGCTGCGCTGATTACCAAAGATCCTGGCGGACAGAAGGTTTTCGAAAGCCTAGCACATGAAGAACGCTTACAGGCTGATAGCCTCTATCGGATCTACCACGGTCGTGAATTTGGCAACTTTGAGGAGTTTATTGGGACCCCTTCGCACTCAACTTCCGTGATGATGCATGAGCTGGAAAAAGCCCTCAACGAAAGGGTCGATGAACGTCATGCGATGGATATTGCATTACGTGAAGAAGAGTCGCTCGAAAAAAGCCTGAGGTATACGGCCTCAAAGCTGGTTGATCCGGCTTCCCGTTTGTTTTTTGAGCGTATGGCTTCAGAGACTCACAATCATTGTCAGGTTCTCGGGGCTGAATATGCGCGATTGATGGGGATGGTCCACGACACGGATATGGACACCTATGTGAGAGAGTAGATACAAATTACTATAGTCCCTCTCTCATGAAACCTGACAGGTGATTGTTCCTTAACCTTAGTCCGCAGTCGCGTTAGACGACTTTTTAAAGATCCAGCTGGAATTTGACGTACTCAAAATAGAGAAGGTTTTATATTCCAGAACTTTATATGCAGGACACTGTTCTCTGCAAGAGGACAGCTTTAAGTGCTGGCTAGCGTATTCAACGAATACGTAGGGATACTCCTCTTCAGTTGATCATGTTTTCATAAAAAGCAGTGTTATTTTATTCAGTTGAGGCCTTCTTTTTTTGTTGTTTTATGGTAGGATTCGGGCCTATGGCGAGCTTTCATTGTAAAATAGGTACTGCCGATGGGCGGATTGTTGAAAGGGCATTCGAGGCCTCTGATCCTGGACTTTTGCGTCTAAGTCTTGAGGAACAGGGTTTTTTTGTCTTTAATATTCGTCGGCAATTTTTTGGTAACCTGACAACCTCCGGTTCGCAAAACAAGCGGGTGACTGGTGTCCGTTTCCTCTCTTTTAATCAGGAATTGTTGGTTCTTATCCGTTCTGGCTTACCAATATTACAAGTTATAGAAACCTTAATTGAACAAATGGAGGTCAGTGGCCTGCGCGAAGTTTTGCGTGAGGTCCGCGATGAAATAAGGTCCGGTAACACCCTGTCTGATGCTTTTAGCAAGTACCCACAGTTTTTCCCCCATCTTTATGTCGCATCTATCCGAGCCGGTGAGAAAACTGGCGACTTGCCGCTAACAATCGGTCGTTTTATTGAATATCAGAAACGGGTAGAAACCATCCGAGCAAGGATGCGTAGCGCCGCTTTTTATCCTATTATGCTGACAAGTTTGGCGTTCTGTGTTCTTTTTTTCATGCTCTATTATGTCATACCAAACTTCACCCAGATCTTTGCCGATGCCAATATGCAACTCCCTTTGTTAACCCGCCTGATGATCGGTTTTTCTGATGGTTTGACAAGATTTCTTCCCTTTATAATTATTATCGCGGTTGTTGGTTTCTTCCTTTTTCGCCGTTTTTTTCGGTCTACGGGAGGGCGCTTTCTTTTGGACCGTATGCTTTTACGGCTCCCTTTTTTTGGTAGTTTGTCGCAGGACTATGCGATTTCAAGTTTTGCCCGAACCCTTGGAACAACTCTCGCTAGTGGCACCCCGCTCGTTCCAGCAATGTCAATGTCACGCGGGACCTTGAATAACCGATGCCTTGAAAATGAGATGGCGGCAGCAGTTCAGAGGGTAGAAGAGGGGACGTCACTTTCTGAGTCTCTGTCGCGCGCAAGTTTTTTCCCGCCAATCGCTTTGCGGATGATCTCGGTTGGTGAGACGACTGGTGCATTGACTGAGATGCTCGGTGATCTTTCTGATTATTATGAATCCGAGGTTGAAAAACGTTTGGTTAAACTGACAACGATGATTGAGCCAATATTGATGATGGTCATGGGACTGATAATCGGTCTCATTGTTTTGGCAATGTATATCCCCATTTTTCAAATGGGTCAGACTGTCGGCTAAGGATGTTTCAGACGATGAAGTTCGAACGAAAAAAAATAGGTCACATTCTTGTTGAGATGGGGACAATAACCTCTGCTGAAGTTGATATGCTGTTGGGGAAGTTGCAAGTTAATGGAATGAATTTTGGCGAAACCGGCCTGGCTGAGGGTTCTTTTTCTGAGGACGAACTCGCTCAAGCCTTAGGCCGCCAATTTGGTTATGCGTATGTCGATCTTAAGGATACTGTTCTGGATGCTGAGCTTATGGCGTCTTTGCCTGCAGGATTACCACTTCAGAAAAAACTGATTCCCCTTGAGAGAGCAGGTGACACCCTGACAATAGCGGTGTCTGATCCGACCGACGTTTTGATGCTCGACGCCCTTGAGATGCAACTCGGCCTCGGCTTGTCACTCAAAATTGCTTCTCGTTCTCAAATTGAGCGTTTGCTTGAAAGGGGAGAGGGCTCGCAACGGGTCCTCCGTGAGGCATCCGAAGACTTTAAGCTTCAACTGATCAAAGAGACTGACAAGGGAGATGAAGTCCTCTCGATCGAAAAGTTGACCGCAGATACCAGCCCGATCATCCGTTTAATCGATTCGACCCTGTATGATGCCCTCGTCAAGCGCGCTAGTGATATCCATATCGAATCGACTGGGGATGGCGTCGTGATTAAGTACCGGGTTGATGGTGTTCTTTATCAAGCGACAGAGACAATTGATGGGCGCTTTCAGTCGCCAATTATTTCGCGCATCAAGGTCATGAGTGAACTCGATATCTCTGAACGGCGTATTCCTCAGGATGGCCGGTTCAAGGTCAGGCTGGGTGACAAGTCGATCGATTTCCGGGTTTCGATTATGCCGACAATTTTTGGTGAAGATGCGGTTATCCGGATTCTTGATAAAGAATCAATCGCAGCTGATATGCAGGGGTTGACTCTTGAGGTCCTCGGCTTTGAGGAACGAGAGCGACTGAGAGTTAGAGCACGGATTCGTGAACCCTACGGTATGGTCCTGGTGACAGGCCCGACCGGGAGCGGTAAGACCACAACCCTTTATGCCGCACTCTCAGAGATCGATGCGACTGAGGAGAAGGTTATTACCATCGAAGACCCTGTTGAATACCAGGTCAAGGGTGTTGTTCAGGTTCCGGTCAATGAGAAAAAGGGTCTGACCTTCGCTAAGGGGTTGAGGTCCATCCTTCGACATGATCCAGACAAGATAATGGTTGGCGAGATTCGTGATCCTGAGACGGCACAGATCGCGGTACAGTCTGCATTAACTGGTCACCTGGTGTTTACAACGGTTCATGCCAACAACGTCTTCGACGTGCTTGGTCGATTTATGCATATGGGCATCGATCCTTATAATTTTGTCTCATGCCTGAACTGCGTTATGGCGCAACGATTGATTCGCAAGATTTGTCCACACTGCCGGCGTGAAGTCAGTTATAGCGACGACGAATTGCGCGAGGCCGGGTTGAAGCCTGAGAGATTTTCAGGCAAAACACTCTATGAAGGAGCGGGCTGTAAAGAGTGCAATGGCCTGGGGTATCATGGTCGTAGTGCGATCGTCGAATTGCTGGAGATGAACGATGAACTTCGTGAGTTGATCATCGATAAACGACCGGTCTCTGAACTTAAAAAAGCGGCTCTCAAAATGGGTACAGTCTTCCTGCGTGAAGCTGCCATAAGCAAGTTGCTTGCTGGTCAAACTACCGTCCGTGAGATTAATCGCGTGACCTTTGCAGAGGACTGAAATCGAGTGTTCGGCAGAAATTATATTGGACTTGAAGTTCGCCGTCAGGGTCTTCGTGCTGTGTCACTTAAGCGCAAGGGGCGCCGCCGTGTTCTCAGCGGTGGACAAACCCTGCAGCTGAGTGAAGGTGTGGTTTCCCCAACGGCACGAGAACTCAATGTCTTAGATCCTCAAGTTTTTGTTGATAGTGTAAAAGAGGTTCTTTTGCCGCTAGCCGGACGAGAAGAGCGGGTGGCTCTGTGTCTGCCCGATGCTGCCGGGCATATTTTTTTGCTGGATATTGAGACGCCGTTTAAAAATCGGCAGCAGGGTGGGGATATAATCCGTTGGCAATTGAAAGAAAAATTGCCGGATAACTTTCGTACCATTGAGCTTGATTACCAGGTTCTTGGTGAACGGGAGTCTGGCGACCAGCGCGTTCTGGTTTCAGTTATTGACAAGGAAATCCGCAACCAATATGAAGAGCTTTTGACTCTGGCCGGATTTTCAGCAGCCCTCATCGATTTTCAATCATTACAGATTCATAATTGCTATAGGTCGACGATTGATCTGGGCAATGATTTTATCCTTGTGACTTTGAATCAGCGTCAGCTCAGCGTACTGACGGTCCAGAATGGCATTCTTGATTTTCATCGTTCAAAAGCAGGGATGGAAGATGCTGAGTCGGTTTTTCAGGAGATCAATCGTTCGCTGGTAACTTACCGGAGTGGCCATAGTGTTTTTTCACGCTCGAAACTTTATCTCCAGTGTGATTGGGAAGAGCAACAAAGTTTGAATGACGCTGTCGCTTCAGCGTTTGATCGTGACGTTCACAGCTTACCATCACCGCTTTCAACTTTAACGGTACCTGAGAGCCTGAATCTCTCAAGGTCTCAAGCTTCAGGAATGGCTGCCGCTATTGGTGCTGCCGAAAGCTTGATGTGGGATAAAAGATGAAATTTAATCTGAATCTTGCCAGCCGCAGTTATGTAAATAATCGTGCCCTGCAATATGGGTTCATTGCTGCTGTTTGTATCTTGTTACTTGTAGGTGGATGGAATATTAATACCTTTATTTCCAGCAATACTGCCTTACATATCAACCAACAGAGGCTCGCGGAGACGAATCTGCAGATTCAGTTGTTGCGTGGAGGCCCCACAAAGACACTGAGTATCGAAGAGCGGGCAGCACTTGAGCTTGAGTATTCTACGGTTGTCAAACTGTTGCAATTGGACGCCTTCCGATGGACTCAATTGCTCGATCGGATTGAAAGTCTGCTGCCTGAGGGTGTCAATCTGAAAAGTTTTAACCCGGACTACAAAAAGAAAAGCCTAAACTTGGTCGGTGATGCACGCAGTCTCAAAAAAATGCGCCAATTTCTCGATAGATTGCTCAAAAATGAGAATTTCAAACAGGTTTATCTCCAGAGTCACAGTCGGACTAAGGTTCGGGACTATGCAGATAACGAGCGCGATGCTATCTCCTTCTCCCTTCTGATAGAAGGGGTATTTTGATGTCACGCGAGCAATTAATCCAAACACTCTGGGGCGAGAACCGAGGCAAGGTCTTGTTTCTGGCCATTCTTGTTCTGATGATCGGAGCCGTACAGCTTTGGCAGGGTCTTTGGGTAGATGTTAAGCTGGATGAATCACGGATAGATCTACGCAAAGAACAGAATGAACTGCGTTTGTTGCGGCAGCGTATCGAGGAGGGCGGTGGTGCCAAGCTTTCTGGCATTGCAGACGATCTGGACAGCTTCTATCAAATAGTTCCGCCCCGTAGCGGCCTGGGAAGCTTTATTGGTCGTCTCTATTCTTATGCTGCTGCTGCCCACATAGATATTGACCAGATCAGCTATTCGGCCAAGCCGGTCAAAGAAACAAGTCTTCTAGGCTATCAACTCAGCTTTAAAGTAACAGGCAGCTATGCTCAGGTGAAAAAATTTATCCATCAGTTAGAAAATTCTCCATCGCTGCTGATTCTCGACCAAATTTCACTATCAGGGTCCAATAAGGCAATGGAAGAAAATGTCAATTTACAGCTGCAGCTACGAACCTTCTTTCGGGAGGGTGAGCAATGAAAAATTCTCAAATTCTTTTGTTTCTGCTTATCATTGGCCTTGCCGCATCGCTTTATTACGCGTGGCAGAATATGCCAGCAGTGAAGTATGCCGCGACTGACAAAGGCCCTGCAGCTCAAAAAGTTGGTTATGCTGCCAGCAAGGCTTTGCAATCTGACAGTTTTGATCTGAGCGGAGGAGAGCAGCGGAGGTTTGTAAATCCTCGCCGTAATTTGTTCAGTCAGTTATATCCGCCGCCACCGGTCTCTAAGCCGACAGTTTCTGTGCGGCCAGTTGAGCCACCGCCACCGCCAGTGGTTGTTGCTCCGGTTGAGCCACATCCAATACCAGTGCCAATTCGCAGTATCAGTAATCCTATGCCTAGCTTTCAGGTCTTGGGTTTCCTCGAGAAGAGCGGTCAGCTCACTGCGTTTTTGTCGCTGCAGGGTGAAATTTATCTCGTGAAACAAGATCAATCATTTGCTGGTGAGTTTCGTGTTGCAGACCTCAATCTTGAGCATATTAGAATCGTCCGTGTTTCTGGGGTTGGCGAAGTGACTCTGCCACTCAGAAATAAGTCAGATTCCGTTTCTAGCTCAGCTGCAGGGGTTAATTCCGTCATGCAATCGAATAGACAAGGGTCCCGTCAAGTGTCGCAACCGGTGCCCCCCTTTTCTCCACCAGAAAGTCTGCCTGTGATGCCACCAATGCATCCGCCAATTGATGGTGAGAATTAATGACTATGGAATTTAGAAAAATGACACATAGAACACGAGGCGCAGAACTGATGAAGAAACTACTGATTTGGACTTTGCTGCTGTCGCTGGTCGGTTGTGCTAATGGTTCCTCGTCTTTTAAAAAAGGTGAGAAATTTCTAGCTGCAGGTGACTTCGACAGCGCGGTTATGGCTTACGCTGAAGCTGCAGATAAAAAACCCAGCAAAGCTGAGTATAAGGTAAGGCTGCTAAAGGCACGACACAGGGCAGCAATTTTCCATGAAAAGAATGCGGATGAGTTACTGGGCAATCAATCTTACGAGGCAGCGTTAAATGAATACCGTCTTGCCAGCGGCCTTGATGGCTCTATTGAGACGAATTTTGATAAAGCTCGCAAAACAGAAGTTTATATCGAAGTAAGTAAGCAGGTCGCTGAAGCCCGTACTTTGATACGTGACCGTCACTTCAAACAAGCCAGTCAATTGATTAACGAGACTTTGGCCCAAATGTCTGACTACCCGCCAGCACTTGCTTTGCGCAAGGATTTGGATCGTCGTGCTTCAACAATGATCGATGGTATCGAGCTCGAAGTTAGCTCTGACGAGCCAATTACGCTCAATTTCAAATCAGCAAATCTGCCGGATGTCTTTGATATTTTAACCCAACTTTCGGGGATTCGATTTATTCTGGATGATGCGATTCGCACCCAGACGACCACGCTATATCTTGAAGCGGCGACTTTTAGTCAGGCCTTCGAGCTTCTGTTGCGGATGAATAAGCTTGATAAAAAAATACTCAATTCAAAAACGATCATTCTCTTTCCGAATTCCAAGGACAAGCAGAAACAATTTGCTGACCAGATTATTCAAACCTTTTACCTGTCAAATATCGATGCCAAAAAAGCGGTCAACCTGCTGCGCACCATGTTGCAGGTCCGTAAAATCTATGTCCATGAAGAGTTGAACGCGATTGTTTTGCGAGATACACCGGAAGTTATCCGGCTCGCGCAAAAAATTATTGAAGCCAACGACCGCGCGACCTCAGAGGTGGTTTTCGATCTGGAGCTGGTTGAGGTCAGCCATACCAAGGGGCTCGACATCGGACCGAAGCTGAGTAATTATTCTACGACAGGTGGCTTTGGTGAAGAGTCAACAACGACTACAGCTGGTGGTACAACGACAACTACGGCTTTAAACGCAATTGCAGGCACTAAAATCGTTAGCAGTCTGAACAACCTCAAGTTTCTCTACACACTCCCTTCGGCGACCTTTGATCTGAAAAAACAGACCGGAGACGCAGAAATCCTGGCTAGCCCAAAGATCAGAGTTAAAAACAACGGTAAGGCGAAAGTCCATATCGGCAGTCGTGAGCCGGTAGTGACGGTGACAATTAATGCTGCTCAGACGTCAGAGAACGTTCAGTATGTCGATGTCGGTGTCAAGCTTGATATTGAGCCGGTGATCCAGCTCGATAATACAGTTGTCACAAAACTCGGTCTTGAGGTGAGTAACGTTTCGGATCGTGCAACGACAACTAACGGCACCGCAGTCCTGACGATTTCAACGACCAATGCGAATACTGAACTTATTCTTAAAGATGGCGTTCAAACCATCATTGGTGGTTTGTTGCGTAACGATGATAGTAAATCGAAAACTGGAATTCCGATTCTCAGTGATATTCCTCTGCTGGGATCCTTGTTCTCCAGCTACTCTAAAAGTAATACCAAGCGTGAAATTCTTCTTTCGATTACGCCGCACATCGTCCGCTCGATCAAACTGCCAAAGGGGAACTCGGCCAGCATTTGGTCCGGTGGGGAAGATGATCTGCGGGTCGGTCGTAACTTTGGCTCATTTGCTGACGAATATGCTGAAGGTCAGGGGAAAACACCAAACAATGTGGTTCCTGCATTGAATACAATCCCCTCTGTTTCGCAACCGCAGAGCTCTGTTGATATTCCCGCACAGGTCGATCCAGACCTGAATTCAGAGGTGGCCCCTCAGGTTCTCCCCTCAAGTGACATGCCTCCAGCAACACAATCAGGCTCCGGAATGATATTGGAGCCTGCTGTTGTGCCTGTTCAACCACCGGAGGCAAAAATTGCTGACCCTGGATCGCAGGTTCCTGAGGTTATTCTTGAAGGATTACAAACCCCTGAAATGGTAACGCGCTCAACTATTTTTTTAAAAGGTGACCGCCTTGTCAGGGTTGGTAGTGACTTCACTTTGACCCTCTCTGTGCAGGATGTTAAAAACCTTTTTAGCGCCCCTCTTTATATCCGCTATGATCCGAAACTTGTTGAATTTATGAGTGCAAGTGAAGGTTCTTTCTTGAAACAGGGTGGACAACAAACGATCTTTACCAGCACCCAAATGTCTGAATCTGGTCGTGTTATCGTTGGCTTGAAGCAAGGGGCTGGTGGCGCGGGAGCTAGTGGTGGTGGTGTTTTGGCTCTACTTGAATTCAAAGCCAAGGCTGTGGGGAAACTTTCTATCGCACCCGAGCGGATTAACTTCCGCAATCCAGCCGGAGAAAGATTGCCGATTGACAGTCGTGGATTGGTCGTCGAGGTGAAATAGGCTTTGGTGACTTTTTATAAAAAACTTAGAGGTTGTCATGGTTTGACTTTGCTTGAGATGGTCATTGCCATGGCGATACTTGCAGTCCTCGCAACTGCCATTGTCCCCCTTGCCGAGGTGACCGTACAAAGGACTAAAGAGCTTGAATTGCGCCGTGATTTGCGCACCATCCGGACTGCTTTAGACGAATATAAGGCGGATTACGACAAGGCGGTGACTGAGAAAAAAATCATTGCATCGGTCGATGAATCGGGCTATCCGGAGGAACTTCAGGTCCTGCTTGAGGGGGACGATTGGGGTGGCCTCTATCCGTACAAGCGGAAGTATCTAAGACGGATTCCAAGTGATCCTTTTGATGTCAATGACGATGGCTGGGGACTAAGGGCCTATGCCGATGATTATGATTCAACCGTCTGGGGTGGTCGGGATATCTATGATGTCTATTCCCAGAGTGAAAAAATGGGACTCGATGGAACTCCTTATAGCAGCTGGTAATTGATGATGAATTCTTCTTTGAATAGAAAAAAAAATATGCGCGGTTTTACCCTGGTCGAGCTTCTTATTGTTATGAGTATTCTCGGTATTCTCGCCTCGATATCTGTTCCGAGTTACCGCAGGCATCAACTCAAGGCACGAGAAACGGTATTGAGCGAGGACCTTTATCAAATGCGTCGTTCTATCGATGCCTTTTACGCTGACAAGGGCCAGTATCCGGAAAGTCTCGATGATTTAATCCGCAGTCACTATTTGCGCGATCTACCGCGTGATCCATTCACCCGGGTCGTCGATAGTTGGGAATGTGTGCTTCCAGAATCGACTGAAGACGGTGAGACTGCTGAAGGGGGCTGCTTTGACATCAAGAGCGGGAGTACTCAAATCGGGATGAATGGTACTCCGTATAACGAATGGTAATAACTCTACCTCCAAGGTTTTTGCTAGCCGAATCCTTTAATTCCCCAAGATTGTGAAGCGATACGATGATTCAATTGTTCAATGTCACCAAATCTTATGGCAAGGAGAATGTCGCCTTGCGGGAGATGACGGTTCATATAGAAAAAGGGGAGTTTACCTATGTAACCGGACCTTCAGGTGCAGGGAAGACGACTTTTTTGAGTATGCTCTATGGCGCATCTAAACCGACTCGTGGGCAAATCCTTGTCAATGGCACGAACATCACGCGCATGGCGAGTGGTCAGATTCCCTATTTAAGACGCAAAATTGGGGTTGTATTTCAGGATTTCAAATTGCTTGGCAGCCGGACTGTTTACGAAAATGTAGCTTTTGCTCTCGAAGCTCAGGGTAAGAAACGCTACGAAGTCAGCAAAAAAGTTTATAAAGCCCTTAAAGAGGTCGGCTTGGAACATCGCTTACAACGCAAGCCGATGGAGTTGTCTGGTGGTGAGCAGCAGCGCATCGCCATTGCACGAGCATTGGTTGTTGAACCTCTTATCTTACTTGCTGATGAGCCGAGTGGTAATCTTGACCAGGAGGTTACTCTCGAGATTATGGAGTTATTCAAGCGTGCGAATGCGCGTGGTACAACTGTGCTGCTGGCAACCCATGATCACAGCCTTTATAAACGTTTTCCCAAAAGGGTTCTTGGTCTGGAGGGTGGCCGTTTGGTAATGGATCACAAGCCTTGACCCCAGGTCTGCTATTGCAGGCCTTTTGTTTTTAAAGTATGACCCTGATTGACCCTTATTTGCGACCCGGAGGTCCCGGCTTTGCTGGAAAATATCCGTTATTTTATCCGCCGTGCCTTGCGCAATATGCGTCAGTGGCCAGTCCTTTGTACCGCGGCCATTCTCACTATGGCGGTCGCCCTGGCAACAATGGCAACCTTTCTTCTGGTCGTAATGAACGTTCAGGGCCTGGCAAATAGTTGGAGTGAAGAGGTCCAGGTCGTCGCCTATTTCAAAGCCCCTCCAACTCGCAATCAACTCTCTTCCTTGATTCATCAAGTCGAAGTTTTGCCTGATGTCCAAAAGGCGATCTATATCTCTAAAGCTGAAGCATTTAAGCGGTTTGGAACACGCTTGGGGGATGATGCTGGTCTCTTGGAGGGCGTTAGTCGCGATCTATTACCAGCCTCTCTGGAGATTAAGCTCAAGGCGGGCTCTCATAATCGCGAAGGCGTTGCTCGGATTGTCGCTGAATTGAATAAGGATTCTCGTTTTGACGATCTGCGTTTTGGTCAAGAATGGCTTGAGCGCTTTGAGAATTTTGTCGATTTGCTCAGATTTGTCGGCTTGGTTCTTGGAAGTTTTTTTCTTCTAGCGGCTCTGTTTATCGTTTCTAATACGATTAAACTGACACTTTACACGCGGCGAGATGAACTCGAAATTATGGCTCTGGTTGGGGCTACCAAGCGATTTATCCAAATCCCTTTTCTGTTGGAAGGTGCACTGCAAGGGTTTGCTGGTGGGTTACTGTCCCTTGGGTTCTTAGTTATTTCGTTTAAATTGTTCCTGCAAAAGAGCCTTCAATCATTCTGGTTGACACCGGTTGGTTTTGAACCCGTTTTTCTGAACGGCAATCAACAACTCATTCTGGTCTTATGCGGTGTTTTACTCGGCTTGCTCGGTAGCCTGGTCTCTTTGCGTAAGTTTGTACGGCTTTAACTGTTATGTTTTTTTTGTTTTATCGATTGTTCCTGTTGATATTGCTGTTACAGCCTTTGTCGGCATTTAGTGCTGAGCAAGAGGATAACCGCACTCGTTTGCAACAAATCCGTGAGCGGATAGAGCAAACAAACAAATCTCTGCAAGCCCAGCAGCAGCAGGAACTTTCATTGTTGCGTGATCTTGCTCAAATCAATACCAGCTTGCAAGAGATTGACCGACGTATTGGTCAGTTAAGGAAAGACCACCAACGTGGTGAAAAGAAAATGACTGAAGTGCGCGCTGAAATTGATCAGGGTCACAGGGATCTTCGACGTCATGAGCGTAAACTACAAAAACGTCTGATTTCCCTCTACAAAGAAGGCAATACCGGCATTCTCAAGGTTTTGTTTTCCTCAAACACTCCAATGGAACTTGCTGAGCAGTATGAATATCTGTCAAGAATTCTGGCGAATGACAAAGAAATGATGGCAGAGTTCCGTATGGTTATCGAACAGCAGCAGATGCGATTGACCAAACTTAAAAGACTTCAACAGCAACAGGAAAATCGCTTGCAGTCTGAAAAAGATGAACGTGAGGATGCAAAATCTGCTCGTCAAATCCAGGCCCAACTCCTGAGCAAGGCGCGACATAATAAGTCTAAATTACATGCGGAGTTACAGAAGTTAAAAGAGAACGCTCGAAATCTTGAGGCTCTGGTTCATACCCTAAATGAAACTGTAAGTGCTGGCACCGGCGATTTCGCTGCGCAAAAAGGGAGCCTTCCCTGGCCAATCAAGGGTCCATTGCTGGTTGGGTTTGGCCCCCAAAAAAATGCAGAGTTTGGAACTCTGTATGAGAGCCACGGCATTCAGATCGCTGCCTCTGCGGGGATGAAAATGAAGGCTGTAGCATCGGGGAAGGTGGTTTTCGCCAGCTGGTTTAAAGGGTACGGGAACTTACTGATCGTATCTCATGCCGGAGGATATCATACCCTTTATGCTCAGGCTGAGCGTTTGCTTAAACAGGTCGGCGAACGTGTCGAAACCGGTGAACCAGTCGCTGTTGCCGGATTGCCTGGGGAGCAAGGGATCTACTTTGAGGTTCGCCAAAACGGTTCTCCAGTGAATCCAGTTTCGTGGCTGAAACGTAGATAAGTTTATTGTGCCAATCCGTTGCACGAAGAGGTGAATATGTATATTTTCCGCACAATGATTTTGACCCTGATTCTACTCGGTGGCTTGCTTTCACAATTTGCGATCAGTGAGCAGGTGAACGATCCAGCTTCTGGTTCTGATGGGGCATATGAGGATATCGAATTGTTTACCGATGTGTTGGCTATCATTCATCGTAGCTATGTAGAAGAGATCGATATCCGTGATCTGATCTATGGCGGTATTCGTGGGATGCTTTCAACTCTGGATCCGCACAGCAGCTTTTTAACGCCTGAACTCTATGAGGAGATGCAGGCTGATACCCACGGAGAATTTGGTGGTATCGGGATTGAGGTTACACTTGAGGAGGGAACCCTGGTCGTCGTCTCGCCGATTGAGGGGACACCGGCGCAGCGTGCCGGAATCCGTGCCCATGATCGAATCGTGCGGATCAATAAAAAACCGACTCAGGATCTCAACCTGATGGAAGCGGTACGTTTGATGCGTGGCCCGATTGGCGATCAAATTTCTCTTGATATCCGCCGTGAGGGTGATGATAAATTATTGGAGTTTAAACTTTCTCGTGAAGTTATTAAGTTGCATAGCACGAGTGGCCGAACCTTGGAGCAGGGTTATGCATATATAAGAATCAGCCAGTTCCAGGAACGGACAGCAAATGAACTTAAATCCTTATTGTCAAAGATTCGCGTTGCCAATGAGGATCATCTTAAGGGGCTTATTCTCGATTTGCGCAATAACCCTGGGGGACTGCTTGATCAGGCCGTGGCTGTCTCTGACCTCTTTCTTAATCAAGGTTTAATCGTCTATACTGAAGGTCGTGATGAATCGAGCCAATTGCGTTTTCAGGCTTCTGCAGGGGGGACGGAACCGCCTTACCCTCTGGTCTTGTTGATCAACGAAGGGAGTGCCAGCGCTTCAGAAATCGTTGCCGGAGCACTGCATGACCATGGCCGTGCTTTATTGCTCGGGGAGAGAACATTTGGCAAGGGATCAGTTCAGACAATAATCCCCTTAAGTGATCATTCTGGTCTGCGATTAACAACGGCCCGTTATTTTACACCGAGTGGTACGTCAATTCAGGCTCGTGGAATAGCCCCAGATATAGAAGTTCCTGATATCGAATTGCCCAATGTTCAGCGCAAAAACCATTATCGTGAAAAAGACCTTAAAAACCATTTTGAAGCTCAGGATGGTAAGAAAAAGAGCCCTGAAGTCGCATCACCCGAGTCAGCAGAAAAGCAAGATTTTCAACTCATGCGTGCGTTGGATCTTTTAAAAGGACAGGAATATTTTAAGAATTTTAAAATAAACAGCGCTTCTTGATTTTTTTTTGGAGAGTGTTCATTACAATGAGGGCGGATATTGCTCCCTCATTTTTTTCATAAGTGAATTTTATGGCGAGTAAAAAGAAAAAAGTTCAGTCCCCGGTGAAAAAAGGATCTCCGCATAGCTCAGGGCTTAGCCTGGCGATTATTATCCTCGTGAGTTGCGGTTTGACCCTTGCCGGTTTATTTGTGTATTTCAGACTGCAGGTACCACCAGCTCCAAAGACCCCGCCTGAAAAGATCCGTATCTCGACTTATGCTGATGTGAACCGTCTTGTTGAGGAAGAGCTGTTAACCAGCAGTCATTCACCGGGGTGGAAGCGTCTTGCTGGTACTGCTGATCCGGTTCGGCTTCAGATGCTTGGGGATTATCCTGAGTCGCTGCGTCTGATGGAACTTGCCACTCGCATTGCTCTGACGGATAGCCCCGCACAGCTTGACCTGGCTCCACGTAAGGGGATTGTGCGGGTCTATTGGCAGGGTGTGCTACGGATGGAGTTGCGTTATAAAGTGTCCGAGAAACTGTTGCAGCAACGACCTATGGTTGCAATCATTATGGATGATATGGGGCGGGATATGGCGAGTTTTAGTAGCCTCCTTGCTCTCTCTCTCTCTCTCACGCCAGCAATTTTACCCCAAACCTCTTTTGCCACACGTGGTGCGAAATTCTTGACAGATAAAAATCATGAATACATGATTCACTTGCCGATGGAACCCAAAAAATATCCATCAATCAGCCCTGGCCCTGATGCCTTGTTACTCAGTCTGGATGCGGATGAGCTTAAAGCCCGTATTCAACGTTACCTGAAAAGAGTCCCGGGAGCTGTTGGTGGGAACAATCATATGGGGTCAAGTTTTACTGAGGATCGCACAGCGATGCACACTGTTCTTGAAGAGCTTAAATCCTCGGGCCTTTTCTTTGTAGACAGTCGTACTATCGGGGATTCGGTGGCTTTTGATGAAGCCCGCCGGATGGGGATGAAGACGGCGCAGCGTAATATTTTTCTCGATAATGAAGAAAATGTCAGTTACATCAGTCAACAAATACGCAAAATGGTGAAAATTGCCGAAGACAAGGGCGTGGTGATCGCTATCTGTCATCCTTATCCTCAGACATTTCAGGCCTTGCGAGAGAATGAGCGCTGGCTGCATGACCAAAGGGTCGACTTTGTTCTGGCTTCTCGCCTGGTGAAGAACTATTGAAGAGCATTTTACGGGAACACAGGATTACTTTGATCTTGAGTTTCAACCTCTGTAGCAGACTCGAAATCGAGGCGAGCTCGGCTGAAAACGGTTTGGAACCGTGCGTAGGGAGCCTCAGTTAGAATTTGTCCACTGAGCCCGGTATTCTGCCTCAGGAGAAGCAATTTATTTGGGATATCTTCTGGCAAGGCGTGTTCGAGCAGGTTGTGTAACAATGGATTCCCTCGCCGCAGTATCCCACGGCTCGGCTTGATGTCACTGGTATGCTGAGACAGGGTTTCGCCGTTCTGGTCCAAGCGGACCAATGTTACCTTGAGAGCTTCTTGGCGTTGCATCAAAAAATATGAGCGTTGTGCCGATTCTCGAAACAGTTCTCTGGCTGCTGCGCTTGTCCCCGATTTCTGCTCACCGTAAAGGTCGCTGAAAATCATCTTGTAAAAACAGTTTTCCTCAAGATAGCCACAAAGCTCACGGTCAGAAGTTTCAGCGTAAAATGCCATTTGTAACTGTTGTTGGTCCAGCTGCTGTCCGCAACAGAGGCAGTGGCCGAGAACCCGCTGACATCGTTCTTGTTCTCGTTGAGCCAGGTTTTGTGCCCTGGTTGTTGCTCCTGCAGAAACCTCAGTCATCCGGTGTGGACCCTTTTCAATATATTCGAGGTAGATCTGACGAGCAATGTGGCTAAACTGCAAATGAACTTCAGTCGAACGGCCTTTGGTTAAGACCGGATAAACCTTCCCCTCAGGGTTGGTCGCGAGCGATTCAACCTTGGGGCTCTTGGCGATAAATCCTTCGAGACAACGGTACCCACGATTGATGGCATAGGCTTTAAGCAACTGGTAGGAATTACGAAAGGGGCCACTGTAGCGAATTCTTGAATCAATCAAGCATGGGAGGAGTCGGAGAGGTGACTTTGTGATCCCGTGGTCGCTAAAGAAATTTGCCAGATGTTGGCAATTTTCCAGGGATGGTGCATCCTTAATCGGAACAATAACCCGATCCGCTGCGTAGAGCGCATTCCGAGTATAGGGGTCAAGGATTGGGCAGGTGTCAATAATAAGGACTCCTTCCAGATCAATCTTGCTCAGGATATTCGCAAGCTGCTCATCGGAAGGGGCTTGTGGGTTAAAATCATTCAAATTGTGGCAAGATGGAATAATTTGTACGCCGTATTCCCCTTGGTGGATCAGTCCTGTCGTGTCGACATCCCTGAAGATATGCCCAACATGAAATTCAGCCTGATCGGCGCTGAGTCGAAACATGCGATCCACCGTAAAGTGATTGTCGAAGCTCAAGAGTGTGACCGGCAGATCTTCGGAGAGGGCTTTGAGGTAAACCGCAAGGTTCGTCGCCAGGGTCGTTTTGCCGACTCCACCTTTTTCGCTCGAAATCGTGATGACATAAGGGCGAGTCATAGATTCTTCCTAGCATGAAGTCCGTCTGACTTGACGAATCCTGGGGAGAAGTTGGATGCTCAACACGAGTGATGTGTTTTTTGAAAAATGGTATTCAATCACTGAGATGCTTTATGGTAGTGCAGGTTATATGGGAATTGTCCAGCGACTGTCAATGTGGACGAGATACAAAACTTCATTCATATCTAAACTAGCCTATTTAAAATAACTGAAAATACGGTGAAATATGTCAACAACGGTTGTTTCTGTCTCACGCCTGGTCGAACTGTTTAAGGAGATTCTCGAAGACAACTTTGTCGAGGTCCTGGTCGAAGGAGAAATCTCTAATTTTTCGAAACCAAATTCGGGCCATTGCTACTTCACCCTCAAGGATGAGCGCGGTCAATTGCGTTGTGCCATGTTTCGCAGCCATGCGCGGCTGCTTCGTTTCACCCCGGAAAACGGGATGCAGGTCATTTGTCGTGGCCGGGCCTCGGTTTATACCCAGCGCGGGGAACTCCAACTGATTGTTGAAGGGATTGAGCCCGCAGGAATCGGTGGGATGCAACTTGCGTTTGAGCAGTTGAAGCAAAAACTGGCAGCTGAGGGGCTGTTTTCTTCTGAGCGCAAACAGTCACTTCCAGAGTTTCCACAGACCATAGGAATCGTGACTTCGGCTACCGGTGCGGCGATCCATGATATTCTCAATGTCTTGCGAAGGCGAACATCCGGGCTGAATGTTTTGTTGCGTCCGGTCAAGGTTCAGGGGGAGGGGGCTGCTCAGGAAGTTGCTCAGGCAATCGCTGACCTGAATCTTGAGGGGAACGCAGATGTCCTTATTGTCGGTCGTGGTGGCGGTTCTCTCGAGGACCTCTGGGCCTTCAATGAAGAGATTGTAGCTCGAGCCATCGCAGCTTCAAAGTTACCCGTGGTCTCTGCGGTGGGCCATGAAGTCGATTTCAGTATCGCCGATTTGACAGCGGATCTTCGCGCGCCAACCCCGACTGCCGCTGCCGAATTGGTCGTTAAAAACCGTGAAGAGGTAGAACGGCATTGTGATCAGCTCCTCATGCGCTTAGGGCGTGTCCTGCATGGTCGGCTTGAGCTGCTGCGTCTCCGTTTTGCTGATTTGCAACGTCGGCTGATATCCCCGCTGGAGACCCTTGAGCTTCAACGTCAGCAACTGACAGATCTTGAGCAGCGGCTTAAGCGTGGCATCATCTGGGCGCAGCAGGTGCAGAACCATCGGCTACAGCATTTAGCTGAGCAGATTCATGCGCTGTCGCCTTTGCAGGTGCTGGCCCGTGGCTACGCCCTCGCACGTCTCTCTCCGCAAGGCAAACCACTACAGCGTGTAGAACAAACAAGCATCGGCGACATGATCAGTGTTCAGTTGGGGCAGGGTACGCTTGAGGCCTCTGTGACCAAGATAGAACCAGAAAAAAACGCGAAAGGGGCTTGACCCAAGGTTCAGGCGCTGTTGTAATCATTTTTATGAATTTTCAATTGAGAGATAAATAAATGGCAAAGAAAAAGGGATTTGAATCCTCTCTGAAGGCGCTGGAAGAAGCAGTGACTCGCCTTGAAGAAGGCGACCTTGAACTCGAGGATTCATTGAAAATATTTGAGCAAGGGGTTAAGTCAGCGGCGGATTGTCGGAAGGCTTTAGAGAAGGTTGAATTACAGGTTGAGGTTCTCCTTAAACAGCAGGATGGTCGCTTGAGCCGGGAGCCATTTGATGAGTGATGCCGTCTGGTCCCTTGAGACTTATCTGAAGGTCTGTTTGCAATCCGTTGAAGCGGCTCTTGATAGTTTTCTTCCGAAAGCGTCTACCTTGCCAGGAAGTTTGCACGATTCGATGCGTTATTCGGTCTTTGCTGGTGGAAAGCGGATACGTCCTGTGTTGATGGCTGCAGCTTGTGAAGCCGTCGGAGGGGAGCGTGAGGGTGTCTTACCTGCCGCCGCTGCAATCGAGATGATACACAGCTATTCCCTGATTCATGACGATCTGCCAGCGATGGATGATGATGACTTTCGGCGTGGAAAGCCAACCAATCATAAAGTCTATGGTGAGGCTGTTGCTATTCTCGCAGGTGACGGTTTGTTGACCGAAGCTTTCATTCTTCTTTCAAACCCTCAGGTTTTACCTTCTGTCTCTGGCGTTGATCGACTCGAGATTATTCATCATCTTTCTCGAGCGGCAGGTAGTCTTGGGATGGTTGGAGGGCAGGTGGTCGATATGGAATCAGAAGGGAAGAAGATCGATCTGCCAACACTTGAATATATTCATACCCACAAGACTGGCGCATTGATACTTGCTGCGATTGAGATCGGAGCGATTATCGGTGGAGCTGACGCAACACAACGCCGGGCATTGCATCGCTATGGTGAAGCCGCCGGCCTAGCTTTTCAGGTTGCGGATGATATTCTCGATATAGTCGCAGATCAGTCACTGCTTGGTAAGGATGTTGGCAGCGATCAAGAACGTGGTAAGGCGACCTATCCTGCACTCCTCGGTCTTGAAGGTGCCAGGCAGAGGGCGCGCGATCTACGTGACATGGCGTTTACCGCCCTTGAGCCCCTTGGTGCCGCAGCACAACCCCTGCGCGAGATTGCAACCTATATTATTGATCGTTCTTTTTAGCGGGCTGATTTTTCACCCGATAGAGGTAGTTGAATATGAGTAATCTACTTACCAATCTGACATCTCCAACCGATCTCAAAAACATGGATCTGCCGCAACTTCAACAGTTAGCACAGGAGTTGCGCGAGACCATCATTTCAACGGTTGCCGAAAATGGTGGCCATCTTGGTAGCTCGTTGGGTGTCGTTGAACTGACGATTGCTATTCATAAGGTCTTTGATTCGCCGCGTGACCGCATTGTTTGGGACGTAGGTCATCAAGCCTATGGGCATAAACTCTTAACCGGTCGCCTCGATAAGTTTTCCAGCCTGCGACAGCTTGATGGGCTTAGCGGCTTTCCCAAACGGAAAGAGAGTGAACACGACGCCTTTGATGTCGGCCACTCGAGTACCTCGATATCCGCCGCCCTGGGGATGTGCGCCGGGATCGACATTATGCAGGGAGATGAGCGGGCTATTGCTGTCATAGGGGATGGTTCCTTGACTGCCGGAATGGCCTTTGAGGCTTTGAATCATGCTGGCCATCTCAAGAAAAATTTGATCGTTATTCTTAATGATAACGAAATGTCTATTTCGCCCAACGTCGGCGCGCTCTCTTCATTTTTGAGTCGAAAAATGTCGAGTGATCTTTTTGTGCGCTTTAAAAAAGAGACCGAAAATTTCCTGAACCTTGTTCCCGGCTTTGGTAAGGATCTAGTAAGTCTGGCGAGACGTGCCGAGGAGTCTCTGAAGGGATTCATTACCCCCGGGATGTTGTTCGAGGCTTTTGGCTTCGACTACTTCGGGCCTCTGGACGGACACAATCTGCCTGAATTGATCGAAACCCTGAAGAATGTACGTAAGATCAAAGGCCCGGTGTTGCTCCACGTTGGAACACGCAAAGGGAAAGGCTATCTGCCTGCCGAGGAGGATCCGACCACCTTTCACGGTGTCGGACCCTTTGATCGGGAAACCGGCAAGGTTCCCGCGGCGAAACCTGGACCCGCAAGTTATACCAGCGTTTTTGGCCAAACCCTGGTCGAAATGGCTAAAACGGATGAACGGATCGTGGCAATTACTGCCGCCATGCCAGCAGGTACCGGACTCTGTCCGTTTGCTGAAGAGTTCCCTGAGCGCTTTTTTGATGTCGGCATCGCTGAACAGCATGCCGTAACCTTTGCAGCCGGTCTGGCGTGCCGTGGCTTGCGGCCGGTTGTGGCGCTTTATTCGACTTTTTTGCAGCGTGCTTACGATAATCTGTTACACGATGTCTGTCTGCAGAACCTGCCGGTCAGCTTTGCTCTTGATCGTGGTGGTCTGGTTGGAGCTGATGGACCAACCCACCATGGGGTATTCGACCTCTCTTTCATGCGTCATATCCCAAATCTGGTCCTGATGGCTCCGCGTAATGAACTTGAGCTGAAACGGGCAATGAAGACGGCTTTCGAGCATAATGGTCCTTTTGCTTATCGTTATCCTCGCGGGAGCGGTGAAGGTTTGTCTCTTGCGCAACCGATTGACTCTTTATCAATTGGTAAAGGAGAGATTCTGCGTGAAGGGAAGGATGTAGCGATTCTCGCGGTTGGTACACTGGTCGCTGAAGCATTAGAAGCGGCCGACATCCTCGCCGCACAAGGGATAGAGCTGCTGGTCGCTGATGCGCGCTTTATCAAGCCACTTGATACAGAGTTGATTCTCGATATCGCCAGTCGGGTGCCATTGCTGGTGACTGGTGAAGAAAACGCATTGCAGGGTGGCTTCGGTTCGGCTGTCCTTGAACTCCTGTCCGACAATGGAATCCAACTCCCGGTCAAGCGGATTGGTATCTCTGATTCCTTTGTTGAACAGGGGACTCAGAAAGAGTTGCGCGCACGGATCGAGATCGATGCGGCGGCCATTGTTAAGATAGTCAGTCGCTCTCTTGAACAGAAAAATAGATCTCTGGCCTGAGCGGCCGCGGGATTTTTGTTGAAACTTTTTAAAGGGTCATCCCACACCGGGTGACCCTTTTTTTATGAAACAACACTCTTCAGGTCGCTGGAACTGTTACACTGGAGCCTGAACTGAGGAGGATTGGATGAAAACAAGACGCGTCGAATTTACCAACAGTCGGGGTGAAACCTTATCGGGTCGGCTTGATTTGCCTGAAGATGAGAGGCCGCGCGCATACGCTCTGTTTGCCCACTGTTTCACATGCGGCAAGAATCTTAAGGCGATAAACCACATCGGAAGGGCTCTGACAGCAGAGAAACTGGCGATTCTGCGTTTCGATTTTTCTGGTATCGGCGAGAGTGAAGGGGATTTTTCTCAGACCGATTTCTCCTCGAATGTAGAAGATCTGCTCAGCGCCGTAGCCTGGCTTACTCAGGAATATGAGGCGCCACAGCTGCTGATCGGGCATTCCTTTGGTGGCGCGGCTGTTCTGCAGGCTGCGCAACGTATCAGCGGTATTAAAGCGGTCGCTACTATAGCTGCCCCTTATGACCCGAATCATATCAGACATCTGTTCAGCGATAAGCTGGAAGATATCGAGGTCCATGGCGAAGCCGAAGTCTCGGTAGCTGGGCGCAAATTCAACATAGCGCGGACATTCCTTGATGATCTCGAAGCGCAGCAGGTCGAACAGGGCCTCTCACAGTTAAAAGCCGCTCTGCTTGTCCTGCATTCTCCGGTTGATAAGGTCGTTGGGATCGAGAATGCTGCACAAATTTACCGCGCGGCCAAGCATCCCAAATCATTTTTAGGTCTGGATACTGCCGATCACTTGCTGAGTCATCAAGATGATGCCCGCTACGCAGGCCGCATGATTGCGACCTGGGCCTGTCGATATTTACACCTTGCGGATGAATATGGCATCGACGCAGAAGTGATTGATAACCGGGTGACTGTACGAACTGGTAAGGAGGGCTTTTATACCGAACTCTTCGCCAATGGTCATCCGCTGGTGGCCGACGAACCGACGGCTTATGGGGGCACTGACCTTGGTCCTTCGCCTTACGAGTACCTGCTGAGTGCTTTGGGGGCTTGTACAACGATGACGGTACAGATGTATGCACGGCGCAAAAAGTGGCCGTTGGAATCTGCCGTTGTACGGCTGAAACACGAAAAGATTCACGCTGAGGATTGTCAGAGTTGTGCAGAGAAGGAGGGGAAGATCGATCGTTTTGAGCGCGAGATTGAGTTGCAGGGGGAGTTGAGCGCCGACCAGCGTCAACGGCTACTCGAGATAGCTGAGCGCTGTCCGGTTCACCGCACACTGCATGCGACGGTTGAGGTTGTCACCCAGCTTAAAGCATGATCTTTGGTCCTGAGTCCAAAATTGAGTTTACCGCGCGCGTTTCCTAAACCTGCAGTGTCGGGTCCAGTTGTTTTGTCAGGGGCCGACTTTCAGACACTCGACCAGATTATCCGCCAACGCATTCATCAAATCGAACCAGGCCTCTTCTTTGTGAGTTGATCGGCTTCCCAGTGGATCTAGCACGCCTAATTTAAGCACCTGACCAGCCGTGAGAGCTTTCGCAATCGCCGGGCTGAACTGGGGTTCAGTGAACAGGCAGACGGCTGCACTTTGATTAATCTTCGCACTGATTTGCTGTAATCGTCGCGCTCCGGGTGCTCGTTCTGCAGAGATGCGAATTGAGCCGATTGCGTTCAGGGAGAAGGCGTCTTCGAGGTAGGGATAGGCATCGTGAAAAACCAGATAGGGCCGATTCTGGATTGGCATCAGTTGTCGCTGTAGCTTCTGTTGCAGTTGGTCAATCCTTAGGGTCAGCGCGGCAAGGTTTTGCTGATAGGCTTTAGCATTCTGTGGATCGATCTCGACTAATCGGCGGCAGACTGCCTTGGCGATCTGCCGGGCATTGTTCGGCGACAACCAGATGTGAGGGTTGATGCTTTGGTGGTCATGGCTCGCTTCGTTCTCGTGTTGATCTTCTTCCCAGAAACCTCCATGGCGTTGTGGCAACAGCTTCAGGTTCTTCAGCTTAAGGAGTCTCATTTCAGCTTTTTGCGCTACCAGACGACCGATCGGAACTGTTAAAAAACTTTCCAGCTCCGGCCCGACCCAGATCATCAGATCCGCTGTGGCCAAAGCTTGAGCTTGTGAAGGTTTAAGGCTCGCGCTATGCGGGCTACCACCCTGGGGCAAAAGTAATCCCGGTTCGCTGATCCCCTTGGTGAGTGAACTGACCAGTGAATGGATAGGGGCAATACTGACCAGAACCTTGGGTGTCGCTAGGCTGGGGCTGGCAAGGCACAGAAGACTTAGAGTGAGTAGAAAACGCATTGAGTATGATTCCTGTGAAAATAGGTACGAGACAATTCATGTCTATTATTGTAATGTTATACTATAACATACCGAGCAGGGAGACCAACAAATCATGCATGATCCTTTTGAATGCACCCCGAGCGGCCATCAACAGTGCATCAGCAGTGCTTTAGCGCAGGCTGAGCTCATTTGTCGACGGCATCAGGTGCGATTGACTCCGACCCGCCGCAGGGTTCTTGAACTGGTCTGGCAACAACACCGTCCGGTCGGGGCCTATGATTTGCTGGAGCAATTACAGCAGCAAGGGAGGGTCGCCCCTCCAACGGTTTATCGTGCACTCGATTTCCTGCAACAGCAGGGCTTGATTCACCGTCTTGAATCGCTTAACGCGTTCATCGGTTGTGCCCAGCCTGAACATCCCCATCAGGGACAGTTTCTGATTTGTCAGTCCTGCCGAAGCCTCGCTGAAATCTCTGACACCAAGATCAGCCGGGCGATCAACAGCAGCGCACAAGCCGCAGGTTTTAGTCCTTTGACACAAACAGTCGAAGTCATGGGCCTTTGTGCTGGCTGCCGCCAGAAGGAGCAGGCCGATGGCTGAGCCGTTGCTCGATCTGGAGCGTATCTGTCTGGTACGTCAGGGGCGACATATCCTCGAAAATGTCAGTTGCCAAATCGAACCGGGAGAAATTCTGACTCTGATCGGTCCTAATGGTGCAGGGAAGACCAGTCTGCTCAGGGTCGCGCTGGGGCTTATGCCCCCTGATTCTGGTGAGGTTAGGCGATCAGAAGACCTGCGCATCGGGTATATGCCGCAGAAGTTGATTGTTGATCGCACCTTTCCTTTAAGTGTCTCGCGCTTCATGCGTCTGACCGGCCGGTTTACTGAAAGACAGATGGAGCAAGCTCTCGATGAGGTTGGTGCTGGTCGTTTGTATAACGCCGGCCTGGCTGATCTTTCTGGTGGCGAGTTGCAACGGGTTCTGTTGGGGCGGGCTCTGTTGCGTCGTCCCCAGTTATTGGTGCTTGATGAGCCGGTCCAGGGAGTTGACGTCCAGGGTCAGGTTGAACTTTTCGAGCTGATCGGGAAGTTGCGTGATAATTTCGGCTGTGCGGTTTTGATGGTTTCACATGATCTCCACCTGGTTATGGCCGCCACCGATCGAGTGATTTGCCTGAACCAGCATATCTGTTGCACCGGAACTCCTGCAGCGATTCAACAAGACGAGCAGTTTCTTAAATTGTTTGGTTCGGCAATTCTGCCTCATCTTGCGATCTACAATCATGATGCACAGCACCAGCATGATAGTTGCCCACATCAGGGCTGTAGTTGTCCGATGGGAGAGAGGGACGCTGATGTTCGCTGACTTTATGTTGCGCGCCCTGATTGCTGGAATTGGTGTCGCTCTGGTTGCTGGCCCCTTTGGGACCTTTGTCGTTTGGCGCAGGATGGCCTACTTTGGCGATACCCTGGCCCATTCAGCACTGCTCGGTGTGGCTCTAGGCTTTTTGCTTGAGGTCGATCCCATGTTTGCGGTGATGCTGGTCTGTTTGCTCGTGGCACTACTGCTCTTCTTTTTACAACGTCAGCAACGACTGCCGTCTGACACACTGCTCGGTATTCTGTCACACAGCGCCTTGTCTCTCGGGTTGGTGGTCATCGCTTTTATGGATGAACTGCGTATCGATCTACTCACCTATTTGTTTGGTGATATTCTTGCGGTTGGCAGTAAAGATATCTGGCTGATCTATTCCAGTGCCTTTATTGCCTTGGTTTTGTTGATGTGGCTCTGGCGCCCCTTGCTCGCGATCACCCTGCATGAGGATCTGGCTCGGGTCGAGGGGGTGCGGGTCGACCTGGTTCAATTGTCATTCTCCTGTCTGTTGGCATTGGTTGTTGCGATCATGATGAAGGTTGTTGGCTTGTTGCTGATCACCTCACTCTTCATCCTGCCGGCGGCGGCCGTACGGCGCTTGTCCCGCTCGCCGGAGCAGATGGCTGCACTAGCTGCGGTGGCCGGGGTTATCTCGGTCTGTGCCGGTCTCTATGGGTCCTGGCAATTCGATACGCCAGCAGGTCCTTCGATCGTCGTTGCAGCGGCTCTGCTCTTTGCCTTGTTGCAACTCTTACCAGCCCGACAATAAGGACTTGCAGTGCATTTGTATACGTGGCACCTTGCGCGGCAAAGCCATTCTCACTTAAGGTGAGAGATCAACTAAGTAATGGGAGTTTGAAACGCAATGGCACGAAAGATCTTTATCGCCGCAACCGGGCAGAACAGTGGAAAAACCACGACCAGTCTTTCGTTGATGCATATGGCGATGAAAAAATACGGCAAGGTCGGTTTCATTAAGCCGATCGGACCAAAACCCTCTGAACATGAGGGGATCATTGCCGATAAAGATGCAATTCTGATCGCCAAGGTTTTTGGTCTTGAAGCGGACCTGTCGCTGATGTCGCCTTATGTCCTTCATCCCGGCGACACTAAACGGGTTCTGGATGGTGAAATCTCACGTGATCAGATTATCTACCGGATCGCAGAAGCGATTGACACCCTTTCGCGCAAGAATGATTTCCTGATTATCGAAGGTGCCGGTCATTCCGGTGTTGGCTCGGTTATCGGGTGCAGTAATGCACGTATCGCTAAACTGGCCGATGCTCCGGTCATGATGGTGACTGGCGGTGGTCTTGGAAATGTTGTTGATTCTGTCTGGATGAATATGGCGCTCTTCGAAAAAGAGAATGTGCCGATTAAAGCTCTTCTGGTCAATAAGATCATTCCGAGTAAACGTAAACAGACGCTGCATTATCTTGATCTTGCCTTTGCCGATGCGCCTCTCGATGTTATTGGTGGCTTCAATTACCAGCCGATTCTGGCCAATCCGACTTTGCGCCGGATCGCCGGGGTGCTCGACATTGAGCTGCACTGCACCGATGAAGAGTCTCATCGCATTATTCATAACATCCAGATAGGTGCTGCTTCGACCCAAAGGGTCGCAGGTCTTCTTAAAGAATCGACCCTGTTGATCGTTAACAGCAGTCGTGACGAGCTACTGGTTACTTTGGCAAATCTTTATAAATTGCCGGAATATTGCGATAAGTTGGCTGGTATTATTATTCCCGGAGTCGGGCCGATCAGCGCTATCACTCAGCGGATCATTGAGAGCAGCGGGATCCCCTACATGCGTGCCGGTCGAACCTCAACCACCGTGTTTGAAATGGTCAAAGAAGACGTTTCAAAAGTTATCGCTGAAGATACTGAAAAGATTGAACTCATCAAGAAACTTGCTGAGCAGAGGCTTGATTTTGACAAAATAGATAGCTTCCTCGATTGAAAAGTAGTCGATTATAGGGTAAAAATAAGAAACGACTAATTTCTGAGGGAAAAGCATGCAAATTAAAGTTAAATTTATAGATGGTCGGATCGAACTGGTCCGGCCGAGAGAACTTCAGGAATTAATCGATGCGCGACGCATCACTCAGTTTCGACGTTCGGGTGGTTGGGTTGATTTGGGTCATGACAGTTTGCGCAGTACCTTGCGTGGTGTCTACCGTGGACCTGATCGCCGTAGTAATTTTGATGATTGATTTTTAGTCTCCACTCTTTTTACGACTGTGAATATTTATGATTCAGGGCCAGCTATTTACCACGACCGACAGCTGTTCGGTGGTGGTTTTTGATTTTGAGACAACCGGTATGTCTCCACAACAGGGTGACAGGGTCATTGAGGTTGGTGCTGTTCGCCTTAAAGATGGACAGATTGTCGATCACTTTCAGTCTTTGATCAACCCTGAAATCTCACTCGATCCCTTTGTCTCCGACTTAACCGGGATCAGTGATCAAATGCTGTGTGATGCTCCGCAAGCGGGTCATGTCTTCAGTGATCTTAAAGACTTTTTCGGGTCATCTCCGCTGGTTGCACATAATGCTTCATTTGATAAACGTTTCCTTGACGCAGAGTTTGAGCGCTTTGCCCTGTCTGTCCCGACGCAGATTGGCTGTTCGATGCTCGCTTCCCGGCGGGTTTTTCCTGACGCTCCCAATCATAAACTAGACACTCTGATCAGTTACCTTGAGCTGCCCAGAGCTCAACGTTTTCATCGCGCTCTGGAGGATGCCAGTATGACGGCTGTTCTCTGGCGACGTCTCGAGCAAGAACTGAGTTCGAGCTACGGGTTCGATGAGGTTCCCTTCCATTTGTTACAACGATTGGGTCAGGTTTCTTGTGGTCGTGCAGTGGAATTTCTGCGTCATGCCGCAAAAAAACAACAAGAGGGCAGGGGTTGCTGAACTGTAAAACAGTTGGTGAGCTGTTGTGTTTTCTGGGGCTCCTTGAGCCTTTACAGGAACAGGTCTCCACTGAACTCGGCACCTCGAAGGCAGAGGAACTATTCATCCAATTGCAACCGCTCCCCTTGAAGAAGAGTCATGCCGTTACCCGGCTGGGTTCTTACAGTTGTCGCGGCGCAAAACCCTTGTCTATCCGTTTGCAGTTTGCCCAAGAGGAAGACCAGTTGCAGCAGACCCTGCTGCATGAAATTGCTCATTTTCTGGACCACCAAACACGTGTCTCCCCAGGACCTTACCGCTATCCTCATGGCCAAAGTTGGAAGTATTGGCTGAAAAGGATCGGGGGAGGTGATGATTCAGGCGCTTCGATTGCCATGAGCACCCTTTATCGACAACGTCTCAAGCCTGTCGCGCGTTGTAAGCGGTGCGGCCTGCTCTTACATCGGTTGCGTCGTCTCCCGCAAAAGCAACGCTGGCTGCATCGCGAATGTGGCGGTCTACTGATCCCGGTCGATAAATAGAGAGTCCTCTTACTCACACCTCCGGTATGGTGTTATATTATTAAGACATTTGGAAAGGAGGCTCTTTATGATGATTCGTGTCATGTACCCTGATGGTAAGACAGAAATGGTTAGACCTCCATTGCTCAACTTGCTGATTAAGCGTGAACGCATTCAGCAGTTTAGAAGAGCCAATGGATGGTCGGTTATTGGACAAGATCCGATTCGACTGAATCAGAGCAGTGATTATCCAGGACCTGAGAGACGCGCTTCTTAAGCGTTGAACCCTGTGCCTGAAACGTCGAGCCTGTGCTCCAGTGAGTGCAGGCTTTTATTTGTCAGGATGTATATGCAGTTCATTCACGCTGAGATTTCAGCCCACTTGCCCTCAGTTGGCCAGGCCCGTCGTATGTTTCATGGTCGGGGGCGAATGTTCCCGGGATATCAAGATCTACTGATCGATAGCTACGGCCCGCTGCTCTGGATTACTCTCTTCGCTGAACGACAAGACGAATGGTTAGCACTGCTGACAGAATTACTGCGCAACCTGTTGCCAGACGTCTTATGTATCGCCGTGCAGCGTCGTGATTTGCCCCAAACCCCCATTGTCTTCCTTTATGGAGAATTGCCTGCTCAGCCTCAGGCACTTGAAGCTGGGCTGAGTTATCTGTTGCGGCCCCAGGTTGGTCAGAATATCGGATTTTTTATCGATATGGCTGCAGGGCGAGCTCTGGTCAACCAACGCGCCGCTGGCAAGAAGGTTCTCAACCTTTTTGCCTATAGCTGTAGTTTTTCGGTCGCTGCTCTGGATGGTGGGGCCACTCAGGTTGTTAATGTCGATATGAACCGGAGCGCGTTGGAGTTGGGTCGCAAAAATCACCTATATAACAATCTCGATATGCGAGCGGTGACCTTTTTGCCCCTTGAGATATTCCGCAGTATCAGTCGCTTCCGCAAGCTCGGCCCCTTTGACTTGATCATCTGTGATCCGCCATTCAGCCAAGGCAAAAGCTTTACTGCTGAGACCCACTGGCCGAAACTCGTAGCAAAGCTTGACCAGCTGTTGGCTCCTGGTGGAGAGGTAATCGCCTGCCTAAACGCGCCATATATGTCGTCCCATGAATTGAAAGACATCTTCTCTTCCAATTTTCCTGCTTTGCGTGAGCAGTCCTGTTTCAGCGCTGGGAGTGATTTCCCAGAGTCGGATCCGAAACGGGGGTTGACGATTCAGCATTTTATCCGTGCTCAATGAGATCAACGAAAGCTCTGGCAACAATAAGGCGCTTGGCACCCAGGGCCTGTCTATCTTGCATGTTTTTATCACTTCTGTTATTATCATGGCTTAGCTGTATCCCGGAAAAGACACGACATTATCTTAAACCCTGGTATCCTGCCTGGGTTTTTTTTATGAACTGAATTTGGGTGTCGTCGATAGTACATAGCAATATAGTTCCGCATACGCACAAATTCAGGTATTGCCCACGAGAAGAACAAGAAGGTTTTATGGAGTTCAACAGTTTTAATTTTCACCCCCAGGTCGCCGCAGGTATCACCGCGGCCAGCTATACCAGCCCAACCCCGATTCAAGCCCAGGCCATTCCACCGGTTATGCTTGGCCGCGATGTCATGGGCCTTGCGCAGACAGGCACCGGTAAAACTGCAGCCTTTGTTTTGCCCATTCTGCAACGTTTAATGGATGGTGAGCGTGGCCACATACGCGCACTGATCGTCGCTCCGACTCGCGAATTAGCAGAGCAGATCAACGAGAACATCATTGCTCTGGGCAAGCAGACCAACGTCCGCAGCCTGACGGTTTACGGTGGTGTCAGTATCAACCCACAGATTCAGAAACTACGGCGCGGTGTAGATATAGTGGTGGCCTGCCCGGGTCGACTGCTTGATCACATCGGCCAGGGGACGGTCAACCTCAGCAAGGTTGAGATGCTGGTTCTTGACGAGGCGGATCGCATGTTTGACATGGGTTTTCTGCCTGACATTCGGCGCATCATCAAGCAGGTGCCAAGAGAGCGGCAGACCCTGCTTTTTTCGGCGACCATGCCGAAAGAGATTCTCCGCTTGGCTCATGAGGTCTTAACCAACCCGGAGACAGTTCAGGTTGATTCCCTTGCCCCGGCGACTACGGTCAGTCATGCCCTCTATCCGGTGGCCCAGCATCTCAAAACCGATTTGCTGCTGCAGTTGCTGAAGAAGACCAGCACCGAATCAGTCCTGGTCTTTACCCGCACCAAACATCGCGCCAAACGTCTTGGTGAACGCTTGACCAAGGTTGGCTACAAGGCGGCTTCTTTGCAGGGCAACCTGTCACAGAACCGGCGTATGGCAGCCCTCAACGGCTTTCGTGACGGCAGTGTCCAGATTCTGGTCGCGACCGACATCGCAGCGCGTGGGATAGACGTCAGCCAGATCTCCCATGTGGTTAACTTCGATATTCCAGATACACCTGAAGCCTATATTCATCGTATCGGCCGTACTGGTCGGGCTGCCCGCACCGGCGACGCTTTTACCATGGTCGGTAGTGAGGACACGCAGATGGTGCGTGCCATTGAAAAGGCCCTTAAACAAGAGATCGTACGTCATACCCTGGCCGATTTCGATTACACAGTGCCGGCCCCGAAAAAGTCGGCTCAGCCAAGCAGACCGCCGAAACCACAAGCGGCTAAGCCCTCAAAAAAACCTGGGTTGGCTAAAGGACCAAGAAGAGAAGGCCCAGGTGGGGGGGCGAACCGGACGAGTAACCCGCCTAGCCGCAGACCACAAGCAGGCCGGAATGTCTCGGCGGCAAGAGGCCACTAACCATAGATTGACGACAGGGTGTACTGCTTGGGCAGACACCCTGTCTTTTTTGTTATTCTATTTGCCAAAAAAAACTGGGGATTAAAGAGATGAAGACATGTTCGTTCTGTGCTGAAGAGATTCAGGATGCCGCTATCAAGTGTAAACACTGTGGTGAGTTTCTGGATGGGGCAACGCCTTCAGTCTCAGCGGAACAACAACTCCCCTGGTATCTGCGCAAGACCTTTATTGTGATCGCTATCAGTTTTGTTGGCCCTCTCGCTTTACCGTTGATATGGCTTCGCCCCCAGACCTCGTTGTCCTGGAAAATAGGTCTGAGTATCGGTATCTGTCTGCTCTCCTGGTTTTTGTATTTAAGTACGATGGAAGCGATCCAATCATTGCAGCAATACTCTGAACTGTTAAATGGGCTGTAACGACAGATCCAACTGTCCCTTTTCTATCTGAAACCATTATCCCTCGACGAAATCCTACCACTTATAGACCACTGAAAAAAATCATCACTTCTCCATGGGGGAGAAGGTGGCCGCAGGTCGGATGAGGGGGCCTTCTGCAGCCGCTTCCCCTCGCGCAAGTCCTCTCCCTCAGGGAGAGGGAGTAGCATTTGAATGACTGGTATTAAAATTCATAGTTTGATCTAGCACTCTGAAGCAATAAAAAAGGGACGCAATATGCGTCCCTTAAGTATCACTACCTGATGTAGATTCTATTCGGTGCGGTTTGTGATTTCGATCAGGTGATAGCCGAATTGAGTCTTGACCGGGCCCAGGACCTTGCCGACTTCGCCAGAGAAAACGACTTCATCAAATTCTTTAACCATCTGACCTGGACCGAAAGAGCCAAGTGCGCCACCGGAACGACCGGATGGACACTGGGACTGCTCTGCCGCGGCTTCAGCAAAATCGAGACCGGCTTCGATTTTTGTTTTCAGTTCATTACAGGCATCTTCGGTTGAAACCAGAATATGGCGTGCTTCTGCTTGAGGCATCTGTACTCTCCTTTTAAGATGAATATTTGAAAAACTGGGCTCTTTCTTACCCCAAGTCGGCATAGCTGGTCAAATCGGTTGCCCGTTTTTATGAAGGGATGGAATGCGCAGGAAGAAGATTTAACTGCTGGACGCTTTTATGTTTCCCGTCTATTTTGATTCCTATTATTGCCATGAGAAGAACAAGAGAGTTTTTTATGAATCTGATTCTGTTGAATAATAATGACTTTATCGATGAAGATCGGGTGATCTTGACCGGGCGGCGTCTGCAACATGTGCTTGAGGTCCACCGTGCTGAAGTCGGTCATCGCTTGCGTGTTGGCCAGGTCGGCGGGTTGATCGGTGAGGGGAGGGTTCGCACCCTGACGAATGACAAGCTGGAACTTGAGCTCAGGCTCGATCAGCATCCGCCAGATCCGCTTCCGGTCAGCCTGTTATTGGCACTGCCAAGGCCCAAGATGCTGAAACGGGTGCTCCAGTCGGTAACTTCTCTCGGAGTGAAACAGATCTACCTGCTGAATAGCTATCGGGTCGAAAAAAGTTTCTGGGGTAGTCCGCTGCTGCAGGTTGAAAAGCTGCAAGAGCAACTTCTGCTTGGCCTGGAACAGGCTTGCGATACAATCCTGCCCCAGATCCATCTGAAAAAGCGCTTTAAACCCTTTGTCGAGGATGAATTGCCGCAGTTAATAACGGGGACCAAGGCTTTTGTCGCCCATCCGATTGCGGAGTTTGAATGCCCCCTGGGACACAAGGGGCCAACGACCCTGGCGATTGGTCCTGAAGGCGGCTTTATCCCTTACGAAGTTGAGAAACTACAGGAATCGGGGTTCATCCCGGTGAGCCTTGGTAGACGCATATTGCGTGTTGAAACGGCCGTCCCGGTCCTCTTGAGTCGTCTTAGCCCTGCATGAGCCGTGAACGTGAATGGCTTCAAGGCCGGTTTTTGCGCGGCACCAGATAGCGGTAACCGGCATAGCGGAAGACTGCCCCTTCAGAGGTAATCTCTTCGAGCAGGTACTTGTCACTAAGCTGGTCCCCAGTTCTCATGATCTGACCATTGATCCTGATCAGGTTCGCTGAAGGGTTATCCTGATAATAAGCATGCACCGACATGTGCATCTCCGGGATATCTTCTCTCAGGCTGGCTGGTAGTTCCTCAATGGGGGGAATTTTATTTTTCTCTTCAGCGGGGTCAGCTTGCAGCAGAGGTCTTTCGATAAAGCTTATTACTGCCGGGGCTTGCGTAGCCTCCTGTGTCGGTTCAGCCGGGGTTGATAGCTGAATCCCCTGGAGCTCAAGTGTGGGCTGAGATTGCTCCTTGTTGGAAGTTGTAACCGTTTTCGCAGATGTTGGTCTCTTGACATCTTTAACAGCTGGTCCAGATGGCGTTGTGGGAATTTCCATCTTGTTATGAGCTGTGCTGATTAGTTCTTCCCCCGGGGCAAACAACCAGAGCAGAACCGCGGCATTCAGGATCAGTACAAGAAGGAGTATGCCGCGCCAACTTAAACGTTTTTTACGGGGAGGCGTATGCCTCTGATGGACCGTTTCCAATTTTGGGACCGCTCCGCCTTGACGTTTGCTGTCCGATTTTTTGAGGGCATCAAGGATAAAAGACATAGTTGTTTAGCCCTTATTTCTGTCGGACAGAGACGGCTGCTGATCACTGATTTTACTATTGAGGTGGATCAGGGTATAGGTGCCTACAACGCCATCAGCTTCCAGGCCTTCTTGTCTCTGAAATTGCTTGACCTCTTCCAGCAGTTGTCCGCGGTATGTAAAATTCTCTGCCAGATTAAGGCTGCGGCCGTTCAATGTCGCCATCTGCTGATCCAGCCAATGGACCAGCTTGCCGCGGTCTCCAGGCTTTAAACTTCTCGAGTAATCAGGCGGCGCTTGCCACAAGAGGGTAAACTCGCCGAGCCATTGGGCCGAGAGCGCTGAGATTGGGATGGTTTTCTGTTGTTTGCCAACAGTCAGGCGAGCTGTCTTGTCCGAGAGGGAGGTCAAGGTGGCATAAAACAGCACCCCTTCGAGACTCTTCAGTTTTAAAACCGCGGGCCGATTCAGTTGCCGGAGCAGTCCAAGGCTTCCCAGTTTATTCCTCAGGCTCAAGCCCTGACGACTGGCCTGCTCAAAGACCCGGCCTTGATCAGGCTGATATGACGCACTCCAGAGCTCAAACAGCGCCTGGTAAGCCAGTGCGGCACTCTGGGTGACGGGGAGTTGCTCATTCCATTCGAGACGCTCCAGTTTGACTTCGTCGGGGGGGGCCGCAACAGGAGGTGTAGCTATCGACTGTGGCATCCACCAGTTGTTTATTGCCAGCAGGAGAAAGACGCTGCATACCAGCCCCGGCAGGATGAACCGCCAGGCGAGATGCCCTGGATTCTTTCTCTGCACCTTTTTGCCGTACACCTCCTGAGCTGCTTCCGCTAAAAGGTTTGGGTTGACCTCCTGTTTCTCTCTGACGTAAGCCCCTAAAAGTGCACGATCACAAAGCAGGTTGATCAGGCGGGGGATACCACCGCTGAGTTGGTAAAGCTTATGGATTGTCGCAGGCGGGAAGAGGCAACGTTCGACCCCGGCGACTGCCAGTCGGTGTTCAACATAAGATTCAACCTCATTTTGTGCCAGCGGTTCCAGATGATAACGTGCTGTAATTCTCTGGGATAACTGTCGCAACTCGGGGAGCTCCAGCATCTGCTTAAGTTCTGGCTGGCCTAACATAATGACTTGCAGCAGTTTCTGTTTGTTGGTTTCCAGATTGGTCAGAAGTCGGATCTGCTCAAGCACATCTGAGCTTAAATTCTGAGCTTCATCAATGATCAGGACCGTTTTTTTCCCTCTGCTGTGCGCGTTGAGCAGGAAGTTATTGACCGCATCAATAAAGAGCTTATTGCTGATATTCCCCGCAGGATAAGCGATTCTCAGTTCATCGCAGAGTGTTTCAAGCAGTTCGATCACGGTAAGCTTGGGGTTCACCACGTAGGCAATTTCTGATTCTTCCGGGATCTGTTCCAGCAGGCAGCGGCAGACAGTCGTTTTGCCTGTCCCCACCTCACCAGTAAGCAGGACAAAACCACCGTTGGTCTTCATTCCGTAAATGAGGTGGCCCAGAGCTTCACGATGGCGTTCGCTCATGTATAAAAACTGGGGATCGGGGGCGATGGAGAATGGCTCTTCCCTGAGTCCGAAATAATCTTTATACATAGGCAGAACAGATTCCCTGACAACCACAGGCGCTAAGCCTCTTGTTGGACGGATAAATGATGGAAAATTGAGATTTTTACCCTAGTCGATATAGCATACCGTAGCAACAAACAACAAGTCTGCAGGGCTTTTGCACCCGGGATCATTATCTGGTGGCTATAACCTGTGACACTTTATGATTAAGTGGCTTTGTATCCTTCAGGGTAGACAGTTGGACCTTATGGCGCTTATAAGTTTAAGCCGTCAGCGGAATATTTTTTTGGCCAGCGGCACACAAGCAGAGCATTTACCCCTGTTCGCTGGAATCATGGACGTCTATAATTTACAATTTGAACGATGAACTCAGCATCGCATCTCTTGAAAAGGGCCCTAATGAAAAAACGTACGATTCGCGAATTCACCTTTAGTGAAGACTTATGGCCGCTGGTCGACAGTTGGGCGGTTGACGCCGGCTTTACCCTCGACACTGTAGAGGATTCATACCGCACCTATCGTAAGGGGAGCTGGCTTTTTTTTGCACCGACTCGTTTGGAAATCCGTCAGACAGGGAACAGAGTGATTTTGCAAGTCTGGCTTAGAGCAGAGTTCTATATGCTCATGGCTTTGATGACGGGCAAGCCGACTGAGGCTGGTCTTGAATCGGGCGGTTTGACCGCATGGATGCAACGCAAACAAGCGCGTAATGCAGTTAATCGGCTGCTGGCAAGTTTGGGGGGAACCCCGATTCCTTAAATAATTCCAAGTTTGGGTCAGGGCGAGCTTATTCCATCCATGAGAGTGTCGGTTTATTTGGCGTACAAGCTGATTGGAGAAGGTGCTATAATGCTCTTCTGATGATTTTGGGTGCATCATAATCGTCAGGTCAGCAAGACAACTTACTCAAGTGGATAGGAGGCCTAAATGAGTAACCTAAACATGGAGAATATTGAAGCAGTCAGGGCCAAGGTTGTGAGTCTTATCCTTGAGTGTCCTGTCGATGGTAATCCTCCGGATTGTCCTTTGCACTCGAAAAGAGGCCTCTCTTTTGCGGAGAAATTCGAATGGTTAAAAACTTTGCCTGATGATCTGCTTAAGGTTATTTATAATACACATTGTGAGTGCATGAAAACTAAGCTGTATAAATCGCCGCGAGGCAGAATCATTGGGTCTTATCCTGTATCGTTCTTGTCCTGATGGAGACCCCCTGCATACCTTAATGGGGCATTACGAGGGGGAATATCTTATGAAATATCTCTATTTACTTTTGTTTTTTTGTTTTCCAGATCCGGTCTATGCCCTTCAGCCGGAGCGTGACCTGCCAATCTCAAAATTTGAATTTCAGGGTGTTCATTTCGGAGACTTCCCTTCGGTTGATATGATCTGTGTCAGGGGGCTTTGTCCCGTTGGTGAGGTCGGTGTCGGTATCAGCAACAATAGTGTCGTGCCCCCCGCCTATAACCAGCAACGCGCTATTACCCATTATCATGGGGCTAAAATCTCCACCCCCGAGTTTAGCTATTTTGACGATAAAATGTACATGGTCAAGTTCACTATAGAGTGCAAGCTTCAGGGTGTCGATGAATGTGTCGCAGCTGTTGAAGCCGGTCTTGATGCTGAGTATGGTCTTCACCCGACTGTGCCGACTCGTAGCGATTTAAACCCCAGCGTAACAAAATTTATGACCGAAGCAGGCAGTTTGGTTTCGATCATTCGCACCCGAAAAGTTAAGGGGCAAATTTATCCAATAGTGAGAATCGTTGATCGGGCCTTGATGGGCAGGTTGCTGAGATCGTTTAATCCCGACTATGTCCCGCCCAAAATTGAAATCTTAAAGACTGAAGAATCCGTTGCGCAATAGATTAAGAAATGAACCTGATTTGAGTTCGGACCCCATTTCTATCCTGCTGATCCTCTTCATTCCACCCTTATCCGGGAGAACAATATCTTGTCAATCGAACCCAAAATTTCTTTGGACTGTCCCTACTGTAACCAACCGATCTTCGAGAAATTGAGTTGGTTTAAAGTGGATTACTTTACTTGCCCAGTCTGTGACCAGGGGCTTGCGGCAGGTCAATTTTCCACCATTATCACCAACCTCGAGCAGGCAATGGCAGAGAACATCGAAGAGATGATAAATGGAAAGTCAGCTGACACCGGCAGTTGTTGCCGTAATAAATCTTCCTGTTGTAAATGATTATTCGTCCTGGCGGTGAATAGACCGCTACTCGTCATTCATCTTAGGGTATTAACGGGTATAATGGCTTAGGTACCCCGGATGAAAGGAGACAACAATGAAAATGTCAACTCTAGGGATTCTGGTCGTTTTTATGACCTTAGGCAGCGCCGGCCCACTTCTGGCCGAATATGATCAACAGCTTGAAGGGGTTGAACTGCAGGCGATGGCGGATACTTTTCAGTATGCGCTGGAAAACAATCCGACCAATGAATCTTCCGATTGGGTCAACCCCGATACGACCCGTTCAGGTGCGGTGGTTCCGACTCGGACTTTCGAAAATGCCAAGGGCCAACCCTGTCGGGAGTTTGTAACTACCATTATTATCGCTGATCAAGAGGAGCAGGGTTATGGCACCGCCTGCCGTCAGCCAGACGGAAACTGGGCCCTGGTTGCTGACCCTGACCAGAGAGTAACCACAATTCCTCCAGTGTCGACCCGGTCATATATCACGCAGCCTCCCATTGCCTATTATGCCTACCCTTACGGTTTTTTTGGTTCGTCAAATATCTACTTAAGCTTTGATTATGTATTACGCGGTAGTCGGCTTCATCGCGGGCATCTCTATCTGAGTGGTCGAAGTTTTAGGGACCGTTACCCTCGGCACGTGAGATCTCGGGTCTATCTTGGTCCACGAATCAATTTCCGTTATCGCTTGCATGAAGAATTGAACTATCGTGATTGGGATCGGCATAACAACAGAAAACTTGCTAAGCGCCGGAATTCCAGCAAAAAGTCCGGCAGCGGCTGGAGTGAAAAACGTCGAGATGAACGCGAGTATGAAAAGCGTAAATCCGGTGGATTTCGCAAATAATGGGTCTGGGGTTATCGAACTTCGCTCTACCAATAACCAAATATGCCAAAGTCATCTCGCGCTCGTTCGCTGACACTCACTCAAGACGCAGAGCACGCAGAGAAAACCTTTGAGCCCGCTGTTTCAAACACAACTTCAGTTCAGGATGGATCTTTCTTTGCGGTTAAAAGGTTCAGTTGAGCCAAGGGGATAACCAGTTAAGAGTTTTCCCTGTTAACCTCATGGCGCGACAAATTGAGACCTATCTGTTAAGCTGCGGGCTTTATTTTGTTTAGCTCTATTTCCCCCTGACTAAAGGCAGTTTTTATGACCGATCTCGATAAGGCTTTCGAGGCCCTGCGCGCTAATCCCGATGACCACAAAGCCCAGTCCGGGTTTTACGACTTGTTTCTGAATAGCATATTCTTTGTTCCGACCGCCAAAGAGATGATTCAATTCGATGAAGAGGGGACTGAAGAAGAGACCGAAGTCCCGCTGGTTATCGAAAATGATGGAACCGACTATCTGGTCTTTTTTGACCAGCAGCAGCGTCTGAACGATTGGGCGGAGGTGGAGGCCCCTTTTGTCAAGCTGCCCGGACATCTGCTCGCCGAAATGACGACCGATGACTTGCACTGGGTGATGAATATGGGGACGGATCACTTCAAGCCATTTGCCCCGGATGAGATCGCCTGGTTGAAGGAAGTGGTCGCACAATGTAAAGCCGAAGATGCCGTTACAGAGAAGAGTGGCTGATGGCACTCAGCGCCACGATTTTTAAAGCCAATTTGCAAATCTCCGATATGAATCGCAACTATTATGCGGAGCATTTGCTGACCTTGGCGCGTCACCCCTCTGAAACCGATGAGCGGATGATGGTACGCTTGCTTGCCTTTGCACTTCACGCTGACGAAAATCTTCTTTTTTCCAAAGGATTATGTGCAGAGGAAGAGCCGGTTCTGTGGCTCAAGAACCTGACTGGAGAGATTGAACTCTGGATTGATGTTGGTCTGCCGGATGAACAGCGCTTGCGAAAAGCCTGCAGTCGTTCAACCCAGGTTTTCCTCTATATTTACGGTGGTCGCACTGCCGATCTCTGGTGGCAGAAGAATGCCGATAAACTGGAGCGCTTTTCCAATTTGACTGTGATTGAATTTCCCGATGACGTTTGTAAGGCGATGACGGGCCTGGTGCAACGCAATATGCAAGTACAATACACAGTGCAGGATGGTGAAATCTGGCTGAGTGCTGACAATCAAACTCTGAGCCTGACACCCATAGTGCGCAAGGCTCTGGGGTAATCAACCAAGCTCAGTATTTATTTATCTGATTTTTCAAAAGGCCGGGCTCTCTTCCCGGCCTTTTTTATATTCAAATACAGGGTCTGTTGTCGCAACATGCCTTTGCCGCCCGCGATTATCCATCTTGATTAATCTCTGTGCAGTGAATACCCCTCAGGAGCTAACATCATCTTCAATTCAAGAATTAGGTAAATTGCGTGCTGTACGATTTGTGCAATAATAGCAAGGTTCTGAATTTGTACTGCTAATCACTCTTTTTCCGGTTTTGCGAGGCCATCTGATGAGCAAGCTATTTACCCCTTTACAAATGCGTTCTTTAACCCTGCGCAATCGTATCTGCGTCGCGCCCATGTGCCAATATTCATGTCAGGATGGTTTGCCGGATGATTGGCACCTGGTCCATCTCGGTAGCCGTGCCGTTGGCGGCGCGGCGATGGTCATGACTGAGGCGAGCGCCGTCTGCCCTGAGGGACGCATCAGTCCCAGTGATTGCGGTCTGTGGAATGATGACCAGGCCGAAGCCTTTGTCCCGATCGCGGCCTTCATTGCTGCGCAGGGTGCAGTGCCGGCAATTCAATTGGCCCATGCCGGGCGTAAGGCTTCTGTTCAGCCTCCCTGGGGAGGTGGCGCAGCGGTGACTGCGGAAGAGGGCGGTTGGCAACCTGTTGCGCCGAGCGCGCTCCGTTTTGGCACAAAATCTCCGATGCCGCGTGAATTAGCTGCCAGCGAACTTGATTCGATCTGCAATGCATTCGTTGCGTCAGCAAAACTCGCATTGCGCGCTGGATTTCAGGTCGTTGAGGTGCACATGGCGCACGGCTATCTGCTCCATCAGTTTCTCTCACCATTAAGTAACCAGAGACAGGATGATTTCGGCGGCAGTCTCGAAAATCGTATGCGTTTCCCCCTTCAGGTAGCGCGTTCTGTGCGCGAGGTCTGGCCTCAGGACCTTCCGGTGATGGTGCGCATCTCGGCGACCGACTGGGCGCAAGGAGGCTGGGATTTGTCCCAGACGCTGGTGCTTTGCCAACAACTAAAGGCGCTAGGGATTGACTTGATCGACTGCTCCACGGCAGGATTGGTCTCCGATGTGGTTGTTCCTGCCGGGCCGGGGTTTCAGACACCCTTTGCGGCTCAAATCCGACAACAGGTTGAGATCGCCACCGGCACTGTCGGCCTGATTACTTCCGCTGTTCAAGCCGAGCAAATCGTCGCGACGGGTCAGGCTGACCTGGTTTTACTCGGCCGGGAACTGCTGCGTGACCCCTATTGGCCGTTAAGCGCTGCTTCTGAACTTAAAGCAGATCATCCTTGGCCGCCGCAGTACGAACGGGCTCGCTTCTAAATGCCGCTACCGGCGTTTTTCATCCAGGATGATACCAAGTGAATTTAACATTCTCCAGCCGCATGACTATTTTGCTGATGAATTGGAGTCAAGGAGGAAGTCGGTGACGCTTATTCAAACAAATCCTCAAACCTGTAAACGAGATGGCAATTGTAGCCAGGTCTGTCCGTTGAATCTTATTGAATACAGCCAGGGTGAACTTCCGACTGCGGTTGCTGACATTGATGGTCTCTGTATTCGCTGTGGTCATTGTGTCGCGGTTTGTACTCCTGGCAGCTTGTTTCACGCCGAGGTCCGCCTTTATCGTTGTCCGCCGAAACAGGAGGAACTGGCCATATCAGCTGAGCAGGCTGAACAGTTTTTGCGCAGCCGGCGTTCGATTCGGAACTATCGGAAAAAGTCTGTTCCGCTCGAACTTCTACAAAAAATGATTGAAACCGCTGGCTATGCTCCATCGGCGCACAACACACAAGGTGCCGAGTGGCTGGTCCTGAGCGATCCTGTTGAAATGAAACCTCTGGTCGGACTTGTCGGGGATTGGATGCGCTGGATGCTCGATGCGATGCCGATTGTTGCGATGTCGGTTCATCTCGACAAGGCCCTTGAACGCCTCGAGGCTGGTGACGATGTTGTGCTGCGCGAAGCCCCGGTGTTGATTCTGGTGCATGGGCGCAAAGATGATCGGATGGCTTCTACGACCTGCACCATCGCGTTGAGTCACCTGGAGTTGGCCGCAGCAGGGCAAGGCTTAGGGGCTTGTTGGGCGGGATACTTTAGCGCTGCTGCCAGCAACTATCCGCCAATGGTGGCAGCGTTGGATCTGCCTGACGCGCACATTTGTTACGGGGCGATGATGCTCGGTTATCCACAGTATGACTATCATCGCATGCCTGAACGTAAGGTCCCGGTTATTCGTTGGCGCTGATGTCGCGTCCCAAAACCCTCAGCGGATTTGATAAGTTTGAGTTGAGTATGTTTTCTTTACCTAGAGCGAGTTGAGGATTGCGCAAGTGAACCTTCTTCGCAGGGAGAACTGAAGAGCATGAAAATATTTCTTATTCTGGGCAGCCTTAACGCTTTAATCGGTGTGGCTCTGGGAGCTTTTGGTGCACATGGCCTAAAATCCAGAGTTGCCCCGGAGATGTTGGTTGTCTGGCAAACCGGAGTCCAGTATCACCTGATTCACGCTCTTGGTCTGGTGTTGATTGCGATTCTCTGTCAGCTGTTACCCGATCTTTCTTTGATTCGCAGTGCTGGTTGGGCGCTTCAATTAGGAATTCTTCTCTTCTCAGGTAGTCTCTACATTCTGGTCCTCAGCGGGATCAAGTCGTTGGGCATGATTACCCCGCTTGGCGGACTTGCTTTTTTGACAGGTTGGCTGCTGCTTGCTCTGTCTGCTTGGCGTTATTAAATCTGACAAGGTTTGCAGGCTAATGTCCTGAGAAATAATGGAAAAGCATTGCCACTATCGGTGGATCAATGTTATAGATTCGCTGCGCGAAGACCACGGGGTTCGGCCCTGTGGTCTTTTGTTTTACTGAAGACCGATTTTAAAAAGGATAAGTTGACCCATGATCAGTGCAACAAATATCTGTCTGGCCTACGGCAAACGGACGATTTTCAAGAACGTCAATATCAAGTTCACACCCGGCAACTGCTATGGCCTGATCGGGGCCAATGGTGCCGGGAAGACGACTTTTCTTAAAATTCTGGCGGGAGATTCCGAACCTGACAAAGGGGAGGTCTCGATCGCCAAGGGTCTGCGTCTGGCCGTGTTGCGACAGGATCAGTTCGCTTTTGACGAAGAGACTGTTTTTAACACCGTTATCATGGGCCACACGCGGCTTTACGAGGTGATGGCAGAACGTGAACGTCTCTATGCTCAGGCCGAGTTCAGCGAGGAGGACGGGGTGCGCATGGGGGAGGTTGAGGCCGAATTCGCTGAAATGAACGGCTACGAGGTGGAATCCGAGGCGGCTGTCCTTCTCAACGGCCTCGGCATTGCCGAAGACTTGCGCACCAAGAAACTTAAGGAGCTTGAAGGCGGCGAGAAGGTTCGTGTGCTGTTGGCCCAGGCTCTGTTCGGAAATCCTGATATTCTACTGCTGGATGAGCCGACTAACCACCTGGATCTCAAGTCAATTCAGTGGCTTGAAGAGTTTCTTGGTCGCTTTCAAAATACCGTCATCGTGGTGTCGCACGATCGGCACTTCCTCAATCAGGCCTGTACCCATATCGCCGATATCGATTTCAGCTCTATCCGTACCTATGTCGGTAACTATGACTTCTGGTATGAGGCCAGCGAGTTGGTTTTGAAACAGAAACAGGACGCGAATAAGAAGACCGCCGACAAGGCCAACGAACTTAAGGATTTTATCGCACGTTTCAGTTCCAACGCGAGTAAGGCCAAGCAGGCGACCTCGCGTAAAAAGTTGCTCGATAAACTGGATATTGAAGAGTTGCCAGTCTCTTCGCGTAAATATCCATTTGTCAGCTTCACACCCGAGCGACCCTGTGGTGACATCATCCTCGAAGTGAAAGATCTGACCCTAGACATTGATGGCGTCAGGATCCTGGATAAACTGAGTTTAACCGTCAACAAAGGGGATAAGATTGCCTTTGTAGGGAACAGCCAGGCTAAAACCACTCTGCTGCAGGTTCTGGCTGAAGAGATCAAACCGGATAGCGGCAGCTTCCGCTGGGGAGTGACTATTACCAACTCCTACTTCCCCAAGGAGAACAGCTCCTATTTTGACAAGGATCTGAGTCTGATCGATTGGCTCTGCCAGTATCCACCGCATGAAGGGGAGAACTTCGCTCGCGGTTTCCTCGGCCGCATGCTCTTCTCAGGCGATGAAGCGACCAAGATGACCAGCGTCTTGAGCGGGGGCGAGAAGGTGCGCTGTATGTTGTCACGCATGATGTTGACCAACGCCAACGTCCTCATATTTGATGAGCCGACCAACCACCTGGACCTTGAATCGATCACCGCCCTGAATAACAGCTTGATCGGTTTTAAAGAGGTGATTCTGTTTACCTCACACGACCAAAAGTTCGTCTCGACCCTGGCGAATCGGATCGTTGAATTGACCCCTGGTGGTGTGATCGATCGGGTGATGAGCTTTGACGAGTATCTCGAAAGTGCCGACGTGATCGCTCTGCGTGAAAAGTTGTGTCAGGGCGAAGCAGACCTGAAGCTGTAGTCTGTCTCCCTATATATTTATTGTTCCACCACGCTAGTGAAAACTATGGGCTTTAGCCCAAGCCTTTCAGGTGCTACTCAGTTTTTGGGTCTTGATAAGTTTCAAGCTAGTC